>Ga0209254_10006373_pt1 | contig 10888 bp, 10 predicted proteins | sample FrelakmetDIP11DI_FD_187148 | JGI IMG/M metagenome (GOLD analysis project Ga0209254, IMG submission 187148) | Freshwater lake sediment microbial communities from the University of Notre Dame, USA, for methane emissions studies - DIP11 DI (SPAdes)... | ecosystem: Environmental > Aquatic >... | reverse complement strand
CGCGATCGGTGCGTCGAACTGCTCGCCGTCGTCCGCGACCATGTGGTACTTGCCCTGCATCGCGCCGACCGGCGTCTCGAGGATGGCGCCGCTGGAATAGCGGAACCCCTGGCCCGGCTGCAGGTGCGGCTGCTCGCCGACGACGCCGTCACCGACCACTTCCTGCACCTTGCCGTTGGCGTCGGTGATGAGCCAGTGGCGCGTCACGAGGCGGGCCGGCTTGCTCCCTTCGTTGCGGATCGTGATCGTGTACGAGAACACGAACCGGCCCTCGCCGGGGTTCGACTGGTCCTCGACGTAGTTCGTGCTGACGTCGACGCGGATGCGGTTGGGATCCGCCGTCGTCATGTTTTTTTCCAGCGCACGGCGAGCACGTCGCACGGTGCCGCATGCAGGATCGTGTCTTCGGTCTGGTTGAACATGATCGACAGGCCGTGCCGTTCGCGGCTGCCGAGCACGATCAGGTCGACGCCGCGGTCCGTTGCGATCCGGACCAGCTCGGCCTTGATGTTGCCGGCCTGCACGATGCGCTCGGCCTGCTCGAGGCCGGTCTTCTGTGCGAGCTCGGCGATGCGCCGCGTGGCGCGCTCGATCAGCTCGCCTTCGATCTGCACGGCCGGCAGCAAGGCCTCGCCCATCGGTTCGACTGGGACGTATTCGACGACGTGCAGCAGGATGACTTCGGCCCCGTAACGCTCGGCGACGTCACGCGCCCGCTCTGCGATCTTTTCGCTGCCTTCGGTGACGTCCACAGCGAGCAGGATCTTCTTGTATTCGCGCATGGTGTGCTCCGTGGAACGCGTGGTTCCGGTGCGAAAAGCGACTCTCAGAACATTATAGGCGGCGCCGGAGGGGCCACCCATCCGGAATCATTCTGCCGGAATAACGCGAGGCGCGTCCCCTCGTCGGGCGACCCATTGATCCGCCAGGGCGGCAAACTGGGCCGGAGCGAGCGTTTCGGCCCGCGCCCCGGGGTCCACGCCCGCGGCCACGATCCCGTCCACGTCGAGCAGGCCCATCAGCGCATTGCGCAAGGTCTTGCGGCGCTTCGAAAAAGCGGCCACCACTACCCCTGCGAACGCGGCCTGGTCGGCAATTTTGAACGGCGGCGCGGTATGTGGGGTCAGCGCGAAAAACGTCGAGGTGACCTGGGGCGCCGGTTTGAATGCGCCGGCGCCGATGTCGAACAGCCGTTCTACTTTGACATGCGGTGCCAGCATCACCGTGAGCCGGCCGTAGTCGCCCGAACCGGGCGCGGCCGCCATGCGCACCACCACTTCCTTCTGCAGCATGAAGTGCATGTCGGCGAAGGCGTCGAGCTGCGAGATAAAGTGGAAGAGCAGCGGTGTCGAGACGTTGTAGGGCAGGTTGCCGATCAGGCGCAGCGGCGGTCCGTCGCCGCGCAAGGCGCGAAAATCGAACTCGAGCGCGTCCGCCAGGTGCACGTGCAGCTCACCGAGTCCCTGGCAATGCGCTTGCAGGGGTGGCACGACGTCGCGATCGATCTCGACCACGTCGAGCCTGCCCGCCAGGGCGAGGACGGGTGCCGTGATCGCGCCACGGCCGGGACCGACTTCCACCAGCCGATCACCGGGGCGCGGATCGATGGCGCGCACGATCTTGTCGATCGTGCCGGGGTCGTGCAGGAAATGCTGCCCGTAGCGCTTCTTGGCGTGACCGTGATTCACCAGTGCGACGCCTGGTGCCGTGCGCGCCGGCTCAGTTCGAGCGCGAGCGCAAACGCGGCCTGCAGGCTGCCGGGATCGGCCTTGCGCGTGCCGGCAAGATCGAGCGCCGTGCCGTGATCGACGGACGTGCGCACGAGCGGCAGCCCGAGCGTGACGTTGACTGCGTGGCCGAAGCTCGCGTGCTTCAACACCGGCAGGCCCTGGTCGTGGAACATCGCGACGACGGCGTCGATGCCCTTGAGTCGATGCGGCACGAACGCGGTGTCGGCCGGCACGGGACCGACGAGATCGAGGCCGTCGCTCCGCAGCGCTGCGAGGACCGGCTCGAGCACTTCGATTTCTTCGCGACCGAGGTGACCGCCTTCGCCGGCGTGCGGGTTCAGGCCGAGCACGAGCAGGCGGGGCCGGCGTATGCCGAACATCGTCTGCAGGTCGCCCGCCACGATGCGCAGCACGGCCTCGAGTCGCGACGGCGTGATGGCCGCGCTGACTTTCCGCAACGGCAGGTGCGTGGTGGCAAGCGCAACGCGCAACCCGCCGCCGACCAGCAGCATCACGGGCAGGCGCACGCCGGTGCGTTTAGCGAGGTACTCGGTGTGCCCGGTGAAAGGGACGCCGGCTTCGTTGATGATCGACTTCTGCACGGGCGCCGTCACGATCGCCTGGAACGCCCCCGCCGCGCAGCCGCCGATGGCAACGTCGAGAGTCTCCAGCACGTAGCGCGCGTTGGCAGTCGCCAGGACGCCGGGCCGTGCCGGTTCCGCCAGCGGCACGTGCAGGAGTTCGACACCAGCGCGTGGTCGGCTCATCGCGTCGAAGTCCGGCAGTTTGAGCTGGCGGGCACTGCGCGGTCGCGCGCGGCCGAACAGGGAGCGGTCGCCAATCAGGACGACACGGCAGCCGTCTGGTGCCGTGTCGAGCAGTTCGGTGCAGAGATCCGGGCCGACGCCTGCCGGTTCGCCGGTCGTGACGGCGACGGTGCGCAGCGCCGTGGCACGGCGCGCTCGGCCCCCGGTGCTCACATCCGGTATTCGACGAACGCTTCGTCGCGCAGCCGGCGCAGCCAGATTTCGGTTTCCTCGTCAGCACGGGCTTCGCGCAGCTGGCTGACGCAGCGGTTGCGCGTCATGTCCTCGCTCGCGTCGTAGGTGCGGCGACCGAGCAACTGCACGATGTGCCAGCCAAATTGACTGCGGAACGGCGGACTGATCTCGTTTTCGGCGAGTGCATCAAGCTGCTTCTCGAACTCGGGCACGAAGCTCCCCGGGCCGGCCCAGCCGAGGTCGCCGCCCGTTGCAGCCGAACCCGGGTCTTCGGACGTGACCGAGGCGACCGCCTCGAAGCTTTCGCCCTTCAGGACGCGGTCGCGGATCTGCGTCAGCTTCTGCCGCACGGTCTCGTCATCCATCACTTCCGTGGGCTTCATCAGGATGTGCCGGGCGTGCACCTGCGACACGAGCGCCGGGGCCTGGCCGCCGCGGATCTCGATCACCTTGAAGATGTGGAGGCCGCTGGGCGTACGGATCGGCTCCGTCACCTCGCCCGCCTTCAGGGTGGGGATGATGTCGGCGACGAACGAGGGTAACTGCCCCGACTTGCGCCAGCCGAGCGCGCCGCCTTCGAGCGCCGTGCCGGAATCGGAGTAGGTGATCGCGAGCTGGGCGAAGTCTTCGCTCTTCTTCGCGCGTTCGTAAACGGCCTGCGCACGCGAGGTGCGCTCCGCGACCTGCTTTTCGTCCGCCGTACCCGGAATGGCGACGAGGATGTGCGCCAGGTTGAACTCGTTGTCGGCGTCCGGTGACGCTTTGCGCTTCGCGATGCATTGCTCGACTTCGCGCGGCGACACGTACACGCGCGCAAGTACGTCGCGCTGGCGCAGCGCCTGCAGCGTCATCTCGCGGCGGACTTCGTCGCGGTAGTCGCGATAATCGATGCCCTGGGCCTCGAGCGTGGCCGGCAGCTCGCTGAACTTGATTTTGTTGCGCCCGGCGACTTCGGTCAGTGCGTTGTTGACCATCTCGTCCGAGATCTTCAGGCCGAGGCGCTCGGCGCGCTGCATCTGCAGCTCCTGCAGCACGAGGCGTTCGAGCACCTGCTGACGCAGCACGTTGCGCGGCGGCAGCTGCTGGCCCGACTGCTGGATGCGCGCGCTGACGACGGACATCTGCTTTTCGACGTCACTGCGGAGCACCAGGCCGTCGTTGACGATGGCGGCGACCCGGTCCAGCAGCACGCCGGACGAGCTCAGGTCCTTGGACTGGGCGTGGACGGTGCCCACAGCGGCGAACAACAGGACGGCTACGCCGAAAAACTGCTTATATTTCAAGGGCATCTCAGGGTCGGGGCGCGGACGCAAGCGAGGAGTATCCCCGAATCGCTTCGCGCAGGAAAGCTTCGTTGTCCACTCCGACACTGGACAAACCCTTCAGTTCCAGCTGCAGGCCGACCGACGTTTCGGCTGCGCCCGAGCGGCTGGAGACGAAGCGTCGCGTGACCACACGCACGGCCCAGCAGCAGGACGAATACTCGACGCCCAGGAACTGGTCCAGCGTCTTGTCTTCCTGCAGCGAGTAGACGAAGCGCGCAAACCCGCGCCACTGGTTGTTGATCGGCCAGGCGCCCGACACGTCGACCTGCTCGAGCAGGTCGCGCCGAAACCGGTAGCCCGCGTTAATGACCCGACCCGGCGACGGGTTGTACTGCACGAAGGTCTCGGTACGTTCGCCCTGGGTCTCGTCCGGGTTCCACTGGTAGGCAAAGCGTGCGTTCCAGTTCTTGTATGCGTTGAGTTCGACCTCGGCCACGACGTCGGACGTCGAGCGGTCGCGCACGGGCTCGTCCGGCAGTGTGACGCGCGGATCCTGGAAGTAGAACGCCTGCCCGAGCGTAGCGCTCAGGTATTGGCGACCGCGGCTCGAATCGAGCAGGCGGGTGGTGACGCCGACGCTCACCTGGTTCGCGTCGCCGATCCGGTCCGGGCCCACGTAGCGGTTGGTGCGGAACAGCTGTACGAGGTTCAGGTCGGGAATGCCGGTATCGAAGACCGGCAGATCATCCTGATTCTTGTACGGCACGTACAGGTACAGCATCCGCGGCTCGAGCGTCTGGATGCGGTTGGCCTTCGAGCCCGACTCACGCTCCATCGTGAAACCTGCGTCGAGGCTGGCCGACGGCAGCGAGCGATCCGGCGAATCGTTCGCGCCCGGTGCGACGTCGTTCAGCAGGTACTGCGTGTAACGGTAACCCGCGCCCGCCGCGAAGAACCCGCCGTTGCGGTCAATGCGCCATTCCAGCGACGGCTCGGCGTCGAGACGGACGCCCTGGGGGCCCAGATCGCGCTGGAAATTGGTGGCTTCGGCGAACACGGAGCCCGACAGGTTGCCGGCGAAATCGCGCCAGCGCCCGAGTGCGGTCAGTTGCGGCACGATGCGGTAGGGTTCGTCTTCGTATGCCAGCGAGTTGTCGATGACCTGGTAGCCCTGCGCGCGGGCGTTGAAGGACCAGGCATCCATGTCGTGGCGAAGATCGATGGAGCGATTCACGAACGAGACGCTGGTGCCTTCGAAGCCGATGCCGAAATCCTCGTAGTAGTCGTTGTCGCTCACGTTCGTGGCGTCGATCAGCAGCCGCGTGCGTGGTGCGAATCGCGTGACGTGCCGCCAGTCGATGATGCCGCGGGCTTCGCCCGTTTCCTGGTCGTGGACCAGGTATTCGACGTTGAGCTGGCTGCGGCTGCGCTCGCTCAGGTAGCGTAGCTCCGGATCGAGCCGGATGCCGCGCGACGAATACCAGCGCGTGGTGAGCGTGGCATCGTAGTTTTCGGCGAGATTCCAGTAGTACGGCACCGCAATCTGCGTGCCGGTGCGGCTGCCGTTGCCGATCGTCGGGAACAGCAGGCCGGATTTGCGCTGGTCACCGACGGGAAACGAGATCCACGGCGTGTAGAACACCGGCACGCCGAGAAACTCGATGCGGACGTCGCGTCCGGTGCCGATCAGGTTCTTCTGGTCGATGTCGATGGCGCCGGCAGCGAGGCTCCAGTCTTCGTTGCCCGGAGGGCAGGCCGTGTAGCGCACGCCCTCGAGATCGATGCGGCCGGACTGCGTGATTTTCGCGTTCGTCGCCGCGCCCCGCACCGACTGGTCGTGCAGTTCGAATTCGGCGCCTTCGAAATTGCCCACGCCGCCTTCCTGGAACGAGCCGCCCTTGCCACGCACGTGCAGCAGCGGGTCGAGGTATTCGATGTCGCCGTTCAGTTCGACGCTGCGTTGTTCAGCATTGATCGTGGCCTGGTCGGCTGTGAGCAGGCGCTGACCCATGCGGATCTGCACGTTGCCGCTCAGTTCGGCATCGCCGGCCCGGCCGAGTTCGCCGGTGTCGCTCGTGACGTGGATCTGCGGGTCGTCCGGATCGGCCTTGAGCAGCTCCTCGATGCGCGGGTCGATGACGGATTGGACGGCGCACCGGTCGCCGCGTGCAGGTTCGGCGGCTGCTGCGCTGTTTGCGGGCGCCGGGACCGGCGACTGTTCCTGCGCCTGGGTGGACGCGGCCCCGAGCCATGCGCAGGCCGCCGCCCGCCGCAGGGTGGCCTGCAGCGCCTGCTGCAGGCGCGGGGAACCAGAGCACGGCGTCGTCATCCAGACGATTATAATTGCGCGCGAATCGCCGCATCCGACTATTGCCTGCCCGCTTTCCAACCCAACCGGGGTTCCCGCTTGAACGACACACGCCCGCATGCGCCGGCCACGGGCCAGGACGATTCGCGTCTTGAGTTGCTGCGCCAGTGGCTCGAACGGGACCTCGGTTTTCGCCAGTACGGCATCGCGCCGGCCTCCGCCGACGCCAGTTTCCGCCGCTATTTCCGCGTGACGCGCGCGGGACAGGCTTCGCTGATCGTCATGGATGCGCCTCCCGGCAAGGAAGACGTCGGGCCATACCTGCGTGTTGCCGCCATGCTGCAGGACATCGGCGTGCATGCGCCGCGTGTCCTGCAACGTTCGGAACGCGACGGATTCCTGCTGCTGACCGACCTCGGTACGACGATGTACCTGCCGGAACTCACCAAGCCGGGCCAGGCCGATCCGCTGTATGCCGACGCGCTGGCAGCGCTGGTCCAGATCCAGTCTCGTGGCGTGCAGGCCGCGGCGGAACTGCCGCCGTACGACGAGAAGCTGCTGCGTCTGGAGATGAGCCTCTTTCCCGACTGGTTGCTGCAGCGGCACCTGTCACTGGAGTTGAGTCCACGCGAAGCGCAGGTGCTGCAGGCGGCGATGGATGCGCTGGTCGCCAACGCACTCGAGCAGCCGCAGGTCTTCGTGCATCGCGACTATCACTCGCGCAACTTGATGGTCTGCCCCGCAGCCAACCCCGGCATCATCGATTTCCAGGATGCCGTTCACGGCGGCCTCACGTACGACCTCGTTTCGCTGCTGCGCGACAGCTACATCGCCTGGCCGCAGGAGCGCGTCGTCGGATGGGCATTGGCGTACCGCCGTCTCGCGGTCGCAGCCGGGCTGTCGGCAGGCCGTGACGACGCGCAGTTCCTGCGCTGGTTCGACCTCATGGGTGTGCAGCGCCACCTCAAGGTCGGCGGCATCTTCGCGCGACTCTTCCACCGGGACGGCAAGCCCGGGTACCTGGCCGACATTCCACGCACGCTGCAGTACGCAGTGGACTCGTGTGCCCGCCATGCGGATTTCATCGAACTTGGCCAGCTGATCGGCCAGCGTGTGCTGCCGGCGGTGGTCGCGAAGCTCGAAGGCGGCGCGAGTTGAAAGCCATGATCCTCGCGGCGGGGAAGGGCGAGCGCATGCGACCGCTCACGCTCAGCCGTCCGAAGCCGCTGCTCGACGTGGGCGGCATGGCGCTGATCGAGCATCACCTCTATGCGCTGGCGACGGCCGGGTTCCGCGAAGTCGTCGTCAACCTGTCGTGGCTCGGCGAGCAGGTTCCGGCAGCGCTCGGCGACGGTTCGCGCTACGGGCTGAAAATCGACTACAGCCAGGAGGATCCGGAACCGCTCGAGACGGGCGGCGGCATCTTCCGTGCGTTGCCGTTGCTGTGCCCGATGGGTGTCGAGCCGTTCCTGGTGCTGAACGGCGACGTCTGGATGCAGTACCCTTTCGCGGACCTGCGCGAGAAGTATGCGCAAGGACTGCCCGGCAAGGATCAAGCGCACGTCGTGCTGGTACCGAACCCCGATCACAACCGCCAAGGCGACTTCGCGTTCGACGCGGGACGCATGGTCGAGCCCGTGCCGGGAATGGCGGCGGACACGTCCGTGGCGATGAGGATCGCAGCGTTGCCGCAATACACGTTCTCGGGACTCGGCGTGTATCACCCGTCGCTGTTCAACGGCTGCGCGGGCGGCATCTTCAAGCTCGCGCCATTGCTGCGTACAGCAGCCGTCAACGGGCGCGTCAGCGCGGAAGTGTTCGAGGGCGACTGGCTCGACATCGGCACGCCGGAGCGGCTGGCCGGACTCAACGCGCGTCTGTCCCAGCGCTGAATCGACCGCGGCAAGTACAATGCGCTCCCATGAGCGAGTTCAAAGGCATTCCGGTCGTTTCCGGCGCTAAAACCACCGCCTCGAGCGGTAAAAAATACCAGACAGTTCAGGGGTTTACGGCGATCCGCGACGGTATCAAGGCGGCTGCGTCGAGCGCGCCGGTGACGCCTGCTGGCCGCAAGCCCAGCTGGCTGCGAGCACCGCTGCCGGCCGGTCGCGGCTTCGAAACGGTCAAGCAGACCGTCCGCGAGCACCGCCTCGCCACCGTTTGCGAGGCAGCCAAGTGCCCCAACATCGGCGAGTGCTGGAATGCGGGCACCGCCACGATCATGTTGATGGGCGAGGTCTGCACGCGCGCGTGCCGCTTCTGCGCCGTCGATACTGGCAACCCGCGTGGCTGGCTCGACGCCGACGAACCCGCGAATGCCGCACGCACCGTGCAGCTGATGCAGCTCAAGTACGTCGTGCTGACGTCGGTGAACCGCGACGACCTGCCCGATGGCGGCGCCGCGCACTTCGCTGCGTGCGTGCGCGAGATCAAGCGCCTCAATCCTGAAACCGCGGTCGAAGCGCTGACGCCCGACTTTCAGGGCGTGATGACCGACGTCGCCACAGTCGTCGGCAGCGGGCTCGACGTCTTTGCGCAGAACGTCGAGACCGTGCGTCGCCTGACGCATCCCGTGCGTGATCCGCGCGCGTCCTACGAACAGACGCTGGCCGTGCTCGCGCACGCCAGACAGCTTTGCCGCGAGCAGGGCGACGTGCTGGTGAAGACCAGCCTGATGCTCGGCCTCGGTGAAACGGACGACGAGATCCTCGAGACGATGCGCGACCTGCGCGCTGCGGGCGTGGACCTGCTCACGCTGGGCCAGTACCTGCGTCCCACGGTCAATCATCTCGCGGTCGAGCGCTTCGTGACGCCGCAAGAGTTCGAGCAGTATCGCCAGCAGGCGCTCGAACTCGGTTTCGTCGAATGCGTGTCGGGGCCGCTTGTGCGTTCGAGTTACCGCGCCGAACAGGCCCTGGCCCGGAACAACGCAGGCCTCGCCGCAGGCGGGCTCGCCAGGCGTGGCTGAGCGCAACGCATCGAAGGACGCGCTGCGCGTGCTGCCGGTCGTGTCGGCACCGGCGCTGAAGTGGCTCGGCTGCGTCGACTACGAGCCGACGTGGCGCGCCATGCAGCGCCGCACCGACGAGGCCACGGCCGAGACAGCGGACGAAATCTGGTTTCTCGAGCATCCGCCCGTCTTCACGATGGGCATGAACGCCAAGTCGGTGCACCTGCTCGCGCCTGGCGACATTCCCGTCCTCGACATCGATCGCGGCGGGCAGGTCACCTACCACGGGCCCGGACAACTCGTCGTGTATCCGCTGCTGGACCTCGCGCGGCTCGGCCTCGGCGTACGTGCACTCGTCGAAGGCATCGAGCGCGCCATCGTCGCGACGGTCGCGCAGTGGGGCGTCGAGGCCCATGGCAAGCGCGACGCACCCGGCGTGTACGTCGGCGAGCAAAAAGTGGCGAGCGTCGGGCTGCGCATCCGTCGCGGCCGTTCGTACCACGGGCTGGCCCTCAATGTCGCGATGGACCTCGAACCGTTCGCGCGCATCAATCCCTGCGGCTATGCCGGGCTGCAGATGACCCAGCTCAGCGAGCTGGGCGGCCCTGCCAACGTACGCGAAGTGAGTGAGGCGCTGGCGCCACAGCTGCTGCGTGCGCTGGGGTTCGGCGAGCAGGCGGCGCGTCAGAGCGCGACCAGCACCTGGCTGCAGGACGTGAGCTCCATGTAGAGCGCGTCGAGCTGGGCCTTGCTGGTGGCGACCACCGTCACCGTGATCGACAGGTACTTGCCGTTGCTGCTGGGTCGCTCTTCGATGCGGTCCGGCGCGAGCGTGCCGAAATGCCGCGTCACGATCCCCATGACGAGGCTGCGGAAATCGTCCGACGCCTGGCCCATGATCTTCACCGGAAAATCGGTGGGGAACTTGAGCAGCGTTTGCTCGGGCTCGGGCGGCGAACCGCTCATGCCTCCACCAGTGCCGGCCGTGCGGCGATCGCGTCGAGGTGCTGCTGCAGCCGTGCATACATCGACAGCCACGTTGCGCCCGGCGCGCCGGTGCCGACGGCCTTGCCGTCCACCGAGGTGACGGGCAGCACGCCGCGACCCGCGGAAGCGATCCAGACTTCGGACGCCGAGCGCAATTCGTCGACGCTGAACGTGCGGATCTCGACGGGCAGCCAACCCGCCGCGAGTTCGATCACCGCATCGCGCGAGGTGCCGGGCAGGATGCTCTGATCGTTGGGTGGCGTGACGAGCTTGCCGTCGCGCACGATAAAGACCGTGCTGGAGGAGCCCTCGGTCACGCGCCCATCCCGCGTGAGGATGGCTTCCGAGCCGCCCTTGTCCTGCGCTTCCTGGCGCAGCAGCACGTTCGCGAGCAGCGCGACCGCCTTGATGTCGCAGCGCGCCCAGCGTGTGTCCTCGAGCGTGACGCTGGCGAGGCCGCGTTCGAGCAGTGCCTGCGCCGGTTGCGGGTACGGGCTGACGAAAGCGAAACCCGTCGGTCCGACCGACGCGGGCGGAAACAGGTGGTTGCGGCCGTATTCCACGCCGCGCGTCACCTGCAGGTAAACGAGCAACTCGGTTGCGTTGGCCGCGGCGACGAGCGTGCTCGTCACCTCGACCCAGCCCGC
>Ga0209254_10006372_pt1 | contig 10889 bp, 4 predicted proteins | sample FrelakmetDIP11DI_FD_187148 | JGI IMG/M metagenome (GOLD analysis project Ga0209254, IMG submission 187148) | Freshwater lake sediment microbial communities from the University of Notre Dame, USA, for methane emissions studies - DIP11 DI (SPAdes)... | ecosystem: Environmental > Aquatic >... | reverse complement strand
TCCAAACCGGGATGAGCCGTCTCTCCGGATTGAGGCTTCAAGTATATACCTGTCCTTAAACCTGTAGTTCGCTCTGCCAAAATAAGATGACAGCGCCCATGCGCTTCGGCTTGCAGATGTTGTGTTTGGAGTAGATCCCGAAATCGTGTTTGGTAAGCGGTCACTTGCAAAACCAGTTGCTGCAACCTGAATCAAATCGTAATTTGATTCTTCAAAACTTTGGCCTGCCAAAGCCCCTACAAAGTGATTCCCAAAACGTTTATCCCAATTAAGCGTATTTGTGGTCAACCACTTTTGATCTTGCTGAATAATTCTTCCGGCTGAACCACCAGGCGTAAGCAAATCTACATTGCGCGTTCTTTCTTCCGTTTGAACCCCATCAATTCCCCAGTCGGAACGAAACTTCAGATTATCAATAATTCGCCAGTCAAGAAATGCATTTCCTATGCTTCTTCGGGATTTGAATTCATTTATATTCAATGCTTCAATAGCAATGACATTTTGAATAAACCCAGTATTTACAAAATTGCCGTTTGCGTCTCTGGGTTGAACATAGGGTAATTGTAAAGAAGATGAAGTCAGGGGAGCAAATGTGTTATTTTCTACCCCAACTCTATCACTTTCAGTATTTGAAAGACTAAAATTTGTACCCACTTTTACTCTACTGGTTATGTCATGCTCCAGGTTAATCCTGCCTGATAAGCGTTTGATATCATTTCCAATGGTAAAGCCGGATTCGGTATAATATGTTCCGCCCAGATAAAACCTGGTTTTTTCATCACCGCCCGAAGTTGAAAGTGAATAAGAACTTACCTTACCTTGCTGTACAACCGCCTTTTGCCAATCAAAATCACCTGCCGGGAAATTAAGTGCAGTCAGTCCTCTTGCTGCACGATAGTCCCTTACAAAAGTTCTGTATTCATCGGCATTCATCATATCCAACAAATCTGTTGGCTTCGAGAAGCCGGTAAAGTAATCAAAGTTTACCCGGGTCTTCTGATTTCTTGCTCCTGTCCGGGTTTTGATTAAAATTACTCCATTGGTACCCCTTGAGCCATAAATAGCAGTAGCAGCAGCATCTTTAAGTACAGTCATGGATTCGATATCATTTGGGTTAATGTCCAACAATGGATTCAAACCTGTGCCGCCGCCCTGTGCTGTTGAAAGCACCTGATCATTTAAAGGAACTCCATCAACAACATAAAGTGGTTGTGTACCCCCCAGAAGAGAAGAGGAGCCCCTGATCTGTACATTGGGTGCAGATCCTAACAAACCGGAGGAGTTTGTCATATTTACACCTGCTGCCTGTCCTTGTAGTGCCTGTGTTGCACTTACAATTGGCATATTGCGAAAAGCATCTGCTTTAATGACAGATGAAGTTTGGACCTTTGACTTTCTTGTCTGGAGACCATAACCAACTACAACCACTTCAGACATGGTTGATTCAGCCGAAGCCAGGTTTATATTAAATGTACTCTGCCCTGCAAGATCAATCTCCTTTGGGGCAAAGTTTACGGAACTAACAACAAGTTGCGTTGCACCTGAAGGCACGACGAGTTTGAAATTACCATTCGCATCAGTAGATGTACCAATATTGGATCCTTTTGCTGTAACAGATGCACCTCCTATTGGGGTGCCATCTTTTTGGGCTGTAATTTTACCTGTAATTGTTCTGTCTTGAGCGCTTAGTTGAAGCAAACTGAACAAAAGCGCAAAAAACATCAACACAAATTTACTCATGTGCCTGATTCTTCGATTTCTCATACAATTGTTTATTAATTAATGTTTCTTTATCATTATAATGGAAAAACTAGCAAATGCCGACATTATCCTTGAATAGATTCCAGACAAAGTGATTCAGGTAAATGCTGCTTGTTTTTTTGTTCATATAAGCGAATAATGAAATATTTGAGCAATTAGGCTTTATCATTACTAGCAATATTTAAAAAAGATTTTTTGAAAGTTTGATAAACCGCAAAACTTCTTAGTTTGCAAAAATAACATCAAGTGCCGGAATTGAACGTTTAAACATTAAAAAAACCGCCCTTTTTTGAAAGTTTTACCGTCATATGACTAATTCCGGGGATAAAATTACGACTAAACAATTGTGAATAAGCTAATTTTCTGTGGCGATCATCCAAAAAATGATAATTGGTAATAATGTGAAAATGATATTTAAAACTGAACAATTTAGGATAATCCATATCAGATTAAAGCATTCAACGAGGGCTGTGTTCAATCATCGGCCGACTGGCACTTAATCAACCGATCAAGCCTGCCACCATATGATTGTGAAAAAAACTGATAAACAAATTGCAGAAAAGATTGTATCCATTAAAACATACGCAATAACATCCCTTTGTGAGTATTGAAGAAAAAATAGATTTGCGTGTTCGCTTATATTTTTGCTTACAAAGCGAGGTCAATAATTTGTAACCTGTTGTGCTATTAAATTTAATTCGAAATCAGATCAAAGCTGAAAGGAATAGCATCCTGGCCTCCCCTGGCAAATGATATTTTTAGCCCACAGAGATTCTCAGAGTTAGAAGAGGGCCACAGAAATACAGGTTCTACTCTGTGGCCCTCCATTTATTCTCTGAGGCTCTCAGTGGCCTTGTATTTTTTGTTTGATATTATTCGCTCTTTCATTTAAAATTCCAAATCTATATATCCTCCGTATCTATACTTAAAGTCAATACAACCCAGTCTGGACAATACAGGTTCTGGTTTGATATACCCGAATAACACCGGCGGGATATATTTTAAGTTTGTTTCATTTGACTTTTTAGTACTCTTTAATTGGTTATTTAATAGCACAACACGTCAATTTCTATCTTTAATCATGTATGAACTAATGCCAAACAAATAGCCAACGTTCTCTTTTTTTGACACAATTAAATAATCAACAAAAAAAAATACCAGATAAATTTCAAGATAGAAAAACCATTGCAATTTTAAAAATGCAAAATCAAAATTTACATTGCCGATATCTTACTCCAACCTCAGATGCTTATAAGGATTTAAGTAGCCTGGCTTATATTCCTGCTATTTTTTTTGGTTGTAAGTAAAAGGACTGGAAGAAGTACCAGGTTTGTTACGGTAGCAGAGAGTAAGGTAAGCGATGTCAGCCAACCTAATGCCTGCGTTCCGCCAAAGCCACTGAAGACAAAAATGATAAAACCAGCAATCAATACCATTGAAGTATAAATAATGCTGATGCCCGTCTGGCGAATGGTATGCATTATCGTAAGTTTAATATCATTTTTGTGGTTTGGCAACTCCTGTTTATAATTTACCAGGAACCTAATGGTAACATCAATGGCAATACCCAGCGCCACACTGAATACCAAAACCGTAGATGGCTTGAGTGCAATGCCCGCCCAGCCCATAACCCCCGCAGTGAGTATCAGCGGTATGATATTGGGAATTAGCGAACAAATAAGAATGCGGAATGATTTAAAGAGGTAGAGCATACAAAGAGAAATCAACAGGAATGCCCATAAGATACTTTCTTTGAGGCCATTGATTATAAACCGGCTGCCTTCCAGGAAAGTTACACTGGTTCCGGTTAATTGAACATCATATTTTGCTGTGTCAAAATACGTATTGGCCTTTTGCTGCAGGCTGTCGAGCATGAATGGCAACCGCTTGCTTCCAATGTCTGCCATATTGATGCTGATCCGGGTAACCTGCCTGTTGCTGTCCATAAAGGATGACATCAGTTTTTGAAATGTACTTCCGCCCGTTGCATTATTGGCTTTAGGGGCCTTAAGATAATCGGCTACAAAGGCCCCGTCGAAAGCATTGGGCATGGCGTAGTTATTACTGTCACCATCATAAAACCCCTGCTTCGCAAATTTCAAACCTTCCGCCAGGGATAATGGCCTGGCCATTTCCGGTAGACTGGCAATATACCGGCTGAAAGAATCAATTTTTTCAAAAATAGGCAGGGCGCGGCTTCCCGTAAATCCATTTTTTTTGCGCGTGTCCACCAGTATTTCCAGTGGCATGATCCCTTTGAAATGGTGTTCAAAAAATTTAAGATCTGTATATACTTTATCTGTTTTAGGCAGGTCGTCAACTATAAACCCTTCGGAACGCAGCCGGACTATTCCAGTGATGGAAAAAATGACAATCGCTATTGTTAATGCATACACGAATTTTGTGTGATCGAAGACCCAGATCTCAATGCGTTTAAGCATAGCCGATAGCCACCTGTTTTGCAGGTACCTGGTATGCTTTTTCTTTGGAACTGGAAGATAACTCAACGCTGTGGGCAGCAGGATCAGAGAGATCACAAAAAGCGCCATGATATTGATGCCCGCAACAATACCAAATTCTTTCAGGATAGCACTTTTAGTAAGTGCAAATACTGCAAATCCAATGGCTGCCGCAATATTGCAAAAAAGGGTTACTATACCCATCTTCTGCACCATTTCAACCAATGCCTCCCTTTTATTGGTCCGGTGTATATAGGAGGTATGGTATTTGTTGAGAAAATATATACAATTGGGAATGCCAATTACTACAACCAGCGGCGGGATCAGTGCGCCGAGTATGGTGATCTGAAAGCCAAAGAGGTACATCGTAGCAAGGCTCCAGATAACGCCTATGATCACAACCAGCAGTGAAAGCAAGGTGGTACTAACGGATCGGAAAAAGATAAATAGTATAACCGCCGAAAAGATGATTGAACCAAGCAGAAACCATTTCATTTCGTTTCCGATGCGGGTCATCATATTATTACGGATATGAGGTAATCCGCTGTATTTCAGGTCCAGTTTACTTTCAACACCAAATGCCGCGGCAGTTTTTTCAATCGCAGCTACAACGGTATCCCTTCTCTTCGAATTGAGTATATTTTTTTCTATACGCACACCCAGGAGGTAGGCCCTGGTGTCGGGATTATACATGAGACCTCTATAAAAAGGGAGACTATGAAATACATCTCTGCAACTATCAAGTGTTGCCTGCGATAATACAGGGTGAGGGAAAATAAGTGTTGGTTGTAATTTTTCGGTGCTGTCGTTTTTTATAAGATTAATAGCTGAAATAATACTTAATACATCCTCTACCCCCGGAACTTTCTTGAGTGAGTCGTGGAGTCGGGCAAGCCTGTTGAATTGTTCCGGGGCAAACAGATTTTCGGATTGAAAGCCTATTGCCAGGATATTTCCATCTTCGCCGAATTTTTCTTTAAATGAGAGGTAATCTTTGTATTTGGGGTTATCAACCGGAATGGCATTTGCAAAATTATAGCTCATTTTAACTTTGGAAGCGAAATAGCCCATAACCCCCGTTATGGCAAAAAGAATGATCAGTAAGCCAAGCCTGTTACGGAGAACCCATTCCCCTATTTTTTGCCACATATTTGCCTTTTTGAAAATGTTGCTGCAAAGGAAAGCATTTTACAAATGCCAAAGCATTGCGGATTTTACCTACTCCCTGTATTTTCCATAATTTTACTAAATGAAATTCCAGCCCTGGCTAATTGTACTTCTTTTCCCTTATATAACCGCAGCGCAGGATTTACAACCCATTGGTAACTGGCGGGAACATCTTCCTTTTAATAATGCTATTCAGGTTTCTGTACAGGGTAGCCAGGTTTACTGTGCAACGCCATTTGGCTTTTTTACATACGATAAAGATGATGCTTCGTTTGAAAGAAGAACGAAAGTTAATGGGCTAAATGAAGTCAAAGTAAGGCTCATGGAAAAAGAACCGCAGGGCGAAAGAATCGTGCTGGTCTATGAAAACTCCAATATTGATTTCCTGGAAGGAAGCAAGGTGATCAACTTACCTGATATCTGGCTCAGCAACATTGGAGGCAATCGTACCGCTTATGGTTTATTCTGGGAGGGTAAAAATATATACCTGTGTGTAGGGCTTGGGATAATTGTTCTCGATACGGAAAGATTTGAAGTCCGGGACACCTACCGGCCTTCCGCCACCGGCGCTGATGTGAGGGTAAATAATATGGTTTCACTGAATGGAACTTTTTTTGCCGCAACTGCCGAAGGATTAAAATATGCTTCAGCAAGCGCACAGAACCTGGCAGACTTTCGAGCCTGGCAGTCAATTTCTGGAAATGGATTAAGCGAGGGAAATATTGAAGACATTGTTGTTTTCAAAAATAACCTGGTAGTCAGGAAAAATGATTCATTGTTTATTCAGCAGGGAAATAACTGGCATTTGTTATTTTCTAATGGCTTACCGATTACCGGGCTGGATGTACAGGGAGAAAAATTAATGGTAGCTCAATCGGTATCAGGTAAAGGCAGTGTTCAGGTATTAAATGCATCAGGAGCTGTAACGGAGTTGCTGAAATCTGAAGTACTATCCCTTCCTCGTCAAACAGTGCCTGATGGAACGGCTTTTTGGGTGGCAGATCAGAATAATGGCTTGCTTCGTTTTGATGGTAATGCAGTTGAAAGAATATTTCCCAATTCACCGATAAGTACCGCAGCCGGTGAGATGATTTTCAATAATAATGAACTCTGGGCAACGGGTGGCGCGGTCAATGAAAACTGGAACTACAGTTTCAATCCTAATGGCGTTTATCGTTTCAGTGATAATTTCTGGTCGGGTATCAACTTGTATGTATACCCGAAAATTGACAGCCTGCTTGATTTTATTACTGTTGCCGCAGACCTGTTAAATGGCAGTATATATGCCGGATCTTATGGCGGCGGCTTGCTGGAGATCCGGAAAGATAACGTGCTGCAGATTTATAAGCAAAAATCAGGACTTCAACCAGCCATCGGCGATCCTGGTTCATACCGGGTCAGCGGACTGGCAGCAGACCTAAATGGAAACCTTTGGATTTCCAACTATGGTGCACCGCAGAACCTGGTGGTTAAAAAAGCAGACGGGAGCTGGTTGCGGTTCACAATCCCTTACTTTCATACGGAGAATGCTGTGGCGCAAATCGTTATTGATGATCAAAATTATAAATGGATACTCTCACCTAAAGGAAATGGATTATTTTGTTTTGATGACGGCGGTACGGTAGATATTGTTTCGGATGACCGGTGGCGCTATTTCAGGCAGGGGAAGGGCAATGGTAACCTGCCTTCGGCGGAACTCTATTGCCTTGCCAAAGATCGCGATGGGTTAATTTGGATTGGCACGGGAAAAGGTATAGCGGTCATCCAGTGCATACAGGATATATTTACCAGTAATGCCTGCGAAGCTGTTTTGCCGGTGGTACAACAGGACAATTTTGCAGGATATCTTTTTGCTGACGAGGAAGTTCGTGCCATTGCCGTTGATGGCGCTAACCGCAAATGGGTGGGCACCCGCAACGGGGTTTGGCTGATCAGCGCCGATGGTCAGAAGATAATCAGCCGGTTCACAGAAACCAACAGCCCGTTGCTAAGCAACGTCATCAATAGTATCGCAGTCCATCCACAAACCGGGGAGGTTTTTATTTCCACTTTTAATGGAATTTGTTCCTACCGGGGCAGCGCAACCGAAGCTGCTGAAACCCATAGTAACGTTTTGGTGTTTCCGAATCCGGTTCCTCCGGGTTATGGTGGTACCATTGCCATTCGGGGCCTTGCAAGCGATGCATATGTAAAAATAACGGAATCGGATGGGCGGCTGGTTTTTCAAACCCGTGCGCTGGGGGGACAGGCTGTTTGGGACGGGCGAAATTATAAAGGTGAAAAAATAAGCAGCGGTGTATATCTTGTGTTGGCTGCGGACGAGGTTAACAAAGAGAAGGTGGTTACAAAAATATTTTTTATCCGCTAAAAAGTTATGCGGAACCTGTGTCGGTTGTTTTTTCATTAGTGTCAGACTTTAACAAAATTCAATGTTGCAAAAGACCCGGGGATTGGTAATAAGGTCGGTAAAATATGGTGAAACCAGCCTCGTGGTTACCATGTTTACAGAGGTCTATGGTATACAGAGCTATATGGTCAACGGGGTTCGAAAGGAATCGCTGAAAAGTTCCATGCGCGCCAGCCAGTTTCAACCCGCAACGCTGCTTGATCTGGTTGTTTATCACCAGGAGCGTCAGAATTTGCATCGTATTAAAGAATGCCAGTGGGCGGTTTTAAATCAGCAAATATTTACCGACATCCGTAAAAATACAGTCGCCCTTTTTATGGTGGAGCTGCTCCAAAAATGCCTCAAGCAACCTGATCCCCAGCCGGAACTTTTTCATTTTATGGAAGATGCCCTGCAGGGGCTGAACCAGGCAACCCCCATGGTAGCAGCTAATTTTCCCATATACTTCGCCCTGCACCTGTCGCACTTTTTTGGATTCAGGATGCAGGACACTTATGATGAAGAACATGTAATGCTTGACCTTCGGGAAGGTATTTTTGTTAAAGAAGAGCCGGCCCATCCTCAATGGGCCGGAAATCAGTTAAGCTTTGCAGTGAGCCAGTTTCTAAAAGCACAACAGCCGGAAGAACTGGAACAGATCCCAATGAACCGCGAAGGACGAAGGAACCTGATAGAAACTTGCCTGCAATTTTATGCCCTGCATGTTTCTGATTTTGGAAGTTTGAGGTCCCTGCCCGTGCTTCAGGAAGTGATGGAATAATATTTTACAGCAAGAAAAAGAAGGTAAAATTATATTAGTCTTTTAGGCTTGAGGGCTGTATCCATCGAAATAATGCCGGGTTTTGTTCCTATCCTGAAACTTCCAAGCGTATCGTCACGTTTTAATGCTTTCGCTCCATTCAACGTGGCCCATTCAAGCATCTTTTCCAGCGGAATATCCGGGAAGTGAGTCCTCAATGTTCGAATTTCTTCGGCTATACTTAATTGGTAGTTACTGCTCAGGCTGTCTGTTCCTAATACAATATGTCTTTTTTCGGCCAGGAACTGTTGTACCGGCGGCAGGGTATTTTCGATATACAGATTAGCGTTTGGACAGAAGCAATAAGCTATACTGATACCTGTTTCTGTTGCATATTTTTCTGCAAACACCCGGTCTTCTTCAGGCATAAATGTATTATGGATAAGCAAAATGGTTTGTCCTTTATTGAAAAAAGGCAGTATCGAACGGAGACTTGATTTGCCGGTTACCGGGAAGGGAGAAACTGCCGGTCCGAAAAAACTGAAAAAACGGATGAAATCACCTTTGCCGGTCTTATACAATTCATCTTCATCCTGGGTTTCCTGATTGTGTATCGATATTACCTGGCCGGCTGTTGCATCATTGATCATTTGGAAACTCAGCGGGCTGATGCTGTAAGGTGCATGTGGTACCAGGTTGGAATGGTAAATTTTTTTATCAACCTGGTTAATTTCTTCAAAAGCACGGAATTTTTTTAATACCTCACCATATTCTTTCAACTTTTCAGCTGCTTTTTCATCGCTGAAACTTAGTACTTCAATGAAGTTGGTCCAGGCAATCCGGCTATGCTTTTTTGTTTCAACCGTATCAGATGTATTGGATATATCACCCACTGCCACAATTCCTGCATCATACATTTCTTTATCTGCCAGTTGTATGGCCGCCTGAATCACTTCCGGTTTAAAGTCTCTTTTTCCTACAACATCAAGAAGGAAGTTAATCAATCCTTTGCCCGGGGGCACCTGGTTTTTCAAATGACTTAATTCGAGGTGACAGTGGGCGTTAATGAAACCTGGCGACAGGAGGTGGCCCGCATATTCGATGTTTTCGCCCGCATCTTCCCCTGGAATAAGGTCGATAATCACACCTTCCCGACTGGTTATAAGCACATAGCCGGCCGGAGCCATGCCTTCCCCGGTGAAAATCTGGTCAGCTTTGAATTTACGATACATCATGCCTGTTTTCAATTAACTTTGCCCGCCTAAATTACGTCATCCCAACCCGTTTCTCAAAGAGCGGGATATAAAGAATATATGCTCGATAAACTGGAAGCCATAAAAGCAAAGTTCGACGACCTGGGTGTAGCGCTCACTAACCCTGAGATTGTGGGGAATAATCAAAAGTTCACACTGCTTAGTAAAGAATACCGCAGCCTGGAAAAAATTGTTATTGCCTACGAGGCATATAAGAAATTACTTGATGACCTGGCATTCAACAGGGAAGCCCTTATGGGCGATGATGAAGAGCTTAGGGAACTGGCCAAAGAAGAATCCGCTTCTTTGGATGAGCAGAAAACCGAGATGGAAAAGAGGATCAGGAATATGCTTATTCCAAAGGATCCGCAAGATGAAAAAAATGCCATCATTGAGATTCGCGCAGGTACCGGTGGTGATGAAGCTTCACTCTTTGCAGGAGATCTGTTAAGGATGTATATGCGCTATTGTGAGCGCAAAGGATGGAAAACATATTTGCTTACTGAAAATGAAGGCAGTGCCGGCGGGTATAAGGAAGCGCAACTGGAGGTTATTGGCGATGATGTTTATGGCACACTCAAATTTGAAAGTGGTGTACATCGTGTTCAGCGTGTACCAGATACAGAAGCGAGTGGAAGGGTACATACCAGTGCCGCAACCGTGGCTGTAATGCCGGAGGCTGAAGAAGTGGATGTGGAGGTAAAAGATAGCGAGGTAAAAATGGAAACCGCCCGAAGTGGTGGTGCCGGGGGGCAGAACGTCAACAAAGTGGAAACTAAAGTGATGCTTACCCATATTCCAACAGGCACGGTAATTATTTGCCAGACAGAAAGAACCCAATTGGGCAACAGGGAAAAAGCAATGCAGATGCTGAGGACAAGGTTATATGAAGAACAGGTGCGTAAACAGGAAGATGAGATTTCACGTCATCGTAAAAGCCTTATCAGCAGCGGTGATCGCTCAGCTAAAATCAGGACCTATAATTTCCCTCAGGGAAGAGTTACCGATCACAGAATAGGATTAACCTTGTATAATTTGCAGGAAGTTATGAATGGTGACATCAATGAATTGATTGATGCATTGCAGTTTGCTGAAAACGCAGA
>Ga0209254_10006371_pt1 | contig 10889 bp, 4 predicted proteins | sample FrelakmetDIP11DI_FD_187148 | JGI IMG/M metagenome (GOLD analysis project Ga0209254, IMG submission 187148) | Freshwater lake sediment microbial communities from the University of Notre Dame, USA, for methane emissions studies - DIP11 DI (SPAdes)... | ecosystem: Environmental > Aquatic >... | reverse complement strand
TGCTCCGGATCGAACAGCAGGGTCATGGTGTGCTCGCGCGATTCGCGGATCACCACTTCGACCACGTCGCGCACCTCGGAGGCGTCGGCGGTGGCGCTGACCGGGCGCTTGTAGTGGTCGAGGATGTCGAAGCGCACCTCGGTCGCGGAGCGCAGGATCGCGCCGCGCCAGCGCCGCGGGCGGAAGGCGGCGATCGGGGTCAGGGCCAGCACTTCGCTGCCCAGCGGCAGGATCGGGCCGTGCGCAGAGAGGTTGTACGCGGTGCTGCCGGCCGGCGTGGCGACCATCACGCCGTCGCACACCAGCTCTTCGATCTTGGGCGAGTTGTTGAGCGACACGCGGATCTTGGCCGCCTGCTTGGTCTGGCGCAGGAGCGAGACCTCGTTGAAAGCCAGGAGCTCGGTGGTGTTGCCCGATTCCGCGGTCACCGTCATGTGCAAGGGGTGCAGCTGCGCCGGCTGCGCGCGCGCGATCCGTTCGGCCAGCTCATCGGGCCGGTACAGATTCATCATGAAACCGACGGTGCCGGCCTTCATGCCGAATACCGGCTTTTGCAGCTGGCGATAGCGATGCAGGGTCTGGAGCATGAAGCCGTCGCCACCGAGCGCCACGATCACATCGGCGTCGGCGGGTGGTTGCTTGCCGTAGCGTTCCTGCATTTCGGCGAGCGCCTTCGGGCCGTCGCCCGACTTGCTCGCGACCACGGCGATCTTCGGGCCTGGGTTCTGCACGCGATCCTCCGGTCCCGCTCGCTGGAGCAGGCGCAAGCTGATGTCGGCGAGGTGCTCGTTCACGGGATCGTTGGCGGGCTTGGGCCGTGGCCGATGTTGATCATCATAAGCGCGGGAGGGTGTTTGTGTACGATGGGCGCCAATCGCGCGCAGAGCGCGCTCCTACGGAGCCGGCCCTGTAGGAGCGCGCTCTGCGCGCGATGGTCCCCGGTCGAGGCCGGCACCGCCTACCCGGCCCGCGCCCCGGCCTGGACCAGTTGCGCCAGGCGCCGGACCGCGACCGACACGGTCGGGTAGTCCATCTGCACCTGGTTGCGCATGTCGGCCAGCATGCCCAGCGTGAAGCGCAGGGTGGAATCCTCGCGGGCCAGCCACTGCGCGACCAAGGCCGCGCCGTCGGCGTCCTTGCCGGCCTTGCCCAGCACCTGCGCCACCAGGGCGCGCTGCTGGAAATACAACTCGTCGCGCAGGGTGCCGCGCGCCTGCGCGTGCCAGCGGCCTTCGACCGGCAACTCCTCGATGCGGCCCATCAGCCATTTGAGGTGCAGCGCGTCGCCCAGCGCGTAGTAGACCTGCGCCACGCGCGGAACCGGCAGCTGGCGATCGAGCGAGACTTCGATGATGTCGAGCGCCGAGGCCAGCGCCGGCAAGGCCGCGAGCGAGCGCGCGAGCGGCTCGGGGAAACCGGCCTTGCTCCAGCGCTCGTACTCGGTGCGGGACAACTGGCGGTCGCCCTCCGCCATCGTCTGTTCGAGCCCGCCACGCAGCGCCTGCATGCCTTGTGCATAGCGCGCCACCGCGCTGGCGATGTCGAGTCGCCGATCGGGCAGGTTGAGCAACCAGCGCGTGAGATGGCGCATCAGGTTCCACACCCGCAGCAGGGCGTCGATCTGCGCGTTGCCATGCACCTTGCCGTCGAGGGCCTCGATCCCGGCCCACAGCGCGCGCGCCTCGAGCACCTCGCGCGCGATCGAGTAGGCCTTGGCGATCTGGCCCGGCGACTCGCCGGTGTCCTCCTGCATGCGCATGACGAAGGTCGAGCCCATGCGGTTGACGGTGGAATTGGTGATCGAGGTGGCGATGATCTCGCGCCGCAACCGGTGGCGCTGCATGTTGTCGGCGTAGCGCTGCTGCAGCGCTTGCGGGAAATAGCGCACCAGTTCCTTCGAGAGGTAGGGGTCCTCGGGTACGTCGGAATCCAGCAGTTGCTGGAACAGCACGATCTTGGAATAGGAGAGCAAGACCGAGAGTTCCGGCCGGGTCAGGCCGGTGCCGCGCGCCTTGCGCTCGGCGAACTCGGCATCCGAAGGCAGGTATTCGAGCTGGCGGTCGAGCAACCCCTGCGATTCGAGGGTGCGGACGAAGTGCTGCTTGGAGCCCAGGCGCGCCACGCTCATGCGCTCCATCACGCTGATGGCCTGGTTCTGCAGGTAGTTGTCGCGCAACACCAGTGCGCCGACCTCGTCGGTCATGCTGGCCAGGAGCTGGTTGCGCTCTTCGATGCCCATCTGTCCCGCCGTCACCGCATCGTTGAGCAGGATCTTGATGTTGACCTCGTGGTCGGAGGTGTCGACGCCGGCGGAGTTGTCGATGAAGTCGGTGTTGAGGAGCACGCCGTTCAGGGCCGCCTCGACCCGGCCGAGCTGGCTCATGCCGAGGTTGCCGCCCTCGCCCACCACCTTGCAGCGCAAGTCGCGGCCGTTGACCCGGATCGCGTTGTTGGCGCGGTCGCCGACCTCGGCGTTGGTCTCGCCGGCGGCCTTGACGTAGGTGCCGATGCCGCCGTTCCACAACAGGTCGACCGGCGCCTTGAGGATCGCGACCATGATCTCCTGCGGACTGGCCTGCATCGCGGTGCCCTCGATGCCCAGTGCGCGCCGCGCCTCGGCGCTGAGCGCGATGCTCTTCACGCCGCGCGGGAACACGCCGCCGCCCTTGCTGATCCGCTTGGCGTCGTAGTCGGCCCACGAGGAACGCGGCAGCGCGAACAGGCGCTCGCGTTCGGCGAAGGAGCTGGCCGCATCGGGATCGGGATCGATGAAGATGTGCCGGTGGTCGAAGGCCGCGACCAGGCGGATATGGCGCGACAGCAGCATGCCGTTGCCGAACACGTCGCCCGACATGTCGCCGACCCCGACGCAACTGAAGTCCTCCGACTGCGAATCGCGGCCGAGCGCGCGGAAATGCCGCTTGACCGACTCCCATCCGCCCTTGGCCGTGATGCCCATGCCCTTGTGGTCGTAGCCGACCGAGCCGCCGGACGCGAAGGCGTCGCCGAGCCAGTAGCCGTGGTCGGCCGAGATCGAATTGGCGATGTCGGAAAACGTCGCGGTGCCCTTGTCGGCCGCGACCACCAGGTACGGGTCGCTTGCGTCGTGGCGCACCACGTCCCTGGGATGCACCACCGCGCCCTCGACCAGGTTGTCGGTGACATCGAGCAGCGCATTGATGAACAACCGGTAGCAAGCCACGCCTTCGGCCAGTTGCGCGTCGCGATCGCCGCCCAGTGGCGGGCGCTTGACGTAGAAGCCGCCCTTGGCCCCGACCGGCACGATCACCGTGTTCTTGACCATCTGGGCCTTGACCAGCCCCAGCACCTCGGTGCGGTAGTCCTCGCGCCGGTCCGACCAGCGCAGGCCGCCGCGCGCGACCGGCCCGAAGCGCAGGTGCACGCCCTCCACGCGCGGGCCGCAGACGAAGATCTCGCGGTAGGGGCGCGGCTTGGGCAGGTCCGGCAGCTTCGCCGTGTCGAGCTTGTAGCCCACCACCTCGCGCGGGCGCCCGTCGTGGAGCTGGTAGAAGCTGGTGCGCAGGCAGGCGCGGATCACCGCCATGAAGCTGCGCAGGATGCGATCCTCGTCGACGCTGGCGACCGAGTCCATCACCGCCGCGATCGCGCTGGCGGCGGCCTCGACCTGCTTGTCGCGCGATTCGCCGCGCACGGCACCCAGGGCCTCGATCAGGTGCGGGTGCAGGCGATCCATCTCTTCGCCGAACAGCGGCGCCAGCTCGCGCGCCAGGCGCTTGCGCGCGGCCTCGACCACGGTGCGCGTCGCCTGCTCGCGCGCCGGGTCGAACTTGGCCTCGAACAGCTCGACCAGCAGGCGCGCGTGCAAGGGGTACTTGCACAAGGTCTGCTCCATGTAGGCCTGCGAGAACGGCACCCCGGTCTGGAGCAGGTACTTGCAGCACGCACGCAGCATCGCGGTCTGGCGCCAGTCGAGGCCGGCGGCCAGGATCAGGTCGTTGAAGCCGTCGTTCTCGGCCTCGCCGCGCCAGATGCGTTCGAAGGCCTGCTGGAAGGCGTCCTTGAGCGCGTCGAGGTCGAAATCGGGACGCCGCTCGGGCACCACCTCGAAGTCCTGGATGTAGATGTTGCCGCCGCTGAGCTCCATCACGTACGGATGCTCGGACAGGATGCGCAGGCCCATGTTCTCCATCATCGGCAGCGCGTCCGACAGCGGGATGTGCGAGCCGTAGCGGAACAGCTTGAACCGCAGCCCGGATTCGCCGGCCTTGCCGCGCGGCCGGTACAGGTTCAGGCGGATGTCGTCGGGCACCTTGAGCGAGGCCGCGGCCTCGACATCGGCCGCCGCGATCCACGGCGTGACCTCCTCGATGTAGCCGGTCGGCAGCGCGCGCGCGTATCGCGCGGCGAGCTTGTGGCCCTTTTCGGCGCCGTGGCGCTGGACCAGGATGTCGCGGATCTCGTCGTGCCAGTTGCGGACCAGGTGCGCGAGCTTCTGCTCGAGTTCGGCGATGTCGTAATGCGCGCGCTCGCCCGGGCGCGGACGGATCACCAGGTGCAGGCGCGCCAGCGCCGACTCGGCGACATGGATGGTCGAATCGATGCGCTCGCCGTGGAAAGCGCGCTTGAGCAACGCCTCCACGCGCTCGCGCACCTCGGCGGTGAGGCGGTCGCGCGGCAGGAAGACCAGGCAGCTCCAGAAGCGCCCGTAACGGTCGCGGCGCACGAACAGGCGGGTGCGATGGCGCTGCTGCAGCATCAGCACGCCCTGCGCGATCTCGGCCAGTTCCTCGGTCGAGGCCTGGAACAGCTCGTCGCGCGGCAGGCTTTCGAGGATGTTGCGCAGCGCCTTGCCACTGTGGCCCTCGGGCTTGAGGCCGGAACCCTGCATCACCGCGTCGTGCTTGACCCGCACCAGCGGGATGTCCCAGGGACGGCGCGCATAGGCGCCCGAGGTGAAGAGGCCGAGGAAGCGCTGTTCGCCGACCGCGCGCCCGTTCGCATCGAACTTGAGCACCGACAGGTAGTCCATGTAGCCCGGCCGGTGCACGGTGCTGCGCGAGTTGGTCTTGGTCAGGATGATGGCGTCGATCGCGCCCGATTGCGGCAGGTCGCGCGCGGCCAGGCTCTTGAGCGGCCGCGGCGGCGCGCTGTCTCTGCCGGCGAGGATGCCGAGCCCCGAGCCGGCGACCGCACGCAGCACTTCCTCGCCCCCGGTCATGGCGACTTCATACTCGCGGTAGCCGAGGAAGGTGAAATGGTCGTCCGCGATCCAGCGCAGGAATTCCTGCGCCTCCGCGCGCCCGGCGGCATCGATCGGCATTTGCCGCGTGGCGAGATCCTGCGCGATTGCGTTGGCCTGGTCGCGCATCGCCGCCCAGTCGCGCACGCAGGCCCGCACATCGGCCAGCGCGGCCTCGGTCGCCTGCTTGAGCCGCATGAGTTCAGCGGCCTCCGACTGTCGCTCGAGTTCGAAGTGCATCACCGACTCGGCGCGACCGCGCTCGCCTTCCTCGGCGAGTTGCAGCAGGTGGCCACCGGCGTCGCGCTCCGCTTGCACGACCGGGTGCACCACCGATTGCACCAGCGTGCCGCATTGCGCGATCGCGATGCCGACCGAATCGACCAGGAAGGGGCTGTCGTCGGTCACGATCTGGATCACGGTCGAAGCCGAATCCCAGCCGTGCTCCTCGACCGTCGGATTGAAGACCTGCACGTTGCCGGCATCGCGCTGGCGCACCTGCAGCAGGCCGTGGATACCGCCCAGCAGTGCCGCCCAGGCGCCCGCACCCCGCGCGGCCAGGTCCTCGGCGGGCACGCGGCGGAAGAAGGCGCGCGCGAGACGCTGCGCGTCGCGCAACCGCGGGCCCGTGAGCCGGGATTCCAGCTCGGCGAGTACGCCCTCGATCGTGATCGACGGGGCGGCAACCGTGGCCTTGGCGGTCATGGAGCAGGTCCGGGCATTCGTGAGGGCGCGAAGGATACTCCCAGCCTCCGGCAGCCGCCAGACGAGTCGCGGCCAAGTGGCTGCCGTCAAAGGAAAAAGCGGTCCGGCGCGGGGATGGCAGGGTGTGGCCGCGGCGCCCGAACCAGCGCAGAAGTGTGACTTCGATCACACGGATTCCTCTGCTTTGGGACTACCCTTTCCCCTGCAGGATTCCGTCCCCGCAACGGAAGGCCGTTGGCGTATCCCATGAGTGGCAGCAATCCCCCGGGCCGGGTCGTAGAGCTCACCCACGCCCACCGCATCGCCGCCGGCAAGTTGCTGGCGATCGTGCGCGGTGCCATGTCCAAGCGCATCGGCGCGCTGGTCAATTCGCTGTACGAGGGCGTCGACGACGCCTTGTTCGACCTCGCCGAGCGCGCCGCCAACAACGCCAACCAGGCGCGCTACTTCGACGGCATGCGCGAGATCCGCAAGAAGCGCCAGTCGGCAGAAACCCGCTTCCTCGAGCTGGCGAACCGCAACTGCAGCGAGTTCGAAGCCGGAAAGCTGGCGCCCACCAAGGCCGAGTATGCGTCCGGCGGCAGCGCGAGCACCGGGAACCTGAGCCTGGTCGACGAGGGCGATCTCGAGGAGACGCTGGCGATCGGCGCCATGGTCGACAAGGCCGAGTTGCGCCTGCAGCGAATCCTGTACCCGCTGGAACAGCGCTTCTCGGTCCTGGCCGGCAATCGCGTGGTCGATGGCGGCAACAACCCGATCGGACCGAAGCTGCTGTGCCAGGTCTTCGCCGAGAGCATCCGCGAGTTCGATGTCGAGGTCGAAGTCCGGCTGATCGTGCTCAAGCTGTTCGAGCGCCACGTGCTGGCCAACATCGATCCGGTCTACGACGAGGTCAACACCCTGCTGGTCCAGGCCGGCGTGCTCGCCAAGCTGCGCTACCAGGTCGCGGGGCGCGAGCGCCGCGAGGCGGCCGCGCCGCGACTGCGCGCTGCGGCGGAATCGTTGCCGGAACGGGCGATCCGCGAGGCCGGACGCCTGGACCATGATCCGGACGGCGAACGCAGCGAAGTCGAAATCGCGAACCTCGTCACCGAACTGCGCGGCTTGCTGGCGCAGCGGCGCAGCCACCATGCCGGTCCCGCGCCCAGCTGGATCGCTCCGGCCGGCGGCGCCGGCACCGCCGCGCCATCGCGCATGCTCGGTTCGCAGGAGTTGCTCAATGCCCTGACCCTGATGCAGTCGGAGCTGGAATCCCAGGTCCCGTCGGCGCCGGCGAACGAGGTGATGCCGACCACCGCCGCGGGCCAGGTCAAACAGAACCTGATCGACCAGGTGCGGCGCTTGGGCATGACCGGCAGCCAGCCGCCGCAGTTTGGCGCCGACGAGGACACCATCGACCTGGTCGGCATGCTGTTCGAGTACGCGCTGCAGGACCGCAACCTGCCGGCGCCGATCCAGGCCATGCTCGGACGCTTGCAGATCCCCTACCTCAAGGTCGCGCTGCTGGACAGGGATTTCGTCGCGCACAAGTCGCACCCGGCGCGCCGCCTGCTCGACAACCTGGCCCAGGCCTGCGTGGGCTGGAGCGAGGACAGCGACAAGGACCAGCGGCTCTACGGCAAGGCGCACGACATCGTCGTCACCCTGCTCAAGGAATTCGACGACGACATCTCGATCTTCGAGCGCCTCAACACCGACTTCGAGGAATTCGTCGACAAGAACCGGCGCCGGGCCGAGCTCACCGAGCGCCGCACTACCGAGATCGCGCGCGGGCGCGAACGTCTCGACGGCGCGCAGCGCGCCGCGGCGCGCGAGATCCTGTCGCAGATCGGCGGGCGCAACCTGCCGGCGAACGTGCGCGACCTGCTTACCCGGCGTTGGTCGAACTACCTCGTGTTGACGCACCTGCGCCACGGCGAGCAGTCGCCCGAGTGGCGTTCGGCGGCACGCTTCATCGAGGATTTCGCCTGGAGCGTGCAGCCCATGCACGACGACCAGGAGCGCTCGCGCCTGCGCGAGATGACGCCGGAACTCGAGCGCATGCTGCGCAGCGGCCTGGCGTCCACCGGCCTGCACGAGGGCTACCTCGACGAATTGTGGGGCGAGGTGAGCGGCATCTACGCCCAGCAGATCGCCGGCCAGCCGATCGCGGAAATGGCGCCCGCCACGGATGCGCCGGTCGACCAGGACGCGCTGCGCATCCGCTTCGCCTCGAGCAAGAGCGGCGAGGAGGTCGTGTTCGATGCCGCGACCACGCGCGACCAGGCCCTGGTCAGCGAAGAAGTCTCGGCGCAGGCGCTGGAAACCTGGATGCGGATCGCGCGCGCGCTCAAGACCGGCACCTGGTTCGAATTCGTCAAGGACGACGGCTCGCGCGAGCGGGCCAAGCTGTTGTGGATCAGCACTATCCGCGCGCTGTACCTGTTCGTGAACCGCAACGGGATCAAGATCGCCGAGAAGACCGCGACCGAACTGGCCGACGAACTCAAGAGCCAGCGCACCGTGATCCTCGAGCAGGTCGCGCTGGTCGATCGCGCGCTCGATGCGATCCTGCAGCGGCTGCGCGCGCCGGGGGCGGAATCGGCCACGTCCGAACCCGCCGGCATTCCGGCAGTCGCCGTGCCGTCCGCCACCGCAGCGGTTCCGCCAACCCGGCACTGAGCGTCGCCGCCCGGGCAGGCTGTCGCGTTGCGCGGGTCCATGCCATCGGTCATCCAGACCTCCGGCAGGTGACGGACCACGGGCGCGTGGCTAGCCTGCGCGTCAGACTAGCTGGCGCGGCGGTACCGAGCACATGTCCACGTCCTGGAGCTCCACCCGTGCCGGCACCCGGCGCGCCATTGGCCTGGGCGCCTATGCGCTGGCCTACGCGATCGCGCTGGTCGTGCTGGCGCGCGAGCCGGGCGCGTCGGTGGTCGAACCCTTGTTCGTGCTCGGCGTGCTCGGGATCGCATTCCCGCTCCTGGCGCTGCTGCTCACGCGTGCCACGACGGCCACGCCCGACCCGATCGCGCAACCCCGCGCCGAGGCCGGCGCTGCACTGGCATGGCTCGCGATCTTCGCGATCGGCGTGCTGGGCTGGGGCTTCAGCGCGCTACGCGCGGCGATTGCGCAGGGAACCGCGCAGGAACTGGCGATCCTGGCCGCCAAGTTGCTGGCCATGGTCGCGATCCCCGTGCTCATCCTGGGCAGCTTCGGACACCATCCGCGCGAATTGCTGGCGCCGAACCTGCGCTGGCGCGCGATCACATTGCCGCTGGCCGGGATGGGCCTGGCCCTGTTCGGGTTCCAGGCGGTATTCGGCCGCGGGCTGACCACGCTGGGTGAACTCGGGCCAGGCGTAGTCACGCTGGCGTGGGCCATTCCCGCGTGCCTGGCGTGGATGGCGCTGGAAGCAGGCCTGACCGAGGAGTTCCTGTTCCGGCGCTTCCTGCAGGAGCGCCTGTCGGCGTGGTCGGGCTCGGGCGTGCTGGCGGTGTGCGTGGCGTCGCTCTTGTTCGGCCTCGCCCATGCGCCCGGCCTGTACCTGCGCGGCGCGCACGCCATGGAAGGCGTGGCGGCGCAGCCCAGCATCGCGTGGGCGGTGGCCTATTCGATCGCGGTGATCTCGCCGGCCGGACTGTTGTTCGGCACGCTGTGGGCGCGCACGCGCAGCCTTGGCCTGGTGGTACTCCTGCACGGGCTCACCGACCTGCTGCCGAACCTGGCCGGATTCATCCGCACGTGGGGCTGACGACCCGCATCAGCGCAATCCGGTCTCGTTGCGCGCGATCACCAGGCGCTGGATTTCGCTGGTCCCCTCGTAGATCTCGGTGATCTTGGCGTCGCGGAAGTAGCGCTCCAGCGGCATTTCCTTCGAATAGCCCATGCCGCCATGGATCTGCACCGCCTGGTGCGTGATCCACATCGCCGCTTCGGAGGCAAAGAGTTTGGCGACCGAGGCCTCGGTCGAGAAGCGGCCCCCGTTGGCCTGTGCCTGCTGCTTGGCCCAGGCCGCGCGCAGCGTCAACAGCGTGGCCGCGTCGAGCCGGCACTTCATGTCGGCGATCTTGGCCTGGGTCATCTGGAAGCTGCCGATCGGCTGCCCGAAGGCCTTGCGCTCCTTGACGAAGTCCAGGCACGCCTCGTAGGCGGCGCGAGCCAGGCCCACGGCCTGCGAGGCAATGCCGATGCGCCCCGCGTCGAGCACGCCCATCGCGATCTTGAAGCCCTCGCCTTCCTTGCCGATCAGGTTCTCGGCCGGCGCCTGGTAGTCGGTGAATTCGATCTCGCAGGTCGCCGAAGCGCGGATGCCGAGCTTGGGCTCGGTCTTGCCGCGGTGAAAGCCGGGTAGCGCGGTGTCGATGGCGAAGCACGAGATGCCCTTGGCGCCCTTCTCCGGCTCGGTCATCGCGAACAGCATGATGTAGCGCGCGACCGGGCCCGAGGTGATCCAGCTCTTCTTGCCGTTGATCACGTAGTGGCTGCCGTCGGCGGACTTGAGCGCGCGCGTGCGCATGGCCGAGGCGTCGGAGCCCGACTGCGGTTCGGTCAAGGCGTAGGCGCCGATCGCCGCGCCGGTGGCGATCGGGGTGACGTAGCGCTGCTTCTGCTCGTGGGTCCCGTTCTTGAGCAGCCCGTTGCAGTACAGCGTGTTGTTGACCGACATGATGGTCGAGTGCGCGCAATCGGCCGCCGCGATCTCGATCATGGCCAGCACGTAGGCGATCGCGTCCATGCCGGCGCCGCCGTATTCGTGCGGCACCTCGATCCCCATCATGCCGTTCTCGCCCAGCACCTTCATGGTCTCGACCGGAAACTCGCCGAGGCGGTCGAATTCGGCCGCGACCGGGGCGATGCGCTCGCGCGCGATGCGGCGGGCCACGTCCTGGATCGCGAGCTGGTCGTCGGTGAATCGGAAGTCCATGGCGGCTGCCTCGGGCGGAATCGGGGAAACGAGGGGGCGAGTCTAGCGGCAGCGACT
>Ga0209254_10006369_pt1 | contig 10890 bp, 12 predicted proteins | sample FrelakmetDIP11DI_FD_187148 | JGI IMG/M metagenome (GOLD analysis project Ga0209254, IMG submission 187148) | Freshwater lake sediment microbial communities from the University of Notre Dame, USA, for methane emissions studies - DIP11 DI (SPAdes)... | ecosystem: Environmental > Aquatic >... | reverse complement strand
AATCACCACCGCAGGACGGGTCGCACCGGTTTTGTAGTCGATCACGAGCAGTGCACCATCGGGTTCCAGCGCATCCACTCGATCGATGCGCAACTCAAAATCCATTCCAGCCAACGAAAGCACGGTTTCTCGCTCGTTTGCCATGACCTGGAATGGTGGCCGTGCTCGCTCCAATCGCAACCACTCGAGCAGCAGACCACGGAGGCGGTTCCGCTCGGAAGCGCGGTAGGCGACCGGGAAGCGCCGCTGCTCTGCGAGCGCTATTGTTGCGGCCGCGTCGACCACGGCCGCAAGAGCTGTTGCGTCGAGCTGCAAGAGGTCGGTGTTGGACCCGAGTCGTTCGAAGGTCTCGCGTAGTGCGGCGTGTGTGGCGATTCCACGTTCGATCGCATCCGGAAACGAGTGCGGCGGGGTGCGTTGCAACAGGTGCAGTCGATAGCGCGCGAATGCCCGAAACGGGCAGGCGGACTGATCTCGAAGAATTGCGCTGCCCCGGTGGCGAAGTCGATCAAGTATGGCCGGCCCGACGCTGGGCTCCGCGAGAGGCGCGAGGTGCTCACCGCGTGAACGTCTCAAGAAAGGATGGCTGGATTGGACCAGTTCGGGCGCTGACCACTGCTCTTCAGCAACTGTTGCGCCGTCGAGCAATGAAGTCGCTCGACACGAACGGTCGTTCTGAAGGCGTGCATGACTGAAGACCACCGATGCAGCTGCACAGCGCCAGTGCTGCATCAGACGATTGGCGAACTCGAACTCTCCTTCCGGATCCGACCGATTTACCTGCGCGGCGCGCAACAGCCGCAACGGGACAAATGGATTGGGGTTCGGCGGTGCTGGCCAACTGATGTTGTCGAGACCGGTCACCCACAGGTGAGTGAACTCGAGTCCGACTGTTTCCAGATATCCCAGCACGTGCAACGATGTGGCGGGGCGCTGCGGCGCGAAGAGTTGTCGCTGCGCAGCACCGCGGATCTGCGCCACGCTGGTCGCAAAGCCCCTAGGAGCGACCAGCAACGCGGCTCCGCTGAGTTCATCGAGAAGCGCGATGAAAGCGCGAAATGCCTGGAAACTTTCGCTTGATAGGTCTCCGGCGTTTGGCCATCCCGCAGTTTCCAATAGACGTTTGACCTCGACGACTGCGGCGTCCAACCGCATGAATCCAAGATGTTTAGTCTGGTTAACGAGTTCGTGAAGCGGCGCGGCAGTTGTGAACTCGCAAAACCGAACTGCATCGTAAGAATCAGGCAGCAGTGAATCGTAAGACTTCGATGGGTCCGCGCCGAGCAATAGGAATGGTGAGCGCAACAGGGAGTCGACCTGCGTGTAGTGTTGCGGTTCATGGAGCCACTGGAGCAGGTCGAGTGCGGCAGCAACGACTGGCACCCCAGCCAGTGCGATGCCGCCGGAGACGTTGTATGGACTCTGCGCGGGAGCCGGGTCCGAGTCATTGGGGCGCAAGATCGCATCCAACTGGCAGACAACTCGGTCGTGTTGACCGATCAGATCCGGCAGCACGATTCCGATTGAAGTCGGCTCGTCGGCGTTGGTCAGGAGGCTTCGAGCCCAGTAGATCGCAGCACGCAGTTCTTGTTCTGGTGTCTCACAGGTGATCGATTTAATGCTGCTCGCAGGTGTGCTTTTCGAGGTGTGAAATCGTGCTTCGAATCCGGAGCTTCGATACGTTGCGATCATTGCAGCGAGGCTGGGTGGCACCACGTCGAATCCGACGAGTAACAGCGGCTCGCCTGGAAGATTGTTGTGGCGTACGGCCGCTGCGATCAGTGCGGGTAGTTCCGGGGCGGTGAGCCACCTGCTGGTCTGCGCGGCGCTCGTATAATTGTTCGTCCAATCGCGGAAGAGTCGATGGTTGTCATTGTCGCCGAACTGGTCCAGCAATGGCGCAAGTTCCCAGTCATGGATCAGTCGCCACGCGTCCGCGATTTGTGGATAAAGATCCTCGATACTCACGCCGTTACTGGGGGGCGCTTGATCGAGCCAGACGATTCGTTGTGCGTCGTCCGATAACAAGACCGAGTCGCCTGACGACGTCCTAGTCAACATGTCATATCGGTCGCGTACGTACGCGGCTAACGTTGATACGCGGGCGCTCGGCCAGGCGAGCGATCCGCGTTGCGCGTGGTATGTGTCATACGCATGGATCAGTGCGTCCCTTAGTCGCTCGTTGGCGGTCACGACCATCGTACCGACGCAGCTTTCCAAGAGCGCGTCGTCGAGAGTTGCCAACGGCTTTGCTTGCATCGACCTGATCCCGTGAAAGATGCGATTGTAGGGATGGCTCGACTGCCTGCCAAACCAATCGGTGGATGGGCTACAATGCGGCGCCTTTTCTGTACCCTCCTCCAACGGCATCTCGTCAACCATGGTCCAGTCGAACGCCGCTGCCGATTCGCGTCCCGGAAAAGTCGGGTTCGTCAGCTTGGGCTGCCCGAAGGCGTTGGTCGATTCCGAACGCATCCTTACGCAGTTGACCGGTGAGGGTTACCAAACCTCAGGCAGCTATGCGGATGCGGATGTCGTCATCGTGAACACGTGCGGCTTCATCGACAGCGCTGTCGCCGAGTCTCTCGATGCGATTGGGGAAGCCCTTTCGGAAAACGGTCGCGTCATTGTCACGGGCTGCCTCGGTGCGCGGGCTGACCTGATTCGTGATCGCTTTCCGAGTGTACTGTCGATCACCGGCCCGGCAGCGTATGAAGCGGTGGTGCAAGCAGTCCACGATGCGCTTCCCCAGGCTGCCAGAAATCCGTTCGTCGATCTGATCCCAGGCACCGGCGTCAGGCTGACGCCGCGGCACTATGCGTACCTCAAGATCTCAGAAGGCTGCAATCACAAGTGCTCGTTCTGCATCATTCCTTCGCTGCGTGGGAAGCTGCGGTCGCGGCGTATTGGCGAGCTTCTCGACGAGGCACACGGACTCGCGCGTTCGGGTGTTAAAGAGCTGTTGGTGATTTCGCAGGACACCAGTGCATATGGCCTGGATCTCAAGTACCGCACCGACTTCTGGGACGGCCGTCCGTTGCGCAGCGACATGATCGCGCTGTGTGCGCAGTTGGGACGCCTGGTGCCTTGGGTGCGACTTCATTACGTGTATCCGTATCCGCATGTGGATGACCTGTTGCCATTGATGGCCGATGGATTGGTACTGCCGTACCTCGACGTGCCAATGCAACACGGCGTACCGCGAATTCTCAAGCTGATGCGCCGACCCGCTGCGGCGGATCGTACGCTGGAGCGCATTGCGCGCTGGCGGGAGATCTGCCCCGACCTGACGATTCGATCGACCTTCATCGTGGGATTTCCAGGCGAAACAGATGCGGAATTCGACGCGCTGTTGGAATTTCTGACTGACGCGGATATGGACCGAGTCGGTTGTTTTGCCTACTCAGACGTCGATGGTGCCGCGGCAAATGAGTTGCCGGACCCGGTGCCGGACGAGGTCAAACAACACCGGTTGGCGAGGTTGATGGAACACCAGGCGCAAATCAGCAGCCGCCGTCTGGCGTCGAAGATCGGCCGCCAAATGCAGGTGCTGATCGACAGCGTAAGCGATGATGGCGCGGTGGGTCGATCGCGTGGTGACGCCCCGGAGATCGACGGTTCTGTTTACGTTGAATCAGTCGCCTGCCGACCCGGTGATCTGATCGAGGTTACGATCAACGACGCCGATACGCACGACCTCTACGCCACGGTCGTGACGTCCTGATTCTTTGATATTCTTGGATCGTTTGCAGAAGGGTGTCGTACATGTGGTATCTCATTGAAGATTTTTTCGAACAGAGCTGGATCGTCAAGTTGTTCGTGGCTTGGGGTTGGTTGTCGATCGTGATCATGTTCGCGTCCATCGGGTCGTCGTTACTCCGCACGGCCTGATCGTCGATGTGGTTGTCCTCGCTTACGAAGCAACAACGCGAAGCGCTGCTCGGCCTGGCGCACAATGTTGTTGTCTCCGATGGACTTCTGGATCCGAATGAAGAAGGTATGCTCGACGAGTTCAAGCGAGAGATGGAACTCAGTCCTAAGACCGAATCTCAGTATCTCGAGCTCGCCGGGGTCGATCGAGTATTTGACTCGCGCCGGTCACGCGCGATCGCATTGCTGAATCTGTTGCGATTGTCCTATGTCGACGGCGCCTTCGAGATTGAAGAGGAGTGCCTCCTGAAGGAGATCAGCCGAGCGTTTGGTTTGCCAGATGCGGAATTTCAGTTGATGGATAACTGGATCCGGCGTTTTGTCGCTCTCGAAGAGGAAGCGCGCGGTTTTATGTAGCCGCGCGGACGAGCGACTCGATGAGGGTCTTTTCGAGCGATTCCAAACAGATATCGATCTGGTCGCGATCCAATTGGTTAGGCGAGTTGGTTCGGAAGCGTATGCCGCAACGAAACGCCTCATTGGATGTGAAGCGGCAATGGTGCGCCGCCCCAACAATTGCTTCCAGTCGCGTTCCGCGATAGGTGAGCGTAACGAAAACGGGTTTGTTGACAGGGACGGGGCGTCGCAAGATGACAGTGATGCCATGCCGATTGAAATCCAAGACCTCGCCGTGGTTCGTTCCAAAACGATTTCGAATGAAGATCGACGCCTTCATGTCTTCGACGGGAAAGCGTTCGAAAATGCGTCGTTCGGGGCAGCGGAACATGACCGGAAATTCTAGGCCACAGTCCTACAGCAGGATGTGATGACAACCACAGATCACCGGTCATCGATCAGAACGTCCTTTGCTTGGTTGAGCAAGGCCGCAAGATACGTCGAACCGCCGCGATCGGGATGCAGCCGTTGGATGAGTCGCCGGTGTGCCGCGACGATGTCCTCCCGGGCGGCACCGTCGGTGAGCCCGAGCGCTTCCAGTGCCTCGCGTCTGCTCATTCCAGTCTGTTGGGCGGTGGTCTCGTTAGGTCGGTTCCGACGCCACTCTGGGTAGTGGTGATCGAGATAAGACTCTAAGAGCCGTTGCGAGTCATAGTCCTGCACGTCGCCGAAGAGTCCAACGAGTTCAACCAGGCTCAATTCGCTCAGAAATCGGTGCTGGTGTCGGCCCTGCTTGATCTCCCCGTCCATATGTCCTGAAGCGTGATGCAGTGTCATGCGGAAGAATGGGCTCTCGGTCGTTGTAGATGCGGCGCCGGAAGCGGAGTTTGAACCCGTATTCGGATGGCTTGGATTGCGTGCGAACAGCGATTTCAACCAGGGCACCAAGCGCCCCAATCCGACAAGCTGTCGGACGAACGGGATGAGGGCCGCTAATGCGGCGACTATCCAGTTCAATCTGCCGGCGGCAGCCAGCCCAACAACCAGGAGTACGAGCAGCCCAACGCCAACGGTCAGAATGGTCTGACGAACACTCAGGCCCGCTCGAACCCAGAGCCCGCGCAAAACAATCGCCAGAATGGTCAGACCGATCAGGCCGGCGATCAATGCAAGAATCATGATGGACCGAGTTGGTTCAGCAGGGCTTGCGTCTGCGAGTTACCGATGCGCTGCGCGTAGCTTTGCAACGCTTCGTGCCCACCGATGGTGTAGTGGGCGACGGCACCCAGCAGGCGCCGCAGTTCCTCCGGGCTGTTGCCGTCAAACGGCACGTGTGCCCCGTGGGTAATATCGGCGATTGAGCGGAACAACCGTGTAGCCGCGCGTTCGCCACCTTCCTGGAAAATGATTACCGGGAGCGTGCGGATAGCAAGCTGGCCCGCGAGTCGCATGACATCGTCGGGGTCTTCTTCAAAACAATCCCCGATGAACACCAGGGCTCGCACCGGGTACCGCGCTGTTTCACGCGCGGCGTGTTCAAGCAGCCGTCCGATCTGCGTTCGGCCAGCGCGGCAACTGACCGCACTCATTTGCACGCGCAGCGACGTCGGTGTGGTTGTCCATGCGCTGGCGACAAACTCACTAATGCCTCGGTAGTAGCACAGTTGAATCGCGATGTTGCCGAGGCGAGCGGCTTCGGAGAACAACTCCGCATGGAGTTCGCAGGCGAGATCCCATGTCGGTTGACGACTCCCAGTCGCGTCGAGCGCAAACATCAGGCGGTGCGTCGATCGCGTCGCTGGCAGCTTGGAACGCGCTGCGTCGGATAGAAATCGATCAACGGAGGTACTCGAATGATGTGGCCCTAACTTGTTTGCGGGCGGTCGTCGCGTGCTCATCCGAACAACTTTCCTTTATAGGATCTGCTAACCATTTTATGATGCCACGATTGCACAACGCTGGAATTCGGGATGGAAACCGCGGATCTGGTGCGGTGGTTGGAGGAGCTTCGCGTGGAACATCGCGATCTCGATGAAGTCATCAAATACATGATTGAAACCAAACATCCGGACTCGATGAGAATTCAGCGTCTGAAAAAGCGCAAGCTGCGCTTGAAGGACATGATCGCTAAGCTCGAGAGCGAGCTGATTCCGAACCTGGACGCCTAAATGGAATTGCTCAACTTTGAGGATCGAATACTGACTGTCGCGATTTCCTCGCGCGCACTGTTCGACCTCGAAGAATCTAACAGGGTCTATATCGACCACGGGCTGGAAGCGTACCGGAAATATCAGATCGCGCACGAGGACGAGGTTCTCGCGCCCGGTGAAGCCTATCCATTTGTTAAAAAACTGCTCAATATCAATGTGTTGCTCGACAAATCTCGAGTTGAGGTCATTTTGTTGTCGCGGAACTCGGCGGACACCGGGCTGCGAATATTCAACTCGATCAAAGCGCATGGGCTGAACATCGCTCGCGCCGCATTTTGTGGGGGTGAGCGGCCCTATCGATACGTGCAGGCTTTTGGTTGCGATCTGTTTCTTTCGACCGATTCGGATGACGTCGTGCACGCGTTGGACCACCAGGTTGCCGCCGCTACCCTGCTCGCGTCGCGTTCACCGGGCAATCCAGCTGCAGAACTGCGGATCGCGTTCGACGGCGATTCGGTGTTGTTTTCCGACGAGGCCGATCAAGTGTTTCAACGTGAAGGGCTGGATGCGTTCGCGGCGATGGAACAAGCCGCCGCCGATCGGCCTTTGGCCGGCGGGCCGTTCAAGAGTTTCCTCAGTGGACTGCACCGTCTGCAGAAAGAATTTGAAGATCGTGAGTGTCCGATACGGACCGCCTTGGTCACGGCACGTTCCGCGCCCGCGCATGAGCGCGTGATTCGAACGCTTCGCGCGTGGGATGTTCGACTCGACGAGTGTCTATTCCTCGGCGGTGCCGACAAGACCCAGTTCTTGCGGGCGTTTGGTGCTGACGTATTCTTCGACGATCAGCCACAGAACTGCGAACGCGCGCTTGGTTACGTCGCATCGGGCCATGTTCCGCGGCAAGGTGTCAGGTAGCGGCGCGCCGGGAAAGCCTAGCGATATGCTAACGCCGCGTTGCTTAGTCACGATTCCATTAAGACCACCACGCCAAAAGTACGGGGCTAGTCCAATATGAAACTTCAGCAGCTCCGATATATCTGGGAAGTGGCTCATCACGATCTAAACGTGTCGGCTACCGCCCAAGGCCTGTACACGTCTCAACCAGGTATTTCAAAACAGATTCGGCTGCTCGAGGACGAACTGGGCGTAGAAGTCTTTTCGCGCAGTGGCAAACATCTGACTCGAATTACGCCGGCTGGCGAAGTCATCATCCGAATCGCTGGCGACATACTCAAACAAGTCGACAGCATCAAACAGGCAGCGCAGGAGTTCAGCAACGAGCGCATTGGTACCCTGTCAATTGCAACGACTCACACGCAGGCGCGCTACGCGTTGCCGGGGGTGATTCAGCAGTTTCGGACCGAGTACCCGGAGGTGGTGCTGCACATGAACCAGGGCACACCCTCTCAGATCGCCGAGATGGCGGCGGAGGGAACGGTCGACTTGGGAATCGCAACGGAAGGCACCGACCTCTTTAGCGATCTCGTCTTGATGCCGTGCTACCAATGGAATCGAGCGGTGGTGGTACCGAAGGGACATCCGTTGATCAACGTGCAGCCGTTGACACTCGAAGCAGTTGCCGCGGAGCCAATCGTTACTTACGTGTTCGGGTTCACTGGTCGCTCAAAGCTCGACGATGCGTTTTTGGAGCGTGGGTTGTCACCGCACGTGGTATTCACCGCAACCGACACCGATGTCATCAAGACGTACGTTCGGTTGGGACTCGGAATCGGGATTGTCGCTGCCATGTCGTATGACCCGGTGCAGGATGCCGATCTGGTCGCGTTGGATGCGAGCCATCTGTTCCGCCCGAGTGTGACTTACATTGCCTGCCGCAAGGGGGCGTTCATGCGCCGCTTTATGTTCGATTTCATCGAGCTGTTTGCGCCGCACCTGAATCGCGAAGTCGTCGACCGCGCACTCGCTTGTACCAATAAAAGCCAGCGAGAGGCGATGTTCGCGGCAATCAAATTGCCGGCGCGATGACCGTCATAGCAGATCCAGATCCGGGTTTTCAGCCAGCAGTAACCGCGCGTCGTCGTTCGCAGTGGTTGCCGCTAAGACTTCTTTCGCGAACTTCAAAAACACCGTATAAATTGTTGTCTCTGTTGGGGTTTCAACGACAAAGAACGGTGCTCGGTCGACGTCTAGTGCGGCCGCCAGACGCATACCTTCGGAGTCTTCGTTCCGTTCATCGGCCACCACCACGCGGTTGATTTGCGGCCAATGATTGCCTGCGGTCAGTCGCGCTTCCACGTCGCGGCATTTGCCACACGGTTGTCCGTCAGCAAGGATTTTTTTGACGAAAGTGATCTTGCGGTGCGTCATGAAGCTGAGCCAAACGGCTAGCCGACGATCTTCACGGCCCGGACATTCTGGCCGTGCAGACCGCACTCTTTACCGCCGGCGTCTTCCCACCACCAACGCCCGTTCCGCTCGTGCTCGTGAGGCCCGACCGGACGTGTGCAGGGTTCGCAGCCGATGCTCATGAAGCCGGTGTCGTGGAGTGGGTTGTACGGCACATCGTTGCTTCGGATGTAGCTCCAGATATCGGCCGACGTCCAGGCTGCAAGTGGATTGAACTTGACCAGGCGGTGGTCAACGGTCGAGAAGGCGACATCGTCCTGCTCCATCGGCACTTCTACGCGCGTGATGCTCTGATCGCGGCGCTGGCCGGTAATCCAGGCGTCCAGACCGGCCAGGTGTCGTCGCAATGGCTTGATCTTTCGGATTGCACAGCACTCTTGGTGACCGTCTTGATAGAAGCTGAACAGCCCCTTGCGGCGAACCAGATCCCGCACATCGTTTGCGTCGGGCATCAATAGATCGATCTGAATGTTGTAACGGTCCCGCACACGTTCCATGAACCGGTAGGTTTCCGGGTGTAAGCGGCCGGTGTCGAGTGAAAACACGCGCACGTCAGGGCGGATCTTTGTCGCGATGTCGATCAGGACGACGTCTTCCGCGCCGCTGAAGGAGATTGCAATTTGATCGGCTTCGAACCGGTCAAAGGCATCGCCCAGGAGCGCTTTGGCGGTGGGTTCGAGGTGGCTCTCGAGAGCGTTCGATTCGGTCGACCGGGTGGCCATGTCGAACTCATTCTATGGATGTTGCATGCCAGACTAGCAATCTCATCTGATCACCAAAAATACTTTGTACTTCTATGCTTACAACGCTCAGACGCTCGTCTACCATCGCCCGTCATTTGCTTAGCGGGGACGGCTTCCCCGTACAACGTCGGAGCGATTATGGATGTCCTGTGTCTCGATCTGGAAGGCGTCCTGATACCGGAGATCTGGGTAGGAGTTGCGGAACGAACCGGGATCGAGTCGCTGCGCAAAACCACACGCGACGTGCCGGTCTACGACGATCTGATGCGGCAGCGGCTGCGGATTCTGGATGAGAATGCGATCGATCTGACAACGATTCGAAGCGTGATCGAGACGCTGGAGCCGCTGCCAGGAGCAGTTTCGTTCCTCGATTGGGCGCGCGCGCGCTTTCAGGTCGCGATCGTTTCAGACACCTTCTACGAGTTTGCGCAACCTATGATGGTCAAGCTCGGCCGGCCGATGCTGCTGTGCCACCGACTCGAGGTGGCCGATGGCAGAATCGAAGGCTACCGAATTCGTCAGCCGGATCCGAAGCGACAAACCGTGAAGGCATTTCAGTCGCTACGTTACCGGGTACTGGCCGCGGGCGATTCGTACAACGATATTCCGATGCTCGATCAAGCCGACCAGGGGTTTTTCTATCGGTGTCCAGCGGTTGTTGCGACCGAATACCCCCAGTTTCCGTGTGCTTCGACCTATCAGGCGCTGCAGGATCTGTTGGTGCCCAACCCGGCAGTGGCGTGAAGCAGACGCCCGATCTTTTGTTCAATCTCGATGAGTTCCAACGCCGCGATCGAATCCGCAACGACGCCGCCACCGCCCCAGCAATGAACGCCCGTCGGCGTGAAAGCGAGCGTACGAATAGCGATATTGGTGTCCATCGCGCCGCTTCGATCGATGTACCCGATGCTGCCGCAGTAGATCGACCGACCGACAGTCTCGAGTTCGTTGATGATCTCCATGGCGCGGATCTTGGGTGCGCCGGTGACCGAACCCCCCGGAAAAGTGGCGGTCAGCGCGGCCCAAGCATCGATCGCGGGCCGCGGCACGCCGCTGATCGTGCTGACTAAATGGTGCACATTGGCAAACGATTCGACCTGGAACAGAGCCGTTGCTCGAATACTCCCAGGCTTGCAGATGCGACCCAGGTCGTTGCGCAACAGATCCACGATCATCAGGTTTTCGGCGCGATCCTTGGTGCTTTCGACAAGGCGATCCCTAGATGCCGCGTCGAGGTTCTTCGTTGGATGGCGCGGTGCTGTTCCTTTGATGGGTGAGGTTTCCATGCGGGCTCCCGAGTATCGGATGAATCGCTCCGGCGAGAGGCAGACGATGTGGCCGAACGGCGTGGCCAGATAGGC
>Ga0209254_10006368_pt1 | contig 10892 bp, 7 predicted proteins | sample FrelakmetDIP11DI_FD_187148 | JGI IMG/M metagenome (GOLD analysis project Ga0209254, IMG submission 187148) | Freshwater lake sediment microbial communities from the University of Notre Dame, USA, for methane emissions studies - DIP11 DI (SPAdes)... | ecosystem: Environmental > Aquatic >... | reverse complement strand
CAGGATTATGACAATGCACATGACTATGACGAATAATGTCCTGAATATACCCATGAATCTGTCCTTTTGCCAATACGTTCAAAGGATTGACAACCAAGTCCTTCCGGTTAATGCCGGATCCCTAATCTGTTATCACCTGACCGGCCTTGACGATCACCCGAAGAATTGTTAGAACCATGCGTGATCAGGATGCCTTGCCCACACTTTGTTTCCCGGCCTTGTCATTGGGTTGAGGGCTTTAGTGAGCGGGTTTGGTGACTGGAACAATAAAAATTGCCAAATTTGGAGTATCCATAGCTGATGAGAAGATGGATGTCAACTGTCAACAGCTCGAATGAAAAATGGCAAAGGGCAGATTCCAATGATTTTGAGATGACGAATACCTCCGGCCCTCTGTTAAAGTCGAAAGAGAATTGTGAGGTTCGACATGCAAGACCGGCCCGCTTTTCTTTGGCCACCGAAACGATTTTCTCCTTTAAACCAGACCATTTCATCATAGTATTGGCGATCTGCCTGCTGGTATGGATTCCAACGGTGGTTTCCTCAGACGCTTTTGATGATTTCCCTCCTACTTGGGAGCCATTACTTTGGGGAGGAACGATTTCTGTTCCCAGTAGTATGAGCGTTTACACTGAAGTCTTACCCTCGAACAAGTCGGGCATTGAAGTGAGCGGAACGCCCCAGAACACGGAAGACAGTCCGGACTTATCAGAGCTTTCCGAGGTAGCTCAAACGTCCGTGCCTGGAACCACCGCAAACCTCGGGCGGACTCTTATCGGATCAGTCGGTCCCTCAATTGTTGCACCTCCTGACCCACCACTATTCCTGAAAACCGAAATAGAGTCTCCAGGCGTTTATTATAGAGGATCTTTTCGGAATATTACTTTAAGAAATATTCCGCCTCTTTACGTAACTCCCGAGCTTCCTGGAGAAGGGGTTTGGGAATGGCGAGGGCTACCTACAGACAATAATGGTAGGCCTCTTGTTTACAGGACAAGTTACCGACCAAGCGAGAAATATCCAAATGCAATAGCTCATATGCTCCTTTTCGATATGAAAAGGTTATCTATGAAGCTCTACGTAGGATCGGCCGAACCTGGAGCCTCCGCAGGTCCCTCCATGATTGAACCCGAAATCAAAAAACAGCTCGTGGCAATTACTAATGCTCTTTGGAAACAGAAACATTCAGGGGAGGCCGGCACGATCACTGCCGGGAATGTTGTCAAACAATTGTTTCCCGGGGTGGCTACCCTGGTAATCTATCAGGATGGGTCGGTAGACATAAAGGAATGGAGCCCGACTGGTACAACACCTTCCATGGTGCGCGACGCTAAACAGCTACGGCACCTTATTGTAAAGGATGGCAAGGTAGTGAATTGGGTGATGAATGGAGGACAGCCGACCGACTCGGAAATCGGATTGGGCTATCTTTTGTCTGAGTCTGAGCCCATGCCTGGATATCAATACTGGGGAGGCTGGTGGAACCCTTCTTACGAGACCACATCCGGGCCAGACTGGTTCATTGCAACCCGAAGCGCTTTCGGTGTTCGTAGCGACGGCAATTTGGTATTTGCGATAGGGCACCACATCAGCACCAAGGATCTCGCAAAAGCCTTGGTCCTAGCCGGTTGCGATAGGGCCATTCACGGTGATGCCAATCCGCACAACGTGCTCGGCAATCTTTATTTCAGTGATGGCAACGGCAACTTCAAGAAAGTAGAAAAGCTTTCACCGGATCAGAAGAACTATACGCTCGACCGGTATGTTGACCGAAATTATACGAGTGACTTCTTTGGTTTTTTTTCCAAACTGGATTGACTGGATCGAGGCACCAGCAAACATTCATCGGTCATGCTATCGAAATAAGTTTTGATCCTAAATAATTACCGGTAATCAGATTAAATTTTTTCATATTGGAAATGTATAGTTTCAATAATAGGAATAATTTGTTAAATGTTTCTTGAGTTAAGGAACATACAACGTAAAGGTGGATGAAAAAAATAACATTCAATACAAGACACTGCTTAATACCGCAACCTCTTTGGTTATGGGCGTTTGCTGGAATCATGCTATTGGCTTTCTCGTCGACTCCGGAAGCGGCACCTAGACTGGACGGTTATGGTCGAGCTTCTTACATCCTACCGCAAGACATACAAAAGCAGGGACTGACTTTTGCAGACATTAAGATTCCTCTGGATCGCAGAGAAGTTGCGTTGCGAGTTGTCGATCAGGTGAATTATTTGCTCATGGACAGGAGAGCAGGAATTATGGAGTGTTTCGACCGTATGGCCATTTTCGGGCCTACGATCCTCAGCATACTGAAGGATGAGAGAGTCCCTGCGGACCTTTTGTACATTTCTGCTCTCCTTAGCGACCTCCTACCTAATACCCGCACCAAGGCAGGTGGGGTTGGATGGTGGGCTCTGGGGGCTAACAAGGATAAGAAAAATTCTTCCTCTGTACCATGGATTGTGACCAACGACTGGGATGATCGTCGTGACCCTGTGCTATCAACCAGGATTGCCATCAACATTCTCCAAAGGCTTCTTCGTAATACTACAAACAGTGACTGGCTGCTGGCCATAGCTGCATTTGCAGATGGTGCGGATAAGATTGATCCTATTGTGCAAAAAGCTCCCGGTTTTTCTTACTGGGAAATGGTTATGCCACCGTACTCCGACGTTTTGATCCCGAGGGCGGTAGCGCTCAAGATTATCGACACTCACAGGCAATTTTACTGTGTAGATGTCCCTCCCTTACCTCCTTTGCCCCACGATTTCCTGGATCGGCTTAAACTAGTCAAGGACTTGCCACTCCATGTGGTCGCAAAATGGTGCCAGACAAATCCTCGGAGCATTTGGGAACTAAACCCCGGGGTAGAACCTTCCACAGGGGTCTTGCCCAAACCTGACTCTAGGAGCCCGTCCGGTTTTCCTTTGAGGGTTCCGAAAGGGATGGGCAACGATGTCCGAAAGCTACTGATACGTGAAGGCTATTTGACAGAATGACTCTGTAGACCAATCCTGTTAAGGGGTTAGGGTGATTCCATTACTTATCTTTTTGGCCCTGACCGAAAAAATTCAGACCTTGCAGGTTATCGTAGAATCGCATATAATCCTTCACCATTCTTTAGAGTCGCCGGGCGAGATCTACATCGGCAATGAAGCAACTTCTTGAAAAGTACCTGAAAATCTACGTCCACGAATCCTCCCGGTTTCTTTGGATTTCCTCAATATTCTTTGTCATCTTTTTCGTCACCGCGATTTTCCGCACTTACGTGGATGCTGCCTTTCTCAAGCGCTACGGTCCGCAATATGTTCCTTGGATGCTTCTCATCAACGCCATCCTCACTTTTTTCGTGTTTGGGATCGTGGATAGACTTGGTAGGCGCTTCGCGGACGTAAATTTGCTGTCCGGGTTCCTTGTTACCTATGGAGTCTCTTCAACCGTCCTTTTTTTTATGGTTAAGGCAGACTTCACCATTGCATTTCCTATACTGTTTCAGCTTCTTTACCTTCTTGATGCGATCCTGCTCGTCTATTTGTGGAACATTGCCGGAGACCTTTTCGATGCTCGGCAGGGAAAAAGGATCTTTCCTCTGATTACTGCCGCCCAAGTGCTTGGAACTACACTAGGAAGTTTTGCCACAAAGCCTTTTACCATTGGTTTCGGAAACGATTCGACGCTGCTCCTCTTTGGTGCGGTGTCCCTGTTAACCGCAATCTTCCTTTACCGGACCGGCTCAGACTTGATGAGCAAAGCTGTATCGAAAGTTACCATAGGAAAAGCGGCAACCATACGACTCTCAGAAGTACCAGGCCTAATGGCAGAGTACCCAATGATTCGGTATTTGATCGTAACCGGCCTAGTACCGAACATACTTTTGCCAATATTCTTGTATCAGTTTAGTGTGATAGCCACCCACACGTTCACCACACAGGATTCTCTCATTTCTTTCCTGAGTATTTTTCGCGGCATAACCACTTCTCTGACATTCGTGCTCCTGTTTTTTATGGGTCGACTTTATCAATCTATGGGTTTGACCAATGCCTCACTGGTTCAACCAATTAATTTTGCAATTCTTTTTGGCTCATTATCTGTATTTTTCAACATTTACGTTGCCTGTTACGGGCAATTTTCCACGATTCTCATTCAGAGGGCCATTTCCGGACCTGTCAACAAAGTGTTATTCAGTATCATCCCATCCGAACTCGTGGCTTGGAGCCGCACCTTTATCAGGGGGACGGTACTCAAAGTCGGCATGCTCACTGGCTCCATAATAATGATTGTTCTGAAACCTGTTGTAAGCGCACAGTATTTATCAATTATAGCTTTGGCTTTGACTGCTTATTGGATCTTTGAGTCACTTATTTTTAGAAAGCTCTACAAGCGCATACTCAAGCAAGTCATAGTTGAAAAACAAATAGATTTCGATCAGATCGAGGCAGTCCGGACCTTCGATAGCGGTGGATCCGCCATGGAACTCGGGCCTGTTGCTGTTGAAGATAGGCCTTATGAGGCTCTTGGAGTTGATATTAAAACTGTCCAGGCACTCGATCCGGAAGTTGCCCTTAAGCTTCTTACTGATGAGAATCCTCTCTCAAGAGCCGAGGCGGCAGCATCTTTTGTAATTACGAGAGACATTCGTGCGGTAGGAAAACTGGTCCAATGCCTTGAGGACACTGATGAAGACGTTAGAAAAGGGGCTATCGAGGCATTGATGGGCTATCGAGATATTATACTACCGTTCTTGGAAGTCTCGCTTTTGGATGCTTCTCCTAGAGCCAAACGTGGTATTCTCGAAGTGATAAGGCTTTCCGGTCTCAAGGAATTTGAGATGATACCGTTTCTGGGCAAAGAACTGAAGTTAGCTTATTCAAACCTGATAGTGATGCGAGTCCTTGACTCTATTGAAACCTCAATTAGTGTTGAGCTGCTGCGGAAACATATGGAGGAATTGAATGAAGATACCCTGAGCCTGATTTTTCAGGCGTTGTGGGTTTATCATGCTGACATGAGGCTCATGTACCAGGCCCTCAAATCGGAAACCGCCTCTCTTGCCGTTGAACTGGTCGAAAACTCTATTAATAAGGAAATAGTGCCTTATCTTATTCCTTTGATTGAAGACATTCCCTTGGCTGAAAAAATAGAAAAGGGTAAGAAACTTTTCCCTCTTATACGGAACGACACTATGGAACGCGTACTCACTTTTCTGGTGGACGCAGAAGACCCAGTCACTCGCATGCTCGCTCTCTTTGTGATAGGAGAGCGACTTGCAGGGAGTTCCTTTATTCCTGTAATCGAATCCAGGCTCGATGACAGGTTCTCTTACGTAAGAGAAATCGCTGATTACGCTCTAAGGCGCAACATGAATGAGGTAACCGCCATGCCCGATGTTACCGAAAGAATCAAAAAGCTTAAAACTTTTGACATCTTCGAAGGAATGGGAGTCCGTGAACTCCATGCCATAGCTTCTGTCGTAAACATGGAGCATTTTGAACCCGGGGATATCATGATTAAGGAAGGTGAGGAGAACTCATCCGTCTATTTAATAGTTAGTGGGAAGATCACCATTTTCAAAGACTTTGGGACTGCGAATCAAAAGGAAAAGGTCAAGGTTGGAGAAGGGGCTTTCATCGGAGAGTTGAGTCTTTTTACACGGATGGCTCCAAATGCCACTTGCGTTGCAGCAGAGAGTTCCGAAGCGTACGTGCTCAAGCATCACCAGTTTCAGGAGATAATGAGAATCTATCCCCAGATAGGCATTAACCTCTGTCGTTTCTTTACAATGAAACTGAGACAGAGCAACTATTGACGAGCCGGTTGTAGTTTCATCCTTGATCTAACTTGCGAAAAAGACTTTGAAAGCCTTATGACACATCCAAATATCGTCTTTTGCGCTAACCTCGAGAGGAGAATGCATCCCGAGGACAGCCGGACCACAGTCGATTATTTCTATTCCTGAATTGGCCAGATACTTGGCCACGGTACCACCCCCGCCCTCATCAACTTTCCCCAGATCCCCGGCTTGCCAGACGATTGCGTTATCGTTGAAGAGTTTCCGCACCCAGGAAGCGTACTCGGCGTTGGCTTCAGAGGCCATGAACTTACCTCCATGGCCGGTATATTTCGTGAGGTTGATTCCGTGACCCAGCTTTGCGCAGTTACGTTTCTCATAGACGTCCGAATAGGTCGGATCAAGAGCCGCTGTAACGTCCGCTGAGAGGGCCTTGCTGTTGAAGTAACAAAGATGAAGGTTTCTTGTGGTAGGCTCTATCCCGACTTTAACCATCAGATCCATCAAGAACATTTCAAGTGCTAGAGATTTCGCACTGGTGTTACCCTCGCTGCCGATCTCCTCTTTGTCGTAGAATACCGCTATCGAAGAATGTTCCGGGACTTTCGTCTCCATGAGGGCTGTGAAACTTGTATAGGCACATACTCGGTCATCCTGGCCATACCCTGCTATGAAACTGGAATCTAAACCAGCATCACGGGCCGGCTCTGCAGGCACTATCTGAAGTTCCGCTCCTATGAAATCTTCTTCCTTGATTTTGTACTTCCTGTCCAAAAGTTCTAATATGGCTAGTTTGACCCGATCACGGGCCTCTTTGTCTTCATAGGGGATGCTTCCAACAACGAGATTGAGATTCTCCCCTGGAATGAATTCGGAAGCCTTCTGGTCCATCAGCTTTCGTGACAGATGCGGCAGAAGATCAGGAATAGTCAGAACTGGCTCTCCCGGCAGAAAACCGATTTCGACATACACTGAGGAACCGTCTGATCGAATAACTGTTCCGCAGAGAGCAAGAGAGCGAGCGACCCAGTGGTATTTCTTGATGCCACCGTAATAATGAGTCTTAAGAAATGCTAGGCCGGAATCCTCGTAAAGCGGATTCGGTTTCAAGTCGAGTCGTGGACTATCCACGTGCGAGGTTATAATCCTCACTCCGTCGGTCATGGGCTTCTTGCCCAATACTGCAATAGCCAGGAATTTACCTCTAGAAACCTGAAACAGTCGGGGAACTTTGTGGAGGTCAGTGCTTAGGTCGCGAAAACCGTGGCCGGTGGCACCTTCCACGAGGACTTGGACAGCCTTTCTTTCAGTGCGAGCCTGGTTTAAAAAATCACGATAGTTCTCCGCGTAAGAAAAAACATGCTTCTTTTCCTGAGAATTAAAACCGTCCCAACAGCGTGCTTGTTCCTTTACCAGCCTTTCTTCAAGTTGACGGGTCTTCTTGGATTCTTTTTTTTCAGCCATTATTGGAACTCCTAGCCCTGCATTACCAGTTCAAAGTCGCTGAACCTAAACCAGTTTTGTACAGGATCTCGGGATCTTGATACGAGTTCTCTAATTTTTTGACCGATCTCAACGTTTAAACTTCCAGGGGGGGTCGAGAGGGTTGAAAGATTCAGACATGGATCGCGGTTGATCTGAGGCAGGGCCCATGGGACCCATGGCGGTCGCTGACGCGGCCTTTATGGGCGAGTTAAGCCTGTTGCGTACAAGAAAATCCCTTGCGACATTGATAGGCGTAGCAAAACCGATACCTTGGCTTTTCCAGAGCAGTATCGTGTTGATTCCGATCACCTCTCCATCCATATTGAAAAGAGGGCCACCTGAGTTCCCCAGATTCATTGCTGCATCGATCTGAATGAGAGGCGGATATCCGGCTCCGGGAATGGTCCGTTTCTGCGCGCTCACTATTCCGATCATGATAGATTGTCCAATTCCATAAGGATTCCCTATCCCAACTACCCATTCACCTAGTTCGACTCCATCTGAGTTCCCCATTTTGACCGGTTGGAGTCCGTCTACGTCGATTTTCAATACAGCCAAATCATTCTTCGCATCCTTGAATAGAGCCCTAGCCGTATATTTCGTGCCGCTGAGAAGTTCAACCTCTATTTGTGTGCCGTTTCGTAAAACGTGTTCGTTGGTGATTATCAGACCGTTCCTAGAAATGATGAAACCGGACCCGTATCCCATCGCCTTTCCTATGGCATCACCAGAAAAGCCAATATTGCCGATAGACCAAGTCGATCCGGCTTCCAGCATTCGAATGGAGACCACGGAGGTGTTAACTCGCTTGATAAGTTGTCTAATGTCCGGGAAGTTTCCGTACCGGACTAAGGACTCCTCCTGTTGGGTTTCAGAAGTCCCGGTCGCCGGCTCAGGCTTGAAAGGAACCGGGGACAGACCAATTGGACTCTTGTGGACATCAAATCGAGTATCAATCTTAGACGCAGCACCGTAAGTGGTGGTCAGGCTACCTGAATTGGAAGGAGTCGCTGCCTTGCGAAGCATTAAATCATCGGCGTCGCAGTAGGAATTAAATAAGAGCAGCAACCCGGCAAGATATGTTATGGTAACCAAGCTGAGGAATCGGAAAGACGTCATCCAAGGACTCCTTCAAACGCTTTCCGGAGAAGCACCGAAATAAGGGCGCTCATTTTCCGGGTGTTGAATTTGGATATATTCTTATCGGATGAATTTTGTCAACGTATTTCTAGATTTTCCTTGACACAATCCATAAGTTTTGGGTATTTTTTAATGTTTTATATTAACAACAAAGGGCCTTTCAAGGAGTAATAGGTACATGTACGAGGTTGAAATAATTGGAGTCTTTTCGGCAGCCCACCGATTGAGGGACTACCACGGAAAATGCGAGCATCTCCACGGCCACAATTACCGTGTTCACGTAGCAGCTCGGGCCGCGTCCACGGGTACAGGAGGTATAGTTATAGATTTCAGCGATCTCAAAGACGCCTCTAGCCGAGTCCTCGAAAGACTTGACCATACTTTCCTAAATGAAATTGAACCATTCGACGAAATAGAGCCTTCAGCGGAAAATATAGCAGCTTTCTTATTTTCAGAAATCGCCCGGGAACTTAATGATCGGGCGGGACTGCTGTACAGTGTCTCAGTCTGGGAATCGGATACGTCAAGGGCTACCTTTTTCAGATAAGGACGGTGAGTTATTGATTTGATTCCCATTGGTTGCATCATTTGATGGAGTATTTTTGTGAACGTTTTATCAATGCCTGACATCCAGAGTTTACCGGACGGTCGAAAAATCCCCATCGACAAGGTAGGTGTCAAGGGATTGCGGTACCCTATATCCGTAAAAGACCGAAAAAAAGGATTACAACACACAATCGGACTTTTTGATCTATTTGTCAATCTTCCTCACAACTTCAAGGGAACTCACATGAGCCGGTTCATAGAAGTGCTCAACGAATTCCGCGGTGAGATTTCCATGGAAAAATTCGAGGAAGTACTTGAAAAGATCAAGAAGAAGCTCAATGCCAAGAGCGCACATATGAACGTAGAGTTTCCTTATTTCGTCGAGAAGTGCGCACCCGTTACCGCGACCCCCGGACTGATGTCCTACACTTGTTTTATGAGGGGGTCACTTTCCGATCGTTTTGATCTCATCGTTGGAGTAGAAGTGCCTGTTACGACCGTGTGCCCATGCTCCAAACAAATATCCGATTACGGAGCCCATAACCAGCGAGGGCTCGTACGCGTACAGCTCCGGTTCAAGAAATTCTTTTGGATAGAGGAAATCATCGAGATAGTAGAATCATCTGTGAGTTCAGAAATCTATTCACTTCTAAAAAGGCCTGACGAAAAATTTGTCACTGAAAGAGCATACGAAAACCCCATGTTCGTGGAGGATGTCGTCCGTATTGCTGTCTCAAGGCTGAAGGCCAAAAATAACTTTCCATGGTACCGGATAGAAGCTGAGAATTTTGAATCCATCCATAACCACAGTGCTTATGCGATGATCGAGAAGGACTTTTCCCCAGAGCCGGAGTGCTTCCAAGGGGCAGCCGGGCTGCGATCAAACGGTTCTATCTAGGCTTGGCAGCTCTCACTGTCATGATTTTCTTGACAATTTTTATTTATGTTTCTAGTTTTAATCAGTTGCGTCGGATATGTTAATTTCATCAAGAACAGGCAAGAAATTTTTCAAAATTATGGTGTTTCCAGAATGCGGTTTTTTTCTCTTTCATGAGTGGCCTGCTTAAAGGAGGATCGTTGCGAAACAGAATCTCGCTTGTTCTTCCAGCATTGCTGTTACTGGAGGCAGGTCAAGTCTGGGGGATGGAACTGAACTTTTCGGAAAACTCCCTCAGCGAGTTGGCGACGCGGATACGCAACGTTGAAGTCGTTCTGCCTTCTCAACACAAGAGCATCCGCCAAGATTCCGAACGAAAAAAGACTAACAAAGAGCGAGAAGTTGTTACAAATAGGCAGCTCGACTCCCTTCCTCCTTTGATTTCACCGTTCACAATTGTCAAGAAAAATCAGAATTATCCGGCAATTCCTAAGACCATGCAACCGCTCCCAATCCGGCACCAAAAAGAGGTTCAGTCTGCCAACATTTCACCCCTGACGACAGGATGGCCAATTGCTCAGGCCGTTACAAAGGAGGCGGGATTTTCATTGGAGCCCAGAGGCGTGAAGGCATCTTTCAAGCCTAGTGTAAGAGCCAAGGCAATGCTTTGCGTGGACTTTTCTTCCGACAAAGTCAGGCTGGCCGTGAATACGTCTGAACCTCTCCCAATAGCCAGCATTACTAAGCTGTTAACGGCTATGGCGGTGATAGACGAAATGGACCTAGAAAGTGTATTGGAGGTGCCCAAGGACATTACAAGCGTTGAACGCCACGTCGTAGGAATTCGGCCGGGAGATCTTCTCACCGTAACGGACCTTCTGCACGGGTTGCTTATCGAATCAGGTAATGATTGTGCGGAAGTCTTGGCAGGAGCTTATCCCAAGGGAGGCAGGGACGGACTTATATCAGCTATGAATCGGCGTGCATCGGAGATTGGAGCGACCCGTACGAGCCTGCATACTCCAAGTGGACTTGACAGCAAGCCAA
>Ga0209254_10006367_pt1 | contig 10893 bp, 10 predicted proteins | sample FrelakmetDIP11DI_FD_187148 | JGI IMG/M metagenome (GOLD analysis project Ga0209254, IMG submission 187148) | Freshwater lake sediment microbial communities from the University of Notre Dame, USA, for methane emissions studies - DIP11 DI (SPAdes)... | ecosystem: Environmental > Aquatic >... | reverse complement strand
AGACCCCAAGCTGACGGGAGGCCTCGGCGACCGTCATGCCGAGCTCGATCTGCTTCAAGGTCGCCACGATCTGCTCGACCGAAAACCGCTTCTTCTTCATGGCAAACTCCTTGCCCCTCCAGGGGCCAGTTTGCCGAAAAACTAACCTTCAGAATGGTCCGGTTCCGTCATAGCAGCTCAACGCACGACCTCGTGTCTGACGCCTGCGCCAACGGGCAACAGATGAAGTGCTTGACGGAGATCGACGAATACAGCCGGGACTGGGGAAACTCCGCTACCCTCAACTGGGGAGCCTTATGTGCCCGATGACAATGCGTATGGCCATGTTTCCAGGGGACCTGCCCTGAGGTGTACCTGGAGAAGGCTTTCGAATATACGGGATGGCGCCCCACCGCACGCCTAGCGGCGGCGCGCGATCTCGGCGAGACGAGTCTGGCGTTCCTGGTGTATCTGACGCCCACAGGCGCCGAGGTCGTGCAGGATGTGCGAGGGCGTTGAGGCCGTGCTTCGGAGTGCCAACTGCAAGGGGGGTACGACCCGTCAGCAACGGGGCGTGAACGCGTTCGATGAGCGGAGAGCAGTTTCTGTAGGCTTGGCATGTCCGGTGTCGTGCACGGCAATCGAAATCCACAGCACATGCGCGGTTAGTCTCGTATGGATGGTACGTCCCTGTTACCATTTTGCGGGTCCGCTGACTCTATTGCTGCCGCCGCAGTCGCACTTCGTCGGGTTTGGATCTGAACGTCGCCCGGCTCGGGGCGCATGGCTCTAGTCTGCTCCGCGATCGAGACGCTCAGGCGGTCGTGGATGGCGCCAGCTGGGTGTGGGTTTCGTACCGACGAAGTCGTCGTGGATGCTGATGAGGGCTTCTGGATGAAGGCTGTCATTCTCGCGGGTGGACTCGGAACGCGGATCTCCGAGGAGACTCACCTGAAGCCCAAGCCGATGATCGAGATTGGTGGCAAGCCAATCCTCTGGCACATCATGAAACTGTACTCCGCGCATGGGGTGGACGATTTCGTGATCTGTTGCGGCTACAAGGGCTACCTAATCAAGGAGTACTTCGCCAATTACTTTCTGCACATGTCGGACGTCACGTTCGACCTTGCGACCAATCGAATGGAAGTGCATCAGCGCAAGGCCGAGCCTTGGCGCGTTACGTTGGTGGACACGGGCGAAGACACGATGACCGGCGGTCGCCTAAAGCGTGTCGCCGAGTACGTGCAGCAGGATTCGGAGTTCTGCTTCACCTACGGGGACGGGGTGAGCGACGTCGACATCCATGCCTTGCTTACCTTCCATCGATCTCATGGTCGCTGGGCCACCGTCACGGCGGTGCGTCCGCCTGGGCGCTACGGTGCAATCGAGCGCGATGGTGACGCGGTGGTCGCCTTTGCCGAAAAACCCCGGGGCGACGGTGGCCTCATCAACGGAGGCTTCTTCGTGCTCTCCCCCAGGTGCCTCGACCTCATCGAGGGCGACGCCACCTCCTGGGAGTCTGGGCCGCTGGTGCGCCTGGCGGAGATGGGCCAGATGATGGCGTACGAGCACAGAGGCTTCTGGCAGCCTATGGACACCCTGCGCGACAAGAACCAGCTGGAGGCCATGTGGGACAGCGGTCGGGCCCCGTGGAAGATATGGCGTTGACCGCGTTGCCGGACGGCGAATTCTGGCGGGGTAAGCGGGTACTGCTCACCGGTCACACCGGGTTCAAGGGTGCATGGCTCTCGATCTGGCTTGCTCGTCTGGGGGCACGGATTTCTGCAATCAGCCTGCCGCCGGCGACGCAACCGAGCCTGTTCGAACTGGCAGCGGTCGGTGACCTGACCGACGGTCACCTCGTGGACCTGCGCGATGCCGCAGCCGTCGCGGCCATCGTCCGACGGACCGACTCGGAAATCGTTCTGCACCTGGCCGCGCAAGCCCTCGTGCGAGCCGGCTACCGCGATCCGGTCGGCACGTTTGCCACGAACGTGCAGGGCACCGTCAACCTGCTCGACACCCTGCGGTCAGTGACGAACCTGCGAGTCGTGGTCGCCGTCACGACCGACAAGGTCTACAGGAACTTGGAGCACCCGTTCCCGTACCGTGAGAACGACGCATTGGGTGGCCACGATCCTTACAGTGCCAGCAAGGCGGCTGCGGAACTCGCCATTGCCTGCTACCGAGACTCCTTCCTGCGCGACCGGGGTGTCGCGGTGGCCTCCGCGCGGGCGGGCAACGTCATCGGGGGTGGTGACTGGTCGGAGGACCGGCTCATCCCGGATGCGATCCGTGCCTGGAGTGGAAACCGCCCCTTGGCGATACGACGTCCCGAGGCGATCCGCCCGTGGCAGCATGTGCTGGAGCCGCTGTCGGCCTATCTGCGCCTGGCAGAGATGCTCTGGCACGACCCCGCGCTCGCGGACGCCTACAACTTCGGTCCGCGTACAGATGAGGCAGCGACGGTGCGTGAGGTCGTCGCGCTTGCGCAGCGTTGCCATGGCAAAGGCGAAGTGATCTGGAGCGACGGCAGTGACGGTCCCCACGAGGCTAGCTGGCTTGCCCTCGAGATCGCAAAGGCGCGCACAGTGCTTGGTGTGCAACCGCGTTGGGCGCTCTCGGAGGCAGTCGAGCGCACGATAGGGTGGTACCGTCGCCAGGCCGCCGGGGAGTCCGCGCGCGAGCTCTGTGAAGCGGACATCGCGGCTTTCGCGCGATTCCCCGGCGGCTGACGGCGGCCACTCGAAGAGCATGGGACGCTTCAGCTGCAGTGAAACCTCGATTCCCGGCCTGGTACTGGTCCAGCGCCAGCGGGTCGGCGACCAGCGAGGCTTTCTCGATCGTCTGTTCTGCCGGGAGGAACTCGGTGCGCTGCTCGGCGGAAGGATGATCCTGCAGATCAACCACACCTATACCGGCGACGCCGGCATTCTGCGCGGCATGCATTTCCAGCGCCCGCCGCATGCGGAGATGAAGCTCGTCACATGCCTGCGCGGCGAGGTCTTCGATGTCGCCATCGACCTTCGTCGAGACTCTCCAACACAGCTCAAGTGGCATGCCGAGCGCCTCAGTGCCGAGAACCAGCGAACGCTCGTGATCCCGGAAGGGTTTGCGCACGGATTCCAGACGATGACCGAAGATTGCGAGATGCTGTACCTGCACACCGCTGCCTACCACCCCGACGCGGAGGGCGGGATCGACGCCCTCGATCCACGTCTCGGGATCGGGTGGCCCCTGCCGTCTCCGAAGCGTTCGCACAGGGACTTGTCCCACGCGCGGCTTGGGCCCGAGTTTGCTGGCATCTAGCCGCATGCGGCGAGTTCCTGGGAATCAACACGTATCAACCATGCATTGCCGACACTGCCAAGCCGCGCTCAGTCTCCCGCTCGTCGACCTCGGCAGCGCCCCGCCGTCGAACGCCTATCTCACCGCGGACGACCTGCAGAAGGCGGAACTCTGGTATCCACTCAGGGTGCTGGTCTGTGAACACTGCTGGCTGGTACAGACGGCAGACTTCGCTCGGGCGGATCAACTTTTTGACGCCGATTACGCGTATTTCAGCAGTTATTCGACCACCTGGTTGACCCACGCCGAAAGGTATGTCGACGCAATGGTCGAGAGGTTCGGATTGTCTGCGGCGAGTCGCGTTGTCGAAGTCGCCGCCAATGACGGCTACCTGCTGCAATTCGTCCAGCGTCGCGGAATCCCGTGCACAGGTGTGGAGCCCACAGCCAGCACCGCGGCGGCGGCGCGCGCCAGGGGCATCCCGATCGTGCAGGACTTCTTCGGCGAACGCCTCGCAGAGCAGCTCCTCGCGGAGGACGGACCCGTCGATCTGATGGTGGCCAACAACGTCCTCGCGCATGTCCCGGACATCAATGACTTCGTCAGGGGCTTCCGGCGCTTGCTCAAGCCCCGCGGAGTGGCGACGTTCGAGTTTCCTCACCTCCTGAGGCTGATCTCGGATACGCAGTTCGACACCATCTACCACGAGCACTTCTCGTACTTGTCCCTGACAGCGGGGGAGCGGATCTTCCGCAGCTGCGGCCTGCAGGTCTTCGACGTCGTGGAGCTGCCGACGCACGGGGGCAGCCTGAGAGTCTTTACGCAGCGGCTGGATACGGGCGCGCATCCGCTCGCCGCGAGCGTGACCCGGCTCCTGGACCTTGAACACCGGGCGTCGCTCGACAGTCCCGCGGGCTATGCCGGCTTCCAGGCGAAGACAGACCTCATCAAGGACTCATTCCTGGAGTTCCTGCTGAGTGCCAGGCGGCAGGGCCGGAAGGTTGCCGCCTATGGTGCTGCAGCGAAGGGCAACACGCTGCTGAACTATGCAGGCGTACGGCGGGACCTGGTGCCCTACGTGGTTGACCGGAACCCGGCCAAACTGGGCAAGTACCTGCCAGGGAGTCGAATCCCGATCGTCGCGGAGGGCCGCATCCGGGACGAGCGTCCGGCGGCGATACTGGTGTTGCCGTGGAACCTGAGGAGTGAGGTCATGGATCAGCTCGCCTACGCACGCGAGTGGGGATCCCGCTTCGTGACCTTCGTTCCCGAGTTGCGCGTGTCTTGACTTCACTGCTCCGAATCCGCGGGGAGCGCGAGGGGAAGCAGCCATGACGCTGCTCGCCATCACAGGGGCGACCGGATTCGTCGGCCGCCAGATTCTCCGGGCTCTCACTGACGCGGGACACGACGTTCGGTCTTTCGTCCGTGCCGGTGGCGCGCGTCGAGGCTCCAGCGATGCTTCGAGTGTCGAGGTCGTCGAGGTAAGGGACATCTTCGCCGAACCCGTAGGCGGGCTCACGAAAGCACTGAGCGGCGTTGACACGCTGATCCATGCGGCCTGGTACGCCGAGCCGGGCAAGTACCTCAATGCGACCGTCAATGTCGATTGCCTGACAGGAACACTGCGCCTCGCCCAGGCGTTCCAGCTCGCGGGTGGTCGCCGATTCGTAGGCATCGGCACGTGCTTCGAGTACGATCTTCGCGCCGGCGATCTCGGGCTCGACACTCCCCTGCGACCGCAGACCCTTTACGCCGCGTGCAAGGCATCGGTCTACCAGGTGCTGGGCCAGCTGCTGCCGGCGTCAGGCGTCGAATTTGCATGGTGCCGTCTCTTCTATCTTTTCGGAGAAGGAGAGGATTCGCGCCGGCTGGTGCCCTACCTGCGCGAGCGACTTGCCGCCGGGGCGATTGCGGAACTGACCAGCGGCACGCAGGTCCGGGACTTCCTCGACGTCCGGGAGGCGGGGAGCATGATTGCCGAGACGGCCTTGGGGCGCCTCCAAGGCGCCGTCAATGTCTGTTCGGGAGTCCCGGTGACGGTGCGACAGCTCGCCGAGCGCATCGCCGACGAGTATGGCCGTCGCGACCTCCTGCGATTCGGCGTCCGGCCCGACAATGCATTCGACCCGCCGCGCGTGGTCGGGATTCGCGTGGAGGTCGGCCGATGACCAGGCCCACCGCGGAGCGAACGCTGTACGAGGCGCACGACTTTCCGGTCTTCCAGAACCGGATGTACGACTCCCCGGCCGAAGCGTGGGCCTGCCCGAAGGGTGACATTCGTCTGGTACAGGACCGCCACACGGGGCTGGTCAGCAACCAGGCCTTCCGTCCCGAAGTGATGACCTACGATCGGAACTATCAGAACGAGCAGGCGGTCAGCGCCGCTTTCCGGACGCACCTTGAGGAAGTGGCGGGCATCGTCGGTCGCGCGATGAAGGGTGAGCCGATCGTCGAGGTCGGTTGCGGCAAGGGGTTCTTCCTGGAGATGCTGCTGTCCCGGGGCGTTGACGTCCTGGGGTTCGACCCGACGTACGAGGGTGAGAACCCTCGGGTGGTCCGTCGGTACTTCGACTCGAGGGCAGGAGTCCGACCAGGCGCGCTCGTGCTGCGTCATGTGCTGGAGCACGTGCCCGAACCCTACCGGTTCCTGCTCTCGTTGCGAGAGGCCAATGCCGGAGGAGGCAAGATCTATATCGAGGTGCCTTGCTTCGACTGGATAAATCGTCACGGTGCCTGGTTCGACATCTTCTACGAGCATGTGAACTACTTCCGGCTGGCGGATTTCCAGCGCATGTTCGGCAGGATCGAGGAGAGCGGGCACCTCTTCGGCGGCCAGTACCTTTACGTCGTGGCCGACCTGTCGACCATCACAGAGCCACGATTCGATCCGGCTGACGAGGTGCAGCTGGCGGAGGATTTCACGGCGTCGCTGACCAGAGGTGACCCTCGGCAATCCGACGGTTCTCCGACGGCGATCTGGGGCGGCGCCTCGAAGGGCGTGATCTTCGCGCTGCTACGCGAGCGTATCGGACGCCCGGTCGACGTCGTCATCGACGTCAACCCGGCGAAGCAGGGCAAATACCTGCCCGGCAGCGGGCTGCGAGTCCAGTCGCCGTCAGATGCGTTGCCGCGCCTGCCGGCAGGTGCAACCATCTTCGTGATGAATTCAAACTACCTACGCGAGATCAGAGAGATGTCGGGCAACGCCTATCGCTACATCGGAGTCGATCATGGGTGATTTCCAGCAGGAGGTGCGGGCCCGCCTCGCGGCGGTCGGCGAGGACAAGCGGCTCCTCGATCTGAGCCAGGAATTCATGGCGGCTTCGACGCTGCCGAAGTACTCCTACAATTTCTCCTGGCTCGGTCGCCCGATCATCCAGTACCCGCCGGACATGGTGGCCATGCAGGAACTCGTGTGGCAGGTGCGACCGGACCTGATCATCGAGACCGGCATCGCACACGGCGGTTCCCTGATCCTCAGCGCATCTCTGCTTGCGTTGCTCGACTATTGCGACGCCGTCGAGTCGGGACTTCTACTCGATCCGACGAAGCCTAAGCGGACGGTGCTCGGAGTGGATATCGACATCCGGGCGCACAATCGGGCAGCCGTTTCGGCGCATCCCATGGCCAACCGGATCGACATGATCCAGGGCTCGTCGATCGATCCCGGAGTCGTTGCACAGGTCCGCGCCCGGGCGGCGGACAAGGAGCGCGTGCTGGTTTGCCTTGATTCCAATCACACTCATGCGCACGTCCTGGCCGAGCTCGAGGCCTACGCCCCACTGACCACCTTGCACAGCTATTGCGTCGTGTTCGACACGATTATCGAGGACCTGCCGGCGGAGGCATTTCCCGATCGACCGTGGGGACCCGGAAACAACCCCAAGACCGCGGTCTGGGAATACCTCAGGAGTCATCCGGAGTTCGAAATCGACAAGGAACTCGATCGCAAGCTGTTGATCAGCGTCGCTCCGGACGGATACCTCAGGCGCGTCACCTGAGGGGACGCCGGGTCTCCCCGGGGGCGTAGCGCCCCAAGGGGCGATGGGGGTAACGCGCTGATTGCGCATGCCTGCCCGAAGCCCGTCCGCAGAGTCGATACCGGACATGCTGAGACGCAATCTGATCGCGAACTACGTCGGTCAGGGCTGGACCGCCCTGATGGGGTTGGCGTTCATCCCGCTGTACATCCGCTACCTGGGCATCGAAGCCTTCGGGCTGATCGGTCTGTTTGCGTTGCTGCAGGCCTGGCTGGCACTGCTCGACATGGGCATGAGGCCGACTCTCGTGCGCGAAATGGCGCGCTTCACCGCGGGGATACACACGGCGCAGTTCATTCGCGACCTGCTGCGGAGCGTAGAGGTCGTGACGCTGGGCGTGGCATTCCTGCTCTTTGTAGCTGTCTTTGCAGCTTCCGGCTGGCTGGCCAGCTCCTGGCTTCGGGTCGAGGCGCTGCCGCTGCCAGAGGTCGCCCAGGCAATCTCGATCATGGCAGCGGTCGCAGCTCTGCGATTCGTCGAGGGCATTTATGGCAGCAGTCTCGTCGGTCTGCAGCGACAGGTCACGTTTAACGTGATCGGCGCCGGGATGGCGACCCTCCGTGGCCTTGGCGCGGTTGCCGTGCTGGCGTGGATCTCCCCCACGTTGCGTGCGTTCTTCGCATGGCAGGGATTGGTTTCGGCGCTCTCTCTCGTGCTGATGGCCCTTGCGACCTACAGCAGCCTGCCGGGATCCGCAGGGGGTCGATGGTCGACGGAGGCCATGCGCACCGTCTGGCGCTTCGCAGGCGGCATGATAGGCATCACTTTTCTTGCCCTGCTGCTCACGCAGGTGGACAAGATCCTGCTGTCGCGGCTGCTTACGCTCCATGAATACGGCCACTACGTGCTTGCGGCGACCGTTGCAGGCGGTCTGTACATGCTCGTCTCGCCGATTGCCCAGGCGTGGTATCCGCGTCTCAGCGCGCTGTACGCGGCGGGGGAGCACGCAGCACTCGCCCGCGTGTACCACCAGGGTGCGCAACTGGTCACGGTGATCCTGGGCAGCGTCGCGGTCGTTCTGGTGGTATTTGCCGGGCCGATCCTGAACTTGTGGATCCGAGATACGGCGCTGGCCGATCGAACGGCGCCATTGCTGGCGCTGTTGGCCCTTGGCAACCTATTGAATGGTCTGATGTGGATCCCGTACCAGACCCAGCTTGCTTTCGGATGGACGGGTCTCATGATCCGCATCAACATCGTTGCTGTTCTTGTCATCGTTCCGGCCATACTCTGGGTCACGCCACGCTACGGGTCCTTGGGCGCCGCGGCGGTGTGGGTCACCCTGAATGCCGGCTATCTGGTCATCGGCGTCCAGTTCATGTACCGGCGCGTCCTGTCGGACGAGAAGCGGCGCTGGTACCTTGAAGACGTGCTGTGGCCGCTGTCGGCGGCATCCACTGTTGCGCTGGTTCTCCGATGGGTGCTTCCGATTCCCGAAAGTGCAGCTTTGCAAGCAATCGGTCTGCTGCTTGCATTCGCTCTGGTGCTTCTCGCCGCGACCCTCGCAGCGCCGCTGTTGTACGGCGCCGCGAATTCAGCTCTCTCGCACATGCTCCGCGGGCGCCACTCCGGCGGCCGGTCGCCGTGACTTCCTGTCCAGCCACTCGTGTATGCCGGTGACTTGACCGACGTGCCCCGCGCGGAATAACGACGCTCAAAATCACCCATGACTCAAAGTCACCCGAAATTCACGATCATCATTCCAACGCGCGAGAGAGCTGCCGTGCTCGATGCGGCCCTGAGAACGGCCTGCGCCCAGGACTGCGACAACTTGGAGATCATCGTGAGCGACAACTTCAGTACCGATGAGACCCGCGAGGTCGTGGCGGGCCACCGGGACCCCAGGATCCGGTACATCAATACCGGACGACGCCTGTCGATGTCGCACAACTGGGAGTTCGCACTGGCGCATGTAGAGGATGGTTGGGTCACGATGCTGGGCGACGACGACGGAATGTTGCCGGGAGCGATCAGCAAGGTCCGGGAACTGGCCGAAATGACGGGTGTCGCGGCGATAAGATCGGACTGTTGCTCGTACAACTGGCCGTCCGTGCTTGAACGGAATCACGGACGCCTCGAGGTGACATTGCGATCTGGCCATGAGATTCGCAATCCGCGCGAGTGGCTCAGCAAGGTGCTGGCCGGCAGGCAGAACTATTCAGCTCTGCCGATGCTCTATAACGGCGGATTCGTAGAGTATCGTCTCATAGAATCGATTCGCTCCAGGACGGGTGCCTTTTATCACTCAATGATTCCGGACGTTTATTCGGCCGTCGTGTTCTCGAGGGTCCTGGATCGATATGCATACACATTCGAGCCCCTGGCGATCAATGGCGCGTCGAGCCACAGCGGCGGAACTTCGGCGTTTGCCAGAGGTGGTCTAAACTCATCCGGTTCGACGCCGAGCAAACAGTTCCTGTCGGAGCCGAACATCCCGTTCCATTCAGACCTGCCGTTGCCCGCGGGTGGTGGCTATCCCCTGTCGGTGGACGCGCTCGTATACGAGAGCCTCCTTCAATCGGAGCGCCTCGGGGAATCAGGCATTCCGCATGTAACACACGAGTCGCAACTGGAGGTCATTCTCAGGAATGCAGACGGGCAGAACCGACAGTCGGTGATTGAATGGGGACGCCTGTTCGCCGAGCGACATGGATTGCCTTTTGACAAGGTCCTGGAGCGTTCGAGATTCCGACGTCCCTTGGACAGAATTTGTGGGGCGTTCAGCAGATTCAGCAGTGGATTCAACACTGTCGTCATCGGCTCAGAACAGCTTCCGGTCCGCAACGTATACGAGGCGAGCGTCGCGGCGGCCACTGTCAGGTCGATTGCCCCAGGCAGGATCGGGAATTTCGCGCGCCGTGTCCGGGACAAGCTCGGGACGGGAGCTGGCTGAGCCGCTTGGGATAGGCCGGCTCGGGCGCGGCCGTCCAAGGCGTCAGGTTCACAATCGACTGGCAATCGGGACGAGGTCGATGTCAATAGACGATAATCTGCGGAGATTCGACCATGAGAAGCGACGTGGGGTAATCGATTGAAGACGGCTCTCATCACCGGCATCACCGGCCAGGACGGCGCATACCTCGCCGAGTTCCTGCTGAAAAAAGGCTACGAGGTCCACGGCATCAAGCGCCGGTCCTCGCTGTTCAACACGGACCGCATCGATCACCTGTACCGCGACCCGCATGAGCGAAACGTGCGGCTCAAGCTACACTACGGCGACCTCACCGACGCGACCAACCTGATCCGCGTGATCCAGCAGGTGCGTCCGGACGAGATCTACAACTTGGCCGCCCAGAGTCACGTGGCGGTGTCCTTCGAAACGCCTGAGTACACAGCCAATTCCGACGGGCTCGGCACGCTGCGCATCCTCGAGGCCATCCGCATCCTCGGGCTGGAGAAGACGACACGCTTCTACCAAGCGTCCACGTCCGAGATGTACGGCAAGGTTCAGGAGATCCCGCAGACGGAGACGACGCCGTTCTATCCGCGTTCGCCCTACGGCGCGGCGAAGGTGTACGCGTACTGGATCACCGTGAACTATCGCGAGGCCTATGGCCTGTTCGCCTGCAACGGCATCCTGTTC
>Ga0209254_10006366_pt1 | contig 10894 bp, 12 predicted proteins | sample FrelakmetDIP11DI_FD_187148 | JGI IMG/M metagenome (GOLD analysis project Ga0209254, IMG submission 187148) | Freshwater lake sediment microbial communities from the University of Notre Dame, USA, for methane emissions studies - DIP11 DI (SPAdes)... | ecosystem: Environmental > Aquatic >... | reverse complement strand
CTCGCCCACGAGCCGCACGACGACCGGATGGGCGCCGCGCAGGGCCCCGACGAGATTGGCGGTGACGGCGCGCCGGTAGATCGCGATGCGGCGGCGGGCGAAGTCGTCGCCCGGGTCGAGGCGCGACAGGAGGTCGTCCCCATCGTCGCCCAGCACGGCCCGCTCGAACGACTCCTGCAGCGCCCGCAGGCCTTGCGCCTTCATGCGGTGGCCCTCGGGCGTTCTTCCGCCCGCGCGAGCATCGCGCTCGCCGTGGCGGCCTCGGCGAGCAGCACCTCGAGCGCCGGGATGTTCGTGTCCCACTCGACGAGGGTCGGCACCGGCCCGATGCGCGCGACCGTCTCCTCGAAGAGCGTCCACACCTCGGGAAGGACGCGCGCGCCGTGGCTGTCGATGAGGCCCTCCTCGGTGGGTTCCGGGCCGGCGAGATGGATCTCGCCGACGGTGGCCGGATCGATGGCCGCGAGGAACTCGCGCGCGTCGGTGCCGTGGTTCACCGCGTTCACGAACGCGTTGTTCACGTCCAGCAGGATGCCGCATCCCGTTCGCCGCGCGATCTCGGCCACGAACTCGCCCTCGGGAATCGTCGACTCGCGGTAGCGCACGTAGGCCGAGACGTTCTCCACGAGGAGGCGCCGCCCCAGGCGCTCCTGCGCTTCGTCCACGCGCGCGCACACGACGGCCAGGCTTTCCTCGGAATAGGGCAGCGGCAGCAGCTCGCCCAGGTGCCGCGTGCCGATGCGGGACCAGCACAGGTGCTCGGAGACGAGCGCGGGCTCGACGCGCGAGACGAGCCGCGCGAGGCGATCGAGATGGTCCGGATCGAGGCGATCGACGCTGCCGAGGGAGAGCGCCACGCCGTGAAGGCTCACCGCGTAGTCGGCCCGGAAGCGCTCGATCCAGGCGAGGGCCGGGCCGCCGTCGGCGAAGTAGTTCTCGCTGTGGACCTCGAGGAACGACACCGCCGCCCGGCCGGCGGCCAGCGCCTCGAAATGGGGCGTGCGCAGGCCGATGCCGGCCTGGCGAGGGTCCGGCGCGCGCGGGGGAAAGCGCGCGGAGCCCAACGGAATCGCTATTTCTTCGGCGCGGCGGGCGCCTTCCGTTGGCCGCCGACCTTCTCGCAGGTGCCCTTGGCGACGTACTTCCACTCGTCGGGCGCGTTGTCCTTCTTCGCGAGGCCCGCGCAGGCGTGGGTGGCGGTGCCGCAGTCGTTCTGGCCCTTCTTGGCGATGCCGTAGCACTTTTCCTTGCCGGCCGGAGCCGGGCCGTCGTGGGCCTGGGCGCCCGCCGCGCCGACGCCCAGGGCGAGGACGCCGGCCAGGGCGCTGCGAATGAGGTCTCGTTTCGTGTTCATGGGGATCTCCAGGTCTTTCGGTGTCGCGGGCCGTCGCCCGAGGGATGGGCGGCAAATCATAGCATCGGGCACCCCCCCTTTTTTCATGAGGGTACGGCCCCTACAATACGGAACGCTCCTTACCTGCCCCCCTCCTCCATGCCCCCGAAGCTCAGTTCCGCCCAGAAGGCCGAAGTCCTCATCGAAGCCCTGCCGTACATCCAGCGCTTCTACGACAAGACGATCGTGGTGAAGTATGGCGGCAACGCGATGACCGACATCGCGCTGCAGGAGGACTTCGCCGAGGACATCGTGCTCCTCAAGCTCATCGGCATGAACGTGGTGGTGGTGCACGGCGCGGGGCCGCAGATCGGGGCGCTCCTGCAGAAGCTCGGCAAGCAGAGCGAGTTCATCCAGGGCATGCGCGTCACGGACGACGAGACGCTCGACGTCGTGGAGATGGTGCTCGGCGGTCTCATCAACCAGGAGATCGTCACCCTCATCAACAAGGCGGGCGGCAAGGCGGTGGGCCTCACGGGCAAGGACGGCCACTTCATCCACGCGAGGAAGCTCAAGCTCCCGAGCAAGGAGGACAAGAAGAAGAAGATCGACGTGGGCCTCGTAGGCGAGGTCGTGCGCATCGATCCGGAAATCATCCATCTCCTCGACGAGCGCGACTTCATCCCGGTGATCGCGCCGATCGGCGCCGACGAGAACGGCACCGCCTACAACATCAACGCCGACGTGGCCGCGGGCAAGCTCGCGATCACGCTGCAGGCCGAGAAGCTGATCCTGCTCACCAACACGACAGGCGTCCTGGACAAGGAGGGCAAGGTCGTCACCGGGCTCACCTCCAAGCGCGTGAAGGAGATGATCGACGACGGCACGATCTCCGGCGGCATGCTGCCCAAGGTCGAGTGCGCCCTCGACGCCGTGAAGAGCGGCGTGAAGTCCGCGCACATCATCGACGGTCGCGTCTCGCACGCGCTGCTGCTCGAGGTGCTCACCACCACCGGCGTGGGCACGCTGATCCGCGGCGCCGCCGCGAACCGGGCGGATCACCGCTAGCTAGGACCAGCGGTCGCCTATGCCGGCCAGCCCCATCGCGAGCCGCGCGTAGCCGTATGCGAGCCAGCCGACCACCCGCCTCGACCAGGGCCGGCGCTTCCACAGCAGCCTCGGCACGGCCCTCGCGCCGTGGCGGATCTCCTGGTCGATCGACTCGCGCAACTCGCGCGCGAACGATTCGTTCATCACCGCCACGTTCGCCTCGCGCGCAAGGAGCAGGCTGAAGGGGTCCAGGTTCGACGAGCCGACGGTGGCCCAGCGCCCGTCCACGCACGCGGCTTTCGCGTGCAGCTCGCTGCGCCCGTACTCGTAGATCTCGATGCCGTGGTCGAGCAACGTGCCGTAGAGCACCCGGCTCGCCTGCTGGAACAGGCGATGGTCCGACCAGCCCTGCACGACGATGGCCACGCGCACGCCGCGGCCCGCGGCCTCCATGAGGGCGTGGCGCACGCGCCAGCCGGGCATGAAGTAGGCGCAGGCGATCAGGATCTCGCGACGGGCGGCGCGGATGCCCTCCAGGTAGAGCGCCTCGATGTCGTGGCGATGGCGGAAGTTGTCGCGATGCACGAAAGCCGCGGTCGTCTCGCCCACCGGCCCGGGGTGGACGGGCGGCGGGGTGCGCGTGGGTTCGCGCTCCTTGCGCGAGAGCGCCGCCACCAGCCACCAGAGGCGATGGACCACGGGATAGATGTCGGCGAGCAGCGGCCCCTCCAGGCGGACGGCATAGTCGAAGCGCGGTTCCACGCCCTCGTGGCCCGCGCGGTCGTCGAGGATGTTGATGCCGCCGACGAAGCCCACGCGGCCGTCCACCAGCGCGATCTTTCGATGCAGGCGGCGCAGCCGATTGCGGCGCAAGTGCAGCCAGCCCCGCTCGGGGCGGAATTGCAGCGCGACCACGCCCGCGGCCTCCATGCGCGCGATGAAGGACGCCGGCAGCTCGCGGGAGCCGAAGCCGTCGATGAGCAGGCGCACCCTCGCGCCTCGCGCCGCGGCACGCGAGAGCGCGCCGGCGACGGCGCGGCCGGCCTCGTCGTCCTCGAAGATGTAGGTCTCGAGGTGCACGTCCGACATGGCCGAGTCGATGGCCGCGATGAGCGCAGGAAAGAACTCCGCCCCGTTTCGAAGGAGCGTGAGACGGTTGCCGGCGACGAGGTTCACGGCCGGCCGACCCCGTCAGCGCCGCAGGGTGGCGGCAAGCGCCACATGATCCGACAGGCGCAACCACGAGGCTTCCGCGAGGCGACGCGCACCGCCGACCTCGAGCCCGCGCACGTAGATGCGATCGAGGGACAGGAGCGGCAGCCGCGCCGGAAAGCTGCGCGCGTGCCGCCCGAGGGCGCGGTGGAAAACCTCGGCCATGCCGAGCTCGCGTTCGAGGATGGCGGTGGCGATGCCCCGCCAGTCGTTGAAGTCGCCTGCCACCACGAGCGGCGCATCCGCCGGCACCGCCGCGACGATGCGGTCGCGCAGCCACCCGAGCTGCAAGCGCCGGCTGCGCGCCCAGAGCCCGAGGTGCACGTTGATGCAATGCAGCGGCTCGTCCCAGCCGGGAACCAGGAGCTCGCAATGCAGCAGGCCCCGGCTCTCGAGCGCGTGGTGCGAGATGTCGAGGTTCTCGCTCCTCACGATGGGATACCGGCTCACGATGGCGTTGCCGTGATGGCCATCCTGGTAGGCCGCGTTCATCCCGTAGGCGGTGTGCGCGCCTTCATGGGCAAGAAACTCGTGTTGTGAGCCCGCGGGCCACGTCTGGTGCTTGTTCTTGTGGCGATGGTGGATGCCCTGCACCTCCTGCAGGAACACCACGTCCGGCTCGAGCGACTGCAGGCGCTCGCGGATCTCGTGCACCACCAGCCGGCGGCCGAGCGCCGAGAATCCCTTGTGGATGTTGTACGTGACGACGGTGAGCGCGCGACGGGTGCCGGTCATGGCCGAAAGGGGATGCGGGAGGCCTTGTCGGGGAGCGCCAGTATCGCCTGCCGGTTGGTCCACGAGAACACCTCGCCGGCGGCGCGCTCGAAAGGGAGCCAGCGCAAGGCGAGATGCTCTTTGGGGGCGAGACGCACCGGGGTGCCCGGCGCCACGCACAGGCTGAAGACATGTTCGGTGTTGTGGGTCACGCCCGGCGCGTAGCGGTGGCGCCACACCGCGAAGATCTCGTAGAGGTTGGTCGTCTCCCAGTCCACGAGGTCGGTCTCGGCGACCCGGATGCCCGTCTCCTCGCCCACCTCGCGCGCCGCCGTCTGGCGCAGGGTCTCGCCGGGATCCTGGCTGCCGGTCACGCTCTGCCAGAAGCCGGGCCGGTCGGCACGCTCGATCAGCAGCACCTTGAGGTCGGGGGTATGCACGACGACGAGGGTGGAGACCGGGATCTTGTGCCGCTTCTCCACGCGCTAGACCCGCATGCGGGCGGCGACCGGCCCGTCGCCCGAGAACCAGGCATGCGGCATGTCGCGCGTGCGGTGGCGCGCGACGGGAGTGCCCGCGGCGTCCACGGCGATGAGGCCCACGTCGGCGTCATAGTCGCGGCCCAGTGCCTCGAGCACCGCCTCCATCGCGGCCGGGAGTCCCTCGCCGCGTTCGATCCGTTCCGCGATCGCACGGGTCGCGAGCGACCGGAGCACGAACTCTCCCGTGCCGGTGGCCGACGCGGCAACGCGGGCGCAGGCGTAGTTTCCCGCACCGGGCACGGGGGAATCGCCCACGCGGCCCACCATCTTGAGCGTGACCCCGCCGGTCGAGGTGGCGGCGGCGAGCACGCCATGCGAATCGACGGCGGCGGCGCCGACGGTGCCGCCCGCGTACTCCGGGTGGTCCTTCAGGAACCGGCGCATCTTGAGCGCGTGCTTGCCGAGCACCTCCTCGATGCGGTTACGCTTGTCGAACCAGTCGGCGCGCCGCTCGGGTGTGATCGGGTCGTGGTCCGGGAAGCCCATCACGCGCGCGAAGCGCTGCGCGCCATCGCCCGTGAGCATCACGTGGTCCGTCTCCTCCATCACCTTGCGCGCGACGAGAACCGGGTTTTTCACGCGTTGCAGGCCCGACACGGCCCCTGCGCGCGCTTCCCGGCTTTCCATGACGCAAGCGTCCAGCTCGCAGAAGCCGTCGAAGTTGAGCACGGCGCCGGTGCCCGCGTTGTAGATGGGGTCGTCCTCGAGGTGGACGACCGTGGCGCACACGGCCTCGAGGCTGCTGCCACCGGCCGCGAGGATGCGCCGGCCGGCCTCGACCGCCGCCGTGAGCCCCGCCACCGCGTCGTCATCGGAGCCGGGCCGCCACTTGCCGGCACCGCCATGCGCGATGAGGGCGATGGCCATGCCGGTCAGGCCTCCGTCGCCGTGTTGCGCAGGCGGATGTGCAGGTCGCGAAGCTGCCTCTCCGTGACGGGGCTCGGGGCCTCGACCATGAGGTCCTGGCCACGCTGTGTCTTCGGGAAGGCGATCACGTCGCGGATCTGGTCCACGCCGGACATCATCGCGACGAGGCGGTCGAAACCGAAGGCGATGCCGCCATGGGGCGGCGCGCCGTAGGACAGCGCGTCGAGCAGGAAGCCGAACTTCGCGCGGGCATCCTCGTCGCTGATGCCGAGCGTCTTGAACTGCTGCGCCTGCACCTCGGCGCGATGGATCCGCACGGACCCGCCGCCGATCTCCCAGCCGTTGAGGGCGATATCGTAGGCCTTCGCGAGGACCTTGCCCGGGTCCGTCGCCATGAGCGGCACGTGCTCGTCCTTGGGGCTGGTGAACGGATGGTGCGCGGCGAGCCAGCGCTTGCCTTCCTCGTCGTACTCGTACGCGGGGAAGTCGAGCACCCAGCACGGGCGCCAGGCGCTTTCGGCGTGGCCCTTCTCGTGGCCCACCTTGACGCGAAGGGCGCCCATCGCGTCGTTCACGATCTTGCACCGGTCCGCGCCGAAGAAGATCACGTCGCCGTCCTGCGCGCCGGTGCGCTCCAGGATCGCCGCGAGCTGCTCCGGCCTGAAGAACTTCACGATGGGCGACTGCAGGCCCTCCTCGTTCGGCTTCGTGCGGTCGTTCACTCGGATGTACGCGAGGCCCTTGGCGCCGTAGATGGCCACGAAGGGCGCGAGGTCGTCGAGCTCCTTGCGCGTGAAGGCGGTGTTGCCGCCGGGCACGCGAAGCGCCGCCACGCGGCCGTCGGGGAGCGCCGCCGCGGCGCGGAAGACCTTGAAGTCGACGTCCTTCACGAGGTCCGTGAGCTCCGTGAGCTCGAGCTTCACGCGCAGGTCCGGCTTGTCGCTGCCGTACTTCGCCATGGCGTCGGCGTAGGCGAGGCGCGGGAACGGCGGCAGGTCCACGTCGAGCACGCGCTTGAACACGTGGCGCACGAGGCCTTCCATGAGGTCCTGGATCTCGCGCTCGGAGAGAAACGAGGTCTCGACGTCGATCTGCGTGAACTCGGGCTGGCGGTCCGCGCGCAGGTCCTCGTCGCGGAAGCACTTCACGATCTGGTAGTAGCGGTCGAAGCCCGCGATCATGAGGAGCTGCTTGAAGAGCTGCGGCGACTGCGGCAGCGCGTAGAACTGGCCGTCGTGGATGCGCGAGGGCACGAGGAACTCGCGCGCGCCCTCGGGCGTGGACTTGTAGAGCACCGGCGTCTCGACGTCGATGAAGCCGTGGTCGTCGAGGTACTCGCGCACCGCGCGCGCGGTCCTGTGGCGCAGCATGAGCGCCTTCTGCATGGGCTCGCGGCGCAGGTCGAGGTAGCGGTAGCGAAGGCGCACTTCCTCCGAGACGAACTCGTCGTCCACCATGAACGGCGGCGTCACCGCCGGGTTCAGGATCTCGAGCTCGTGCGCGAGGACCTCGATCTCGCCGCTCCTCAGGCCCGGATTCACCGTGCCCTCGGGGCGCCGGCGCACGAGGCCTGTCACGCGCAGCACGAATTCGTTGCGCACGCGGTCGGCGTTCGCGAACGTGTCCTTCCGGTCCGGGTCGCACACCACCTGGACGAGGCCCTCGCGGTCGCGAAGGTCGATGAAGATGACGCCCCCGTGGTCGCGGCGTCGATGCGCCCAGCCGTAGAGGGTCACGGTCTGCCCGAGGAATCGGGCGTCGGTCAATCCGCAATAGTCGGTTCGCATGGTCGTTCTGTCCGGCTGGCCCTCGCCCCGCGGGGGGTGTCAGGCATCGTGGGAATCGGGGCCCGCGCCGGCCTCGCGGCCGGTCGGGCGTTGTCTCGGTACCGCGGGGTGCCGCCGCCTACGTTCTCGGCGACGGCATGGGGTTGGGGTCGGTCCCGGAGGGATGCCTCTCGGGCCGCCCCGGCGGGCGCAGCGGCTCGGCCACGCCCATCGAGATGACGTACTTGAGCGCCTGGTCGACGCTCATCTGCAGTTCGATCGTGTCGGTGCGGGGCACGATGAGGAAGAACCCCGCCGTGATGTTCGGCGTGGTCGGCACGAAAACCGAGATCTGGTCGAAACCCAGGTGGTCCGTGACCTCGTGCTCGGGCGAGCCCGTGACGAGCGCGACCGTCCATGTGCCCGCGTGCGGGTAGCGGACGAGCACGGCGCGGCGGAACGCCTTGCCGTCGGGCGAGAAGAGCGTGTCGCTGATCTGCTTCACGCCGCCGTAGATCGAGCGGACGATGGGGATGCGTCCCAGGAGGCCTTCCCAGAAGAGAAGCAGGCGCTTGCCGAAGAAGTTGGCTGCGACCGCGCCGGTTAAGAGCAGGATGCCGAGCGTGAGCACGATGCCCAGGCCCGGCAGGTGGAAGCCGAGCAGCGCGTCGCTGCGGTACTGCGGCGGGACGATGAGCAGGGACTGGTCCATCAGCTCCACGAGGAGCGAGAGGACCCAGAGGGTGATCGCGAGCGGCACCCAGGCGACGAGGCCCGCGATGAGGTAGCGGCGAAGGGTGGCCATCACGCCCGTCTTGCCCCCGCCTCGCCGCGCGCGCCCAAGCGACGCCTACCGGCAGGCCGGGCAGGCGCCCGTGCCGCAGGCCGGTGCCGCGCTCGAGGCGCCTTCGGCCTTCTTGTCGCCGGCGGGCTTCGATTCGCCTCCCTCGGGCTTCGCCGCGGGCTTCGATTCGCCGCCCTCTACCTTCGCCGCGGGTTTCGCGCCGCCCTTGAAGTCGGTCGCGTACCAGCCGCTTCCCTTCAGCTGGAAGCCGGCCGAGGTGAGCATCTTGCCGAGCGTGTCTTTGCCGCACTGCGGGCAGTGCGTCTTGGGTGGGTCGCTCAATTTCTGCAGGAACTCCTGCTGGTGCCCGCAATGGGAGCACCGATACTCGTAGATAGGCATGGACGCCTTGGAATCGGAAAAATATCTATTTTAACACAAGCACTTGGCGCTTCCCGCGCCCGGGCGTCACCCGGTGGTGCGGCGGCGATTCGCGAACAGGCCGCCGGCCCCCAGGCAAGCGGCCATCGACCAGAAGACCGGCCCCATCCCGAGCGCCGTGCCGATGCCCCCGAAGAAGAGCGGCAGCAGCGTGTGGCTCACGTTGAGGACCATGGTGCGAACGCCGAGCGCCTCGCCGAGCCGTCCCTCGGGCGTCGAGTGCTGGATGAGGGAGATGAGGCTCGGCTGCGAGGCCCCGAGGCCCAGGCCCAGCAGGAACGCGATGGAGGCGATGAACGGCACCGTGCGCACCATCGGAAAGACGACGTAAGCGGCGCAGGCGATGAAGAGCGTGGACGTGATGAGCTGCCACTCCGAGAGGCGCCGCGCGAGCCACGGCAGGGCGAGGCGGATGGCGAAGGTGGCGGCCGCGAAGGACCCCAGCACGGCGCCGATGGTGGAGGCCGAGAGCCCGATCGACGTGCCGTATATCGGCATCACGAAGACGAAGAGGTCCCAGGCCATCGCGAGGACGCCCGTGAAGAGAAAGACTCGCCGCAGCTCGGGCTTCGCGAGCAGTTGCCTGAGCCCTCCGAGGTGTTCGGCCTCGGCCTCGCCGCGCGGCAGCTTCGGGTGGAGGACCGCGATCGCGACAAGGGGAACGAGGCCGATGGCCGCGAGCGTCGCGAAGGCCCATCGGTAACCCGCGGAGTCGATGACGAGACCCGAGAGCGTGGGCCCGACGAATCCGGAGATGGAAAAGCCCAGCGCGAGCCAGCTGAAGTTCACCGCGCGCTCCCCCGGCGGGCTCATCGCGCCCACGGCATTCTGCACGCCGATGTGGAAGACCATGAACGCGAGGCCGATGACCGTCGCGGCCACGTAGAGCGAGGCGAGACCCGGCCAGAGGGCCGGCAGCCCGACGCCGGCCACGAGCGCGACCGTGGCGACGCGCATCGGCAGGGCCGTGCCCACCCGGTCGATCATCCGGCCGGAATACACCGACAGGAACATCGGCAGCAGCGAATAGAGGGACACGATGGCCCCGACCGTGAGCGGTGTCGCGCCGAGATTCAGCGCGAAGAGCGAGACGGTGACTCGGCTGCCGTTGAAGGCCGTGTGCGCGCAGACCGTGAGCGCGATGAGGACGGCCAGGCGCACGGCGGCCCTACGCCCCGGCGGGGCGCGACGCGCCGCGCCACGGACTCAAGGGCGCGCTTCGAGGGCGGCGATTCGCGCCTCGATCGGGGGATGGCTGGAGAAGAGGGCCATGAAGCCGGCCTTGTCGGAGATGCCCGAGGCCTGGAAGGACTTGGGCAGCTCGCCGGGCTCGAGTCCGCCCAGGCGGCGCAGCGCGGAGACCATCGGGCGCGGCGTGCCGAGGTAGGCCGCAGCGCCCGCGTCCGCGCGGAATTCCCGCTGGCGAGAGAACCAGAACACGATGATCGAGGCGAGAATGCCGAACACGATCTCGCAGACTATGACGGTGATGAAATAGCCCGGGCCCGTGCCGCGCTCCGTCTTGAACACGGTCCTGTCGACGAAGTAGCCGACGATGCGCGCCAGGAAAACGACGAACGTGTTCACCACGCCCTGGATGAGCGCGAGCGTGACCATGTCGCCGTTCGCGACGTGCGCGACCTCGTGGGCAAGCACGGCCTCGACCTCCTCCTTCGTCATCGACTGGAGCAACCCCGTCGAGACGGCGACGAGCGCGGAGTTGCGGAACGCGCCCGTCGCGAATGCGTTGGGCGCGCCTTCGTAGACGGCGACGTCCGGCATGCCGATGCCCGCCTTTTCCGCCAGCTTCTTCACCGTGTTCACGAGCCAGAGCTCGTCGGCGCCCTGCGGGCTGTCGATGACGTGCGCGCCGGTGGACCACTTGGCCATCTTCTTCGACAGGAGCAGCGAGATGAAGGAGCCGGTGAAGCCCACGACCGCCGAGAACACGAGCAGCATCCCGAGGTTGAGGCCTTCGTCGGTGAGGAAACGGTTCACGCCGAGGACCGAGAGGGTGATGGACAGCACCACCATCACGGCGACGTTCGTAAGCAGGAAAAGCAGGACTCGCTTCATATCTGGCTCCAGGGAAGAGTGGGCGGTCAGGGGCGCGGCATCAGAACGGGATGTCGTCCTCGAAATCGTCGAACTTGGAACCGGCGGGCTTCGCGCCGGCGGGCTTGCC
>Ga0209254_10006365_pt1 | contig 10896 bp, 10 predicted proteins | sample FrelakmetDIP11DI_FD_187148 | JGI IMG/M metagenome (GOLD analysis project Ga0209254, IMG submission 187148) | Freshwater lake sediment microbial communities from the University of Notre Dame, USA, for methane emissions studies - DIP11 DI (SPAdes)... | ecosystem: Environmental > Aquatic >... | reverse complement strand
TGACACGGGTATTCCGGGCGAGGTGGGGGGATATACGATCGAACGGCTTCTTCGAACGATGAAGAAAGGAATCTTCCTTCCTCAAAAAATGATTGGCGACAAGGTGACAAAGGGTTCGGTAGTCGCCGTGGTCGACGATTATCCTGTCATGGCTCAGATCAGCGGTGTCCTGAGAGGACTTCTCCGTGAAGGAGTTGAGGTGAAAAAGGGAATGAAGGTTGGTGACATTGACCCAAGAGGGAAGAAAGAACACTGCTATACCATCTCAGAGAAAGCACGGGCGATCGGTGGCGGAGTCCTGGAGGCGATTCTTTATTGGTTTAATCGATGAAAATGGTCATGCGGTTAAGGTAAGGAAGCCGGTTTGGGTAAGGTCAAAGGGTTATGGGAAAAGAATTAAAGACCAATGACTTAACCTCTTTGCAAGACGGGCATCTTCGCCCTAACCTTTACCCAAAGTCCTTTATTAAGAGGATTGTGAATAGAATTAGAACAACAGTTAGACATGGAAGGTCTCTTTCAGAGGCGCTGGGGCTTAAAACAAGGGAGATGATCAGTCTGACTGGCGCAGGCGGAAAGACAACCCTGATGTTCCGACTTGCCAGAGAGTTGTTCCTTGAAGGAAAGAAGGTGATTACCACCACAACGACAAAGATATTGGAGCCATCTGAGGATGAAAGCCTTCATCTTTTTGTGTCCGGAGACGAAAATAGGATCAAGGACTTTGTGGGCCGCCATCTCAATGAATACGGACATATCACCCTTGCCAAAGAGAGAATTGGAGGAGGGAAATTGAGAGGAATCTCACCAGAACTTGCAGATAGCCTCTGGAATTTATATGATATCGATGCGTTGATCATAGAGTCCGATGGCGCTTCGGGCCGCCCTGTGAAAGCCCCCAGGGAGGGAGAGCCTGTCATCCCATCGAGCACGACACTGGTGGTGGCTGTTCTGGGCCTGGATGGTGTGGGAAAGGAGCTGAATGATCAAAATGTCTTTCAGGTGGGACGGGTTTCAAATTTGACAGGCATCCCTGAAGGTGAGAAAATAACGGAAGAGGGAATGGCTCTCCTGATGATCCATCCCGAAGGCCTTTTTAAAGGTGCCCCCAATTCGTCCAGATTCGTCGCCATTCTCAATAAGGCGGATATTCCGGATGGCGTGGCCAAAGCAAAAAAGATAACCCGAAATATCTTTGAGAAGAAGAATGTCAAAATCGAGAGAGTCATTTTAGGACAGTTAAAGAGCGAACCGCCTATGGTAGAGGTTATCTTTCCATAGAAAGCTACTGTGACATCGACAACGCCCCTGCTTACATTAGAAAGGTGCAGGCAATGAGTAGGGTGTTTGGGTAAAGGTTAAGGTGACGAAGCCCGTTTCGGTTACTGGTTACGGTTACGTGCGAGGAATTAAGAGACGACAAACGTAGCCTTTTATTAACGATACGGGCATCTTAGCCCTGACCGTATAACGAAACCCTTGTTTTATGAGCAGAGTGGGAGAAGAAGATGGAATATCGTAAAATCATTGTAGCGGGATTTCTGATATTTTTAGGTCTGATTTCTTTTGCCTTTGCAGAGGATTATTCTCTTCAGTACTTTTTAACCAGAGTGACCTCAAAATCAGTCGCCCTCTCCAAAAAGGAGAAAGTTGAATTGCTGAACCAGATTGACAGACTGCTGGAGAAAGCCCTGCAAGTCCAAGGTAAAGTAACCCGTGACCTCCAGACCGGAGAGATTGACATCCGGTATCAGGAGGGTGATTTCTGGATATCGAAACTGAAAGAGGATCGGAAATCAATCGAAGCCGGAATGGAGCAGGTAAAATTATTGAAAGAGAAGCCCGGCCACCTTGTGGGATCGGTCAGGCTCTATAAATCCCTGAAAGACCTCTCTGTTAATTTTAACGCTTACAATAATATGCCTTCTTTCTCTGCTTTTGTGGGCGATCTGGCCCCGGAGCTGGAGTTATGGGCCGATCCGGTTTTTTACCAACTTTACCTTTTACCGCTCGCCCGTTTAAAGGATGTGGAAAAGGGACCTCCTCAGAAGGAGAAGGCGCCTATGCCCAAAGGAAAGAAACCTTAACTGAGACGGGGTTTGGATCAATGAAAGATATCTACACCGAAATAGCGAATGCGCTTGAGGCGAAAGAGCAGTTAGCGATTGCCACGATTATCAACCGTGTGGGTTCCGCCCCGAGGGAAGCAGGGGCGAAATACTTGGTTAAGAAAGACGGCACTCCTATCGGCTCGATTGGAGGGGGATGCGTTGAGGCCGATGTGTGGCAGGAAGCCAGAAAGACGATGGAGAAGGGAGAGGGGAAGGTTCTTCATTTTAACTTAACCTCTGAGCAACTTGCAGAAGGAGGACTCATCTGTGGTGGGAATATTGACATTTTTTTAGAACCCATCATGGAGGACTCCTTAAATATCTATCGGGAGGTGTTAAAGGTCAGACAACAAGGGGGGGCAGGAATTCTGGCAACAGTGATCTCTGTGGATGGCGTTTTTCCAAAGACGGAGGGTGTGAAGGAATTCATAAAGGCATCCGGGGAAAAGGTCGGTTCACTTTTTATGGGAGAGGAGTTGGAAGAAAGGATTTTAAAAGAGGCAGAGAGGTTGTTGAGAGTAAAGAAGATAGAGGTAATGACCGTAAGTTCTGCAGAGACAGCTCAACCCTGGAAGACATTGGAGATCCTGTTGGAGCCCATCATTTCAGAACCGACGGTCTATATCTTTGGGGCAGGCCATATTTCTCAGCAGTTGGTTCCCCTTGTAAAAAAGGTTCATTTCAAAACGGTGGTCATTGATGACCGGGAGATGTTTGCCAATTGGGATCGATTTCCTGATGCGGATGAGGTCATTGTTATAGAATTTGAAAAAGCTTTTGAACAGCTCACAATAGACCAATCCAGTTATATCGTCATTGTCACCCGTGGGCACCTCTACGATGGGCTAATTCTGGAAATGGCGGTCAAAACGGATGCCCAATACATAGGGATGATCGGTTCTAAGAAAAAGATTCAGACCCTTTACCAAATTTTGTTAAAAAAGGGGATTCCGAAGGAGGCTCTGGATAAAGTTCATGCCCCTATCGGGCTCGATATTCACTCTGAAACACCTGAAGAGATTGCTGTAAGCATTGTTGCAGAATTGATTAAGGTAAGAAGGCAAGGAGAAGGGGGATGAGGAATATATCGTTGGGATTCAGTCCCCTTTTCCGCCGCTTTTCCGTCCTGCTCAACACAGCAAAAGCCCTTTGTATCCCCAATCGTCCCCCCCACCTCTCACCGCAGACCTCAATAGTGTCTGAACTGCAACATATCAGAACATTCGTTGACAGTAGAACTGGAATAAGGGATAATTACCAAAAATAAATAACCTTTTAAGGGGGAATGAAAATGGCAACACGGCAGGTTCTTGTCACTGTGCCGGAAAAGATTCTATTGGCAGAGAAGACGGATGAAGTGGCTTTTGGCCGCGAATTGCGCACGCTGGCGGCGGTAAAGTTGTACGAACTTGGTCGTTTGTCTTCTGGGCGCGCCGCCGAACTGGCAGACATGCCTCGCGTGGAATTTCTCCTGACCCTTGGTCGCTACAAGGTTTTTCCGTTTGCTGCCGAATTGGAGGATCTGGAAGGCAGCCATGCTTAATGCCATCAGCAATACGTCGCCTTTGCTTTATCTTTACCGGATAGATGCATTAAAATGGCTTCCCAGCCTGTTTGCGGAGATTTGGATACCGGGTGCGGTCGTCTTTGAATTGCAGGAAGGTCGGCAGAAGGGCTACGATGTACCTAATCCCTCTGATTATAACGGGATCAAGATCATAGAACCGAAGATAATTCCCTCCGAGTGGTTTGCTGTCGATCTGGGCGCAGGCGAACTTGCGGCGATGTCTCTTGCCATGGAATACCCAGAAAACATAATTCTTTTAGACGACGCCCTGGCGAGGCGAACAGCCAAGGCTGCCGGTTTAAACGTCTGGGGTACGTTGCGGATACTGCTGGAAGGCAAATCGCACGGGCTGATAGAAAACGTCAAACCGCAGCTTAATCTTTTGGAAGACGCGGGTATGTGGGTATCTGAAGGAATTCGTCAGCGCCTGCTGGCGCTCGCAGGTGAAAAATAATCTCTACCTTGACCCCGCGAATATAACACTCCGAAACCCCTGAAGAGATTGCTGTAAGTATAGTGGCTCAATTAATTAAGGAAAGAAGAGGGAAACTGGCATAAATATTGCTTAATATTAAGAAATTAATAAAAACCTTGACAAAAGTGGAACATTTTTGTCAAAATACATCAAAATTTGATCACTTCAAAAAGGAGGGGCAGAGATGCTGAAAAATAAGAGGGGTTTTACATTAATTGAGCTGATCATCATCATTGTGATCATTGGTATCCTGGCAGCGGTTGCCATTCCGAGATACCTCGATTTAACAGCAGATGCTGCAAATGCCACTGCAAGAGGTATTTTAGGGTCTTTGAGAAGCGCCAATTCAATTGTCTTTGCTGACCGTCTGGTCAAGGGGACAACAGCGTCATATCAGATGACGGTTTTTGTTACCAATGCTGGCATTCAGGGAGTCAGCTTCACCTATGATGCCACAAATTTTACGATGACGGCAGGAGGCATTGTTTATACCTTTACGCTTGCTCCAACCTGGCTTCAGGCCCCCACGACCTATGGAACAATTGCGGCCGCCACAGCAACATGGTGAGGCACTTATATTTAATTAAAACCTGGAGGAAAGGATGATGAAAAATCAGAAGGGTTTTACGCTGATTGAATTGATTGTTATTATCGTTATCATTGGCATTCTGGCTGCAGTAGCCATTCCGAGGTACCTCGATTTGACCCGGGAGGCGGCCAATGGAACGGCAAGAGGTATTTTGGGGGCTTTGAGGAGCGCCAATTCAATTGTCTTTGCCGACCGTCTGGTCAAGGAGACAACAGCGTCATATCAGATGACGGTTTTTGCTACCCAAGCTGGCATTCAGGGAGTCACCTTCACCTATAATGCTACCAATTTTACAATGACGGCAGGGGGCATTGTTTATACCTTTACGCTTGCTCCAACCTGGCTTCAGGCCCCCACGACCTATGGAACAATTGCGGCCGCTACAGCAACATGGTGAAAGGTAGTCACATTCCTTTGTGATCGAACTGATAAAAAAGGTCATCAGATGGGTCAGAACAATCGATTTTTTGGCTGTTCTGACCCTTTTCGTTTCTTCGCTTCTCTTCTTCTATGATCTCTTTGGAGAGAGATACCTCCTCACCGAAAGGGATCTTGCCCCATATTTTATTCCCCCAAGATTCTTCTGGGTGGAAAGCCTGAAGCAATGGAATTTCCCCTTATGGAATCCCTATCAATTCTCAGGACAGCCTTTCTTTGCCAATCCCCAGAATGCCGCCCTCTATCCTTTTAATAGTCTCTTCTTTTTATTTCCATTCGATATCGCCTTCAATGCCATCATCATCCTCCATTTCTTCTTAGCCGGGTTATTTGTCTATCTTTTTCTGAGGGATCTTAAGGTCAGTTCGACAGGTTCGCTTATCTCAGGTCTCATATTGATGCTCAGCGGCTACCTCCTCTCTGTTCATAGCCTTCTGACTATCCTTCTTTCTGTCATCTGGACACCTCTGATTATGCTCTTTTTCAGAAGGGCAATGGAACGTCCAGGAATTAAAAACGAGATTTTGACTGCTGTTTTCATGACCATCTCTTTTTTAGGGGGGGGGATTGAAATTGTCTATGGTAATTTTTTTGTGCTTTTGATCATGATGATTTTTTCAATGTTACCCAATAAATCCTACGTCGGGGATAAACCCCGACGCTACATGTGGATGATCCGGTCCCTCTTGACCATTTCTTTCTCCTTCCTTATTCTTTCCGCCATTCAACTCCTTCCTTTCCTCGAACTCTGGATGCATTCCATCCGGGGGACCGGCATTTCATACCAGGAAACAACGGTATGGAGCTTCGCTCCGAAGGACATCCTTCTCTTCTTCTTGCCTGATGCCTACGGGTATTTTTTAGACATGAAGAAGTACTGGGTCGCCCAGTGCTGGCTCAAAACGATGTACACGGGAGGACTGCCTTTTATATTGAGTCTGATATTCTTTCTTTTCCCTCACCCTGACCCTCTCCCTGCCCCTCTCCCCTATGGGGGAGAGGGGAGGGTGAGGGGGATTGGGAGAGGCCGAATACTCTTCCTCTCCCTAATGCTCTTCTCCCTTTTCTTATCACTCGGGCAGTATAATCCTCTTTATCCGTTCGTTTATAAGTATGTCCCCTTTTTTAACGGGATCAGGTACCCTGTCAAATTTCTCTACATTTTTATTCTTTGCCTTGCCATCACAGCGGGCCTGGGTTTTGAGAGACTGGTCCAATTTTCTAAAGAAAGAGAGAAAAAAGGGTTAAAGCATCTCCTCATCTTCTTCTCCCTTGTCTCGGGGGGGGGCCTCCTGTTTCTGGTTCTGGGGCACAAAGAGATTGAACATTTTCTCAAGTTGAGGGAGATCGACTTCCCGCAGTTCAATCACCTTCCCGTGAACCTCTATCATGCCAAGAGATTCTTCTTCTATCTCACCCTCTTCTTTCTTCTTCTGAGGGTCGGTTATGAGGTTGGATGGAAAGGCTGGATAAAAGGTTTATTGGTTTTTTTTCTGGTTGCAGACCTCTTCGGGAATTTGGGTTTCTACGGAAAGGAAAAATCAGCAGAATATTTCAAAAAAACCAGGATATTGGAGATTGTCGCTTCGGATAGAGAACCTTTTCGGACCTTCTCAACAGCGAAGACCATTTCTCTCGATACACCCATCCTGGTCGGCAATGCCATCCCTTTCGATCTCATTAAAGAAAAACACCTGCCTTCATTCAATATGATATTTCGAATTCATGACATATGGGGACTCGATGTAGTCAGATTAAAAAGGACGGATGAACTCTATAAACGTTGGATCGCTACCCCTTCTATCTCTGCCAGCAACTTAATCGATCTCTATGGGGTGAAGTATGTTGTTTCCGTAACTCCAATCGAAGGAGACCCCCGTTTTGAACTGGTCTATGCGAGGCTGGATGGGCTTGAAGGCAATCGGGAAGACCTCATCAAACAGAATACGATCAAATTATACAGAAACAAGAGCTCACTTCAAAGGGCATGGCTTGTGAGAGACTTCAAGGTTATGGATTCCAAGGAGATGCTTTTGATGATGATAGGTAAAGATTTTCGACCGGATAGAGAAGTGCTTCTGGAAAAGGGGCCCCCTAATTTTTCCCCTCTCCCCGCTGGAGAGAGGGATAGGGTGAGAGGAAATGGGGAAGTTGAATTCCTCTCCGAAAGCAATAACAGACTTTCCCTCAAGGTTGAAGCAAAGGAGGGGTGTATTCTAATATTGAGCGATACCTATTACCCGGGCTGGAAGGCATTTGTGAATGGAAAGGAGGAGAGGATTCTTCGAGCCAATTATAATTTCCGGGGAGTGTCTTTAAGCAGAGGAGTCCATCGGGTCGAGTTTGTCTATGCGCCCCTGAGTTTTAAGCTTGGGGCTGGTTTAAGCATCATTGGAGTAATCAGTTGTGCCATTATTGGATGGTCGTCTCGACGCAGAAAAAATCAGTGCAATAACCAGAAATGACCATGGATATAGAGAAAACCAATACCATCACCCTTTCTATTTTAGAAGAGGCAACCTCTTATCATCGATGGATCTTTGAGAAGATCAAGCCCTATCTCAAGGGGGATATTCTGGAGGTGGGTTGTGGAATTGGCAATCTGACAAGCTGGTTACTTGGTTGGGGAAAGGTCGTAGCCTCCGATATGAATGAAGACTACCTTCGGCTCATTGAAGAGAAGTATCAAGATCATTCCAACCTGAAGGGGGTTTTCATCTGGGATATCCAGCAGGGACCCACAAAAGAACTCCTTGCCTCTTTTGATACCATTGTTTGCTCCAATGTCCTGGAACATATTGGGGATGACGTTTCTGTCTTAAAACATTTTCATCACTTGCTCTCCGGAGAGGGAAGGCTCATCCTTTTAGTTCCTGCCTTGAAATGCCTATACAATCAACTCGATAAGGATCTCGGCCATTTCCGGCGTTACAGCAAGAAGGAGTTGGTCTCGAAGATCGAACAGAGTGGTTTCCGGATTTTACACTTAACATATTTCAATCCCTTTGGTATATTGGGATGGTTTTTTAATGGGTCGATTTTGAGAAGGCGAATTTTGCCACAGAATCAGGTGAAGGTATTTAATAAGATGGTCCCCCTTTTCTTATCTCTTGAGAAAATCATTCCAAACTGGGTGGGCCAATCCTTGATCGTTGTAGGAGAGAAGCGATGAAACTATCTGTCATCATTCCTGTCTATAATGAGGCAGGGACCATTCTCGAAATCATCCAAAGGGTAAAGGAGGCTCCTTTTGAGAAGGAGATTATTGTAGTGGATGACAGCTCCACCGATGGGACGGCCAGCCTTCTTAAGGAGAATAGCGAAGGGATTAAACCACTCTTTCATGACAGGAATAAGGGTAAAGGCGCCGCCATTCGGACAGCTCTCCCTTACATTACCGGAGACATAGCTATCATTCAGGATGCCGATCTGGAATATCATCCCTCTGAATATCCCCGCCTGATCAGCCCGATTCTAAATGGAGTGGCGGATGTGGTCTATGGCTCACGATTCCAGGGAGGGACGCACCGGGTTCTCTATTTCTGGCATTCCATTGGAAATAATGTCGTTACCACTCTATCCAATATGTTCACCAATCTCAATCTGTCCGATATGGAGACCGGCTATAAGGTTTTTCGTTCCGAAGTGCTGAAAAGAATAAAGATTGAAAGCAGTCGTTTCGGTTTTGAACCGGAGATTACGGCCAAGATTTCCAAAATGGGTTGCCGGATTTATGAGGTTCCCATTTCCTACTGGGGAAGGGATTATTCGGAAGGCAAGAAGATCAACTGGAAGGACGGGTTAGCCGCTCTTTACTGGATCATCAAGTTTAATATTTTCCGTTAAAAACTGATCTCAGGCCTGAAAAGTCATTTCATAAGCAACCCGGTCCACTTCGTCCCGCGTGGTGACTCCTTTCAACACCTTCAACAATCCATCCTCTCTGAGAGATTTCAATCCTGTGGTCTCACGCGCGACTTGGCGTATCTCCTGTGGAGAGGCCTTTTCTGCGATCAGCCGTTTGATTTTCTCATTCACAGTGAGGAGTTCATAAATACCTGCCCTGCCCAGATAACCTGATTGCCTGCATTGTTTGCATCCTTTTCCACGATAGAAAGTCGGGGGTTCATTTGATTTCGGAATATTTCCTCCCAGCTCCTTCAGTGTATCCTGATCTACAGGAGAAGGCGTTTTGCAATGTGGACAGATGGTCCGGACCAGCCGTTGGGCAAGAACCCCAACGACCGACGAGGAGATAAGATAAGGCTCAACGCCGATATCGAGGAGCCGGGTGATGGCTTCTGGTGCGTCATTCGTATGGAGGGTGCTGAGCACCAGGTGACCCGTGAGGGCTGCCTGGATGGCTACTTGAGAGGTATCCAGATCCCTTATCTCACCCACCATAATGACATCCGGGTCCTGTCGAAGAATAGACCTCAGCCCTGTGCCAAAGGTGATCCCTGCCTTGGGATTGACCTGGGTCTGCCTGATTAAGGACAAGCGGTACTCCACCGGATCTTCGATGGTGATGATATTTTTATCCGGAGAATTGATCATGTTAAGGGAAGCATAGAGCGTGGTCGTCTTTCCACTTCCCGTGGGACCGGTCACGAGGATGATTCCGTTTGTCTTTCGGACGAGCTGTCTGTATTGGCTGAGCATCTCCTCTGAAAACCCGAGGTCTTCGAGGGTGAGAAGGGGGCTTGTCTGATCGAGAATTCGGAGAACCACATTCTCTCCGTAAATCGTGGGAAAGGTGGAGACCCTGATCTCAAAGCCACGATTCTCCATCCTGATGTTGAAGTTTCCATCCTGAGGAAGCCTGGTTTCCGTGATGTCCATTTCTGCCAGTATTTTGATACGCGCGGTAATAGCAGGATGTGCGGCTTTGGGCAGGGTCAGGGTTTCAAAGAGAAAGCCATCAATCCGAAATCGAACACGCAAGGCCTTCTCATCGGGTTCGAAGTGAATGTCGCTGGCACGGTCCCGAATGGCCTGCATCACTACCAGATCGAACATCCGTGCGGCCGGCGCTCCTTCAATAGGGCCTGAGGTCGGTTCTTTAACCTGGAGGTCATAGGTCTTTCTGTAGTCCGCAGTCTCCCGGGAGGATTCAGTCGTATTTTGACCGGTGATCTGCCGGAGGGTACTTTCAAGCATCGTTGTTCCTATCCCGTAAGACTGTTCGATCGCTTTTTTGATCTTCTTCTCCGTGCTGATGGCTATTTCAACATCTGTTTTTACCCTGTTTCGAACCTCATCGAGGGCAAGGATATTAAGGGGGTTGTCCATCGCAATGGTCAATGTGTTCCCTATCTTGAAGATGGGGATCAGTGTATGACGCCGGGCCAGTTCTTCCGGAATCATCTTTACGATCTGGTCATCGATCAGATAAGTATCAAGATCCACATAGGGAAGATTGGAATAATCAGCCAGGCACTGAAAGATCACTTCTTCTTTAGCATACCCTTTCCGTATGAGGGTCTGCTCCAGCCTTTCTCCTCCCTGCCTTTGCTCCTGAGCGACCTTTTTCATCTGTTCGGGCGTAAGCACCCCGAGTTGGACAAGGAATTCCCCGAAACTCTTCTTCTCTGTTGCCATATTTCCTCCGGAAATCAATCACCAATAACCAAACACCAAATAATACCCAATAATCAATAACCAATTTCAAGATCAAAGCAATGTTTGGTTATTGGTGATTCGGTCATTGGTTATT
>Ga0209254_10006363_pt1 | contig 10897 bp, 10 predicted proteins | sample FrelakmetDIP11DI_FD_187148 | JGI IMG/M metagenome (GOLD analysis project Ga0209254, IMG submission 187148) | Freshwater lake sediment microbial communities from the University of Notre Dame, USA, for methane emissions studies - DIP11 DI (SPAdes)... | ecosystem: Environmental > Aquatic >... | reverse complement strand
CGAGCCTTCCTCGAACAGGTCGAGGTCGTAGGCGATGTAGGCGAAGTACTGGCCGGGCGAGCCCGGCACGGGGTCCACCTGGTAGGCCTTGGCCCGGTAGTGTTCCGCCGCGGTGAGGCGGTCGGTCCAGACGACGGTCCAGGTTGCGGTGGACGACTCGCCCGCGACCGCCGCCGCCGCCTCGTCGGGCTCGACCCCGTCCTGCGGGGTGATGCGGAAACACGCAATCACGTCCGTGGGCTTGGGCTCGTAGTCCGGCACCCAGTAGCCCATTTCCTTGTACTTGAGCACGCCGGCCTTGTAGCGGGCCGCGGTGTTGCCGGTGGTTCTCTGGCCGGCGCCGCCGGCCGTTGCTGGGGTCTGGGTCATGGGGGTCCGCCTCTTGCCGCGATGAGCGATGGCTGGACTCTAGGCCGGACCTTCGATAAAAAAATACTTAGTATTTATTGGCTAACCGTTAAGATTTGCTTATGCCAATGCGTCATCTCAGCCTCCGGCAACTGCAGGTCGTCCGCACGATCGCCGACCTCGGCTCCATGGCCCGCGCCGCGGCGGCGCTGCACATGACCGGCCCGGCGGTTACCCAGCAGGTTCAGCAGCTCGAGAAAACGCTGGGCGCCCCGGTCTTCGACCGGCTGGGCCGCAAGCTGCGCCTCACGGTGGTGGGCGAGCGGGTCGCCGATGCCGCCGGCGACGTGCAGGTCCGGCTCGGCCTGCTCTACAAGGACCTCGACGCGCTCAAGAAGCGCGACGACGGCACGCTGCACCTCGGCATCCTCGGCACGGGCACGCACATCCTGCCGCCCCTGCTCGCCGAGTTCCGGCAGCGTTCGCCGGGCATCGCCGTGCAGATGATGGTGCTGCCGCGCGAGGAACTCGCACGCCGCGTTCTCGACGGCGACGTGGACCTCGCGCTCATGGGACGCGGCGCAGCGCCGGCCGCGGACGCCGCCGGGGCGAGCGGCGCGCCGCTCGCGCTCGAGCCGTTCGCGGACAACCCGCACGTGATCATCGCCTGGCCCGGTCACCCGCTCGCCGCCGCCCGCGGCGTGCCTGCCATCGAGCTGCGGCACGAGAGCGTCGTCCAGCGCGAGCCGGGCTCGGGCACCCGCGCGATGCTCGACGCGTTCCTCGGCATGCACCGCATCGTGCCTCGCGAGCGAATCACCGTGACCGGCAACGAGATGGCCAAGCACGCCGTGATGTCGCGCCTCGGGATCAGCCTGACCTCGATGCACACGCTGTTCCTCGAGCTCGAGACCGGCGCGCTGGTGCGGCTCGACGTCGACGGCACACCGATCGTGCGCACCTGGTACGTGGCGCACCATGCCGATCGCTGGCTGCCGCCCGCCGCGGCTGCGTTCCGGGAATACCTGCTCGAGGAAGGCGCCCGCAAGGTCGCGGCCAGGACACGGGCACTGCTGGCCGCGACCCACCGCGCGACCTGAGCCCGCGCCCGGTTCAGCCGTGGCCGTCGAGCCAGCCCTCGAGGTCCGCGATCACGCGGTCGCGCTCGGGCTCGTTGTAGATCTCGTGGAACAAGCCGTTGTAGGTGCGGATGGCCCGCAACTTCGGCGGGCCGAGGGCGGCATAGATCGGACGGTTGCCACCGTAAGGCACCAGGCTGTCAGCCGTGCCGTGCTGCACCAGCACCGGAATGCGCAGCTGGCCGGCACGCTCCTGCAATGACTTCATCGCGCCGAGCAGCTCGGCGAGGGTTCGCGCCGGGATCGAGCCGCGGTAGACGAGTGGATCCCGCTCGTAGGCGCGCACCACGTCCGGATCCCGGCTGATCGCCGACGCAGGCAGCGTGAGCGCACCGGTCCCGGGGGCCACGGCCGAGAGCAGGCGGAGCATCCCCACCCTCAGGCTCGACACGGACTCACCGGTTGACAGCGCCGGCGCCGACAGCACCAGGCCCTTGAGCGCGTCCGGGTACTGCAGTGCGCAGCCTAATGCGATCGCGCCGCCCATGCTGTGTCCGATTACGAAGGCGGGCCGCCCCGGGTGCTGGCGCTGCGCGCGACCGACGAAGGTGCCCAGGTCCGAAACAACGTACGCGAAGCGCTCGATGTTGGCGCGGCCGCCCGACGAGCGCCCGTGACCGCGGTGATCAAGCGCGTACACCGCATAGTTCCGCGCGACCAGGCGACCGGCGAGCGCCGCGTAGCGTCCGCCGTGCTCGGCCAGCCCGTGCGAGATCACGAGCACGGCGCGCGGCTCATCGTCCGGCAGCCAGGACTGCACGTGCAGCGTCGCCTCCCGGAGGCCAGGAAACTGCATTTCCCTGTGCTTCACTTGCGTTGCTTCCTGGGGCGGCCCCGGGACACCGGCCGTGGCCAGTCCGCGAGCGTATCCACGAAAAGCCGCCGGACGCCGACGATGCGGCGGTCGAGGTCGCGCGGCGTCCACCCCGCCACCGGGATCGGCGGTAGCACGGCCACGTCCACGACGCCCGGCCGCATCGCGCCCACCCTGCGCGAGCCGATGTCGTCGACGTTGCGGATCACGATCGGCACGATCGGCACCTTCGCGGCCATGGCCATGCGGAAGGCCTCCTTCCTGAACTCGCCGATCCCCTCGCCCGCCGGTCGCGTGTCCTCGGGCGCGACCAGCATCGAGATGCCCTCGCCGAGCAGGCGCGTCGCGGGCTCGAGGGTCGCCACCACCGCGCCGCGGTCGTCCCGGTCCACGAACGCGATGTGCATGAAGCGGCTCGCGGCCGCGAACAGCGGCGACTTCTGCCGTTCCTTCCCGGCGACCGCGCCGAAGTCGCGCTGCACGAGCCGACTGACGATCTGCGTGTCGATGAGGTTGCGGTGGTTCCAGATGAACACCGCCGGGCGCGCGGCCCACAGGTGCTCCTCGCCGGTCACGTTGAGCTTCACCTTGCCGAGCCCGAGCGAGATCTCAGTGAGCGTCGAGGCGAGGAAATTGGCCGCCTCGCGCTTCTCACCCGTGAGCACACGCATCGCCGCGGCCCCCAGGAACACCGGCACGGCGCTCGCCGTCGCGAGTGCGCTGCGCAGGTAGGCGTCCGGACCCGGTGTCCCGCGGCTTGTGAATCGCTGGACCGGCCAGCCCTCGCGCCCGGCCTCCGCGGCGAGCAGCGGTCGTGGGTTGGTGGGGCATGGATGGCCCACCTCGCGCATCAAAGCGAGTTCCTCGTCGCCGTCGGCGTAGAAATAGCTGCGGCGCAGATCAACGTGCTGCTGGCGCGCGAATTCGCGCACCGCCTCGGCCTTGGCGCGTCCCCACAGCACGGGCCCGCTCGACTTGCCCGTCAGCAGGCCGTCACGCTGCTCGAGTCGCGTGCAAAGCACGTGCTCGATGCCGAGTTCGCGGGCGACCGCCGCAACCTGGAACGGCGCGGCCGAGGTGGCAATCGCGACTACGTGTTTCTGCCGGTGGTGCTCGGCGACCAGTGCGCGCATCTCGGGGTAGATTCGATCGCGCAGCTCACGCTCGAACAGCCGCTCGCCGAGCGCCTCGAGGTCGGCGAGACTCCGGCCGTTCCACTCGTGGATGCCGCGGGTGATCAGCTCCCGGCTGTCGATTTTGCCGAGCGCCGACTGCGCGACCGACACCGCCGTGCGCAGCAGGTCGGCCGCACCGAGCTCGCGCTGCCGCACGCGCTCCTTGAGGAACGCCAGGATCGAGTATCCGGCGATGAGCGTTCCGTCGTAGTCGAAGATCGCCGCAGTCCGTGGCGCGTTGGGCATCCGAGGATCATAGCGCCGGTCGCGCCGCGGCGTGCCGGCGACCAAAGTGGACCGTCAGGCCTCGCCGAAGGCGGCCAGCGCGGCTCGCGCCACGTCCTCGCCGTGCTCCTGCACGAAGTGCCCGGCCTTGGGCAGCTCGAGCGGCGGTGGGCAGCCGCGGATGACCGACGCCAGCGCGTGCATCACCGACGCACCGAGCACCGGATCCTGCATGCCGATCGCCATGAACGACTGCCCCGCCCAGCGCTCCTGGTAGAACCGGGCCGCCCGTTGCGAAACCTCGACGCCGTCCATCCCGGGCTCCACCGGCACGAGGGCCGGGAAACGCCGCACTCCGGCGCGGTAGCGGACGTCCGGGAACGGCGCGTCGTAGGCCGCGGCCTCGGCATCGTTGAGCCCCGGGACCGAGCGTTTCATCAGGGTGCCGATACGGAAGTCCGGGTTCGAGGCGACGAAAGCCTTCCAGGCGTCGAAGCCGGGCCCCGGCGAGCGCCCGACGCCGAGACCGGTGTTCATGACGATGAGCCGGTCGATTCGCTCGGGGTACTCCATGGGCAGCGTGAGCCCGAGCAGGCCGCCCCAGTCCTGCACGACCAGGGTCACGCGCTCGAGGTCGAGCGCCTCGATGAACCGCATCAGCATCCCGCGGTGAAAGCTGAAGGTGTAGACCGCGTCGTTCACTGGCTTGTCCGAGCGGCCGAAGCCCAGGAAGTCGGGCGCTACGACGCGCAGCCCGGCCGCAGTGAACAACGGAATCATCTTGCGGTAGAGGTAGCACCACGTCGGCTGGCCGTGCAGGCACAGCACGGTGCGGCCGCTGGCGGTGGCCGCGGGCCGCTCGTCGAGATAGTGGACGCGCAACGACTCGTAGCCCGGCAGGTCCTCGAGGTAGTGCGGTGCATAGGGAAAACCGGGCAACCCCTGAAATCGGTCGTCGGGGGTTCGGAGCGCCTCGAGGGTGGACGGCATGGGCGTTGATCCGGACGCGCGGCCCGCTCGGCCGCCCGGCGATATTAGCGCCTCGTCCCGTGACAGGATGGCGTCCGGCGCAAACGCCTGCAGAATTCAGTGCCGGTGGCATCGGGAGAACGAAGGTGGATCGAACGTACAAGGTCGTGGATGTCTTCACCGACCGGCCACTGCTGGGCAACCCCGTTGCGATCGTGCTCGACGCCAAGGAGCTCGACGGGGACGCCATGCAGCGGATCGCGCGCTGGACGAACCTCTCGGAAACGACCTTCGTCCTGCCGCCGGACCGCCCGGAAGCCGACTATCGCCTGCGCATCTTCACGCCGGGGCGCGAGCTGCCGTTCGCGGGGCACCCGACGCTCGGCAGCGCCCACGCTGCGATCGAGGCCGGTCGTGTCGTCCCGCGCGGAGGACGTATCGTCCAGGAGTGTGGCGCCGGCCTGATCGGCATCTCGAAATCCGCCTGCGGCCTCGCGCTTACCCTGCCGGAGCCGCAACTCTTGCCCCTTGCGCCGGCCGAGGTCGAGGAACTCGAGGCGATCCTCGGGGCGCCGGTGGTTCGCAGCGCAGAGCCTGCGCTCGTGAACGTCGGGCCGATCTGGGTCGTCGCCCAGCTTTCCAGCGCCGAGGCCGTGCTGGCGCTCCGACCCGACCTGGTGCGATCCGCGGCGTTCGAACGGCGCCTTCAGGCGACGGGCCTCAGCATCTTCGGAGCGCACGCGACGGGCACGGCGGCGATCGAGGTCCGTTCCTTCGCGCCCTCCTGCGGCGTCGGCGAGGACCCGGTCTGCGGCAGCGGCAACGGTGCGATCGCGGCATTCCGGCGCGCGCGCGGCATGCTCCCGGCGACGAGTGCCGCCTACGTGGCCGCGCAGGGACGGTGCGTCGGGCGGGACGGAAGCGTTGCGATCACGGTCGCCGCGGACGGACCCATCACGGTCGGCGGATCCTGCGTCACTGTCATCGACGGGGTGCTGCGCGTCTGACGAACCGGGCGGGCGCCCCGGGCGGGCGCCCGCCCGGTCCGCATGAAACCGCAGGTTTCAGCTACTCCGACTTCGCCGCCACCTGCGCGCGCTTCGGTGTGGCGAACCGCAGCGCCGCGAGCTCGCCCTGCCGGGCGTAGTCCACCGCCTCGCCGAGCACCATCGCGGCCTCCTGCGGCGCGTGGAAGCCCATCGAGTTCTCGGCCGCGATGAAGTCGAGCCGCCACTGGGCCTTGCGCTGCAGCGCGAGCGCGTCGGCGAGTTGCTCCTCGGTCGCACCGGCCGCTTTCGCCACCTGCACCGCGTCGAGCAGCGCGACGATCGCCGTGCCGCCCCGCTGCAGCAGCTCGAAGTTGCGCTGCTGGATGACGTCCACGCGCGCGAGGATCTCCTCCTCGGGCTGGTGGTGGCAAGTCTGGCAGGCGCGGTTCACGTTGAGCAGCGGGCTGCGCACCCAGTGGTCGGACACCTTGGTCGCACCATCGCGCTGGTAGGGCATGTGGCAGTCGGCGCAGGACACCCCGCTGCGCGCGTGGATGCCCTGGCTCCACAGCTCGAACTCGGGATGCTGCGCCTTCAGGATCCTGGCGCCGCTCTCGGCGTGCTTGTAGTCGAAGAACTGCTCGCCGTCGGGGAACTTCGTTTCGTCCCAGAATTTCTCCTGGTCGCCCGCGCGCAGGCCTTTCCCCCACGGGAAGGTGAGCGGCATCTTGGTCGAGCAGTAGTACTCGACGTGGCACTGGCCGCAGACGTAGGAACGCATCTCGTTGCGGCTGCCGTCCACGTTCGGGTCGTAGGGCTGGGCCCGGCTGCCCTCGCGCCACTGCTGCACCGACGGCAGGTGCGCCACAGGCGCATCGGAGGCCGCCAGCGCCTGGATGCCCTGGATGAAGCCCGGACGCGTGACGCGCAGCTTCATGGTCTCGGAGTCGTGGCAGTCCACGCAGGAGACCGGGTGCGCGTGGCCCATGTCATGCAGCTTGGCGCTGAGGTCCTGGTAGGAGAACTTGTAGCTCTCCGCGAAGCCCTTCATGGCGTCTCCGCCGCCGAGTTCGCGGTAGAGCGGCATGATCGAGGCGTGGCAGTGCAGGCAGGAGCCGGACTGGGGCTTTGAGAGCCGCTCAGTCTCCTCCTGGTCCTGGAGCATGTAGGCGTGGCCGCGCCGGTCGCGGTAATCGATCGAGAACGCGTAGCCCAGGAACATGCGCTTCAACCACGGGTCGCGCTCGATCTTCTGGTCGGGCAGCGCCTCGCTGCCGCCGTGCCCGCCGAAGCGCGTGCGGGTCGCGATCGCCGTGCGCTGGTAGGAGTCGTACTGCTTCGGCCAGTTGACGCCCCACTTGGCCGGGTCCGTGGTGTCCTCGTCCACCTCGACGAGGCGCACGAACGGCTCGCGCGCCTCGTTCTTGCGCTCCGCGATGTTCATGAGCAGCGCGGTGACCGCGGCCGTCGCCGCACCCACCACCAGCACCAACGCGATGACGCCCAGCAGCGACCAGCCTTTCTGCAGCTTCTTCATGATTCATTACCCTCGATCTCGTCCGCGCGCTCGGGGCCGCCGAGGCCCGTCGTCTCGCCGTGCCCCACCGACGAGTGGCAGTGCACGCACTGCACTTCGTCTGGCCCGCCGTTCACTCCGCTGATTAGTTCGTGCACCAGGTCGCCGTGGCAGGCGAGGCAGTTCGCCTGCAGGATCGCGGCGTTCTTCGCCTTGATCATGATCGGCTCGTGGAAGTCCTGGAGCGTGAACCCCTTCGAGTGGTGCCAGCCGTTCTCGGCCTTGGCGATGTACTTGCCGATGAAGTCGTGCGGCAGGTGGCAGTCGATGCACCGGGCGACGGCGTGGTGCGAGCTCTTCTGCCAGGAGTCGTACTGCGGCCGCATGATGTGGCAGTTCACGCAGGCCTCGGGGTCGGGGCTCATGTAGGAGAGCCCCTCGGCATAGAAGAACGTGTACCCGCCGACGCCGAGCAGCACGCCCACCAGCGCGCCGAGCACTGCAAGCGCCGCCGTGCCCGACATCAAGCGCTGGCGCGGCATCCGGTCATGATTCGCCATTGACAACCCTATCGTTCACGACCACCGGGTTGCTTCCTGATACTTGACCGGGGGTCGCCAGCGGGATCAGTGTTTACCGTGACGAAAAGAAGCGCTTTGACGCAAGTCAAGCGCGTCGGCTTTTTGCGGCTCGGTGCAGTTACTGGTCCGCCAGCGCGGCCGGGTCGCCGAGCGGCTCGAGGTGGGTGTCGACGGTGACGGGCGGCAGCGCGCGGCGGATGTCGGCCTCGATGCGTTCGAGCAGGTCGTGCCCCTGCTGCACGGACCACTCCGGCGGCACCAGCACGTGCACCGACACGAACCGCCGGGCGCCGGACTGCCGCGTGCGCAGCGCGTGGTACTCGATGCCGTCGGCGGCATAACGGTCGAGCAGGTCGCGCAGCAGCTTCAAATCGGACGGCGGCAGCGCCGCGTCCATCAGGCCCGCCACCGAGTCGCGCAGGATGCGTGCGCCCGCGAACACGATGTTGACGGCGACCGCGATCGCGATCAGCGGGTCGAGGACCAGCCAGCCCGTCGCCGCGACCGCGATCACGCCCACCACCACGCCGGCGGACGTCCAGACATCGGTCAGCAGGTGATGCGCGTTGGCCTGCAACGTGGCCGAGCGATGGGTCCGGGCGGCCTTCAGCAGCACGAGCGCCACGCCGAGGTTGAGCAGCGAGGCGACCACCGACACGGCCAGGCCCAGCCCCACCTGCTCCAGCGGGCGCGGGTGCAGCAGGCGGTCGATCGCGGCGACCGCGATCGCGACGGCGGCGATGACGATCAGCGCACCCTCGGCGCCGGCGGAAAAGTACTCGGCCTTGCCATGTCCGTGCGGGTGGTCGTCGTCCGGCGGCCGCGCCGCCACCGTCAGCATCGCGAGCGCCATGAAGGCGCCCGCCAGGTTCACCAGCGATTCCATGGCGTCCGACAGCAGTCCCACCGAGCCCGTCAGCCAGTAGGCCATGGTCTTGAGGGCCATCGTGGCCAGCGCCGCCGCGATCGAGAGCCACGCGAATCGGGTGAGGGACGGGGTCTTCATGGGTGCGCCAGGCCATTACGGTAGCGCAGCCGGGCCGTCGGCGTCGTCGTGGAATGCATCGGAATCGGGCTCTTTCGGTTCGCATGATGGACGGCCGGCAAGGCGATCGAGTAAAAAGCGTCGCGGCCTCCATCCGCGACCGCGGCAGCCAAGCCGTCCCACCTGCTCAACTGACCCCAGGACAACCGATGCAATCCTTCCAGGCCTGGATGAACACCCTGAACGGCATCGTCTGGGGGCCGGCCATGCTGGTCCTGATCCTCGGCACCGGCTTCTACCTGCAGCTGCGGCTCGGCGGCATGCCCATCCGCCGCATCGGCAGCGGACTCAGGCTCGTCTGGCGCGGGCGCGTCGGCGACGTCGACGGCCACGGCGAGGTGAGCCCTTACGCCGCGCTGATGACCTGCCTCGCAGCGACGATCGGCGTCGGCAACATCGCGGGCGTCGCCACTGCCGTCGCGCTCGGCGGCCCCGGCGCGGTGTTCTGGATGTGGATGACGGCGCTTGTGGGCATGGCCACCAAGTACGCCGAAGTCGTGCTCGCCGTGCATTTCCGCGAGAAGGACGCGGACGGCCGCTGGGTCGGTGGCCCGATGTACGCAATCCGCAAGGGCCTGGGGGCACGGTGGGCCTGGCTCGGGTCCGCGTTCGCGCTGTTCGGCGGCCTGGCCGGCTTCGGCATCGGCAACATGGTGCAGTCGAACAGCATCGCGGCCGCGATGCAGGCCTCGTTCGGCTGGAGCCCGACCGCGACCGGCATGGTGCTGTTCGTGCTGACCGCCGCCGTCATCCTGGGCGGCATCCAGCGCATCTCAGCCGTCGCGAACTGGCTGGTGCCGTTCATGGCCGTGGGCTACGTCGTGGCGGCAATGATCGTGGTCATCGCGCACGCGTCGGAAGTCCCGGCCGCGATCGTCACGATCGTCACGCACGCCTTCACACCGACCGCCGCCACCGGCGGCTTTGCCGGCGCCGCCGTGATCGCGGCCATCCGCTACGGTGTCGCGCGCGGGATCTTCTCCAACGAGGCGGGGCTCGGCACGGCGGGCATCGCGCAGTCGGCCGGCGTCACCTCGAACCCGGTGCGCAGCGGCCTGATCGGCATGATGGGCACGTTCTTCGACACCCTCGTCGTCTGCTCCATGACGGGCATCGCGATCGTCGTGTCCGGCGTGTGGACGAGCGGAGAGACGGGCGCCGTGCTCACCCAGCTCGCGTTCCAGTCCGCGATGCCGGGCATCGGCGACGAGATCGTCGCGATCGCGCTCGCGATCTTCGCGCTCACCACCATCTTCGGCTGGAGCTTCTACGGCGAGCGCTGCTGGAACTACCTGCTGGGGCCGCGCTCGATCCTCCCGTTCCGGGTGCTGTGGACGATTGCGGTCTTCCTGGGCGCGATCACACACCTCGACCTGGCCTGGACCATCGCCGACACGCTGAATGCGCTCATGGCCGTGCCGAACCTCGTGGCACTGCTCGCGCTGGCGCCGGTCGTGGTCCGCCTGACACGCGAGCAGCTGCGCGCCGCACTCGACGTGCGCTGACTCAACCGGTCGGAGCGCCCTTGCAGACGTAGTCGAGGAGCTCGCCGAACACCGTGCGCTCATCGGCGGGCAGCCACTGCATGTTCTTGTCCTTGGACGTCGCCTTCTGCACGACCTCGCCCTGCAGGTCGGCGCCCGAGTAGGCCCGCAGTTCCTTCATGCCGATCTTTCGCTGGGCGCAGTCGAAGCGGTAGAGGCTGCGCGTCGAGAGGTAGCTCTTGTCCTTCTTCGCGGCGGGCTGCGCCTGCGTGTAGTTCTGCTTGACCCGTGCCTCGAGCTGGCCGCCGACGGTCGCGATGGAGGTCGTGTTCACGAACGCCTCCTGGTTGTCGGTCTTCGCGACCGACTGCCACTTGTCGCCCGACGCGGCGTCCTGCGCCAGGGCGACGCCGACTGGGCTGGCCAGCGCGAGCGCGACGAGGGCCACCGACAACAGATTCCGGTAACGCATGTGAGGTCTCCTCGCGCCACACCGGCGCCGGCGACAAGTGTACGGCCGGACTCGTATGCTGCGAAGCTCGCCGGCAACGACGGCAATCCGCGCCGCGCCACCGGCGCACCGATTGATTCGAGGGGACGCTATGGACGACA
>Ga0209254_10006362_pt1 | contig 10899 bp, 7 predicted proteins | sample FrelakmetDIP11DI_FD_187148 | JGI IMG/M metagenome (GOLD analysis project Ga0209254, IMG submission 187148) | Freshwater lake sediment microbial communities from the University of Notre Dame, USA, for methane emissions studies - DIP11 DI (SPAdes)... | ecosystem: Environmental > Aquatic >... | reverse complement strand
CGGTAAGCTTTATCGGTCTGGGCATGGAAGAGATCGGGCAGGTTAAGCCCTCAGACACCGAGTATATCGTCCTATATTTACTGATAGGCACCCTCGTGTGGAGATTTCTTTCCATCATCTTCATCTGGATCACGGAATTAATCAGTATCGAACGCTGGGAAGGCACCATCGAATATACCCTCATGGCTCCGGTCAGGCGCATTGTGCATGTTGCCGGGCAGACTGTCTTCGCCATCACGTACTCCCTCATTTTTACCACTATTATCCTGGTGGTAACCACCATGATATTTGATATCAATATGAGCCAGGCAAATCTGGCCGGGGGATTGGTGATGCTGCTCAGCGGCAGTTTCGCATTTGTCGGCATCAGCATCATGGCATCCTCCCTGCCGCTGCTTTTCCCGGAACGCGGGGCGCAGATGACCCATGTTTTCATCGCCATCCTGCTGCTTGTCTCCGGAGTATACTACCCGGTCGAAGTACTGCCGGAATTCCTTGAGCGGCTGTCCAAATTCAGCCCGGCAACCTATGTTCTGGAGGGAACCCGCCAGGCTCTGCTTGAGGGCACACCCACTGACCAGCTCTGGGATCAAATCTGGCCAGTCATCATCCTGGGAATTGTCCTGGTTCCACTGGGTATGTGGGTATTTGGGCGGGCAGAAAGGTATGCAAAACACACCGGGAAACTGCACCGTAACGGTTGACAGTTTGGGTGTATAAATAGGCTTTCCGCAAAAAATCCAGCTTTAAATACGTCATTCGAGTGGCAGGAAATCTTCACCAATGGAGGCTGCCCGGGAGCCGCCTGCGAACCCACTCCCTCTCAGGAGAGTTTTTTTTGAACGACAGAAAAAATATAGCCATTTTATTCTTTACCATGGTGGTGGTCATGTTGGGTTTTGGCATCGTGATCCCGATCATCCCCTTTTATGTAGAATCCTTCGGCGCCACCGGTAAAGACCTGGGAATCATGATGGCAATCTTCAGCATCGGCCAATTTATTTTTTCCCCCATTTGGGGTACTTTGTCAGACCGTATTGGCAGAAAACCGGTCCTGATGATTGGTGCCTTCGGGAACGGGCTTTCCTTGCTGATGATGGGCCTGTCAACCCAATTCTGGATGCTGCTTGCCTCACGTGCCCTGGCTGGAATTCTCAGTTCAGCTACCCTGCCTACCGCCATGGCTTATATTGGGGACAGTACCGAAGAAAAAAACCGCAGCGCAGGCATGGGTATCATCGGGGCTGCAATGGGGATGGGGATGGTCCTGGGACCCGGTCTCGGCGGGTGGTTTGCCTCAGCCTCCCTTTCTACTCCTTTCTTTTTTGCCGCGGCACTGTCTGCCCTGTCCCTGATTTTCATTATCGTGGTTCTGCCGGAATCCCTGCCAGCAGATAAACGTGTCTCCGGGGTTCAATTCAGGGGTCCCCAGCTTGGCGAGATGTGGAAATCACTCTTTGGTCCGCTTGGATTCCTGTTTTTCCTGGCGTTCATTATTAACTTTGCCATGGCCAACTTCGAAGGTATTTTTGGTCTTTTCACATCCCACCAATATGGATACGGTCCAAAAGATGTCGGCTTAATATTCACCATGATCGGTTTGATTTCGGCAGTTGTCCAGGGGCTCGCCACTGGTCCGCTGACCCGCCGCTGGGGAGAGAATAAAATAATCCTGGCTTCCCTGATCGCCAGTTCTGTCAGCTTTATCATGATGCTGTTTGCCTATAACTACGCCACTGTGATGATTACCGTGGGGTTATTTGTATTGAGCAATTCCATGCTGCGTCCGGCAGTTTCATCCGAGATCTCCAAAAAAGCAGACCAGGGGCAGGGTGCTGCCATGGGGTTAAACAATGCCTTCATGAGCATCGGGCGCATTATTGGACCCCTCTGGGCGGGCTATACCTTTGATATTAATCCCAATCTGCCATACATAAGTGCGGCCGTGGTTTTGCTGGTCTCCTATTTCCTCAGTTTAAAACGGTTGGCTCCGCAAAAAGTATCTGATTATTCCCTGCCGGTTGAACCTGCTCAAGTCGTAGGGGATAAGTTGAACTAATCCCCATTGCCAGCACGATAGGCTTTTTACCCGGGCGAATTATTCCCAATTCTCACGGATTATTGTGACTTCGAATCAGGAAGTTGTGGATTCCCTTGCCTACCCGGCATGGCAGGCAAATCCCGCCGGGGGCGCCAGATTTGGTATTTCAGAATTAAATACGGATTTAAATTCTGAACTCTTCTTGTTATTTTGACAAATGATATGTGATTAAAAGGTGAAATTATTGTATAGTAAATTTAATCGCAGTGGAATAATCCCGATACAGACTGAGAAGATATTTATTTTCTAGGTTTTTACTGTTTAGGTTTAGGGATACCAAACTAGATTTCAATTATTGCAAATGCCAGTTGTAAGGTATTATGTTGAGATTCTCATCAAGTCAGTTGTTCGATGGTACTTGACGGCTGGGGCGCACCGATTGGAGATGAGTGGATGAACCCAGAGAATGTCCATGTGCCGATGTAGAGGATATCCTACCTCTCCACAATCTGCGGGAAGGCCTTGGATGCACGCACCGATCACCCAATCCTTGGAGACAGTTTACATTATCGCCTGGTCCTCGTCCTCCGGCGAGTATATAAAAGTTGCAGACTCGGCTTTCAATTTGCTTCAAACGTTCAGTAAATGATGAACTGACGGTATATCACAATCTAGCGGAGGTATGTGATGCAATCCAAATTGTTTTTCAAGCATGTCCTCATTTCAGTATGCCTCCTTTCCCTTTCATTGTCCGCCTGTCTTCTGGAACAGGCAGGCGTCGTCCCTACAGCAACCCCCCTATCTCTGCCAACAGAGAGCTTATCAACAGGAATACCATCTCCCGGCGTGACGCCATTGCCCATCGGCATGATCGAGGTCGCGTTTGTAAAAGATGGCAACATCCAGGTCTGGGATGAGGCGACCCAGCAGACGCGAACCATTATCAACACAGGCGATGTGTTCTCTGTGACAACGAGCGATAATGGTCAGATGATTGCCTTTACACGTGGTTCGTGGGTTGGCGGGCTTGACGGATATGAACAATTCGCATTGTGGGCGATGAACCGTGATGGCGAAAATCCTCGAGAACTGATTTCAGCCCAAGATTTACGCCAGCGGATTAATCCCAGTGAACGTGATTCTTCAAACTTTTATCAACTAAGCTGGCTTCCCCGGTCACACCAACTCATTTTCAGTGGTACAAAATACATCGTCCAGGCGGAAGGGCTCTCGCACGCTATTCCTCAAGGAGCTTATCTGGTTGACACGGATAATGGTTTAGTCACCGTGCTGGCTGAATCTACGGAGAACCTGCGCTTTTTGCCATCTCCCGATGGTAAGCAAATCGCGCTCATGTCTCCAAGCAACTTGGGTTTTATCAACGCAGATGGTAGTAATAAGCATCAGGATGTTGTGACATACGTAGAAGTAGGGCTTACAGGCCCCCTTTTCCCCACGGGTGTTTGGACTCAGGATTCCCGTGCGTTTGTTATGACCGGCTCCTTTGAGAGAGATCCCCGACTTAACATTAACTTTACGATCTGGCGTATACCCGTAGATGGTTCCTCCCCCGAGGCTCTAGCCACCATTACGGGAAGTGATCCCAACTCGGTCACTTTTTCACCTGACGGAAAGAACGCCTCATTTCTTCAGACGACAGATCAGCAGCCCCCAGAAATTGCCGGATGGTTCATAAAACCTCTCATCCCTGAAGCGGGTCCATTGGCACTTCCATACTACGGTAAGAAAGCCTCCTTTGCCAATCTGCACTGGTCGCCTGCCGGCGATGCATTTGCAATCGAAGATCAGGATTTCTTCCAGCTCTGCCCGAACGCCACGCAGGATTCTGAAGTGTGTGGAGAACCGGTTCACTTGGGCAGCGGCATAATCACCGCCCTGCAGTGGGTTGATACCTCTCGTTTTTTAGTTGTCGGAATCGAGCCTAACACCTTGTCCCTGGGTGAGTTAGATGGCACGATCACTCCCATCGTCACATGGACAGAGTCACAGAGATGGACAGAGAATGACATCATATCAGGCTGGTCCTTTTATATCCCCTGATAATGGATCGCTTGAAGAGATATGAGGATATATAATCCCCCTGCAAACCAGCATGGGAGCGGCGGTCAGGGCTGTCTTATCGGATTACAGCGGCGGTTCCGTTCTGGGATTAACTGATATCCCGGTCCTGGAGGTATTTACCTGTCCAGGTGTGTCCTGGAATGCCGGTCAAAGCGATTTCATAAAAATCTTACATCATATTGGGAATCCGACCTGTCTAAGATTCCGAAACCTAATAATTTGAATTTTGAGTCGCCTTTCCTGCTATTTGGACTCGGTGTTGTTCTAGTGTCCTTCGGGAAGGCAGGCAATCCCCGTTGGCTCACTAGATACAGGTGAACAATTTATTTGCCCCCCATAGCTAACTGTAATAGAGACCAAATAACATTACACCCCAAAACCGCAATGACCCACCTCCGCACTTCGTGCCTTGGTATGCCTGTAATTTATATGAGTGAGTAGATTCATACAGACTCAATACCACGATGCCTGAAATAAGCCCGCAGCGCTCCATTAGGTCTTGCAGATAACATGGTAAGGATATCCTTACGCAGGCGCTGGTCTTCAGCGGCAGCGTGGACTGCGAGTCCGACCAGGACGGGGTCATCCGGTGAAACAATCTCTTTTCTGGAAATGTACTCGAGAACACTTGCAAGGGTATCGAGAACCACCTGGTTGGAAACCTCGGTTAATATCTGCAAGCGCTCCAGCAAGATCCCGTCACGCGGGTAATCGGGCAGGTCGAGTGAAGCAATAAAAAGAAGTGAACGCAGCCACTTGGCCGTACCGGAACTGTTAAAGTTATGTTCGACAAACACCCCCAGCAGCCAATCATAAAATACATCCAGGCGCAGGTCCAGGAAGCGGTAGTCCGGTGCTCCATCCTTCTGCAGCAAGCGCCCCTCGGCTGCCAGACGCTCTGCCATGACAGTACCGGCATAGGGCAGGGTGCGGCAGAAGACCACAGGTGAAAGCCCACCTGCCAGGAACTTTCGTAAAAAATCCACATTGGTGATAGCCGACTCGAGGGTGGACCAGGGTTGTAACAGCATAAAACCGTAATCAAAGGACAGGCCCAGTTTGCTCAGGGTTGCTGCAGCAACCAGGTGGTCTTCGGGGTTCAGGTTCTTGTTGAGATGCACCAGATCAACCGGGTTGCCCGCCTCAACTCCCAGGTAGACATGCGACAGGCCTGCCTCGACCAGGGGTGCCAGGGACGCCTCCGTGACCTCGTCGGAACGGCAGGAAATTTTCCAGCGCAGGTGTGTGTGCAGACCGCGGGTTATACACTCGTGTGCCAGTGAGTGCGCCCAGGCTATGCCTCGTGTGCCACCGCACAGGAAATCGTCATCCTGCCAGAGCAGAATGCGCACGCCGCGCTGGCGGTGCAGGAATTCAATCTCATCGACTACAAGCTGCGGGTTGCGTCGTCGTCGTCCTGGCGTTCCATTACCGGTGTAAAACCTGACGATGGAGCAAAAATTACACTTCATGGTGCAGCCGCGCCCGCCCAATATAGCCGCCGTTGGCAGCGGCTGCCTGAGATAATCAATGTCGTTGCGGTCAGGCCAGGGCAGTTCATCGAGGTCATGACGCCCGCGGTGGGTAGCAGTAACAAAATCTCCCTGCGGAGTGTGTACGAATAAGCCGGGCAGGTCATGCCAGGATTGCCCGGCTGCTACCCGCCCAGCCAGCTCAGGCAGGGTATCTTCTCCCTCAAATAACACAATGGAATCGAGCTCGGAAATGACGCTAAAAAGGAATGCCGGTTCGAGCGAAGGGTAGTGACCGCCCATTGTGAAATGGGCGGTCACACCAGCCTGGCGCAATTGCTCCGCCAGGGAGGCAAATTGAGGTACAAGGTACTGGAATATCAATGAAAAACCCACCACATGCGGGCGGAAGGCCTGAGCTTCTGCCAACACAAACTCAGGCCCATTTTTTATGTCAACCAGCCGCGCCACATGTCCATGCGCGCCAAGGCTGCTAACCAGGTAGCGTAATCCCAGGTTTTCCTGGTCCTGAAAGCCCACCAATAGAACACGGGCGGGTAACGACGAGGGTGCAGCCACCCTTCCTATCGATTCCGGATCTCGGTCTCAACCAGCTTTTGAGCCGCATTAATGCGAGCCGCCTGGGCTTTCAGAGCCGCCTGTGTGGTGTGCAGCTCGGTTGCTTTCATATTCGTCAATCTCTCTGTCAGGTTAGATAGTTCGTCGATCGAGCGGAACTCAGCGGGAACCTTGTGCCCGAGCATCTTTTCCAGCAACTTGTATAAATCAATGGTGGCAGGGTCGCCGGGGTCAGGCAGGTCAATAATTAGCCTTTCGATCAAATCCAGTAACTCGGGATAAAATCCCGGGTAGCGCCAGCCTTGGGTCTCGTAGCAGGCAATCGCCCAGTCTGTCAGGCCCTGGTTCTCGTGCAGCACATTGTTGGCCTCTACCGTAGCTGGGCCGGAGATCAGCCACTGGCTGAAGCGCTCACCTCCCAACGATGACTTGGGGGTTATCCGCACTTCCCCGGCCCCGGTCGGTACCCACATTGGATTGGCAGCATTATAACCTGTGGCAACTACCGAGTCGATCGGGTTATCGGTCAGGAACAGGTTTTGCGATTCTGAGAAGGCAAAGACCAATACACCCGAAGGGGTGATTCCATTACTGCTCATGGCATAATACCAGGCAGTAGCAACCACATCTTCATTCTGAACATGTGCGTTTGCGCTGGTACCCAGGGTAAGTCCATTGCCAGAGCCTGAAATATTCCAGAACAACGCATGATATTGGGTGAAGTTGGGCGGTGGAGCCGGATTGGTGGCTGCCAGGTCAGGGGCTGAGAGAGGGATGTTCTGGTTTGGTGTGAGGATGGCAGAGAATCCACCCGGCAAATTAATATTGAGAGACATTTTACGATAACGAACGGTGAGAGTAGGCATAATATTCTCCTTTTTAATTAGGGTTTCATCAATCACTTTTTGTAGATCTCGCTTGGGAGCCTAAAAACCGGGATCTAACGCATAGTAAGCCTCAAGCTCAACCCGCACTTATTCCCATTTAATACTGAATCCACCAATAATACTGGCCTTGGTCTGGATAGGACTAAATTCACACACAGGTGAGCAGACCAACGGTCGTCAGCCAGGCATCAGAAAGAAGAGGCAGCGAAATTTTTTACTATAGTCTAGGTAGTGAGGGCTTTCGGCCAGCCAAATGCAATAAGGCTCGGTCCCAGGTAAATATTAATGCTTTAGAGGTAATAATTTGCCTGGGCGGTATTGTTTGTACAATTTCATTATACGGATTCCGGCAGCAAAAAACAATAGGGTAGTGTCATCAGTATGAGCAGAGGTCACCATCCGTTTACCCCACTACTGGAGACATTATCATTGTCATTTGAGGGAACTATTATCCTTTATTACAAATAAAATGAATGAATCCGGATTTTTCAGAAATATTTCATTTTTGGTTATAATCAACAAAAATCAAAAAAATCCTCGAGCTAATTATGTCCGACAACCCTGAAAATCCAATAAGCCGTCCAAAGATAGTCATTAGAGAAAATGGTCCATACCGTGTATATGGGAATGTCCCCTTGGTACACAAGACCCAGGTAGTCTCCGAATACGGCGAGCCCCTTACCTGGAAAAAAGAAAAGGACTACCAGGCAAAACCAAAAGAGGGAAAAGATTATTACAGCCTGTGCCGCTGCGGCCAGTCCAGGAATATGCCCTTTTGCGACAGCACCCACCATGAAATCGATTTTGACGGCGCTGAAACAGCCGACACCCACACAAATGCCGAACGCCAGGTTATTGAAGATAGTGGAAACAACCTGGTGGTCAAGAGGGATAGTTATCTATGCATGTTATCCGGCTTCTGCGCAAACCGGCAGACAACCATTGATCTTATGGTCGGTGAAACGGCTGAACCGCGTGTGCGTGCCGAGATTATCGCCATGATTGAACGCTGCCCCGCCGGCGTCTATACCTATTCAATGAGCTTGGAAGAAGCAGATATTGAACCAGATTTGCCTGTGCAGATCGCTGCGACGACCGAAATCACGTCGGACGGTCCCATACAGGGTCCCTTATGGGTAACTGGAAATATTCCTGTGGAGCGCTCGGATGGCAAGCCGTTTGAAACTCGCAACCGGGTCACACTGTGCAGCTGCGGCCAGTCCGGCCAGAAACCCCTGTGCGATGGCACCCACCGAATGAACCCCTCTAAGCTAATAAATGAGTGAGTTTCACAAATTGTAAATTATTTTTCCAAACAAAGAATAATCAGTCCGTTGGAAACGATGCCAGGAGTGCTATACTCATTAATTCGGAAAAAACGATTCCTTTTGGTTATTCTGGTGAATCAGGGACTCCATCACACCTGAAGGTCCACCCCGCCGTGCAGTTTGCACATACAGGAGCTTGATGGTTTGGATCCCATCCGCTAACCCGTGCTTTTCTCCAGGATAGCCGCCTGCTTGGGCAAGCGGTTTTTTCTTTTATAATAGCTGAAAAATAGATTTTAAAACCCAGGGAGGTTACCATGGAAACACCCGCATCCGACACCGTAATCCTGATTACCCGGAATGGAATGGGCAGTGCTGATCCGGAGCTGCAGCTTAAGCTGGTTCAGACTTATCTTGACCTGCTGAATGATAACAATATTCTGCCTGCTGCAATTTGCTTCTATACCGACGGGGTAAAACTGGTGGTTTCTGGATCGCCGGTGATTGGCACTTTAAAATCGCTCGAAATGAAGGGCGTCCGCCTTATCCTTTGTTCTACCTGCCTGAACTTTTTCAATCTGGCGGAAAAGGTACAGGTTGGGATCGTTGGCGGAATGACCGATATCATTGAAGCCCAATTGAATGCCGTAAAGGTAATTTCCATTTAAGGATTTGGAATCCCACCAGGATAAAAAAAATATCCCTGCAAGTCCTGGAATCCTGGACAAGAAATTGGATGGATAACCGGGATTCAGGAAAAATCAGGTCCAAGTTGCGCCGGGATGCTTTTCCTGTGGACAGCAAAAAAACCAATTCGATTTAACCAGGTTTGTTCAGGTTGGTTTGATTAAACAGGCTGTGCAGCCAATCCGGGGAAGCCTGCCAGTAAAACAGGCCGAAATTTTGAGTACTTCGTACTGCTGCTGCCGCTGCATAACCTGTCTCAGGTTCAATAGCAAAGAGTTGCCAGGCACCATCCTCACAATCACCAGGCAAAGGATTTATAAGGCGTACCGGTTCGTGCGGGGCAACTGAAACAGAAAAGTCCTGCAATGGGGCAGTCAGTCCCACTCCCAGCCCTTTGAGATAGGCTTCCTTCCTGGTCCAGCAGTTGAAAAAAGCCTGCTTCTGCAGCGCTTGGGGGAGAGACCGGATGGATTGGTTCTCCAGCGGCGAAAAATATTTACTGCTTATCAGATCAAGATCAATTTCCTGCTGCATCGTTTCAACGTCAATTCCTACAGAGAGCCCCCTGGTGACAGCCACCAATACGATAGCGGAGGAGTGGGAGAGAGAGAATTCCAAACCGGCCTGCCCCGGGAAACCGAGGTAGGGTTTCCCTTGCGGTGAGACAGCGAATTGAATTTCGGCCGGATTATGGCTGGTGTAAATTGAGAGGATTCCCCGCAGTAATCCCCTGGCAGTCAGGAAGCGCTGGCGAACATCGGCAGCCAGGTAGCGCTGCCAGCGCTGTCTTTCCTCGACGCTCAACCAGGCAGCAAACAGGTCGAGGGAAAAGCTGAATGATGGTACATCAGCTTTCCAGATATGCAGCTCGTTGGGAAATATCTGCAGCCCGCCTGGCGGGTTTTTCCACTCAATCGCATCAAATTCAGACATGTTTTATTTTCTGAGGACAATACAATTAACCCAGGGGTTTTTCCGGCCGGTAAAATGCCAGCTGCGGGCTCAATCGCACCCCATCTAACGCCAGATTCTGGATTCTGTAGAGGTATGCACATCCGGTAAGGATATGGCGGGCAACATCCACCACTCTGCGATTCTCGGGCAGCTCAAGATACGTGCCGGGCACCCACTCGTTAAATGCCCCCATGGAGGGACCGCACCAGATCTGGTAATCCATCTCCCTGCCTTTAACCCCGCTGTTGGACCATCGTGACGAAAGCCCGAGGTACCAACGGAATACAAGCGCCATCTTCCGCTTGGGATTCTGGTTTGCTTTCTCAACCTGGGAGGGATCCCGCTGCATGAAAAATTGAACTGTGTCGGCCCATATTTCATCGAAACTGCGCTGAAAGATTTGTTTCTGCAGTTTTTCCGCTTCTACTAGAGGGATTTCCTCCAGGGAATTATATCGTTGGTAATACTCGTATAACTTCTGTGCCCTCATCGGAAACATCGTGCCCCGCTTGAGTACCTGCACTTTAACCCCCATCTCAAACATATCTGCTGAAGGAGCCATGATCACGTCCGCCATATCCGCCTGTGCCAGCAATTTGCGGGTATGTTCCGAAGCGCCGGCTTCCACGCAGGCCTGGTTAACCGATCCGGTGACAATGTAATCCGCACCCATCATAAAAGCCCCCAGGGCTGCGTGGGGGGTGCTGATGCCCCCTCCAACTCCCACCCTGATGAGACGGTCATATCCGAGTTTTGCCTGGATTTCATTCCTCACTGCGATCATGGATGGCAGCAGAGCTACCATTGGACGGTTATCGGTATGGCCTCCCGAATCCGCTTCCGCTGTAATGTCATCTGCCAGGGGAACCCTACGTGCCAGTTCAGCCTGTTCCACCGTGAGGGAGCCTTCTGCCACGAGATGGTCCAGC
>Ga0209254_10006361_pt1 | contig 10899 bp, 11 predicted proteins | sample FrelakmetDIP11DI_FD_187148 | JGI IMG/M metagenome (GOLD analysis project Ga0209254, IMG submission 187148) | Freshwater lake sediment microbial communities from the University of Notre Dame, USA, for methane emissions studies - DIP11 DI (SPAdes)... | ecosystem: Environmental > Aquatic >... | reverse complement strand
CAGCCGTCCCAGCCTCTCGTCGAACCGCTCCAGGTTGGCGGCGTATCCGGCCGTGTCGTTGCGGTGGCCGTACATCGCGTCGAAATCCACGAGATTGGCGAAGACCAGCCCCGGAGGGGCCTCCGCGACCGCGCGTTCGAGCTCGTCCATGCCCTGCGCGTCCGACGCGGTATGGACCGAGGCGGTGATCCCGCGCCCGGCGAACAGATCTTTCACCTTGCCGATGGACAACACCGGGACGCCGGCCCGCGTGAGCACGTCGAGCAGCGTGTCGCCTGCGGGAGGAATGGCGTAGTCGTGCCGGTTGGCCGTCCTGCGGAACGAGCCGGGCGCCCCGACGAAGGGCCTCGCGATGACCCGCCCGATTCCCATGCCCTCGACAAACTGCGTGTACGCGATCGCGCACATCCCGTAGAGATCGGGCACGGGGATCACGTCCTCGTGCGCGGCGATCTGGAACACGCTGTCGGCCGACGTATAGATGATCGGCCAGCCGGTCTTCAGGTGCTCCGGGCCGAGCTCCTCGATGACCTGCGTGCCAGAGGCCACCACGTTGCCGAGCGTGGGGCGGCCGATGCGGCGCTCGAACTCGCGCATGGCGTCGCCGGGGAACCCCGCGGGAAACGTCGGGAACGCCTTCGAGATCTGCAGCCCCATGAGTTCCCAGTGCCCTGTCACCGAGTCCTTCCCGGGGGAGACCTCGGCCATGCGTCCGTACGCGCCCAGAGGCGTGCCGGCGGGCGTCAGACCCGCCAGCGGCACGACGCGGGAGATGCCGAGCGCCTGGAGGTTCGGGACGCGGAGCGGCCGTTCGGCTGCGATGTTGCCGAGGGTGTTGCTGCCCTCGTCGCCGTAGAGCGCCGCGTCGGGAAGCGCTCCGACACCGAGGCTATCGATGACGATCACGATCACGCGCCGGAACGGTGATGTGGACATGGGCGTGGATGCCGGGAGCGGGCCCGGGCGACCCATTAGCGATGCGCTAGCGCGGCGCCTGGCGCGGGGCGCGGATAGACGCGATAGCGTGCTTGAACACCAGGCGGTCTGCGCCGTCCTGCTCGAGGATGACCGCGAACCGGTCGAAGCCCTTCACCCGCGCGTCCAGTTCCGTGCCGTCCATCAGGCGCAGGCTGACGGGCTGCTGCTCGCGGCGGACGAGGTTCAAGAAGGCGTCTTGCACGTTCGGCTCGGCGGACGGCCGCGCGTCAGGAATCTGTGGCATGCGTCGGATGCTCCCATCGCGGGTGCGCGCGCGGCACGGGCCCGAGCCGCGCGTCAATCACGCGCTCGGCCTCGAGCCGGGCTGCATCGTCTTCACCCGCTCGTCGAATCCAGACTAGATTAGGCTCTTTGCGGAACCAGATCAACTGCCGCCGCGCATAGTGCCGGTTCTCAGTCACGATCAGTTCGCGCGCGGACGCGCGATCGCGCTCGCCGCGCACGACCTCGAGCACGTGGCGGTAGACATATCCCGTAAACGGCCGTGCGCCCTGCGGCACGCCTTGCGCGAGAAGCGCGCGCACCTCGTCTTCGATGCCCCGCGCGAACTGGGCATCGACGCGCCGCGCGATGCGGCCGACAATCTCCTCCCACGGCGGGTGCACCACGAACCCGATGATGGTCCAACCCTCGAGCGGCGCGCGGGTGTCGGCGAAGTGATCGGTGAGCGTGCGGCCGCTCTGGAAGTAGACCTCGAGCGCGCGCACGATCCGGATCCGGTCGCGGGCCTGGATACGCGACGCGGACGGAGGGTCGATGCGGCCCAGCAGCCGGTGGAGTCGCTCGGGCCCCCGCCGCGCCGCCATCGCGTCCAGGCGCCCGCGCACGCGGTCGTCCCGGCCAGGCCCCGGGAAAATCCCTCTCGCCAGCGCGCGGTAGTAGAGGCCCGTCCCTCCCACCAGGATCGGCAGCCGGCCTCTGGCGTGAATCGACCGGATGGCCGCCATCGCGTCCCGGGCATAGTCGGCCGCCGTGTAGTCGGCCGCCGGGCCGACGCTGTCCACGCAGTGATGAGGGATGCCGCCCTGCTCCTCCACCGGCACCTTGTCGGTGCCGATGTCGAAACCGCGATACACGGCCGTCGAATCGCAGGCCACGATTTCGCCGTCGAACCGCCGGGCCAGCGCCAGGCCGAGGGCACTCTTCCCGCTGGCCGTCGGGCCGAGGATGGCGACAACGGCCGGCGGGTGATCGCCCGAGGTCATACCCATCCCGAGAGCTTGCCGAGCGCCCAAGCGGCCAGCGCGCCCAGCAGGAGGAGCCAGCCGAGTTGCTGTGTCCGGGTGGGCATCGCCATCAGCGTGCTGGAGGCGTCTCGTTGTAGTAGAAGGTGATGGTGATGAAGGCCCGGTCCGAGGGGTACTCCGGCGGGAGCGCCACCGTGGGGTTGGACGCGGCGATCGCGTTGAACGACGAGTTGTTGAACGCCTCGATGCCGGTCGAACCCACGACGGCGATGTCCGAAATCGACCCGTTCTTGTGGACGTTGAACGACACCGACACGTGGCCGCGCAGCGACATGGCCGCATACGGCACGAACCAGTTCCGCCTGACCTGGGCGAGGAACCGGCGCACCCAGGGGCCGAACTCCACGCCTTTCGTGTCGAACTGGATGATATCCGCGAACTGCCCACCGCCCTGCGGGTTGTTGAAGAGTTGCTCGGACGAATAGCGGCCCACGTCGCGCAGGGCGTTCGCGAGGCCCCCGCCAGTCCCCGTGCCATTGTTCCCGGACTGCGCCTGCGGCTTCGGGCCGCGGAGCCCCCGAATCACGGGGTCGTCGATCTCGCGCGTCTCGGTCGTCGGGGGCCCCGGGGCCGGCGAGCCGGGTTCCTTCGCTTCGCTGCCAGTCTCCCCGGGCCTGTCCGCGGGCTTCGGCCCCTCCGGTGTGCCGGGCTGGTCCACGCGCTCCGTCGTATTGCCCCTCGAGTACGGCAGCGGGTTGGTCGGCTCCGGCGTACGCTCGTACGGGGTCGCGATGGTGCGGTCCCGATCGGAGAGCTCAGGGTTCTGGGGCGGCCGCTGTGCCTCGAACTCAGCCCTAGGCTGGACGAAGACGAACCGCCGGTCGTTCGACTCCTGCTCGCGCATCGCGGCCATGCGCTGTTCGAGCGCGCTGGGGTCGGGCGCCAGCGCCGCGAAGATGCCGGGCAGCACCTCTGGCAGCATCACGATCGCCAGGATGCCGAGCGCGTGCGCCGCGAGGGACAATAAGAGCCCCTCACGCCAGGAGATGGCGCCCTCAATACGCTCGACATCCGATTGACGATCGTCGAAGTTGAAGTACATCAGGAACTTAACCGATTATAGCATCCGCCCCGTGGCGGCTTGGCGCGTCAGGCAGGGCTGGCGAGGTCAGCGCTGGTCTGGCTTCAGGGCGCTGTACAGATAGACGATGCCGAGGCTCAGCGAGTCGGCCTTGACCTGTGAAAATCCTGTGGCAGAGAGTGAGGCCATGACCTGCTCGGGCTCCGGGAACGACCCCACCGACGCCGGCAGATACGTGTACGCCGAAGCATGGCCGGACAGCAGCGATCCGATTCTGGGGAGGACGTGTCGGAAGTACGCGAGATAGGCCTGACGTACACCGGGCGTCCGCGGCACGCCGAATTCCAGGATCGCGAAGCGGCCTCCCGGACGCAGCACCCGGAACACCTCGGCGAAGGCCGCCTCGGGACGCTCGACGTTCCGGATCCCGAACGCCACCGTCGCCGCGTCCACCGAACCGGCGGCGAGCGGGATGCGCGTCGCGTCGCCCTGGACCAGCCGGATCCGCGTCCCCAAGCCGCGCCCTGCGAGTTTGCCGTGGCCCCGGCGGAGCATCTGCCCGGCGAAATCGACGCCGACCACCGCCGCCGCTCCGGGCGAGGCGGTCGCCGAGGCAATCGCCAGGTCCGCGGTGCCGGTGCACAGGTCGAGGACGGTCTCACCGCCGCGAAGCGCGAGCGCTCGCACCGCCTTCGTGCGCCAGCGCAGGTCGAGCCCGCCGCTCAGCAGGTGATTGAGCAAGTCGTACCGCGGCGCGATCGCGTCGAACATGCCGGCGATGCGTTCGGGCCGCTTGTCGCTGTCGAGCCTCCCGCGGGGGTCCGTCACCGTGTGACCCGCCCGGTCCAGTCGGCGCACAGTCGCTGCTCCAGTCCCAGCGCCGAGAGGATCTTGCCCGCGAGGAAATCGGCGACATCGTCGAGCGTCTTCGGCAGGTGATAGAACCCCGGCATGGCGGGCAGCACGACGGCGCCGGCTTCGGCGCACCGCACCATGTTGCGCAGCTGCGGCAGGCTCATCGGCGTCTCGCGCGGCACCAGCACGAGAGGCTTCCTCTCCTTGAGCATCACGTCGGCGGCGCGCTCGACGAGGTTCCGCGACAGCCCGTTCGCGACGCCCGCCAGCGACTTCATCGAGCACGGCACGATCACCATGCCCCGGGTCGGCCGGCTGCCGCTGGCGATGGTCGCGCCCAGGTCGCGGTTGCTCAGCACATCGATCCGGCCCTGGTGAACGCCGGGGCCGTACTTCTGCTCGAGGTACGGCAGCAGCCTCTCGAAGGCGGCGTCCTCGCCCAGTTCGTCGCGCAGCAGACGGCGGCCGTAGTCGCTGACGACCAGGTCCAGCTCGCAGCCCTGCTCGAGCATCGCGGCCACGGTCCTGACGGCGTAGAGCGCGCCGCTGGCGCCGGTGATGGCCACCGTGTACCGGGGAGCGGGGAGCGGGGCGTCAGTGGACATAGATCGCCGCGGCAGTCGTGACGAAGTACAGAATACCGACCCAGCCGTTCAGATCAAACGCCAATCTGACGCGCGAGAGGTCCCGGGCGCTGACCAGCGACTGCTCGAACGCGAGCAGCGCGGCCACCCCCGCAACGCCCGCGAGATAGATCGGACCGAGCGACGCCACGGGCGCCAGCGCGGCCAGCGCCGCCACCGTCACGGCGTGGAGGCCGCGCGAAATGGCGAGTGACGCCCGGATGCCGAACCGCTGCGGGATGGAGTGCAGCCCGTGCGCGCGGTCGAACTCGACATCCTGGCACGCGTAGAGGACATCGAACCCGCCGACCCAGGTCCCGATGGCGACAGCCAGCAGCCACGGTTCCCAGCCGCCGCGCCCGCCCGCGGCCAGCCAGCCCCCGACCGGGGCGACGGCCATCGCGAGCCCGAGAAATGCCTGGGTCGACCAGGTGAATCGCTTGGCGAGCGAGTACCAGAACACGATCGCCAGGGCGAGCGGCGACAGCGCGAGACACAGCGGGCCAAGGTTGTACGCCGACCACACAAAGAGCGCGGCCGACGCGGCCACGAAGCACACCGCCTCACGTTGGCTCATGCGGCCAGCCGGCAATTCTCTCCCGGCGGTACGAGGGTTCAGGCCGTCGAAACGGGCGTCCACGAGCCGATTGAACCCCATTGCGGCGCTCCTGGCGCCGACCATCGCGACGACGATCCAGATGACACGTCCCCACGTGAGCGGGACGTGCCTCGACGCCAGCAGCGCCCCGGTCAGCGCAAACGGCAGCGCGAACACCGAATGGGAGATGCGGACAAACGACGCGTAGGTGCGAAGACGTTTCAGCAAGCGGGACTCAGGCCGAACGGGCGGACCTTGACTGGCTCGATGCCCGACACCAGGTATTGTTCCACATCCTCCGTGCCGGGGGGAACCGAGACGGATATCAGGGCGGCGCGCCGGCCCGGCTCGATCGCCCCGTGCGTGTCGCCGAAGCCCAGGGCCTGGGCGCCGACCAGCGTGGCACTCCGCAGCAGATCCGCTGATCTGACCGAGGGCGCGATGCGGCGGAGCGCGGCGAGTTCGGCGAAGAGGTTCAGGTCCTCGACGCTGGCCAGGCTGTCGGTACCGACGGCCACCCGCGCGCCGCTCCGGTAGAAGGCCTCGACCGGCGGGACGCCCGCGCCGACCCACGCATTGCTGCGCGGGCAGGTGACCAGCGTCACTCCTCTCGACGCCAGGATCGCGAGATCCGATTCGGCGGCCTGCACCGCGTGGACCGCGAGCGTCCGCTCGTCCCAGAACCCCAGGGCGTCGAGGTACGCGATCGGGCTGCACCGCGGGGCCCGCCAGTCGGGGTCCCAGGCGCCGAGGCGCTTCAGGAGATCGGGCCAGCCTCCGCTTCCCCGCCCGATGAACTCGACTTCCTCGGGCGATTCCGCGACGTGCACCGACATGCGCGCCTCGCGCAGCCCGGGCCGTGCCGCGGCGAGGGCCCTGAAGACCGACGGCGCCACCGAGTACGGCGCGTGCGGCGCGAGGGCCAGCCGCCAGCGGCCGCCCGCGGCGTCGGTGTCGATCCGGCGGCATGACTCCTCGACGAACCCCTCCGCGTTCGCCGCGCGGAACTTGATCACTTCGTGAAAGACGATGCCCTCGAGGCCGCTCGCGTCGAGCACGTCGAGATGCGCGAGTGAATTCGAAATGTCCCCCGCGAGCCCCGTGCCGCTCATCCTCATCTCCTCCAGCGCCGCCGCCATCGCGGCGCGCACGAACCCGTCGTCGCGTCCGTCGGCCGACTGGAGGCGCTCACGCATCATGCCGGACACCCAGCCCAGGAACGTCGAGGCGGGCCTGCACCGGCCGCGCAGCCAGGAGAGTTCCAGGTGCGTGTGGGCGTTGACTAGCGCCGGCATGATGACGGCGTCTCCGAGATCCACGCGCCGGATCGCCTCACCGCAGGCGCCGGGGCTCTCGCGCGCGCCTCCGAAGGCGGCGATCCGGCCGCCCTCGACGGCCACCCATCCCTCGCGGATCGGCGGGCTCGTGACAGGCAGGACCCAGGACGCTCGATAGACGTGCATGGGGAGGCCCGCTACGCGGACACGAGGGTCCGCGGCGATCGTTTCAGGAACAGGCCCCGGCCCCTGCGGCCGGCAAACACCCCGCGATCGACGATGACCTCGCCGCGGGACAGGACGGTCTCGGGCGCGCCGGTCACGGTCCGCCCCTCGTACAGGCTGTAGTCCACGCGCATGTGATGGGTGGCGGCGGACAGCGTGACCGTCTTCTCAGGGTTCCAGAGGACGATGTCCGCGTCGGAGCCCTCCAGGATCGCCCCCTTCCTCGGCCACAGGCCGAAGATCTTCGCCGGAGCGGCCGCCGTGATCTCCACGAACCGCTCGGGCGTGATGAGGCTGGTCCGGACCCCGGCGTCCCAGAGCAGCATGAGGCGCGTCTCGATGCCCGGCGCGCCGTTGGGGATCTTCGAAAAGTCGCCGCGGCCGCGTTGCTTGTGCGGCGGGTCGTTCAAGCCGAACGGGCAATGGTCGGTGCCGACGGTGTCGAGTTCCCGTGCCGCGAGCCCCCGCCACAGGGCCTCCTGATGCCCGGCCGGCCGCAGCGGCGGCGACATGACGAACATCGCCGCGTCGAACCCGCCTCGCGCGTACTCCGTGTCCGAGAGGCACAGATACTGCGGGCAGGTTTCGGCGGCGACCGCCACGCCGCGCTCGCGGCCCTGCCTCACCGCTTCCAGCGCCTCCGCCGACGAGAGGTGCACGATGAAGACCGGCGCGCCGGCCATTTCCGCGAGGGCAATCGCGCGGGCGGCGGCCTCGGCCTCCGCCCGTGGCGGCCGCGTGAGGGCGTGGAATCGTGGCGCGACTTGCCCGCGCCGAAGCGCCTCGGCAATGAGCACCTCGATCGCGCCGCCGTTCTCCGCGTGGATCATGACCAGGCCGCCCTGCTCGCGCGTATGCAGCAGCGCCCTGAAGATCGCCCCATCGTCGGCCATCAGCCTGCCGGGGTACGCCATGAACATCTTGAACGAGGTCACACCCTCGTCGTCGACGAGCGCGCGCATCTCGGCCGAGGTGCGCGAATCGAACGCCCGCACGACCATGTGGAAGCCGTAGTCGATCACGGCTTTCGATTCAGCCTTCGCCATCCAGGCGTCCAGCGCCGCGCGCAGGCTCTCGCCCGGCTCCGGTGTGGCGAAGTCGATAATCGTGGTGGTTCCGCCGTGGGCGGCGGCGACGGTCCCGGTCTCGAAGTCGTCGGTCGAAGTGAAGTCCCCCGCTGGCATGTCGAGGTGCGTGTGCGCGTCGATGCCGCCGGGGATCAGGAGCAAACCCGAGGCGTCGATCACCCTGTCGGCCGCGACCGTCAGCCTGCGCCCGATGCGTGCGATGAGACCGTCCTCGATGCAGACGTCTGCGGCCGCGCGCCCGGCGTCGGTGAGGATCGTGCCGTTGCGGATGAGCACCGTGCTCATGGGCGTCGGTGAGGCGGCGCCGCCGCGCCTACCATCCCATCCGTTCGCGCAGCGACGCGATGTGGGCCGTGTGATGGCGCCCGTGCCAGGCGTACAGGGCCAGCGCGTGGTCGAGCGCCACGGGCCCCAGGGCCGAATGGTTGAATGTGCGCGCGAAATGCGCGGCATCCAGGCTCCCGAGGAAGGCGACCCATCGCGCGTGCAGCGACGCCAGCAGGTCGAGGGAGACGTTGACGTCCGGCGCGCTCGCGTCCGCCAGTCCGGCCCAGAGCGCCTCGTTGTACGCCTTCACCGGCGGATTGTCTTCGGTGACCGCCAGCTTGAAGCGGACGTACGCGTTGATGTGGCTGTCGGCGACATGGTGCACGACCTGGGCCACGGTCCAGCCCTCGTCGCGGTACGGATGGTCGAGGTAGCCCTCGGTCAGCCCGTCGACGGCCGCGCGCAGGCGGGCGGGAAGAGCGGCGATCTGGCCAATGTATTCCCGCCGGAGATCCGGCGTGAACTCGGACGGCGGCGCGAAGGGGCCTATGGGATAGCGTGGGTCCATGCCCGAATCATAGCCGAAAGGCCGGCCCGGGACCGACCCTATGCCACCGGCCCATTCCGGCGATCGCGCTCGGCCCGGCTGCGCGCGGTGTAGTTGACCAGTTCAACGGGCACGGAGGAATCGCCGAGGGTCCGTGCGGTCGCGAGCGCCAGGAGTCTCGGGACGTTCCGCTCACGGAACACCGGCTCGCCCAGGATCTCGTAGTGCATGTTGCGCCGTTTCGCCACGTAGCCGGCGTCCTCGATGTTGCGCACGATCTCGACCTCGTCCATGCAGTACGCGGCGCCGGCCGCCCGCACGACGTTCTCCTCGATCATGACGCTGCCCATGTCGTTCGCGCCGTACGACAGGCTGATCTGCCCCACCTTGCCGCCCTGGGTCACCCACGACGCCTGGAGATTGGCGACGTTGTCCAGAACCAGGCGTGCCGTCGCGAGCGTCCTCAAGTACTCGATGCCGGTCGCCTCGCTGCCCTGCAGCGCGGTATGGTCGGGCTGATAGCTCCAGGCGATGAACGCCGTGAAGCCGCCGGTCTCGTCCTGCAGGTCGCGCAGCCGCACCATGTGCTCGATGCGCTCGGACGGCGTCTCCACGGTCCCGTACATCATCGTGGCGGTCGTGCGCAGACCCGCCCGATGCGCGTGGCGCATCACGTCGAGCCATTCGTCGGAGGTGGCCTTGCTGTAGCAGTGCAGCAGTTTTCGGACGCGGTCCACGAGAATCTCGGCGCCGCCGCCCGGAATGCTGTCCAGGCCCGCGGCGATGAGACGCCGGATGACCTCAGGAACCGGGAGCTGCGAGAGCCTGGAGATATGCAGCACCTCCGGCGACGAGAGGGCGTGCAGCTTGAATCCGGGGTACCGCTGTTTGATCGCGCGAAAGAGGTCCTCGTACCACTCGAGGGGCAGGTCGGGATTGTGACCGCCCTGCAGCAGCAACTGCCCGCCGCCTAGTTCGATCGTCTCCTCGATCTTCCGGTAGATCTCCTCGAACCCGAGGACGTAGCCGCCCTCGGCGCCGACGGGCCTGTAGAACGCGCAGAACGCGCAGCGCGCCACGCACACGTTGGTGTAGTTGACGTTGCGATCGATGATGTAGGTGACCGCCGGATCCGGATGCCGACGGCGTCGGATCTCGTCGGCCAGCCGTCCGAGCAGGTGCGTCGGCGCCCCGACGTACAACTCGAGCGCTTCGTCAGCGGACAGCCGCCCGCCGGCACGGACCTTCTGCGCGAGTGCCTCAATGGTCATGCGTTCGGTCGGCAGAACACTGGTTCGCGGAACGCGGGTGCGAGACCCAGGGCCGCCGCATCGCGGTAGAACCGCGTCAGACCCGCCAGTTCCCGCTCGGCAAACCCGAAAACCACATTATCACGAAGGTACCGGGCGCCGACGGCCGCGCGGGCGGGGTCGTCGGGGAAGTGCTGCCGGGCCACGTCGTCAATGTGCTCGACGCCGAGCCTGCATGCCTCGCGCAGGGCGGCGACGTCCCCGGCACCGAGCAGTCCGGGCCGGCCGAACCAGAAGGCGTACACGAACGGGAGCCCCGAGTACTCACGCCACGCCAGGCCGAGGTCCGTTTTCTGCACCCCGGCCGCCGCATGGTCGACCAGCAGCGCGACGTCGCCGATGAGGAGCGCCGCGTCGCTCGTCTCCAGCATTCGCTGCGGATCCGGAGGCATCACGCGCACCTCCGGGTCGATCCCGAAATGGCGCGCGCACAGCACCGTGAACAGGGCCACCGACGTGCGCGAGCTGGCATCGAGCGCGACCGTGCGCACGCGGTCGATCGGCACGCGGCTGAAGACCGCCACCGAGGCCACGGGGCCGTCCGATCCGATGGCCACGCCGGGCACCGCGACGTACGACTCGCCCCGGAGGTACTCGATCGACGGCACCAGGCCGAGTTCCACCTGGCCCGCGTGAAGGAGCTCGGCGCAGCGTGCGGGAATGTCGAACCGCACGTCGAAGCGATCGGCATGGCGCTGCAGGCCGTACACGAGCGGCCGCGCGTTGAGGTACTCAACCGCGCCGAGGCGGAGCCGGCCCATCAGCCAATCCGCCCGTATGCGCCGTCCCGCTCCACCGGCACCAGCGCGGCGGCCTGGATGTTCCGCCGCACCTCTTCGAGT
>Ga0209254_10006359_pt1 | contig 10900 bp, 12 predicted proteins | sample FrelakmetDIP11DI_FD_187148 | JGI IMG/M metagenome (GOLD analysis project Ga0209254, IMG submission 187148) | Freshwater lake sediment microbial communities from the University of Notre Dame, USA, for methane emissions studies - DIP11 DI (SPAdes)... | ecosystem: Environmental > Aquatic >... | reverse complement strand
AAGGAGAAGGCTCATCGAGGAGAAAAAGACGGGCGGATTTCTTAGTGGCTTCAACCCGCTTCATATGACACGGACGAATTCCGTGAGGCGTGGAATCGTATTGGTCACGGCAACTATGTGGCCTAACTTATGGCCCTGGTTACCAATTCTGACTTAGGAACCAGAATGAATAAAACCAACCCATCATGACGACTTAATCGCCAACCCAGTTCGAACCCTAAACGATCCCAATTCCCTAACTATTTTTGCCAACCTCGCCCGTGGTCGGTTCAGCCCTCCCGGCTTTCCATAAATTCCATATAGTCCGGATCTCCTACAGGTAGCTTTGTTTCATCTTCAACCGCCTTGGCCTCAGGAGATTCTACCATTTTCACAGCTCGCGGTTTCCGGGGTCGGGGGACCGGGGCGGCGGTCTCTAGTGCGACAATCTCTTCTTCCAATTCCAAAGAAGCCACTACACGATAAACTGCCTTAATTTCCTTGACCAATTCCTTAGGGGAGAGTTCAGTCATGGAGGCATGGGAGCTGACAATCTGAGCGGTTAGATTCAGGACTTCACTGGCCATGGGAATTTCTCCTTCTCATTGTTTTCTGGTTTTCACGTTGCACTGGAAACCAGAAAAAATCTGGTGATTATATCTTTTCGGTGTATCTGACGCCCTCGAGGCCCTTAAAATGGGCATCTTGGGTCCAGATAACCCCGAGGTAAGTTCGCGCGGTCGCCAAAATGACGCTATCCGCCAGAGGCAGCTTGAGATCACTGCTGATCCTGGCGATCCACCTCCGTATCAATCCCTTTGATAAACCCTCGCAAAGATTTGGGGTCCCTTAAGGGTATGAGTTCGATGCGATTCTCGTACTGGAGGACCTGAACCCTGGTTCCGGGCTGGATATCCATGGACTCCCTCACCTCGCAAGGAATCACTATTTGAAATTTCGATGAGACGGTGACTTGCTTCATGACGATCTCCATCGATAACAGTTTTGTTTTACGCTATCACAATCGATACCATGAGGCAAGGTGAGGCAGGTGATGAGACTTGTAACAGCTAAGCTCAGGTTACTTAAGGCTCCAACACCACCTTTAACGATTCCTGGGCCTCGGCGACAATTTTGAAAGCTGCTTGGATTTGAGTTAATGGCAGGGTCTGGGTGATGGTATCTTTGATGTTGATGGTCTTATGGGCAATGAGCGCCAGGGCGGCTTCCAAATCAACCGGCGCGGCGCCGTAGGATGAGGTTACGGTGAGTTCATTGCGCCAAAAGTCGGGGATGGGAATGGCGATATCCCGGTTGGGGATGGCAAAGAGGAGAATAATGCCCTTTTTATCTATGCAGCGGAAGGCCTGCTCCACCGCGGCGTAAGCGCCGGTGCAGACGAGGACCCGATCCGCCTTGAGATTCAGGTCTTGAGCGGCGTTAAGCACTTGATCGGCGCCGAACTCTTGGGCTTTCTGCAGGCGATACTCGTTCAGGTCGGTGGCCACCACCCGGGCGCCTTTGAGCTTGGCCAATTGGATATTCAGGATGCCGGAGATGCCGCAGCCCAGGATCAACACGGTGTGGCCGGCCCGGATATCAATCAGCCCCAGGCCCCTGACCCCGCAGGCCAACGGCTCGATCATGGTGCCTTCGACATAGGAAACCTGATCCGGTAAGACATACACCCCGTAATCCACGTTAATCTTGGGCACCCGGACAAATTCACTATAGCCGCCGGGATCATAGTTGCCTGAATGCAGCGTATCGCAGGCCGTCTGATTGTCGTCCCGGCAATATTTGCAGTCATTGCACGGCACGTGATGGCTGACAAAGACCCGCTGGCCGGGCCGGTATTTGTCGGATTGTGACTCCACGATGTCGCCGGCGATCTCGTGGCCCAGAATCCGGGGAGCCTTCTTAATGCGGTACCATTCCATCACATCGGTGCCGCAAATGCCGCTTGCACGGACCTTGACCAGAATCTCCCCCGGCCCGATCTTGGGCGTGGGAAGTTCCTCCAGGCGAATATCGTTATTGTTGTAGTATTTGGCGACCAGCATATGGGTTAAGAGAAGTTCAAGGTTCAAGGTTCAAAGTTCAAGGTTGGTAGCTTATCCATGTTGACCCTTGAACTGGCGGTATTACTCTTTGGCTTTTGGTTTATCTTCTTTGGTCTGCTTCAGGATATCGTGAGCCTGCTTGACGGTAACATTGTCATGCACAATGGCCCGTAAGGCCTTGGCCATGGCTACCGGATGCGCGCTCTGCCAGACGTTGCGGCCCAAATTGATCCCTACGGCTCCCTTCTGGATGCCGTCATGCACAAATTCCAGCACTTCCAGTTCGGTCTCGCACTTGGGCCCACCGGCCATAATGACCGGCACCGGACAGCCGTTTACGACTTGATCAAAATGTTCCTCGCACCAATAGGTCTTCACCACCCTGGCGCCCAGTTCCGCGGCGATGCGACAGCATAATTTCAGATAACGGGCCTCCCGTTGGTCCAATTCCCTGCCGACCGCGGTCACCGCCATCACCGGGATGCCGTAATCCTCGCACTGATTGACCAGAGTGGCCAGATTCTTGAGCGTCTCCTTTTCATATTCACTGCCGATAAAGATCGACAGCCCTACGGCGGAGGCGTTCAAGCGGATAATCTCGGTAATCGAGGTAGTGAGTTCCTCATTAGCCAAATTCTTGCCCACCATGCTGGTACATCCGGAGACTCGCAGCACAATCGGTTTGCTGGTGAGTGGGTCCAGCGCCGCCCGCAATACCCCCCGGGTGACAAAAATCGCATCCGCATAAGGCAGCAGCGGTTTTACCGTCTCTCCCGGCCGCTCCAGCTTCCTGGTGGGACCTTGGAAATATCCATGATCAATGGGCATAAAAAAACATTTGCCATTGGGCATAAGTTGGCTTAAGCGATTTTTCATTCCCCAATTCATGGGTATATCTCCTATCCCTTGAGCATTATTACTATTATTTATGAAAAATTATTCCGGCCGGACCAGCAAATAACCTTTATTGATCAACCAATGGTGAAATTGATAGGTGGTATATCTACAATCTGCCTTACAAGTCTGCCTTATCTTTTCATAAATATCCGAGTCCGGCAGTTGACTATTCAAATCCATCTGTACCGGACATTGCACATCTTGGCAAAATTCCCGGCGCTGATAATCAATATAACCGTCAATAGTCATCTTTTGCTTCTCATGCCTCCATCTTAATCCAGGCTGAGGGTAAGTTGAACCGGATCAGTGATAGAGGGGGTCATGGTTCCTCACACCCCTGATTCGAGACCTTATCTCTTCCTCCGCGGCAGGTTGCGGAGGCGCTCGATTTCGGCCTGTTCCAGTTGGAGGAATTCATCCCGGGGATAGTCATTGCGGATGACCCGGGTGACCCGGTGAATGGAGATCATGAAAGGCGCCGAATACACGTTTTCCCAGGTGATGTGGACGATATCCGTTTCGGGCTCAAAGTGTGCCCCGCGCCAGGTCCCGAAGACCGCGTCGAACTCCAGTTCGTAGAGTTCATCCCAGGCCAGCTTCAGGAGTTCCACCACCTCGGCTTCATCGAGTCGCTGATCGCAATAATAGAGCGAGTAGTCTTTCATTCAAGTTCCTGTTTCGAAAAGTCTTTCGTAGGGTGCGTCTTACGCACCAATTAATCAAGGGAATCGGCGGGCAGTGCCCGCCCTACATATCTTATCAGTGTATAAATCTTGGGTAATTGAAGCAAGGGGCCAGCCCGAAAAAAACCGGGGCGCCGCCAGGCGACGCCCCGGGATAGGGTTAGTTTATCCTACTTTTTCTTTTCTTGGAAGAATTTGCAGTCTTTGGGAGCCGTGAAGGCGCCCGCCCGCGCTTCCTTGAAAACGCCCAGCAGGAAAGGATATTCAATGGCCCGGCAGTGCCCAACCAATACCTTGGACATCTGGGGGTCGTAGGTGTATTTAAACGACTTGCAACCGTCACAGAGAATCGCCATATTGAGGATTCCTCCTATCTTCCATAGTTACGCAGCAACTACCAGGATTTCCCGTACTTGCGCTGGGCGGTGATGCGTTTCCAGGCGCTGCCGTCCAGGTCTTCCGGAGTGAGCTGGGTGCAGGCGACGAGTTTACCCCGAGCCGACGTGACACAATTCTTGGGCTTGCCCAGGAAGGTGACATTGGCAAAGGGCGGGGCCGAGGTCTTGCCCTCTCCGGAGAGAGGCTTCAGGTCCTTGGTCTCGACGTAACCCGGCAGGATGAACTTATCGCCTTTGGGGGCTTCGGGCTCCACTACGCGCTGGCCGTTTTCCCACTCAGAATAGTAGAGGGCATCACAGCCGCCGCATTTGAAGTTGCCCTTGTATTCCCAGTAGCTATAAGGGTCCAGGAAATTGCGGCTTTCGCATTTCGGACAATCATACATCAACGATATTTTGAATTCAGTCATATCGAGTCAATCCTCCCGTTATGGATAAAGGTGCGGCGTTCGGGGGCACGGATTGCGCCCCCCACCGCCCCTAGGTTAGATGACTTCCTTGGCTTCCATTTCCCGGATCTGTTCCGAACTGAGGCCGCAGACCCGCTGGTAGATTTCCTCGTTGTCAGAGCCCACCGGCCGGTGGACGTGTTTCAGCCGCGGCGGGGACGCGCTCATCTTATAGAGGACCTTCTGGGTGAAGACATCGCCGTAGTAGGGGTCATCGTACCAGCCCAGGGCGCCACGATCCAGCCAGTGGTCGGTGTTGGCCGCTTCCAGAACCGTGAGCAGGGGCTGGGAGATGATGCCTTTGCTTTTGAAGATGCGGTCGGCTTCTTCCTTGGTCTTGTCTTTCAGGAAGTCCTCGATGGCCGGATAGATCTCTTCCTGGGCCCGGGCCTCGACGCGATCGTCGTGGGTGTGGTACTTTTTGCCCAGGTCGGGGCGGCCGATGAGGTTCATCAGCTTGCCGAAATCTTCGTCCTTATAGGCCTGGACGCAGATGTAGCCCTCTTCCTTCTCCGCCGGATGGTCCGAATGGGGGTGGGAGGAGAGGCCGCAGGCGCAGATGCCGTTGACGCAGATTTCGGTGTCCCAGTTGCCCCAGCGCATCCGCACGACGCCGCTGCGGCCCCACAGGGGCAGGGCGTATTCGGTGTAGCGGGTGGAGCCTTGCACCTGGGAGCACTCGAAGAAGTTGCCCAGGCCCGAGACCGTGTCCCGCCAGTAGAGGCCGGCCAGCATGGCAGTGGACACCAACATGCCGATGGAGTAGTCCATGATCCAGGTGGTGTGCTTGCTGGGGAAGCCGGCGCTGGCCCTCCCGGCCCGGTGGCCGGTGAAGGAGAACACGCCGCCCTTGGCCTGTCCCAGGATGTCGTAGGACGCCCAGTTCCGGCCGGGGCCGAAGCCGCCGAAGCCGCCGCACCAGGCCAACACGATGCGGGGATTCACCTCTTTGCAGGCGCCGTAGCCGATCTTCCAGCGGTCGAAGGTTCCGGGCCGGTAGTTCCACACCATGGCATCGGACTTCTGCACCATGTTGTAGAAGATTTCCTTGGATTCCGGTTTGCGGTAGTCCATGGTAACGAAGTATTCGTTGTGGTTGGCGCCCTGGAAGGCCGGGGACGTGCCGCGGCCCGGGTTCCACCGGGAAACCGGGTAGAACCAGGTTTCATTGTAGGGCGAACAGTGACGCATGGGCTCACCCAAACGGGGCACCTCGATCTTGATAACCTCGGCTCCCAACTCGCCCAGGTAGGCGGCGGCGCAGGGCCCAAGGATATACTGGGTGCAGGACAGCACCCGATACCCATTCAGGGCCTCGGGTTTATCAAACAGCGCGTCCTTATTGAAGATAGTCTTGCAATAATCCTCAAAGGGTAGTTTGTCCAGGTGTTCGGTCATATTTCCTAACCCCCTCTATTAGATGAGCCCTTTGCCGTACAGCTCATTCAGCTTGGCGGTGTCGAAGTTGCAGAACTTGCGATAGACATCGCTGTTGTCGAAGCCCACGGGACGGCCCAGGTCTTTGACCCGGCCCGGGGTCCGGTGGCTGTAGAACACGGAGCCGCAGAACAGCACCTTGCCGTAATGCGACGTGTCGATGGCCTTCACCATGCCCCGGTATTTGTAGTGGGGCTCTTCCGCGACTTCGTCGATGAAGGAGACGCCGCCCGCGGCTACTTCTTCCGCCAGCAACTTGGCGCGGCATTCTTCCCGCGTCCAGTCCTTCATCCAGTCGGTGAGGATGGTGCAGGTCTTAACCTGCTGGTCATGGCCGACCCGGTCGATGACCACCCGCAGGGTGGGCTCGTCCAGGATCATGTCTTCCAGCTCGGGGCGGTCTTTGCCCACGGTCTTCCAGATGCGGTACCACAGCCGGTCATGGCCGCCGCCCACCATCATGTAGCCGTCTTTGCAGGGGTTAACCGAGTAGATGTTGATGGCCAGGTCCCAGTTGCCGTAACGGGGCTTACTGGAGCCGTCCATGCCGTACCATCCCCAGGCATAGTCATGGATCCGGGCGTGGGCCTCCGCCGAGGTTACCTCGACGAACTGGCCTTTGCCGGAGGTCTCCCGGAAGATCAGGGCGGCGCAAGTGGCGTGGGCCGTGAGGTTGCCGGCCAGGATGTCGTCAGCCCGTTCGCCGGCCCGCAGGGGGGTGCCGCCGAAGCTCTTGGGCAGCCCGGTGGCATGGCACCAGCCGGTGGAACAGGGCGAGGACGGATAGAGTTCGCCCGGCTTGTCTTTCAAGGGGCCCCACTGGCCTTTCTGGCCGTTCCAGACATAGACCAGGCGGGGGTTGATCTTGGAGAGCTGGCGGTAGCCGATGCCCCAGGCGTCGAACTGCCCGGGCGCATAGTTCTCAATGAGCACATCGGCGTGGATGACCAGCTTTTTCAGGATCTCCCGGCCCTTTTCCTGGGTGAGGTCCAGGGTGATGGACTGCTTGTTGCGGCATTCATGCAGGAAGGTGCCGCCGCACAGGTCGCCGTTGACGTTGTCTTTGAACATGTAGCGCTTGCGCCCGAAGGCCGCCAGCTTACGGACGGGGGAGCCGCCGGGGGGTTCCACCATGATGACGTTGGCCCCCAGTTCCGACAGGTAGGCGCCGCCGAACATGGAGTTGCACTGCAGGCCGCCGTGGCCGCATTCCAGGATCCGGATTTTGCCCAGGGCCTCGGGTTTGGCCATCTCGTGCTTGGGATGCAGCCACCCCTCAAAGATGGTGGAGATTTCCCGAGACGCCTCGGTGCAGATTTTGGGGTCATAGACTTCTTCAAAAGTCGGGATCGGGGTCAGAGGCCACAGTAACGGTGCTTCTTGAACCTCTTTTTTCAGATCGGACATTCAGATTCCTCCTTCATTGCGGTTGATTCGGAATTCTAACTTACGGAAACTTGAGTCCGCTCAAGTCAGCCTTCTACGGTCGGGCAGCAGCCACCTCCTTTCATGCGAAATCTGGCTCACCCGAGGGAGCCAGGCAGGGAAGTCCCTTTAGATTTGCGTATACCTTATTAAGCTAATTTTGTGCCAAATGATTCAATTGGCGCCATTTTTTCTCTAACTGGCTTTAACTTGCTTGTTTTATTAAATTATTTGTCTGATTACGTTTTACTCTGGCGGCGGCGGCCCGGGGCACGGCCATCCCTAAGCCGCGGGAACTGGGGGAATCGGTATCAGGCAAGGGGGTGTTTTACCCCGAAGACCCTAAAGGGCCGGGGAGTTCGGGACGGCGGTTTGAAATTCCGCTGCGGCGCTTTTGAGAGTTTTTAGTATAATAACGCCAATCAACCCGCCGGGGCGAGGCGCCGGACTTAAGCCCCCCGGTTACCGGCCTGAACCTCTCATACGAAGTTGCAGTCAAAAGACTTAATGAATATTTATGTCATTCTGAACGGAGCGCAGCTTCGTTACGAATCTCGGCGGCTTAAAAAGAGAGATTCTTCGCTGCGCTCAGAATGACAAATAATAGTCGTTTGGTTGCTCTTTGGTATCAACGAGCCTGAGACCATGGCAGATCAGCAAGGCCAATCCACACCCAACTGGTTTGAACGCCATCCCAAGAAGATCATGCTTTGGTTGGTCGTGATCCTGGTGCTGGCTGCCCAACTTATCAACCAGCGCCTACAGCCGCTCGTGCCGCGGTGATGGCCGGTGGCCTGCCTGAATCCCCAGTAGCGGGTTTTAAACCCGTCTCCACATCACCAGTGCGTGAACTTCTGGACGCGGTTATGGATCAAGATAAACAAATCACCGTGCTGTTCATCATCAAACCGGAGCGAAGCGCCGGTGCCGAAATGGTGCTGGTGGAGGCGGCGGCGCGACTTAGCCCGGACCGTTTCCGGGTGATCTGCGGCCTGCTGACCCCGGATGCGGAAAAAGTCATCCCCGCTCACCTCTCCACCATCGACTTCCGGATGCCGGGGCTCAACGGCTGGGTCTGGCTCCGTTTCTTCTTGCAGCTCTGCTGGGTCATCTATCGCCGCCGGGTGGACCTGCTGCACGTGAACAGTTATGTCCCGGGGAATTATGCCCGCCTGGCCGCGGCGCTGATGCAGGTGCCCATCGTTATCGACCACTGGCACGGCTTCACCCGGTTTAACCGCAAACGCCGGTTCATCTGCCGGGTGCTGGGGCGGTTTACCGACCTGAGTCTCGCGGTCTCCCGGGCGGTGCGGGACAATCTTGTAATTCAGGGTGGTTTGGATCCTGCCAAGGTGAGAATAGTGGCCAACGGGGTGGATGTGGCCGCCATTGACGCGGCCCGCCCCGGTAAAGCGGTGCGCCGGGAACTGGGGCTGCCCGAAGGTGTGCCGGTGATCGGCCTGGTGGGCCGCCTGGACCACTGGGGCAAGGGCCATAGAGAACTGTTCACCGCCATGGCCCGCCTCCGTGAGCGCCATCCCGTCCACGGCCTCATCGTAGGGGGTGGTCGCAGGGAGGCCGAGGTGCGGGAGTTGGCCGCCAGCCTGGGGCTGGCCGGCGCGGTGCATTTTCTGGGGCTACGTCGGGATGTTCCAGATCTTTTGAGCGCCATGGACATCTTAGTGCTCCCCAGCCATACGGAAGGGTTTGGCCTGGCCTTGGTGGAGGCTATGGCGGCAGGCCTGCCGGTGATCGCCACCTCGGTGGGAGCGCTGCCGGAGGTGGTGACGGAAGGTGAAAACGGTTTATTGATCCCGCCCCGGGACGCCGGCGCCCTGGCCGGCGCCCTGGAGCGGCTGCTATCGGACCCCGCCTTAGCCCAGCGCCTGGGAGCCAACGCCCGGACCCACGTCCGGGAACACTTCTCCCTGGACCGCCTGGGCCAGGAGATCAATAAGATATATGGGGAACTGGTGGAAAAGAAATTTGGGTAAGGGGTTTCAATACGGGGGTCAGGGATCAGGGCTCGGGGGGGGTCCCTTGGTTCCCAAGCCAAGCTTGGGAACGAGAGCACAAAGCCCGAGTCTAGTTCTTAAATTTCTATATAGGAGCTTGGCAACGAAAAAAGGCTGTGCAGATATTCTGCCCTCGCCTTCCAGGAGCGGCCAGAGACGCACCCTGCCTCTGTTAATCTTTCCGGAAACCGGAAATCCAGAACTAAGAACTCAAGAATCGGGGCTCCCACCAGTTTTTAATCAAATTCACCACCTCATCCACTTGAATGGCCTTAAGGCACCGGTTGTCCCGGCATTTTTTGGTCAGGCACTCCTCCAAAGGGCAAACCTCTTCCCGTTTATAAAGATACGTACCCCAATCCGCCTGGTAGGGGCCGATGCGGCTGGGATGGTGCGCCCCGATGAGGGCAATGGTGGGTGTGCCAAGGGCCAGCCCCAGGTGCAGGGGGCCGCTGTCGTTGGCTACCAGAAGGCTACACCGGTTTAGCAAGGCCGCCACCGTGAGCAGGGGAAAACGCCCCCCGGTCACCAGGACGGGGCCCACCAGGGAATCAGCCAGGTTCTCCGCATAGGCGCGGTCCTTGCTGCCGCTGATAATGACCAAACCTGCCCCATAAGCCTGAAAAAGGTAATTCCCCAGGTCTCTAAAATATTCTGCCGGCCACCACTTGTAAGGGTCCGAGGCGGTGGGATGCAGTGCCATGAGCAACGGGGGCGTCTCGCCGAAGTGCCCGGCCAAGATGGCCTCCGCTTCGTGAGGCGCCTCCGGGGGCAAAAAGACGTCCATTCTTTTATCCTGAGTGTCTGCGCCTAAAAGCCGGACAAAATTGAGCCGCAGTTCCACCGCATGCTCAAAGAGGCCTCGGGGCGCCACTTTGGCTGAATAAGCCAGGGACAGGGAACTCCTGGCCGAACCGATGATATAGGGGCTGCCCGAAAGAGAGGCCAGCATGGTGGCCTCGGGATCGTTGCCGTGGAGGATGACGACCAGGTCGTAATGCCTTTGGCGCAGGTCCCTGGCCAGATCAAGGAGGCGCCGGTTCCTGCCGGGATAAACCCAGAGGCGGTCCACATACGGATTGTGGGCAAGAAGGGTTCCAAAAACCCGGTGGACCAAGACCTCCAGGCTCCAAGCCGGAAAGCGCTCTTTCAGGGCCCGAATGGCCGGGGTGGAAAACAAGGTATCTCCCAGCGCGGTGGAGCTGATGAGGAGCACCCGACGAACCTTGTCAAGATCTAGTCCTGCCAGGGGCAGGGGAGGGTGGATGCGGACCTGCCGGCGCAAATAATGGCGGGCCAGGGTCTTCAGAAGCTTGTGCCACATAATATATATCTTAAGACAAAAATGCGAAAAAGAGTTCCAAATCAGCGGGTGGAAAAATTGGTTTCAGCAACCCGATAGGCATTTATTTCGTCCTTTTCTCCTTAATTGCCTCTCCAGAACTATTTCCTGGAGCCATTTTATATTATAGTATCGAACCGAGGAAAGCCATGTGGTCAGAGAACGAGCTAAAATTTTTTCCGGTGAAGCGCCAGCAGCGCCTGGCCTTCCGG
>Ga0209254_10006358_pt1 | contig 10901 bp, 14 predicted proteins | sample FrelakmetDIP11DI_FD_187148 | JGI IMG/M metagenome (GOLD analysis project Ga0209254, IMG submission 187148) | Freshwater lake sediment microbial communities from the University of Notre Dame, USA, for methane emissions studies - DIP11 DI (SPAdes)... | ecosystem: Environmental > Aquatic >... | reverse complement strand
CAAGGCCGAGCCCCGCCGCATCGCCATGGTGATGAACAACCACATCGGCAAGGGCGGCCACTTGAGCGCCCAACCCATGGGAGCGCTCAAGGACTACGTGGCCATCGACCCGCGGACCGACCGGCCGGCGGTGGTGAACTTCCCCGTGCTTCCCGACAACCACTACCGCATCGACGTGCCTCGCACGCTGGATCTCATCGATCAGCACCGCCCCGAGCTCATCATCTTCGGCAAGAGCATGGTCCTGCACAAGGAGCCGGTGGCGGAGATCCGCCGGTTCCTCGACGACCAAGGCTTGGATGCGGTGATCATGTACGACATGGCCCATGTCCTCGGGCTGACGGGACCGCACTTCCAGCGGCCCTTCGCCGAAGGCGCCGATCTGGTCACCGGCTCGACCCATAAGACCTTCTTCGGCACCCAGCGGGGAGTGATAGGGAGCCGCATCCACGAGCACGAGGAACGATACGAGCTGTGGGAAGCCGTGCGCCGGCGTACCTTCCCAGGGTCGGTCTCCAATCACCACCTCGGTACCCTCTTGGGCCTGCTGGTGGCAGCTTACGAAATGAACCACTTCAAGGACGCCTACCAGAAAGCCGTCATCGCCAACGCCAAGGCCTTCGCCCGTGCGCTGGCGGGCACCGGACTCCACGTGGCCGGCGATCCCGCTGTCGGTTTCACCGAGACCCACCAGGTGGTGGTAGAAGTCGGCTACGGGCGTGGTCCGGAGATGGCCCGCCGCCTGGAGGCCAACAACATCATCTGCAATTACCAGGCCAGCCCCGACGAGGAGGGCTTCACCGCGGCCGGCGCACTCCGCCTGGGAGTGGCGGAGATGACCCGTTTTTGCATGTCGTCCGTCGACTTCTCCGCCTTGGCCGGACTCGTGGCCGCGGTCGTTCTCGAGAACGCGGCGGTCAAGGACGAGGTCCAACAGTTCCGCAAGGGCTTCACCGAGATGCAGTACTGCTTCCGGGCCGACGAGTACCCGGAGGTCGTCGGTCGGCTGCGCGGCCTGCTCTGACCCGGCGCTACTCGGAGCGATCCGTCTCCTCACCCGCGCCGATCGCACCCTGTCGGCAAAGCGTCATTCTGAAATGAGCTTCAACCCCCCGACCGCTGGATGGTGGCTTCCGCCTCCGGGCCGACGAAAGCCAGATCCTTGCCCAGTTCTATCGAGGTCGGGACGGGGAGGAACGAGCGACCGCCGAACGCGTCGGCGAAGAAGCCACCTGAGAGCTCGTACCCCTGCACAGCGCCGGTCTGGTCGTCGAATAGGAAGTCCTCGATCTTGCCCAGGTCCTTGCCCTCGGTCGTGTGCAGCCGAAGTCCGTGGATACGCAGGTCCAGGTCGAGAACGCTCTTGATGTCGGGCGCGTCATCAGCCTTGACCACGCTCTCGGCCGCGTTCAAGACCACGGAATCCGGCCCTATGGCCTGCAGAGCCGGCCACGCAGCGACCTTCGTGCTCCGCAGCGGACCCTCGGACACGACGAAGCCCAGGACCTGCTTGCCGGCCGGATCGACCACCAGGTCCTTGATCCTGCCCAGCTCTTTTCCACCTTCTCGTGCTACCACCGCCCGACCGATCACTTCACTCGCTTTGGCCATCAGTACCTCCTTCAAGGACGGGGAACAACAGCCACATGAGGGACTCCTCAGGCGCCGAGAACGGCACCGTTCGGGAGCCCTAGTCGAATATGTGAGTCGTACCCGTCAGTTCCAGAACCAGGATCACCACCAACGCCAGAACGATCAGAGCGATGACATCCCAATAGAGGCTGTGCCTACTCTTTCCAAGAAACCTGGGCATGAGCGCCTCCGTGAGCGGCCGAGGATGGGTCGATCGTGGCTGTCCCCATTGTATATAGATCCCGCCGGCCGGGAACACTCTTGGAGGTCGCGTCAGCGGCCCGAGCGACCGCGATCCGGTCCAAGAAAGCGAGCGACGATGCCCAACCTCCTTGCCAGAGAGACCAGCCCCTACCTACTCCAACATGCCACCAACCCGGTGGAGTAATCTCACTTCTCCGAGGGTCAAGCGATTAGCGAAGGTAGCGTCATGTTACCCTACCAAGAAACAGGAAAAGACCCCCGTCTCGAGGGCGGGGACGAGGCTCAGAGCGACGAGACCATGCCGGTCGGAAGCTCTCTCCTCGCAGAAGTGCAACTTCCGCCTCGGCAGACTGTGGACTTCTGTGACACTGAGTCGGGTATGGCATTCCAGTAGTTGCCGATGCAGCTGTGGGAATTATGAGACCTACCATCCCCTACTATCTGCTCCGGCGGCACAGTCCGCCTCGGCGGACTGTGCATTTCTGCCGCGATCACGACTCTCCGCCTGCCAACGCACAGGAACGAAGCCCTCGCATAGCCGTGCGGCCGGCTCCCGCGAGTAGGTCAGCCGACCCCGAAACGCAGCGGCCGACCCACCGGCGAGCAACCCGAAGCGCTACGGCCCTACTGGAGAATCCCGGGCTTCATGTCTGTTTGACCTCGATACTGGGGGCCCAACCAGAACGACGAGTTGGTCATGCCGAAGTCCAGCGTGGCCCTTGCGACCGGCGATCCCGCCGAGTCATCCACCCTAACGATAACTGTGGCGATCTTGGCTCCGCTCTCGGTATTCAAGCCGCTGACTGCGCTCTCCATAGCGTCCACCAATGCGCCAGGGTTTCCGGAATCGCCCGCCCCGAGCACAGCACTGAGCTCAAGAGTGCGACCCAGATCATCCTCGCTGAAACCGAACGAGACTAGATCCAACCCTGCCTCCGCACAGGCTTCGGAGGCGATTGACTTGGCGGAAGCCTCCGCCTCGGTATACTCCACTTGCGCCGGTTCCTTCCACTCAGGCGCCGAAATCATGTCGGAGACCAATCCCATGGTGAACGTCTGCTCTTGCTTGCTGTCCTCGTCCACAGTCACGATGCCCATGATGCGAATGGGCGCGCCCGCAGTCGCCATGGCCGCAATCTGACGCTCGATCTGCTTGATGGTGAAGATATAGTCAGGGTCATTGATAGCCGCCAACGGGATGCGCACTACAACCACTGGCAACTCATCCGCTGTGTCGGTGTTCTCTGTGACGACCCGTGCATCTCCTTCGTCTCCCACCCGGGTCGACACACCCAGAACCGGAACACCTTTCGCTCTCAAACGCTCGTCGAGGGTGGCCAGACAACTCTTGGCCATGGGAGACAGCTCATCTTCGGGCACCATGGTCAGTCCCTCGGATGCTGCGGTTGGGCCTTGGGGTTCTTGTTCTACTACTGCCGTCATAGTCTGCGGAGTGCTAGCCTCCTCGGTTGCTGCTGTCTGCGCACCCACTGGTGAGTCGCGTGTGACCAACACTGCAACTACAACCAGAGCTATGACGATAAGACCAGTACCAACCCGCCAAGAGACGGCTAAACTGTTCGTCTTCACTTACCCTCCCTTCAGTTCACGTGCCCGGCTTACCAGTAGTTGTCATTGTATACGTCGAAATCGTACTTCGAGTAGTTTATATCAATCAAGAGCGGTGAATCATTATAGGTTGTACTTGACGATGGGAAATTGGTGTAGCTTCCACCAGTTGTCTTGTATTGGACCGTCGTCAAGTGACTCCACAGGTTAGCGTTATTGGCCGAGGTCTTTCCTCCGCCCATCGAACGATTATATGACGCCGTATACATATACATATGATGGCGCCAAGTCCCCACAACCTTTATCGACCACCGTTTGCCGGGATGGGAAACAGGGTCGTAATATATCTCATAGGCTCGACTGACTCCATATGACTGCGTGCTGAGATACTCTGGGTACTCTCCACCTGCCGTATCGGTATAGACATAGTAGCTCTTGGGGTCATTGTAAGTCCCGGGACGAATGAGCCAGCCGGCGTTTGGGGCCCAATCATCCGTTTCTTGGTCTCTGATCCAGACCGCAGCCTTGACTGTCGTTCCGCTCGGTATTCCGCTGAGAGACGAGGATGGCGTGTAGATATCGCTTCTCACCCCGGCCCCGTAGCTCGTAGGCTCTACACCCGCCCACTTGGACGCAAATGCGCTCGACGCCAAGGTCAAGGACAGCACCACCCCTACAAATACTACTAGTGACGCGTGTCACAAAACTCTCGGGAACATCCCTCAACCTCCTTGTGGCGCGCATTGAAGAGGTCAATTCTGGAGCGCGCCCTATTCTCATAGCAAATACAACATCCTTCCTCTTCGTCGGGACACCGGACCTGAGCCGCTCCGATCGAGGAGGGTCCCATCTGCTGGCCGCCTTCGTGTTACGTGCCCTTTTGAAGTATCACCTTCCTTCTTGTCAGAGATGTGGCGCCTGCCACGGGTTTTGCTTCTTCTTTTCGATATCAGACGGTACTCAGGCGGTGACGGCAATTCCAGACTCGCCTGCCACTTGCGAGGACGCCTCGCCGATGCCTACGACGAAACTGGTTTCGTCCTCTCCTAGTAGGATCCGGCCAGCACAGGATCTGCACAACAACCGCGGCTAACCTCCCGGCGGTCTATGTGGCCAGCGATCGCGTTCGCCGAAGCTTCACTAGCTTTCTCCATCCGCTCCCGCTCATGTCCGCATTACCTGCCGGCGTTTTGGTCCCTGTATCGTCTATATGGCCGGCACTCGCCCAGATTGCTCAACATGGGCATCGCATCGGACCTATTCAGTCCCCCTGATTCCGGAGCAGAGCCTTCAGCTTCGCTCGAGCCCGAGCAAGATGACAGTAGACAGCCTTTTGAGTGATCCCGAGTACCTTGGCCGCCTCTCCAGAGTCCAGGTCTTCAAGGACCACGAGACGCACGACTTCCCTCTCGCGTAGCGGAAGTCTTCTGAAGGCAGTGAACACCGGCGTCCGCCCACCAGCGATCGATTCATAAGTGCGCATGGTGGAATCGTTGATCCCTTCTAGGACCTTCGCCGTCAACGCGCGGCGGCGCCTCTCGGCCCGGAAGTGTTGAGCAATGACTCTTCGAGCGACTCCCCGCAGCCAAGGCAAGGCGTCCGAAGGCACCTCGGAGTGCCTTCGGAAACAGACCAGGAAGGTCTGCGCAACAACATCTTCCGCGTCAGCAAGCTGGACTCCCGTTCGGAGGGCATAGGCCAGGACCGCGGGCGCATGCGCTCGAAAGAGCTCTTCCACCCGCTCGTTTCGGTCGCTCAGTAGGTCCTGATTCACAGACGCAACCAACGCGAACTCCAGATTGCGAAGACAATCGCCCAGTGTCAGTGCAGGGTGCCGCTCTTGTCACTTGTGTGTCCGCCATCGTCCCGTTCCTTACATCTCGACCGCTCTCACACCGGTGCGGTCCACCCATCCCAGGTCGGACCGAGGCACTGCCCCCGCGCTCTCGCTCCTGGGCGCGAAGGGACGCATCTCAGCACTTGGGGGTCGAACTGGCTGCCTTCTTCCAGTAGGTGGCGTAATCTCACTTATTAGAGGGTGAAGCGGCCACCGAAGGTAGCGTCGTGCTACCAAGAAACAGGAAAAGACCCTCGTCCCGAGGGCGGGGACGAGGGTCAGAGCGACGAGACCATGCCGGTCGGAGGCCGTCTGGTCGCAGAAGTGCATCGTCGGAGTCAGCGGACTATGCACTTCTGCGACATACGGTACGGCCGTGAGACAGGCACTTGGAACGATGAGGGACCCCACTCGGCGGAGGGCGGGCCGTGCTATCGCCGTCTTGGATGAGGCCATTATGGGAATTCTTCACCCGACTCAGTGAACTGATCTTCCCTATTCAGCGAAGTGGTGCAGAGCAAATACTCGGGACCCCCTATTCTTGCCAACTGCGAATGTAGTCGTCTGCGCCAACGACCTCTTCTTCAGGCACATCCCAGACTCCTCGGACCCAGGAGTACTGAGCAATCACATTCCCTTGAGCACTAATCTCGGTGGTTAGGGGCCGCCCAGAGCTCTTGTCCACTTCGTGGGTCACGCTGAGTTCTACGGACGGAATGAGACCTGACTCGACAGCCTGGCTCAGAACGTCTGGCGCCAGGAAACGCTCGAAGAGCTTCTCGGATCGAACTTCTCCACGCACAACCCAGCCGTCCCCGTCCTCCGACTCCAAGACAGCGTTGTCGACGGTCATCGACTCAAGGGCCAGCAGGGGTTGGGTCATCACGGAGTTGACCCAACCCCTGAAAACACCCTGCGCCTGTGCGATCGTCTGATCATCTGCCAAGTCTCGCGGCGAGATGCGAACCCACGTTGCCTCGCCTGTCCGCCCGTCCGTCTCGTCTGCGGACAGCTCTCCTTCTATCCTAACGAGGAGTTCGGAGTCGTGCATGATAACCCCGCCGCTTCGTCCCACAGCCTTACCATGGTCACTGAATAGCCACCGCTGAAGTGGTTGGTTGCTGCTGGGGATCGCCTGCCAATCATCCTGTTCAACCCGCTCGATAGAAGCGTCGACGATATCTCTTGCACTCGGCCCCGGACTATTGTCCTGATGGTTCGTGCACGCCGAGAGAGCCAACGCAACCGCCGTGAGCAGCAATAGGATGGCGGCCATCTTCCACCCACACAGGGGTTCCGCAATCCGGTGTCGCCAAACGCGCGTCCGCAACGCCTGTCGTCGCACCCAAGCGTCCGCTCGAACGGATGTCAACCTGGAGGTGTTCACCCCTGTCATCGCGATGGTCTACTGGGCCGGATACTGGATGTCGGCATGACTCATCCCCATTGAAAGGGCAAAATCCTGTACCTCGCTTACCAGTTGCTCGCCCGAATCATCAAAAACCCGGAGACAGCCAATTCCGACGTGGGTTGCCGGATCTCGGGCGAGAGCCCAGAGCTGCTCCGCGAATTCGCTCAAAGACTCTACATTAGACTCCGCAGGCATTGTGAGATCCACGGCCAAGACGGCTGTCTCTGCCTCAGTTGTGACAGATGCTGAATTGACCGTCAATCCTGCTTTCGAGGCCAGCTCCTTGATTCTTGGCGTCAGGACCGTTTGGGCAGTCGAGGCCTCAGTCTGGCTGACCGGCGCACATCGTTCCAGGTTGATCGGCGGGATTTCCATTCTAAGCGGGTCCGTCGTTCCGTCTTCATAGACCACTGCCACGTTGGCGTAGCCTCCAGTGATTTCTCCCGTCGCCTTCGCGAGAGACATCACTCTGTATGCGGTGACACGGTTTCGTAGATCAGAATCCCACCCTTGAGAAGGCACGTCGATGCTGTAGAACTGCAAATCGCCAAGCTCTCCTGTTCCGCCCTCTACTCTCGAATCTGCGACGTCGATGCCCTGCGCCTCCAGGAGCGGGATGATCTTGGCAAGTTCTGCTTCGGCCAATGCTAGGCTTGCCGGCGTAACCATTGCGTTTTGGGGGGATCCCTCGCCACCAGTCACCGCGACAACTGTCACGGGTAGCCCTGCAGCGAGAACTAGCGCCGTGAGACAGCCTACGAGAATTAGAGATCTGCGTTTGAACATCAGTTCACCTCACGTTCATCTCTGGCCTTCATCATCTGATCGGCTGGAGCAATCAATAATAAACGCCGTAATCCGAATTCCATACATTGTATTTCTCTTTGTAGGGAATGCCCCAGGGCTGCTCGTGGTATTTCCCTCCTCCGTGGATTGGGGAGAGAGCATAGTCGCGAGGGCTCCTTCCCATGGAATCCCAGTATCCGAACCCCAGCCACAACTGGCAAGTCCGGAATTGAGCTCTCAGGTCGTTGTTGAGCCCGCTGGCTCTGCTGAGACCAGAACACGCCTTGACGCCGACATCGTGCAGGCTCACCTGAGCCCTGAAGCTGCCGACGATCTTGATATTGTATAATTTGCTTCCTCCGGTTGCTTGCTTGATCTCGTACGCTCGAGCGGTATATCGAGGCTGCGGCCCACTGTCACGGTAGGTGATAGTCACGTACGAATGATCTGGTGTGTAGCCCTCCCAGTAACTGTAGGCCTCTTGTTCCGCAGGATCAGACTTCCACCCTGCCCTTGCCATCCACTCATTGGCAGGGTTCGGCCAAACCACTTGCACACAAGCCTTCATCGTTCCGGAGTGGTAGACGGGGTAAGGTGTGGGCGTATAGATGTCGGCGCGAACGCCATAACCCCCGTCCCACTGATATGGTGAGTGCCACTTGTTTTCGCCTTCAAACCCCGCGAGATAGCTCGTACCGAATGCGGGGGCTGCCACCACCAGCATGAGGAACAGGGCCAGGCAGATCGACAGACCCAGGTTTCTGACTCTCATAGAATGCGCTCCTTTCTGACCCACTCTCCTAATCTAAGCGCAATCAGGCCAAGTTGGGGACTGATCTCTTTGGTATCACCGTCACAACACTGCCACCGGGATCGCTGCCTGAATCCGCTAAACCCAGCCGCTAGTCTTGAACGATCGGCATCCTGAACGCTCGCTGCATTCCCTAGAATGCGCTGGCGCTCTGAAAGCCCATGGCATCAAAGGTCACAGCATCACCTCCTCTCGGACTTCACCGGCGCCGTAGCAGTAGACCGTAGGGTCACGTCCTGTCAAGTGGTGTAGGAACTCTGATGCTTCATCCTCTCGTTCGGCACTTCAGCTCGCCATGAGCAGGGGCACCACCTCCTCCTCGAGTTCGCCGGCCGCGGCGCGCTGGACTCCCCGGCGCATGGCATAGGCCAGTACCATGGGCGCCTGCGCTCGGAAGAGCTCCTCGACCCGCTCGTACCGAACCTGCTTCTCTGCACCAGGAGATCCGCTCACTGTCGGCTCCGACTTCCGAAGGAGACTGCCTGCTGTCGGCCTGAGGTATTCCCCTCGTCATCTATGTGTCCGGCACTTCCGTGCTTATTACATGCCGCCAACCTTCACGCCGGCGCGGTCTGATTGTCCTCGACCCGGATCCAAGGCCACTCCCCCTGCTCTCGCTCTTGGACGCGAAGGGACGCATCTCAGCACTTGGGGGTCGAACTGGCTGCTTTCTTCCAAAAGGTCGGATTCGACTCTTCTTGAGAGGATGGCGCAGCCCCGGATGCACGAACACCCGATCGCCTCGGTCCCGAATCTCACCTACTTGCTACCCCTGTCTGGGCACATGAACGATATGGCGCCCGCCCCGATAGATCCCCAGAAGGGCGTCGACCACCTGAGGATCGAACTGCCAGCCCCGCTCCTGCTGGATCTCAGCCAAGGCCTCGGCGAGTGACCAAGCTTCTTTGTAGGGGCGGGCGTGGGTGAGGGCGTCAAAGGCGTCCGAGACCGCTACGATGCGGGCGGGGAGGGGTATGGCCTCGGCTCTAAGACCCTGGGGGTAGCCTTGCCCATCCCAGCGCTCGTGGTGAGAGGCGGCGATGATCCCGGCCATCTTGAGGAGGTCGGACTTGGCCCCCTCCAACAAGTGGGCCCCCAGCGCCGAGTGCTTGCGCATCGACTCCCGTTCTTCGTCCTCGAAACCCCCACTCTTAAGAAGAATCCGGTCGGCGATGGCTACCTTGCCCAGGTCGTGGAGGGGAGCGGCCCGGGCAATGAGGGCCACCTCCTCCGGGGGAAGCCCCAGCTCCCGGGCGAGCATGCCACTTAGGCGTCCCACCCGTCGGGTGTGGTGTCCGGTCGCGTCGTCTCTGGCCTCGGCCACCCGACCCAGCAGCTCCAGGGTTTCCAGCTGGGCCTGCTTTAGCTCAATGGTGCGGCGCTCCACCAGCTCTTCAAACAAACTGCGGGTTTCCTGCAGCCGCAGGTGCACGAAGCGTGTATCAAGGAGAGAGTGCACATGGAGCAGGAAGTCCTCGAGATCAACGGGTTTGGTAAGGAAATCCTTGGCTCCGGCTTCCATAGCCCGCTGTCTGGTGTCCGGGTCAAGAGGCGGGCCGGTAGCCAGAATGGGGAGAAAGACATCGGGGGGAAGCCTGTGGGTGAGATCACCGAGAAGGGCGTAGCTGTCGATGCCGGGTAGGCCGACATCGAAGACCACCAGATCCAGGTGAGCATTATCCAGCGACGGCGGTACCTGCCGGGGGTCGGTGATGCCGCGGGGGGGCGGGTAGCCGGCCGACTCCAGGGCCTGGCTCAAAGAACCGATGGTGGCCGCCTCATGCTCGATGAGCGCTATCTGGGCGTTGGCATAGGTTTTGTCAAGCATCGTGTAACACCTCCACTACCGCCGCACATGACGGACTTCTGACTTTCCCCATGTCCGGATGATGCCGATGTATTACAATCAGTTCGTGTTCGGACTATTCGCGCTCTGGGCCACCATATGCGGGCGAGGACGAGCCTATCCCTCGCCTTGTGGTAGGTGGGGGCTGCAGAAGGAGTTGCCTCCCCGCTGGCCACCACTGCCTTGCCGAGAACAGGGGGTCTGAGGCGGAAATAGATGAACGACACCTCCGGCTGGAAGAGCTCTTCTTGCAGCACTCCTACCGCGTTCTAGCCTACGCCTACAGACGAGGCGCCTCGCCGGCCGAGGCCGAGGACGTGGTGTCTGAGACCTTTCTCGTCTGCTGGCGGCGACTGGAGGTGGTCCCTGATGATGCCCTCCCCTGGCTCCTCGGAGTGGCCCACAAAGTCCTTGCTAACCACTGGCGCTCCGGGCGTCGACGGGACGCACTGGTCGCGCGGATGGCACATCATGTTTCCTTTCTGGGAGGGGCGCCTAGTGGACCTCTGGAGCCCGCAAACCCCGAGAGTCCGACGATCGCGGCCTTTGCCCGCCTCCCCGAGAAAGACCGGGAGGTGCTGATCCTGGTGGCGTGGGACGGACTCACCCACAAACAAGGGGCCCAGGTCCTCGGCTGCAGCCCGACCGCTTTTTCCGTCCGGGCTCACCGAGCCCGCAAGCGGCTGCTGAAAGAAATCGAGTGCGTCCGGACATCTAGCAGGATAGACGCGGCGCCGGACAAACGGGGGCCCTAATGAACAAGAAACACAAGCAGCTGATGGAGGATCTTCGGGCGGTAGAACCG
>Ga0209254_10006357_pt1 | contig 10901 bp, 9 predicted proteins | sample FrelakmetDIP11DI_FD_187148 | JGI IMG/M metagenome (GOLD analysis project Ga0209254, IMG submission 187148) | Freshwater lake sediment microbial communities from the University of Notre Dame, USA, for methane emissions studies - DIP11 DI (SPAdes)... | ecosystem: Environmental > Aquatic >... | reverse complement strand
ACCGCGGCTACGACCCGCTCGCCTACCGCTACCTCTGCCTGACGGCCCACTACCGCGGCCAGATGAACTTCACCTGGGACGCGCTCGACGCCGCGGCGACCGCGCTCGACCGGATGCGGCAGGGGTTCCACGCGCTGCCGCAGGATCCCGCCGCGATGCCGGACGCAGGGCTCGTCGGCCGCTTCGGCGACGACGTCAACGACGACCTCAACGTGCCGCGCGCGCTGGCCGTCGCGTGGGAGGCGCTGCGCGGCGACCTCCCCGGCGCGGTCAAGCGCGCGACGCTCGCGCGCTTCGACGACGTTCTGGGCCTGCGGCTCGCCGCGTGGCGGCCGAAGGTGGAGGTCGCGCCGCCGGCGGTGCAGGCGCTGGCCGACGCGCGCTTCGCCGCGCGGCGCGCGAAGGACTGGGCCGACGCCGACCGGCTGCGCGCCGAGCTGCACGCCGCCGGGTGGGAGACGGAGGACCGCGCCGACGGCTACACGCTGAAGCGGCGCTGAGCCGCGATCTGCGCGCGACAGCCGGCGACGCGCGGCGCGCCACCGAACCGCCGACCCGACCCGGAGAGGAAACCGATGAAGCTCGCGACGCTGCACGACGGAACGCGCGACGGCCAGCTCGCCGTCGTGTCCCGCGACCTTGGCCGCGCGGTCCCCGCGACGGGCATTGCGCCGACGCTGCAGGCGGCGCTCGACGACTGGGACAGCGTCGCGCCGAAGCTGGCCGAGCTCGCCGCCGCGCTCGACGGCGGCGACAGCGGGACGCGCCATGCCCGGCCGTTCGACGCGAAGGCCGCGATGGCGCCGCTGCCGCGCGCGTACCAGTGGGCCGACGGCTCCGCGTACGTCAACCACGTCGAGCTGGTGCGCAAGGCGCGCGGCGCCACGATGCCGCCCGAATTCTGGACCGACCCGCTGATGTACCAGGGCGCGTCCGACCACATGCTCGGCGCCGGCGAGGACATCGTGCTGGCCGACGAGGCATGGGGCATCGACTTCGAAGCGGAGGTCGCGGTGATCACCGGCGACGTACCGATGCGAACGGCCGCGGACGCCGCGCGGGGCCACGTCCGCCTGCTGATGCTGGTCAACGACGTCAGCCTGCGCAACCTCATCCCCGCCGAGCTGGCCAAGGGCTTCGGGTTCTTCCAGTCGAAGCCGGCGTCGGCGTTCTCGCCGGTCGCGGTGACGCCGGACGAGTTGGGCGATGCCTGGCGCGACGCCAAGGTCCACCTGCCGCTGGTATCGCACCTCAACGGCGCGCTGTTCGGCCGGCCCAACGCCGGTGTCGACATGACTTTCGACTTCGGCCAGCTGATCGCCCACGTTGCCAGGACCCGCGACCTCGTCGCCGGCAGCATCATCGGCTCGGGGACGGTGTCGAACAAGGAGGGCGAGGGCCCCGGCCGGCCGGCGCGCGACGGCGGCGCCGGCTACGCCTGCATCGCCGAGCAGCGCACGGTGGAGACGATCCTCGCCGGCAAGCCGACGACGCCGTTCATGCGCTTCGGCGACCGCGTGCGCATCGAGATGCTCGACGGCCGCGGCCGCACGATCTTCGGCGCGATCGACCAGGTCGTCCGCCAGCCCCGCTGACGACTGCGGGCGATAGCGGGAAAGGGCCGGCCCGCGACGGCCCGCGGCCGGCGGGGCGGGCCACGCGGCGATCCCATGGCCGGGCCACGCGGCCTTTCCATGGCCGGGCCACGCGGCGATTCCATGGCCAAGGCCGCACGGCCGTCCCGCGGTCGGCCCGCGACCAACTCAGGTGATCGCGTCAGCTGCCGGGTTCGCCTGCGTCGCGCCGCTTCTGCCACAGCACGTCCGGCTGGCCCGCGCTGCGGTTCAGCGCGCGCGCCAGGACGAACAGCAGGTCGGAAAGCCGATTGAGATAGCGGCGCGCGGGCTCGTTGACCGGATCGTGCGCGGCGAGATGCACGACCGCGCGCTCGGCCCGCCGGCAGACGGTGCGCGCGACGTGCGCGAGCCCGGCCACGCGGGCGCCGCCGGGCAGGATGAATTCCTTCAGCGGCGGCAGCGTCGCGTTGAACGCTTCGACCGCCTGCTCCAGCCGGCCGACGTGCGAGTCGGTCACCGCGCTGTAGCCGGGAATCGACAGCTCGCCGCCGAGATCGAACAGGTCGTGCTGGACCGCGGTGAGGCAGCGGGCAACCTCGTCGGGCAGCGGCTCGGCGAGCAGCACGCCGAGGGCCGAGTTCAACTCGTCGACGTCGCCGATGGCGGCGATCCGCGCCGAGTCCTTGGCGACGCGCGAGCCGTCGCCGAGGCCGGTGGTGCCGGCGTCGCCGGTGCGCGTAACGATCTTCGACAGCCGGTTGGCCATGACGGTCCTGATTCGGGTGATGCGGCGCAGCATACGGAAACGCGCCCGGCGCGGCAAGCGCGCGCAGTATCATCGTCTCGCCCTCGCCACGGAGTCCCGCGATGAACGCCACTGCCGAAACGCCCTGCGTCCTTTCGTCCACCGTTGCCGGCGTCTGCACGGTGACGCTCAACCGCGGCGACCGCTTCAACGCGCTGTCGCGGCCGATGCTCGCGGCGCTCGAGGCCGAGCTCGATCGCATCGCGGCGGACCGCGGCGTGCGAGTCGTCGTGCTGGCCGCCGCGGGGCGCGGGTTCTGCGCCGGGCACGACCTGAAGGAACTGCGGGCGCACGCCGACGCCGCGTGGCAGCGGGAGCTCTTCGCCGCGTGCAGCCGCACGTTCACCAAGCTGACGGCGCTGCCGCAGCCGGTGATCGCGCGGGTCCACGGCATCGCCACCGCCGCCGGCTGCCAGCTGGTCTCGATGTGCGACCTGGCGGTGGCGGCGCACACCGCCACCTTCGCGCTGCCGGGGGTGAACATCGGGGTCTTCTGCTCGACCCCCGCGGTCGGCGTGGTGCGCAACGTCGGCCGGAAGCGCGCGATGGAAATGCTGCTGACCGGTTCGCCGGTCGACGCGGCGACCGCGGTTGCCTGGGGGCTGGTCAACCGCGCGGTGCCGGCGGAGGCGCTCGACGCCGAGGTGGCGGCGCTGGCCGCGACCATCGCCGGCAAGAGCCCCGCCGTGGTCGCGCTGGGCAAACGGGCGTTCTACCGCCAGGTCGACGAGACGCTGGCCGCCGCCTACGCGTCGACGGTGGAGGCGATGGCGTGCAACCTGCTGGAGCCCGACGCGGCGGAAGGCATCGACGCGTTCCTGGGCAAGCGACCTCCGGTGTGGGGAGGTTGAGCGGGGCGGGGCGGGGAGGAGCGGAGAGGAGAGGAGGAAGGGGAGGGCAACCGCGCCCCCTCCCCCTCCCCTCCCACGGTCGCGACGCGCCGTCGGGACTAGTCATGTATAAGATATAAGACCTCTTGACATTTCCGCTGTTGCGCTGCAGCATGCCGCCGAAGTGATCTGGATCAAGCGGGCTGGCGGCGCAATCTGCCACGATCCCGCGACCCAGCCGGAGGGAATCACCGGCGCGCGACCAGGGGGAGGACAGCATCATGGCGGAAACCGCACGGGTGGACTGGCAGGCAATCGCCGCCGATCCGCGATTCCAGGAACTGCACCGGAAGAAGTCCGGCTTCCTCTGGGGCCTGATGATCTTCTCGGTGCTGTATTACTTCCTGCTGCCGATCGGCGCAGCGTATTTCCAGCAGCTCTTCAGCATCAAGGTCTGGGGGCCGGTCAACGTCGGCCTGCTGTTCGCGCTTTCCGAGTTCGTGGTCGCCTGGGGCATCGCGTTCGTCTATTCGCGCCGCGCCAACACCGTGTTCGACCCGATGGCCGCGGACATCGTCAAGGACATCGAGAAGCGCTACGGGGTGAAGAAATGAACGCGCGCCGCATCGCATTCGCCGCCGTCGCCGCGGGCCTGCTGGCCGTCGCGACCCCCGCGCTGGCACAGGGCGCGGTCGCCGACAAGTGGCGCTGGCTCACGTTCCTGGTCTTCGGCGCGATCATCGGCACGACGATGTTCGTCACCTACCTCGCCGCCAAGCGGGTCAAGAGCGCGGCGGACTTCTACACCGCCGGCGGCGGCGTGTCCGGCCTGCAGAACGGGTGGGCGATCGCCGGCGACTACCTGTCGGCGGCGTCGTTCCTCGGCATCGCGGGCCTGATCTCGATCTGGGGCTACGACGGCTTCATGTACTCGGTGGGCTGGCTGGTCGCGTACATCACCGTGCTGCTGGTGATCGCCGAGCCGTGCCGGAACATCGGCAAGTACACGCTGGCGGACATCCTCGCCTACCGCAACAATCCGCGGGCGACGCGCATCGTCGGCGCCATCTCGGTCATCACGGTGTCGACGTTCTACCTGACCGCGCAGATGGTCGGCGGCGGCGTGCTGGTGAAGACGCTGATCGGCATCGACTACGAGATCTCGGTCATCGTCGTCGGTGTCCTGATGCTGGGCTACGTGCTGTTCGGCGGGATGGTCGCCACGACCTGGGTGCAGATCATCAAGGCGGTGCTGCTGGTGACGGCGTCGATCGTGCTGGTCATCATGGTGTGGTCGCAGTACGGCTTCTTCGGCGACTTCCTGAACAACGTGATCGCCGACCCGAAGGTCCAGGCGCGCGTCGCGCAGATCCTGGGTGACGGGGCGAAGAACATGACGCCGACCGAGCTCGGCACGCGCTTCCTCGAGCCGGGGCTGCTGTTCAAGGCGCCGATCGACCAGATCTCGCTGGGCATGGCGCTGGTGTTCGGCACCGCCGGCCTGCCGCACATCCTGATGCGCTTCTTCACCGTGCCGACGGCCAAGGCCGCGCGCATCTCGGTGATCTGGGCGATGGCGATCATCGGCGGCTTCTACGTGCTGACGCTGTTCCTCGGCATGGGCTCGGCGATGAAGGTCGGCGCCGACCAGATCCGCGCGATCGACCCGGGCGGCAACATGGCGGCGCCGCTGCTGGCGCAGGCGCTGGGCGGCGGGGCGGATTCGCTGCTCGGCAACTTCATGCTTGCGTTCGTCGCGGCGGTGGCGTTCGCCACCATCGTGGCGGTCGTCGCCGGCTTGGTGCTGGCGGCCGCGTCGGCGATGGCGCACGACCTCTGGGTCGGCGTTATCCGCAGCGAGCACGTGACGCCGCAGGAGCAGGTCAAGGCGGCGCGGATCGCGACGGTGATCGTCGGCGCGATGGCCATCGCCATCGGCATCGCGGCCAAGGGGCAGAACGTCGCCCACCTGGTCGCGCTGGCGTTCGCGGTCGCCGCTTCGGCCAACTTCCCCTGCGTACTGCTGACGCTGTACTGGAAGCGCTGCAACACCGGCGGCATCGTGCTGGGGATGATCGTCGGCACGCTGACCGCGATCGGCCTGGTGCTGGTGTCGCCCAACATGACGTATCCGCTGGCGGTCAGGGCCGCCCAAGAGAAGGTCGTGGCAGCGGAAACCGCGAAGCTGGCGACGCTGTCGACGCAGCTCGCGGCGGCGGCCGATGCGGCGGCGCAGGACAAGGCGAAGGCGGCGATCGCCCGCAGCGAGAAGGCCAAGGGCGCGGCCGAGGCGCAGATCAAGGCGCTGGGCGACTCCCGGACGTCGCTGGTGGGCCTCGAGAAGCCGCTGTTCGAGCTGCGCAACCCGGGGCTGATCTCGATCCCGCTGGGCTTCCTGGCGGTGATCCTCGGGTCGCTGTTCTATCGCGACAAGCGCGCGCTGGACATGTGGGACGAGCTGTACGTCCGGCAGAACACCGGCATCCTCGCTTCGAAGGCCGCGGCCCACTGACGCGCTGGCGTCGACGCAGCACGAAGACCCCCGCCGCCGTGCGGGGGTTTTTTTGCCTGCGCCCCGCCGCAGAGCGGGGACATTTATCGCTTGCGCCCGACGCCGGACGTTCGTAACGTAACGCCATGACCTCGACCCCGCCCCTCGTGTTCGATGCGACGCGCGATTTCCTGCGCCGCTTCCCCCCGTTCAACCGGATGCCGGACGATGCGCTGGAGTTCGTCGTCCCGCGGCTCGAGCTCGCGTACTTCGGCCGCGACGCGACGCTGCTGTCGCCGCAGTCCGGCGACGTCGCGTTCCTCTACATGGTCCAGCGGGGAAGTGTCGGCAGCCGTCCCGCCGACCCGCGCGCCGGCCCGGATCCCGCACTTGGCCCGGGCGACTTCTTTCCGGTCGGCGCGCTGTCGGCCGGAGGCCCGACGACCAAGTTCTACACCGCGGCGCAGGACACCTTCTGCTATCGCCTGCCGCGCGACGACTTCGTCGAGCTGCGCCGCCGCTCGCCCGACTTCGAGCGCTGGTGCACGCAGGCGATCACCGAGACGCTGAAGCAGTCGCTGGCGCAGCTGCAGGGCCAGTACAGCCAGCTGGCGGCGGAGCAGCAGACGCTTACGCGCCCGCTGGCCGACCTGCTCCGGCGCGCTCCCGTGACCACGCCGGCGAGCGCCCCGCTGACCGAGGCGCTGACGCGGATGCGCGACGCGACGGTGCGCACCATCGTCGTGGTCAACGACGCCGGCGCGCCGGTGGGGATCTTCACGCTGATCGACCTGCTGCAGCGCGTCGTGCTGGCCGGGCGGCCGCTGTCGACACCGGTCGCCGAGGTGATGACGGCGCCTGCGATCACCGTTGCCGCCGAGGCGACCGCCTACGAGGCGCTGGCGATCATGGCCGAGCGGCAGATCCGGCAGCTAATCGTCGTCGACGGCGACCAGGTCGCGGGGCTGGTGTCCGAGCGCGATCTCTTCTCGCTGCAGCGCGTCTCGATGCGGCAGGTGACCGGCGGGTTGCGGGCGGCGAAGAGCGTCGACGAGCTGAAGCGCATCGCCGACGACATCCGCCGGTTGACGCAGAACCTGCTGGCACAGGGCGTGGCCGCCGAGCCGCTGACCCGCACCATCGTCTCGCTCAACGGCGCGCTGTCGCGGCGGGTCGTCGAGATCACGCTGCTGCGGCACGACCTCGGCGACATCGACTGGTGCTGGCTGGCGCTGGGCAGCGAGGGGCGCGGCGAGCAGACGTTCGCGACCGACCAGGACAACGCGCTGGTCTTCGCCGCGGAGGACGACGTCGACGCCGAGCGGCAGCGGCCGGCGCTGCTCGCGTTCGCCGCCGACGTCAACGACGGGCTCGACGCGTTAGGCTTTCCGCGCTGCACCGGCAACGTGATGGCGAGCAATCCCGAGCTGTGCCTGTCGGTCGAGGAGTGGCGCGGCCGCTTCCTGCAGTGGCTGCGCGAGCCCACCCCGCAGGCGCTGCTGCAGGCGAACATCGTGTTCGATTTCCGGCCCCTCTACGGCGACACCACGCTCTCCGACGCGCTGCGCGACTGGCTGCACGGCTACACGCAGGACAACAAGCCGTTCCTGCGCCTGATGGTGCAGAACGCGCTCGAGGTCGAGCCGCCGCTCGGCCTGATCCGGACCTTCGCCGTCGACGACGATCCGGCGAGCCCGGGCAGCGTCGACCTCAAGACGCGCGGAACGCGGATCTTCGTCGACGCGGCGCGGGTGTTCGCGCTGGCCGGCGGCATCGCGGAGACCGGCACCGCCGCGCGGCTGCGGGTCGCCGGTGACGCGCTCGGGGTGGAACGCCGGCACGTCGCCGCGACGGTCGAAGCGTTTCATTTCCTGCAGCTGCTGCGGCTGCGGCAGCAGCACCTGCCCGGCGCGCACGGCGCCGCCAATCGCGTCGACCCCTATGCGCTCAACGAAGTGGACCAGCAGATGCTGAAGGAAGCCTTCCGCCAGGCGAAGAAGCTGCAGCAGCGCCTCAAGGCCACCTGGCAGCTGTAGGCCGCCACCCCGGGACCTCCGCGTGGGAATCTTCGGCACCGTCGTCGACTACCTGCTGGGCGGCCCGAAGGTCGGCGGCCCCGACGAGGAGCGCCTGCGCCGATGGTTCGCCATTCCGGCGCAGCCGGCCGCGCTGCCGCACGCGCTCGCGCGATACGTCGTCGTCGATACCGAGACCACGGGGCTCGACATGAGGCGCGATCACGTCATCGCCATCGGCGCCGCCGGCGTCGACGGCGGCGTGCTGCGGCTGGCCGACTGCTTCGACGTCGTGCTGCGACAGGCGAGCGCCAGCCCGGACGCGAACATCCTCATCCACCACATCGGCGGCGAGGCGCAGCTCGCCGGCGTCGAGCCGAAGCAGGGCGTGCTGGGGTTCCTCGAGTACCTGGCGAAGTCGCCGCTGGTCGCGTTTCGCGCCGAGTTCGACCGGACGATGCTCGCGCGGGCGGTGAAGGCGGTGCTCGGGGTGCCGTTCCACCATCCCTGGATCGACCTCGCGGTGCTGCTGCCGGCGCTGTTTCCGAAGACCGAGGCGGCGACGCTGGACGAGTGGATCGGCCACTTCGGACTGGCGGGCGCCGGGCGGCACCACGCGCTGGCCGACGCGTTCGCGACGGCGCAGCTGCTGCAGATCGTGCTGCACGCCGCGGACCACGTGGGCATGGGGACTGCCGCCGACCTCATCGCGATCCAGCGCGCGCAAGTCTGGCTCGGCAAGCGGTGACCGTGGGTGCGCCGCTGCTCTCGGTGCGCGGGCTCGCCGCGTGGTACGGCGAATCGCAGATCCTGCACGGCGTCGACTTCGACGTCCCGGCCGGCGAGGTGGTGACGCTGCTCGGACGCAACGGCGCCGGCAAGTCGACGACGCTGAAGTCGATCATGGGCGTGCTGGCGCGGCGCGAGGGCTCGATCGTGTTCGACGGCACCGAAACGATCCGCCTCGCGTCGAACCGGATCGCGCGGCTCGGCGTCGGCTGGTGCCCCGAGGAGCGCGGCATCTTCGCGGGCCTCGACGTCGAGGAGAACCTGCTGCTGCCGCCGACGGTGCGCGCCGGCGGGCTGCAGCTCGACGAGATCCTCGCGCTGTTCCCCAACCTGCGCGAGCGGCTGCGGACCCCGGGGACGCGGTTGTCCGGCGGCGAGCAGCAGATGCTGGCGATCGGCCGCATCCTGCGCACCGGCGCGCGGCTGCTGCTGCTCGACGAGCCGACCGAGGGACTCGCTCCGGTGATCGTGCAGGAGATCGGCCGCACGATCGAGGCGCTGAAGGCGAGGGGATTCACGATCCTGCTGGTCGAGCAGAACTTCCGCTTCGCCGCCGCGCTGGCGGACCGCCACTACGTCCTCGACCACGGCCGCGTGGCCGACATGGTCCTGCGGGCGGACGTCGCGGCCAATCTGCAGAAGCTCCACGATTACCTCGGGGTCTGACCAGACGCACCGAAATCGTGCGGTGTTGCCGGTGCCGGGCTTTTCGCGCAAGATTGCCGCCGTTCCTGCGGTGCAATGTCGCGCCCGGTTCCCCCCCGTCCCCCTCCACGAGGCTCTGCTCATGCGCTTTCCCTTCCTCCGCCGGGCGCTCACCGCCGCCGCCGTCGCCTCCTCGCTCGCGTTCGTCCCGACGGCGGGCGCCGATGACCTCAAGATCGCCGTCGGCGCCGACGTCACGTCGATCGATCCGCACTTCTTCAACCTGTTCCCCAACAACAACGTCGCCGAGCACATCTTCGACAAGCTGGTCCAGATGGACGCGGATTCGAAGATGATCCCGGGGCTGGCCACGTCGTGGAAGGCGCTCGACGAGACCACGTGGGAATTCAAGCTGCGCAAGGGCGTCAAGTTCCACGACGGCTCGGAGCTGACCGCCGAGGACGTCGCGTTCTCGATCGACCGCGTCGCGCAGATCCCGAACAGCCCGGGGCCGTTCGTCGCCTACACCAAGGCGATCGTGAGCAAGCAGATCGTCGATCCGTACACGATCCGCTTCAAGACCGCGGTGCCGCATCCGCTGATGCCCAACGACCTGTCGACGATCTACATCGTGTCGAAGAAGGTCGCCACCGGCGCCACCACCGAGGACTTCAACAGCGGCAAGGCGACGATCGGCAGCGGCCGCTTCAAGTTCGTCCGCTACGCGTCCGGAGATCGCGTCGAGCTCGCCCGCAACGACGCGTACTGGGGCGACAAGGTGGCCTGGGACAAGGTCCAGTTCAAGATCATCAAGAACGAGGCCGCCCGCGTCGCCGCGCTGCTCTCCGGGGACGTCGACGCGATCGAAAACGTGCCGACGCAGGACCTCGCGCGGATCAAGAAGGATCCCAAGTTCACGACGACGTCGAAGATCTCGCACCGCGTCATCTATTTCAACTTCGACCACCTCGACCGCGTCAGTCCGTTCATCACCGGCAAGGACGGCAAGCCGCTGGCGAAGAACCCGCTGCTCGACCTCCGCGTGCGCAGGGCGATCAGCAAGGCGATCAACCGGCCCGCGATCGCCGAGCGCGTGATGGAGGGGCAGGCCGATCCGTCGGGCCAGCTCGTGTCCGAAAAGCTGTTCGGGCACGTGCCGGGACTGAAGGCGGAGCCGTACGATCCGGAAGGCGCGAAGAAGCTGCTGGCCGAGGCGGGCTATCCCGACGGCTTCAACCTGACGATCCACGGGCCCGCCGGCCGCTACGTCAACGACGAGAAGATCGTCCAGGCGGTCGCGCAGATGCTGTCGCGGGTCGGCATCGGCGCCAAGGTCGAGACCGCGCCGATGGCGCCGTACTCGGCGCGTGCCTCGAAGCAGGAGTTCAGCTTCCACATGGTCGGCTGGGGTGCGTCGACGGGCGAGAGCTCGAGCCCGCTGCGCTCGCTGCTGGCGACGTTCAACCGCGACAAGGGGCTCGGTGCCGTCAACTGGGGCCGCTACAGCAATCCGAAGGTCGACTACGTGATCGAGCAGGCGCTGCAGCAGGTGGACGACGAGAACCGCCGCGCGATGCTGCAGCAGGCGACGAAGCTGTCGATGGACGACCTCGGGATCATGCCGATCCACTTCCAGTACACGATCTGGGCGACGAAGAAGGGCGTGGCGTACACCCCACGCACCGACGAGTACACGCTGGCGTTCCAGTTCCGGCCGGTAAAGGGCTAAACTCCGGGCGATCCGCCCGC
>Ga0209254_10006356_pt1 | contig 10902 bp, 11 predicted proteins | sample FrelakmetDIP11DI_FD_187148 | JGI IMG/M metagenome (GOLD analysis project Ga0209254, IMG submission 187148) | Freshwater lake sediment microbial communities from the University of Notre Dame, USA, for methane emissions studies - DIP11 DI (SPAdes)... | ecosystem: Environmental > Aquatic >... | reverse complement strand
CCTGGCCGTCCTCAAGGGAATCGTGTGGCCGGCCTTCCTGGTCTACGAGGCGTTCTCCGCCCTGTCGGGTCGCTTGCAGACCGCGATCGGTGAGTCCGCGAAGGTCTGAGGAGGGTCGTCGGGCTTCCCGGCCCGCCCAGGACCGACGAGGGCTCGCCCAGTGGGTCGGCTCACGGGGACGGCGGATCCGTCACGAGGACGAACTTGCCGGCGTGCCCACCTCGTTCCAGCAGCTCGTGGGCTCGAGCGGCCTCGGCCAGCGGGATACGCCCGGCGACGAGCGGGGTGATCTCGCCGGCGGCAATCAGGTCGAGGAGCTCGGCCAGCGTCGCGCGGTACCAGGCGTTGCCGAGCTTCGTCAGGTCGGGTGTGGAGGGTGTGTGCTTGCCGTCCGGGATGAGCGAGAGCGCTGTGCGAGCCAGCAGGGTGGGCGGGATGATCCGTAGCCCGTGGTCCCGTGTGGCTGCCACACCGAACCACACCAGACGTCCACCCGCGCGAAGGGCCCGGTAGGAGCGCCACAGCTGCCGGCCGCCGCCGACGGGGTCGAACACGACGTCGACGCCGTCTCCGGTGAGGCCCCGGACGCGGGCGACGAAGTCCTCGGTGCGGTAGTCGATCGGTGTCGCGCCCAGCTGGGACACCACGTCACGGTTGGCGCCGGACGCGGTGCCGAACAACTCCAGGTCGGCGAGCCTGCCGAGCTGGAGCAGCGCAGACCCGACCCCGCCTGCAGCACCGTGGACGAGGACACGCTCGCCGGCGCGCACCTTGGCCGCTTGGTGCATCATCGCGTGCGCCGTGAGGTAGTTGATCACGACGCAGACGGCCTCGGCGGGATCCACCCCGGCAGGGACGGGTACCAGGTCCCCCTCGGGCAGGCAGACGTACTCCGCGTAGCCGCCGCGGGTGCCCAGGGCCACGGTCCAGCCGGCGACGACGTCCCCCGGCGCGATGGTGGACGCCCGCGCGCCGAGTGAGTCCACGACACCCACGACGTCCGTCCCGAGGGTGAAGGGCACCCGTGGCGTGCCAGGAAGCCGCCCGGAGCGGCGGAACATCAGGTCGTAGCCCGACACGCCGGCTGCGAAGACCCGAACCCGAGCCTCGCCCGGACCCGGCTGTGGGAGGTCCTCCTCCACGAAGGCCAGTACCTCCGGCCCCCCGTGACGCGTGACGACGACCCGATGCTGCCTGGCCTGCATGCTGACTCCCTCCACGCGGGACCGCCCGGACGAGCGGGCCGGTGCTCAGCTCTACTCATCCGTGCCGACGTCCGGTGTGCCAGAGGCCTTGGTCCAGAACCACGACCCCTGCACGACACCGCGGACTCCGGTGTGTCAGGGTGGGAGGGTGGGTGCGCTGGCCCGGGCTGTCGGTGGGTTGGCGGCCGCGTCTGCGGTGGCCTCCGTCGGCTACGCCGCGGTGCTTCGCGACCGACAGCTGCGATGGGGGGCGACGCCCGAGGAGGTCGTCGCGGCCCTGCCGGGCGACTCCATCCTGACCAAGGCCGATCTGGTCGCTACCCGTGCCATCGGCGTGGGTGCGCCGGTGGAGGCCGTCTGGCCATGGCTGGCGCAGATGGGTCAAGGTCGGGGTGGCCTGTACTCCTACGACTGGCTGGAGAATCTCGTGGGCTGCCAGATGCACAGCGCCGACGAGATCGTCGAGGAGTGGCAGGACGTCAGGGTGGGCGACGACTTCCGGCTGCACCCCGACGTCGCCCTGCGCGTCGGGGAGGTCGATCCGCCTCGCGCGCTGGTGGTGCGTGGCGGCGTGACGCCGGACGGTCGTCCCACCGAGGACGTTGCCGCTGCGCCGTACGACTTCACCTGGGCGTTCGTGCTCACCGAACAGGGACCGGACCGGTCGCGACTGATCGTCCGAGAGCGCTACCAGTACCTGGCCCGGTGGACCCCGCTGCTGGTCGAGACCGTCTCCGTCATCAGCTTCGTCATGACGCAGCGGATGCTGCGGGGGATCCGGCAGCGAGCCGAGGCAGCAGCGCTGGGTCGGTAGCGGCCGGTGGCCCGTAAGCCGCCGGCCCCGGCGAGCGCAGCCAGGTGCCACGGTGGAACCGGCTTGCGCCGGTACCTTCCCTGATGAAGAGGCTTGTCTGCGAAGTAGGTGTCCTGGAGGCTCGCCACGAGCCTCTCGTCGTCGATGTCGGCGTAGGGGTCGGTCATCGGGCGGCAGCAGGGAAGGAACGGTGTCGGTGAGGGCGATGGTCCCGTCTTGGGCGAGCTCGGCGAGGAGCAGCGCGGTGAACACCTTCGTCACCGAGCCGATCTCCCACCGCACGCTCAGATCGCCGAGGCATCGGCGACCCTCCGGCGTCGAGAAGGCCACCACCGGCTCGACGTGCCCACGTCGAACCAGCAGGTCGCGGGCCTCGGCCATCCGCCGATCCTGGGGATCGACGTCTCCGGCAGTCATGGCACGCTGCAGGCTAGCCGCCGATGCCTCGGGGGCGTACACGTGGAAGGCTGGTGGCGTCCGCGGCACAATCGCCGGTCGAGGACCAAGGAGGACGGGATGGGTGAGCCTGCGCAGCAGCAACCAGACGAGGTCTCCGGGGACGACGTGAAGGCGCGCATGAAGCAGGCGCTGGAGCGCAAGCAGGCGCGCCACCACAGCGAGCGGCTGCATCCCGAGGGGGACTCTGCGCTTCACGAACCTCACGGACGATCCGGAGGCAAGCGGGAGTTCCGCCGCAAGGCCGGCCCGTAGCCTGCAGCGGCGGTCGAGGGTTCGGCGTCCCTATGCTGGGCCGGTGGGGCGCGCGCGACACCGTCGGCCTCCCCAGGATGCTCCGCAGCCGCCCACGCCGCAGACATGCGATGTCGAGAACTGCGCGTGCCTGTCCGGAACCTGCACGCTGAGCCGCGTCGCTGTGGCCGTGGCCGGGAAGGACGACCGTGTGGCCGGGCAGCGAACACTGAGCGAGACCGAAAGCGCCATCGGCGAGCGGCTGGCAGGGATGGTCATCGACACCTCCGCGATGGCCGCTGTCGGCAACCTCTACCGCGCCGCTGGAGCGCTGCGCAGCCACTTCGAGCGCACCGTGCTGGCTCCCTACTCGCTCAGCTGGACCGGCTGGGTCGTGCTGTGGGTGATCTGGATCTGGGACGAGATCGAGCCGCGGCACGTCGCCCAGGAGGCCGGGATCTCCAAGGGAACGTTGACCGGTGTGGTGTCCACCTTGGAGCGACGCGGCCTCGTGTCACGACGCACCCACCCGGACGACGCGCGACGGGTTCTGCTGTCACTGACGCCAGTCGGTGAGGAGCTGATGCGGACGGTGTTCCCCCGGTTCAACGCCGAGGAGGTCCGTGCGGTCGAGCCGCTCACCGACGAGGAGACTCAGGTGCTGGCCACGGCCCTGCGCAAGGTGGTGATCGGAATCGAGCGAGGCGACGCTCCACGCACCTGAGGCTGGGCAGCGCCGCCGAGCGTCGGGTGCTTGACACGTCGTCCGCCAGGCGGCAACCTCTGCGCAGTCGTACGGTTCCGTACGACTGGTGACGGGAGAGACGCCGTGGACCAGCACCTCCAGAAGGCTCCAGTCGAGACTCCAGAGACCGCCCTGAAGCGCGGCCGACTCGGCATCTTCGGCATCGTCTTCTTCGTCGTCGCCGCGGCGGCACCTCTGGTGGGAACCACCGGCGCCGTCCCCGCGGCGATCGTCCTGGGCAACGGCGCAGGAGTCCCCGGTGCCTACGTCCTGATCGGCGCCGTCCTGATCCTGTTCAGCTTCGGCTACGCCGCCATGAGCCATCGAGTGACCAACGCCGGTGCGTTCTTCGCCTACGTCGGCCGTGGCTTGGGCACCGGTCCGGGAGTGGGGAGCGCGTTCGTCTCGATCGTCGGATACCTGGCCATCCAGATGTCGATCTTCGGATTCTTCGGAGCACTGGTCTCGGGCCAGATGAGCGCCACGTTCGGCATCGACCTGGCCTGGTACTGGTGGGTCCTCATCGCCTGGGTCGCGGTCACCGGGCTGTCGTTGCTCAGCGTCGACGTCGGAGCGAAGCTGCTGGGTGTCCTCATGCTGCTCGAGGTGCTGGCGCTGCTGGTGATGGCCGTCTCGGTGTTCGCCGTGGGCGGTCCGCAGGGGGTGGACTTCGCCGCGTCCTTCGCCCCGGCCAACGTGCTGGTCGGTGGGCTCACCGGAACCGCGGGCATCGCGCTGGCCTTCGCGTTCGCCTCCTACATCGGTTTCGAGGCCACCGCGATCTACGGCGAGGAAGCCAAGGACCCCAAGCGGACCGTGCCGTACGCGACCTACGTCGCCGTCATCCTCATCACCCTGCTGTTCGGATTCGTCACCTTCGCGATCGTCACCGCCCTCGGTTCGGACTCGGTGGTCGACCGGGTCGTCGAGATCTCCGCCGTCGACGGCGTGCCGCTGACCAACCCGGCGGCGGTCGCTTTCGGCGTCGCTGAGGAGTACGTCGGGGAGTTCCTCGGCGAGTGGGCCGGCTCCTTCGTGTCGACGACCATGGAGTGGTTGGTGCTCAGCAGCCTGTTCGCCGGCCTCCTCGCCTTCCAGAACTCCGCCGGCCGCTACCTCTACTCGATGGGCCGGGCAGGTGTGCTGCCGACCGCGTTGGACCGGGTGAACGGACGCGGAGCCCCGGCGGCAGGCTCCGTGACGGCCTCTGTGATCACGGGCGTGGTCATGCTCTGGTTCGTCCTGACCGACAAGGATCCTGTGGTGAACCTGTTCTTCTGGAACAGCACGCTCGCTGTCCTGGGGCTCGCCATCGTGGAGATCCTCGTGTCGGTCGCGGTCATCGTGTACTTCCGGCGCACCAAGCAGGACACCCGCGTCTGGCACACGTTGGTCGCGCCGGTACTGGCCATCATCGGCCTGTCGGTCGCCGTCTGGCTGCTCATGTCCCGCTTCGGGCTGCTGGCCGGCACGGTGGCCGAAGGTGTCGACCCGACCCAGCAGGCGTGGGGCCTCAACGTCACGGGATGGGTCCTGGTCCTGCTGCCCTTCGTGGCGTTCGTGGTCGGTTGGGTCGTGGGCGTGCTACGCACCGGCAGGGAGAACGAGGACCTCGTCAAGGACCTCGTCAACTGATCCGGCCGTCCCGGGTGGTTGCGCTACGCGACGGCCACCCGGGCCAGGAAGCTGTCCACGAGAGCGTGAGCGCGCTGTCGGGCCTGCGGCTCGAGTGCGGCGGTGTGGGCCAGCATCACGTCCGCGTCGAGACCCCGAGAAGTGACCTGAGCTCGTCCCCCCTCGGCGAACCAGCCCACGAGCATGTCCACCGTGAGCTCAGGGTGGAACTGCAGCGCGAGGTTGCGGCCGAGGACGAAGGCCTGGGACGCCGCGGCGTTGCGGGCGATCTCGGTACCCTGCGGCGGGACGGTCCAGCGGTCGCTGTGCCACTGGAACCAGATCCCGGAGGGGACCAGCTCCTCGTCGTCGCTGTGGACGACGCTCCATCCGAGCTCCGGGTGCGGTGAGGGCGCCACCTCCCCACCGTGTGCGGCAGCAAGAAGCTGACCACCAAAGCAGATTCCCAGGACGGGGACAGCCGCGGCATGTGCAGCCCGCAACAGGTCGAGCTCCGGCTTGACCCACGCTCCTATGTGCTCGTGGGCGTACGCCGACCAGGGGGCGCCCATCGGCACGATCGCGTCGTAGTCGGTGGGTGACGGGAACTCCATGTCGACGTTGGGGTCGTGGAACCGCTCGCCCGGGACGACCAACAGCTCCTCGACCTCGTAGCCGTGGTCGGCGAAGCGTTCGCCCACAGGTCCCGGGGGAGAGATGTGGTCGTGCTCGATGAACAGGACCCGCATGGCCCCCTCCTAGGTCTCGTTCGGGATCGAATGGCCGTGCCGGTCGCCGCCCGCGGCGGCCACCAGGGAGTCGAACACCGCCTGCTGAGCCGGGTCGGTGGCTGCGGTGTCCTCCGGGTGCCACTGCAGCGCGAGGAACCACGCGCCTGGGGTGTCGCGCTCCATCGCCTCGATCACACCATCGGACGTCCGTGCTGTCGCACGCAAGCCGCTGCCCACCTGGTCGACGGCCTGGTGGTGGTAGCAGCTGATCCGGACGTGGGACTGGCCGATGGCGCTGCGAGCCATGGTGGCGTCGTCCAGCACCAGCTCCGACACCACGTGGCGATGATGGGTCGGCATGTCGGTGAGGATCGTCCCGCCACGCGCCACGTTCACCACCTGTAGGCCCCGGCACACCGCCAGGAGCGGTCGCCCGGCCTCCCAGGCCCACGCAGCCACAGCGAGATCGAAGGCGTCCTGCTCGCGGTCGATGTCGTAGAGCGACTCGTGCTCGCTGCCTGCGTACCACTCGGGGGCCAGATCCCCGCCGCCGGGCAGCAGGACGCCGTCGAAGCGGTCCAGCCGCGCGGCCACGCTCTCGTCGTCGACCTCGCCGTCCGGTGCGTAGGGATGGACGAGCAGGGGCTCGCCGCCGGCCCGGAACACGCCCTCCACCAGGGCGCGTGCGGCAACCTCGGCTTGGTACCGCAGTGCGGAGGCCGAGGCGGAGAAGCGGGCTGGGATCGCGATCGTCGGGCGTGGGCTCACAACGCCACCCATGTGGTCTTCAGCTCGGAGTACTTCTCCATCGCATGCACCGACTTGTCCCGCCCGTTCCCGCTCTGCTTGTACCCGCCGAACGGGACGGTCATGTCCCCCTCCTCGTAGCAGTTCACCCAGACCGTCCCGGCCCGCAGCCGGCGTGCCAGCCGATGGGCGGTCGAGACGTCGCGGGTCCACACCGAGGCTGCGAGCCCGTAGTCGCTGTCGTTGGCCAGCGTCACCGCCTCGTCCGCATCCTCGACCGGAAGGACGGCCAGCACCGGGCCGAACACCTCCTCCCGCGCCACCGCCATGGCCGGGGTGACCTCGTCGAGAACCGTGGGGGACAGGTACCACCCGGCCGCGGAGCCGTCGGGCTCCAGACGCGTTCCGCCGGTGCGAAGTCGCGCGCCCTCGCTCTGCGCGTCGGCCACGTGCCGCTCCACGCGTTCGCGGTGGCTCCGGCTCACCAGCGGTCCCATCTGGCTGGACGCCTCGAGCGGGTCTCCAACACGTAGCGCCTCGGCCTTGGCCACCACACCGGACACCACCTGATCGGCTACCCGCTGGTCGACCACGAGGCGGGAGGGTGCGGTGCACATCTCGCCTGCGTTGAAGAAGATGTTCCCGGCGATGGCGTCCACCGCCGCGTCCAGGTCGGCGTCAGCCAGCACGATGCTCGGTGACTTGCCACCGAGCTCGAGCCACACCCGCTTGAGGTTCGACTCGGCCGAGTAGCGCAGGAACTCCCGGCCGACCGCCGTGGAGCCGGTGAACCCCAAGGCGTCGACGTCTGGGTGCATCCCCAGCGCCCGGCCGGCGTCCGGCCCGTCGCCGGTCACCACGTTGAGCACGCCCTCGGGAAGCCCGGCCTCCAGGGCTATCTCGGCGACACGCAGCATCGACAGCGGGGACAGCTCGGACGGCTTGACCACCACCGTGCAGCCCACCGCCAGCGCCGGGGCGACCTTCCACGAGGACAAGGTCATCGGGAAGTTCCACGGCACGACCGCGCCGACCACGCCGACCGGCTCGCGGGTGACCAGCGCCAACGCCTCGGGGCCGACCTCGGGGATCTCCCCGGTGAGCTTGTCCGACCACTCCGCGTACCACCGGTAGCAGGCCAGGGTCGTCCGCAGCTCGACTGCCCAGGCGTCGCGGATGGGCTTGCCCATCTCCAGGCTGACCAGCAGCGCGAGCTCGTCTCGATGCGCCTCCAGCGCATCGACCACCCGGTGCAGGATGCGCTTGCGCTCGATGGGCATCAGGCCTGCCCACGGCTCGAAAGCGACCCGCGCAGCGCGAACCGCGCGGTCGACGTCATCCGGCCCCCCGTTGGGCACCTCGCCGATCACCCGGCCGTCTCGCGGCGAGGCGACTGCCATGGTGGCCCCGCTGGCGCTCGGCAGCAGCTGCCCACCGATCACCATCCGTGCCGGTGCCCGCAGGGTGGCCGCGAGAGCGCGCCAGTCCTTCTCGTCCACCGCAGAGTCGGCCATGCCCACCTCCAGCATGGAGATCGTTCGGTAACGAACGATACTGTCGTCGAGTCTTGACGCCTCGGCAAACCTCACCCTAGCCTACGTTCGGCCCCAAACGATTTTCGGAGGTGGGAGTGCCCGACCAGGTCGGATTCTTCGGCCCGCGCAGTGCCACCGGCAAGGCGGCTCTGCTGCCGGTGCCCCCCTGGTACTACTCCGGGGACCTGCTCACCATCGAGTACCGGGTGCACCCCGACCGGGTTCGAGAGCTGTTGCCCGAGCCCCTCGCACTCGCCGACGACGACCCCGGGGCGGTCGCCTTCATCTGGGCCGACTGGCAGTCGTGCGGCGCGGACCGGTCCCAGCTGCTCGACCCAGTTCTCGGCCAGTACAAGGAGGCGTTCGTCGTAGTCCGGTGTCGTTACGGCGGGCAGACCTACAGCCGTTGCGTCTACATCTGGGTCGACAGCGACTTCGCCATCGCCCGCGGCCTGCACCAGGGGTACCCCAAGAAGCTCGGCTCGATCCACCTGACCCGTCCGCACCCGCTCGGACCGGCTCCACGGCTGGCCCCGGGCGGGAAGTTCGGCGCGACGCTCGCTGCGGCCGATCGGCGCCTGGCCGAGGCGGTCATCACGCTCACCGAGACGTCGCAGACCAGCGGGTTCGTCAACTCCCACCCGATGGCGCACAACAGGTTCGTCCGGGCCATCGACGACCCCCACCGACTGCGGCTGGACGAGATCATCACCACGAGCTCCGCGCAGTTCGAGGGCGGCCCGGCCTTCGCGGCGAGCATCGACCATTTCGCGCTCTTCGACGCGCCCACCGAGGAGCTGGACCGGCTTGCGCCGCAGGAGTTCATCGGCGCCTACTACCGCCAGGTCGGCGTGGTCTGGAACGGTGGGACGTTGCTGCACGACAGCCTGGGCGCGCCGGCGGGCGCGGCGGTCGGGGAGGACGTCCATGACTGATGCGGCCCTCGTCGAGGGCGTCCCCGTCGACACCCGCCACTGGATCGGCGGGCGACGCGTCGGGTCGGTGGACAGCTTCACCGACTACTCGCCCATCGACGAGGAACCGCTTGCCGACATCGCCTCCGGCGGACCGCGCGAGGTGGACGCTGCGGTCGCTGCTGCAGCGCAGGCGTTCCCGGCCTGGGCATCGCTGCCCCGCGACGAGCGCGCGGACATCCTCACCCGCGTGGCCGAGGGGATCGACGCGCGGGCTGACGAGCTGGCGGTGGTCGAGACGCGCGACAACGGCTCGCTGCTGCGATCCCACAAGCGCAGCGTCATGCCCCGGGTGGGCATGAACTTCCGCTTCTTCGCCGACATGCTGCGCGAGCTGTCCCATCCCGATCGGGAGATCCGAGGGCACCGCGAGCGGATCACCTGGGACCCCGCCGGGGTGACGGCGGTCATCACCCCCTGGAACGCCCCGCTCATGCTCGCGACCTGGCGCATCGGGCCGGCGTTGGCAGCCGGCAACACCGTGGTGCTCAAGCCGCCGGAATGGGCGCCGCTGACTGCGTCACTGCTGGCTGACATCACTGCCGACACCGGACTCCCCGCAGGGGTGTTCAACGTCGTCCAAGGCCTCGGAGGCGAGGCCGGTGCCCCCCTGAGTGCGCACCCAGGCATCCGGCGGCTCTCGTTCACCGGCTCGGTGCCCACTGCCGGGATCATCGCCAAGGCGGCTGCGCCGAACATCGTCCCGCTCTCGTTCGAGCTCGGCGGCAAGTCCCCGCTGGTCGTCTTCTCCGACGCGGACTTCGACCTGGCGGTCCGACTCGCTGTGGAGCAGTTCGACAACGCCGGCCAGGTTTGCCTGGGAGCGTTCCGGATGCTTGTCCAGCACGACATCGCCGATCGGTTCATCCAGGCAGTGCTCGAGCGGGCCGCGAGGCTCGTGCAGGGCGACCCTCGGGACGAGGCCACCGAGATCTCGGCGCTGGTGAGCCGGACCCACTTCCAGCGCGTCGACGGATTCGTCCAGCGAGCACTGGGCACCGGAGCGAAGGCTGTTCTGGGGGGCGGCCCCAACGCGGACCTGGGTGGGCTGTTCTACCGGCCGACCATCCTGGCCGAGGTCGAGCCTGGCTCGGAGATCGTCACCGAGGAGGTCTTCGGGCCGGTCCTGACCCTGCAGACGTTCCGCAGCGAGGACGAGGCCGTCGCCATGGCCAACGACACCCGGTTCGGCTTGGCCGCCACCGTTGTCACCGGCGACCCGGACCGGGCCGAGCGCGTCAGCGCCCGCATATCGGCCGGGACGATCTGGGTGAACTGCTTCTTCGTCCGCGACCTCGGGGCGCCGTTCGGCGGCAACGGTCACTCCGGCATCGGCCGCGAGGGAGGGACCCACTCGTTCGACTTCTACTGCGACATCAAGAACACCGTGTTCGCCCCGACTGGGTGGGCGACCCAAGACAAGGAGTGAGCCATGGGTGAGGTGGTGGGTGCTGGGCTGCTGGCCCACGTCCCAACGATCATGTTGCCGGTGCAGACCCGGCGGGAGCTGAACAACGGCCAGGACACCACCCTCGTCGCCGGCCTCGAGCAGCTGCGGTCGGACGTGTTCGAGGCGCTCGACTACGACACCGTCGTCGTGCTCGACTCGCACTGGTTCACCACCGTGGAGACGGTCGTCACGGCACAGGACCGTCGCGCCGGCCTGTTCACCGCTGAGGAGCTGCCGCGCGGCATGGTCCGTCTGCCCTACGACTGGCCGGGAGACCCCGAGCTCGCGCACGCGATGGCCGCTCTCGGCCCCACACACAGCACGTGGATCACTGCCATCGACGACCATTACCTGCCGATCTACTACGCGACGGTGAACATGTGGAAGTACCTCGGGG
>Ga0209254_10006355_pt1 | contig 10902 bp, 8 predicted proteins | sample FrelakmetDIP11DI_FD_187148 | JGI IMG/M metagenome (GOLD analysis project Ga0209254, IMG submission 187148) | Freshwater lake sediment microbial communities from the University of Notre Dame, USA, for methane emissions studies - DIP11 DI (SPAdes)... | ecosystem: Environmental > Aquatic >... | reverse complement strand
CTCAAACGCCGCTACCCACTGGTTGAAGTTGTGCTTGCTCCCACACCCGTCCAGGGGGAGGAAGCACCACAAGGAATCATCAAAGCCTTGAAGGATGTGGTGCGGATTGCCAACCCTGAGGTGATCATCCTGGCAAGAGGCGGTGGTTCCATTGAAGATCTGTGGGCATTCAATGATGAACAGGTAGCACGAACGATTGCATCTTCACCTGTGCCGATCATTACCGGTGTGGGTCACGAAACGGACTTCACCATTGCTGATTTTGTTTCTGACCTGCGCGCTCCCACCCCAACAGCAGCTGCCGAGCTTGCCTCACCGAACCAGGTTGATTTGCGTCTCGATCTTTCTACGCTGGATGATCAGCTTGTTCAACTGCTGCAAGCTTTCCAAAGAGAGCTGAGATGGACGCTTTTAGATCTCCAAAACAGGCTGGACAGAAATTCTCCCCTTAGCCGGGTACAATCTGATATCCAGCGGGTTGATGAGCTGGAACATCGCTTGAGCGCGTCTGTCCGATATAACCTATTGTTAACCCGGACACACCTGACAGGCATGATCCAACAGCTAGCTGCACTCAGCCCTGCTGCGGTGCTGGAAAGAGGCTACGCAATAGTTTCCAACCAGGCAGGTCAAACCATCTCGGCTGTGGGGCAGGTGAGTGGTGGCGAGGCATTGAACGTAGAGGTCAGTGATGGAGTTTTTGGCGTACACGTAGATCACCAATGACCTTTTCCTGATATCTATATTGATCTTTTTGGATGATCGCATGGTTAAATTAGATTTATTTGATATGCCAGGAGGCGAGCTAGTTCTATGACCGACATCATCATAAATAAAGATTGCGGCAACTCTCCGAAGAATCTTTTACTTCAAAAAATGACGATTGCATTTGCTGAAGCCAATGCCGATTTCATCCTTGGTATTGCTGCAGAAGATATATACTGGTATATCATCGGTGAAAAAATTGTTCCCGGTAAAGCGAGTTTTACCGAGGCATTGGTCGAATTGAAAACTGGTGAGGTTGAGGAGCTGACCATCCTGCACGCCATCTCACATGGAAAAGTTGGGGCTGTGCATGGAAGGAAAAAAATGAGTGATGGTAGAGTATTGGCTTTTTGTGATATATACGAATTTACGGGAGCCAGCTTTACCAGTGTGAAAGAAATCAGCTCCTTCCAAGTGGAATTAAAATAATACTGATTGGAATTTCCGACCAGATTTTAGAAAGCAATATCTAAAAACTGGAATTACTAAGCAGCAAAAAGGAGTAAGGTATGTCTCCCGCAAAACCGAAAAACACCGCCCAACAACCTGATATTAATGAGCTTTCCTATGAGCAAGCGCTGAAAGAATTGGAAGCTATCGTCGTATCGCTTGAAGGTAACAAGCTCTCGCTTGAGGAAACGATGGCTCTATTTGAACGTGGCAAAGGATTAACCCAGCGCTGTGTTGAGCTATTGGATAAGGCTGAGCTGCGCGTAAAAAAGTTATCCGGTGATACCCTGGTGGATGTTGTTATTGAAGAATAAGGAAATTGAATGTCTATCTTTCACAATCAAGTCTTGATCGCTGGATTGATCGCCTGGGGGATAGCCCAGACGATCAAAGTACCTTTGGAATTCCTTCAAACCCGTCGCTGGAACTGGGCATTGCTGATCCAGGCAGGAGGCATGCCCAGCTCGCATACCGCACTGTTGGTGGGTGTGACTCACGGGATTGGATTATATGTCGGCTTTGACTCCGCGATATTTGCCCTGGCTTTTGCAATGTGTATGATCGTTATTTATGATGCTACGGGTATCCGTCGCCAGGCAGGCAAGCACGCCGAGATGATCAACGCCATGGTGAATGATATGGCTGCCGGTAACCCTTTAAAGCAAGAACAATTGCGCGAAGTCCTGGGTCACACGCCTCTTGAAGCCCTGGGTGGCATCCTTCTGGGACTTATCGTCGCCCAGCTCACCTGGATGCTCTGGGCAAAGTAGGCTCTTTACTTTGTTTTAATACCGACTTACGCTCATAATCGACCACCCGTTTCAATGTTTCATCGAGGGTGAAGGTAGGCTCATAGCCAATCAACTGGTGAACTCTCGATAAATCAGGCACACGGCGTCGCATGTCCTCAAACCCGGGGGCATAGGCTTCTTCGTATGGCACATAAATTATTTTGGATTGGCTACCGGTGGCTGCAATGACACGTTCAGCCAATTCCCGGATGTTTACTTCTTCAGTCGCACCAATGTTAAAAACCTGCCCCACTGCATCCGGGACGGAGGATAGTTTATAGATCGCACCGACGATGTCGGCTACATCTGCGAAACAACGGGATTGCTCGCCATCACCGTAAATCGTAATCGGCTCATTCGATAACGCCTGGTGGACGAAGCGTGGGATAACCATCCCATACCGCCCTGTCTGGCGCGGTCCGACGGTATTGAAGAAACGCATCACCACCACCGGTAAACCGAACTGACGGTAATATGCCAACCCGAGGAACTCATCGATAGCCTTTGAAGTGGCATACGCCCAACGGCTGTGGCTGGTGGGTCCCATCACACAATCATCCTCTTCATTGAAAGGCACCTTGGAACCTTTGCCATACACCTCGGAAGTGGATGCCAGCATCACCTTGCAACCATAACGGTTGGCGATCGTCAGAACGGACTCTGTCCCCATGATGTTGGTGGCAATGGTGTTTACTGGGTCTTCGACAATCAGCTTCACACCCACGACAGCCGCCAGGTGAATAAGGATGTCCGCTTCGCTGGTCAGGCGGTCCAACACCAGGTTGTTGGTGATCGTCTCGCGCACAAATTGAAAACCTGGCATTGGCATCAGGTGAGCGATGTTTTCCAACCTTCCTGTCGTAAGGTTGTCGATCGCAACCACCGAATGACCATTGTGGACCAACAACTCACACAAGTGACTGCCAATAAATCCTGCTCCGCCGGTAATTAGAATCTTCTCTTTCATTTATTCCATCCTTCCCATCCAAATTATTTGAGGCACATTTCTATGATAAAAATCTCACTGCATCGTGATGCGGGTAAATGTCTGGCTGGTGTTACCATCCAAATCGGAGACCATGAATCCCACCAGGTAATCTCCAACCGGAGCGTAAACAGCAGTCCAGGTAAAGGCATTATTACTGCTGAAGGTCAAAGTTTCCCCGGGTTCTTCGACTACCTGGGTAACATTTCCACTCGCATTCAGATCCATCCATTTTTGCAGGATGGTGAACGAATCGCCATCCGAGGGGGTGATCTCCGCTGGAGCACCTGCATCATCCGCTCCCTGGTAGCCATACACCTGGGTCAACCTGCCATCCATGAAGAGTAACTGGGCGAATCTTTGATCACCTGAATCCGCAAAGGCGTAAGTTCCATTGATGGTATAGACCGCTTCATCTGGAGATGCCCCATATACTGTGGGGGTGAACATCGCCAACACTGAGGTCGTCCCATCTGAAACTGAAAATAAGGAGCCATCCCAATTGAAATTGATTTTAAAGGACTCGCTATCCGGCCAGACCGGATAATATATACCGCTTAACTCGCGCGTATCCGAGCTTTCCAGGTAATCCGTATCCGCAACAAAGATAGAATTGGAGCTGGCATCATACAATCCTACGAACAGGTATACATAAGCGATGTTTTGCCCGGTAATGCTTGTGCTCAGCCGTACTGATTCTCCTGGAGCCAGTGACTCACTCGAGGACGTGATCTCAGATAGAGAAATTATCCCTGCTCCAGGGGCGCGGGAGTTAATCCCTGTAGTTGGAGCAACCGCCTCAACAGCATCTGCGCGGAAGGATCGATCATTATAATGATAAGCCAGGAAATCATCCCACAACGAAGATTTAACAAAACGGTCAGCAAGAATATTGTAGGATTGCGGACCGGTATAAGCCGAATTGTACATGGTGGAGTTTGGGAAATAGATGGCAATCCCGGTGGAACCAGGCTTGCCAGTCCCATGTTTTTCCGCCACAATGGCATTGTTGATGGCAGTAAGGACAGAATTGGCTGCCTGGGTCATCTCATCGTTATTTGCTTCTCTGGCAAAAAGCTTCACAAAGTGACCCATATCGATGTATGAAGGTCCGGATTTCTTACCAAACACACTGGTGTAGGATTGGGAATAGTTCCTGGCAGTAGCAACTATTGATTGGTCCTCATTTTGTAACCGGTAGGCAAAATTATTGAATTGTGCCATCAGGTCCGGTAGTGCATCCAGGTCCACTGCAGTAAGGGTTCCATCGCGTCCAATCTGCTTTGCCAACTGACCAGCGGTCACACGGGTAGTGCCAAAAAAACCGCCCATCGGTGAACCCTGTTGAAGGAATTCCTGCCTTGCCTGGTTATCAACAATGCGCAGGTCTTGTTCCACATAAGAGTTCACGACCTCGGTTGCTAATTGTTGACTGCTCATATCTGGATCATCCACCAAAGGTTGCAGGAAAGCTGCATACGCCCAACCCAGGGAAGGCTCAACCTCTTCCGAAGCCAGGGCAATGTGAGCATATGGCTGCAACATGGCGTATACTTCCAGCTGGCTCATCAAACAGGCATCCATGCCGATGATATCCAGCTTTCCAATGCCGGTCTGGTCCTGAATATCGGACAATGCCTGGTCAATTTCAGAAAGGAAGAGGAAATCTCCTTTTAGGGCGGAGGCGAGCGGGGCTCGGCTGGTGTCAGTCCCACCGGGTGCCGGGTCACTCCAGCCGCCTGGCCAACCCATGCCATGATCGGATAGCAACAATACATAACGATCTGCAGGGTAAGTTTCCATCGCCCAACTGACGAAATCCACCAGGCTGTCACCATCCGCCATGTTCACCTCTCCGATATCATCCACCAATTGTGAGCTGATCCGATTGAGATCATCATCCTGCGTGATCAGGTAGCGCCGTACTGCAGTCCAGTCGCCATCTCCCTGAAAGGCACCCCGGTAGCGATCCAGCTGCGTGACAATGGTCACCCGGTCTGTTGAGCCAACCTGTTCAGCTTCGTTAAGGTCGAAAAAGATATCCTGCTCCAATATCTGGTCATCCGCGTCCTGGTAAAGCATGACCAGCCATTTCTGTCCAGCCTGGCCTGTGACGGGTTCCCGGGTTGGACGCGGCGTGTTGGTTGGAAAATTTTCGGCAAGATCACTGCTTTGTGTCGGTTGCTCATAGAGAGGGGCAGAAGTTTCCACTTCGCTCCCCCCGCCCCCACCTAACAAAATGTACAAAATGATAACAATGATGACGAGTATCCCACCGCAACCGCCCATTTTGCCTCTGGTGGGGATATTAAGTCCACCTCCCAGGCTGGGTCTGCTCGGACCTCCCGCTGATCCTCCTGTTTGCTGTCTGACTGGGGCTTCAGCTCTCTCGGTGGGTTTATCCGCTTTGCGCCGTCGTTGGACGTCAATTTCAGGCTGGTTGCTCATCACACATCTCCTATAAGGCTTCCTTGGTGATGCTAGGATTGTAATACAAAATGTAAGTCCGTTGGGTGGATATCCATCTACTTATTAATTGTTTTTTATTGAAATAAACTAATGTGTAGTCATCCGTGGGAGTACTCTTACATATTCAGCAGTATTGGCTCAGGTTGGATATTGTATTTGTGAAAATCGGCGCGATAATATGATGTGTAGCCGTACAGCCCACCCTTGTGACCAGGGAGGCTGTCTGATGCAGGGCAGAACCAGCCACAGTGGAATCAATTGAATAGCAGCTATCCTACATCAAGGAGGATTTCTATGAGCTGTAAAGAAGGAAGCGATGGAATTTGATATCATAAGCGGGGTTCTGAAATCCTTGACCAGTAAATTTTGGTGAATACCTATCAATGCATGTGCTGCTCACATCAACTCAAATAAAGTTGCGGTATTGTTATTGTGAGGGAGTAAAGATACGTTTTCAAATATTTACTTATTTACCAAACCAACCGACATGCAGGATCGGACATAATAACCTATACAGCTTGGGTGATATCGAGGTTCTTTTAATCGCAGGTAGTTCGATCATACCAAAATATAAATAGCATCGAAAGGAAATGGATATGGAAACTCGAAGAATGGTACAAATACTGTTCGCTGTGGCAGCAGGGCTGGTTTTGACTATTGTCTCGATTACCGTGATGGCGCGTCCCGTTTCAGCAGATGCAACCGTTATTTATGCTAAACCTGGTGGTGCAGTCACTGGCTCATGCGAAAACTGGACAACCGCCTGCGATTTGCAATACGCTCTCACATCGGCCATATCTGGCACCGAAATTTGGGTGGCGCATGGGGTGTATACTCCTGGACAGGATATGGACTCGACCTACCAGCTGAAAAGCGGTGTGGCACTATATGGGGGTTTCGCCATGACCGAGACGCTGCGGGACCAGCGGAACTGGCAGGTTAACCTGACCGTGCTGAGCGGCGACATCGATGGCAACGATGCCACTGACCCCAACGGCGTGGTGACGGATACCAATAATATTCACGGCAACAATGCCTATCATGTCCTGAACGGCACCGGGACCAACGCGACTGCCATCCTGGATGGTTTTATCGCCACAGCCGGAAACGCAACCAGCACCAGTAACTATGATGACCAACTTGGCGGTGGGATGATTATCAGACCATCCGGCAGCCCTATCGTACAGAATATCAGCTTCATTGGCAACCACGTCAATGGTTATGGCGGAGGATTTTATAATGATGGCAACCCGGCGCTATCTCATGTTGTTTTTAAAAATAACATGAGCAATAATGCTGGGGGGGGGTTATTAACTTACGGGAGTCCTGTCCTTACCGATGTAGATTTCATCAGTAATCAGGCCGTTAACGGCGGAGGACTTGACATCGAGGGAAGCTACAACACCGTGACCATCAACCAGGCAAGGTTTATCGGGAATCGCGCAACTAGCACTGTGTATTACACCGCTGGTGGTGGGATGTATGTAAATCAGGGAGAAGGCAGCAGCCTGAATCTGACAAATGCAATATTTAGTGGAAATACCTCAACCTGGTATGGCGGTGGAATGATGATCTGGGTAGGTGATGTCCATCTAACCAATGTTCTCTTCTCGGGCAATTGGGCTGGCACTTACGGTGGTGGGTTAAGGATTGCACAGGTGACTCCCATCCTGACGAATGTTACTCTAAGCGGTAACTGGTCGTATTGTGGCGGTGGGATAGAACTACTTAGCGGCGGAGTTGACTTGACGAATAGCATCCTGTGGGGAAATTATGCGCCAACTGGTAGCCAAATCTGTATTGAGGCAGGACAGGTAAACGCGACTTACAGCGACATCCAGGGCGGCTATGCCGGTGAAGGCAACATAAATATTGACCCTCAATTCACGTTCCCCATCACTGCCACCGTCGCACCCACCACCACCGGTGATTATCATCTACAAATCACCTCTCCCGCTATCGATGCCGGTGACAACCGAGCCATCACCGTAACCACCGATCTGGACGGCAACCCGCGCAAAGTTGATATAACCAGCGTACCCGATACCGGCTATGGAACACCACCCATTGTGGATATGGGTCCTTACGAAGTCACCTGGCCGATTGCTGATGCAGGCAGTGACCAAACGGTTAAAAGTGGGGTGCTGGTCACCCTGGACGGCTCTGACTCTTCTGACCCGGGTGGTCACCTGCCATTGACCTTCGGTTGGACACAGACCGGTGGTACACCAGTGGATTTGAGTAGCAATGTCATCAGCCAGCCCACCTTCACTGCACCGGATGTTGCAGAGCAAACCATTCTCACATTCACGCTTGTGGTCACGAATTCGATCGGACAGGTTAGCCCCCCGGATGGGGTCACGGTCACTGTTGTCCCTCTGATGGCTGACTTGAGCCTCAGCTTAACCGATGCTCAAGACATCGCCATAACCGGTGAGCCAATCACCTATACCCTGGTCGTCTTTAACAGCGGGCCAGATATAGCAGCTGGTGCACTCATCACCAACACCGTGTCAGAAATTATCAGTGGGCTCAGCTGGACCTGTGTATCCTCACCCGGCTCATCCTGCCCCGGCTCTGGTAGTGGATTGATCCATTCGATCGTGGATATAACAGCTGGTGGGGCGGTCACCTACACGATCACCGGTCAGGTTATGCATTTTGTGCTAGGGAATCTCGTCCATACCGCCAGGGTCAGTTTCCCAGGCGATCCCAATCTGTCTAATAACTTCGCCAACGACAGTGATATATTGGTTATAAAGTTCTTCTTACCCATAATTACAAAAGAATGAGATCGGAGAGATCGAGGGTGTAAGAATGTAATTCGTATCACAGGTTTTATTCTGACAAGGAAGGAGGCTGATTTTTGTCTCAGCCGAAGCTTAGCAAGCTTGAAAGGTGCGGGCTGGGTAATGTTCAAATATAGAGAATAATCGTAGGGCTGTCTAAATATTAACACCAGGCAGCCCTTGTTGTTAATCAGCTGAGAATAATTCAATGGTTGATCCGTTTTTCAAGGGAATACCTTTCCTGGATAAACTCATCTAAAGTAGTCGATGGTGACAGAGTAAAATCGATCAGTGAAATATTCGATGATATTTGTATCTTCACTGTAAGTATGAACAGGGTAGCTGGATAACTGGACAAATATATCGTTTTAAAACATAATATTCATCATCATTTCGGGTATCTTTATTGCAACAAGTGTTAAATGATAGTATCAGTGAATTGAAGTGACAAGGAGCAACACCCATGACACAAAAAGAGCTTGGCTATGTCGAACTGGAATGGACCTGTAAGCGTTGCGGCACAATCAACCCAGGGATGAATAAGGTCTGCGCCAATTGCGGCGCACCTATCGGGCAAGATGACAAGTTTGAGCTACCCGACCAGCAGGAGCTGATCACCGATCAGGAAAAGTTGGAGGAAGCTAAAAAAGGTCCGGCCATTCAATGCCCCTACTGCAATGTGCTCAATCCAGCTGGTACAGTAGCCTGCATACAATGTGGCGGTGATATCCAGTCAGGTCTTGCCAGACAGGCTGGGGAGGTGCTTGGAACTTATCAAGCACAGGCCGTACCGGATAAACCCTGCCCGAACTGTGGCCAACCGGTGAAAGCCAATGCCCAACGCTGCCCTAACTGTGGCGGCAGCCTGGTGGAAGTGGATAAATCCGTTATCCCGCCTGCCAAATCTAAAAAAACACCCATGTGGCTGGTTGTTGGGCTGATTGCCCTGGGTATCTTATGTATTGCAGGCGTAATTGGATTTATCATCATGAGCAACCGGACCAACGATATCACAGCTGTTGTCTCCATGATCCGTTGGCAGCACGCCATAGAGATCCTCGAACAGCAGCCGGTACAAAAAAGTGACTGGTCTGAAGATGTGCCATCGGAGGCGCAGAATGTTTCCTGCCGAGACAAATATAAAGAAACCAGCTCCAACCCTGCCCCAAATGCCACCGAAGTCTGTGGAACCCCTTACACGATTGACACAGGCAGCGGTGCCGGTAAGGTGGTCCAGGATTGCGAATATCAAGTTTATGCCAGCTACTGTGATTTCACAGTACTGGAATGGGTCGTGGTAAATACCGCCATGGCGCAAGGGAACGATAAAAATCCACAATGGCCCGTGGTCAACCTAGTTTCCGGTCAGCAGGAAGGCAAGCGCAGTGAGGAATATCAGGTCACCTTCAATGCAGATGGAGAAACCTACACCTATACACCGGGTGATTTTTCCGAGTACAGCCAATTTGATGTTGGATCAGAATGGGTATTAAGTATCAATACATTTGGAGCAATCAAAGAATTAAACAGCAAATAGCCATCCGTAAAGCTTCCAGCGGCTCAATTTTGTTTTCACCCAAAGGGAATCATCATTCCTGATGGTATTTACACGTGTATTTATTTATTTTTACACAGGGATGAGTAAAAAAAAGAGCTGCTCCAAAGAGCAGCTTTGAGAGGCGTCGACGGGATTTGAACCCGTGATCAGGGTTTTGCAGACCCTTGCCTTGCCACTTGGCCACGACGCCGTGGAAATAAATAGAGCGGGCGGTGGGATTCGAACCCATGACCTTCTCCTTGGCAAGGAGACGTTCTACCGCTGAACTACGCCCGCAGGTCTGACCCCTGATAAGTCAGGAGTGCCGAGAGTCAGGATCGAACTGACGACACCGCAATTTTCAGTCGCGTGCTCTACCAACTGAGCTATCTCGGCTTAGTTTTAAGGTGCTCAATAATGCGGGCTAATTTTACCAGATGCATGCTGATTGTCAAGCACCGCCCTTTATCAGGGTACTATCTCATCCAACGTTAACTTGCCTTTTGAATAAAACTATGCCATAATCAGTTTGCGAACATCTGGGTGCCCCCCTCACCCAGGTGTTCGCACTTAATTAATTATCCACTGCAAAATTTTATAATTCCGACAAGATACTCCAAATTGACGACTAATTTGCTTGACTTAATCCCTCAACCATCTATAATTAACCTGCAACGCTCCGAAAAGGCTCACTAAGCGAAAGCAAAGTGCGCAGAGTCATGGATCTAAATCCATTTCCCCTGGTGGACACGATTCCAGACCGCCGATAATAGCAAACTAAGCGAAAGCTTGGGACGCAAAGCCATGGATCTACAGTCAGTTTACTGACCATGATCGCCAGGCCACCGAACAGGCAAAGCCAGTGAAAACTGGCGACGCAAAGTCATGGGTCTAAAACCAGCTTGCTGGTCATGATTGCCAGATTCCCGAAGAGCGTCGCAACTTTAAAACAAAATGAGCGGGAGAAGACCGCTCATTTTTTCTTGTGTGCCCCCAGCCAGATTCGAACTGGCGTTTTAGCCTTGAAAGGGCTGCGTCCTGGTCCCCTAGACGATGGGGGCGGGTTCCAAGCGACGGGATTTTACCACCCCTCCAGATTAAGGTCAAGGAAAACTG
>Ga0209254_10006354_pt1 | contig 10903 bp, 9 predicted proteins | sample FrelakmetDIP11DI_FD_187148 | JGI IMG/M metagenome (GOLD analysis project Ga0209254, IMG submission 187148) | Freshwater lake sediment microbial communities from the University of Notre Dame, USA, for methane emissions studies - DIP11 DI (SPAdes)... | ecosystem: Environmental > Aquatic >... | reverse complement strand
GCCGAGAAGGCCAACGTCGCCGGCACGCAGCACATCAAGGAGGAGATCGACAAGATCAAGCTCCAGATGGAGGACGCGCGCCGCAAGGGCGACTGGCAGCGGATGTCCGAGCTCCAGTACGGCCAGCTGCCGCAGCTCGAGGCGCAATTGAAGAAGGCCGACGAGGCGGCGACCGGGGGCGGCAAGCCCACGCTGCTGCGCACCCAGGTCGGCGCCGAGGAGATCGCCGAGGTCGTCTCGCGCGCGACCGGCATCCCCGTGTCGAAGATGATGCAGGGCGAACGCGACAAGCTGCTCGCCATGGAAGACGCGCTGCACCGGCGCGTCGTCGGCCAGGACGAGGCGGTGCGGCTGGTCGCCGACGCGATCCGTCGCTCGCGCTCGGGGCTGTCCGATCCGAACCGGCCCTACGGCTCGTTCCTCTTCCTCGGTCCCACCGGCGTCGGCAAGACCGAGCTGTGCAAGGCGCTCGCCGAGTTCCTGTTCGACTCCGAGCAGCACATGATCCGCGTGGACATGTCGGAGTTCATGGAGAAGCACTCGGTCGCGCGGCTGATCGGCGCGCCGCCGGGCTACGTCGGCTACGAGGAGGGCGGACACCTCACGGAGGCCGTGCGCCGCAGGCCGTACTCGGTGATCCTGCTCGACGAGGTCGAGAAGGCGCATCCCGACGTATTCAACGTGCTGCTGCAGGTGCTCGACGACGGCCGCATGACCGACGGCCAGGGCCGCACCGTGGATTTCAAGAACACGGTGATCGTGATGACGTCGAACCTGGGCTCGCACAAGATCCAGCAGTTGACCGACGAGGGGGCCGACCAGGCGCTGGTCAAGATCGCGGTGATGGCCGAGGTCAAGGCGAACTTCCGCCCCGAGTTCGTCAACCGCATCGACGAGATCGTCGTGTTCCACCCGCTTTCGGAGAAGCAGATCGGCGGCATCGCGCGCATCCAGCTCAAGGCCCTCGAGGCGCGGCTGGCGAAGCTCGAGATCGGACTCGACATGAACGACGCGGCGCTCGCCGCGGTGGCGGCGGCGGGCTTCGACCCGGTGTACGGCGCACGGCCTCTCAAGCGCGCGATCCAGCAGCAGATCGAGAACCCGCTGGCGAAGGAGATCCTCGGCGGCAAGTACGGGCCCGGCGACACGGTGCGCGTCACCGCCTCCGGTGGCGCGATCGCGTTCGCGAAGCGCTGACGCGGACGTCGCCGCTGCCCGACAGGTCGCGAGGCGGGCTGCGCCGCGGGGAACTTCCCGCGCACTCGCCCGGTCCATGGTGGACGCCGGGCCGACTCCTCCCGGCGCTGCAGGCCGGTCCCCTCGCGGGGCCCCGCGGCGCGACGACCCGAATGGGGTCGCGCGCCGCGGCAGTGCGTGCGATAGTCCGGCCGGGCTCGACGCTCCGTGCGGCCTTCATGCGGCCGGGCGGCGTGCGGACCCCGACCCCGTCTTCGCCACGTTGACAGGACAGATGCCTGCCTGCGAATCGGCCACTTCGGCGGACCACGCTGCGCGCGACCCATCGCCGTGGATCCTGCGCTTCGCACCGCTCGTGCCCGCAGGTGCGCGAGTCCTCGATCTCGCCTGCGGCCACGGCCGCCATGCCCGCTTTTTCGCGGCGCGCGGCTGCGATGTGCTCGGCGTCGATCGCGATGCGGACGCACTGGCCGCGCTCGACGGCGTTCCCGGCGTGACGACGCTGCACGCCGACCTCGAAGGTGCAGCCTGGCCGCTTGCCGGATCGACGTTCGACGCGATCGTGGTCGTCAACTACCTGCACCGCCCGTTGTTCGAGTCGCTGCTCGACGCGCTGGCGCCCGACGGCGTGCTGATCTACGAGACGTTCGCGGCCGGCAACGAGGCGTTCGGCCGGCCTTCCAACCCGGCGTTCCTGCTGCGCGAGGGCGAACTGCTCGACGTCGCGCGCGATCGCCTGGCAGTCGTCGCTTTCGAGCAGGGCCGCGTGCGCGGAGTCGGGCGCGATGCGGTCGTGCAGCGGCTGGCCGCCATCGGCGTGGGGCGCGGCGCGCCCGCGCCGCTGCCGCCGTGACGGCCCTCCCCGGGGCGCGCCTCCCGCGTTTCGGAGTAGAATCGCCCCTTTGACTTTCGCCGTTCCCATGCTGACCGGAAGCCTCGTCGCGATCGCGACGCCCATGAGCGCAGGCGGCGCGCTCGACCTCGCGGCCTTGCGCGCGCTGATCGACTGGCACGTCGCCGAGGGCACCTCGGGGATCGTGGTCGTCGGCACGACGGGCGAGTCGCCGACGGTCGACCACGACGAGCACCGCCTGCTGATCCGAACCGCCGTCGAGCACTCGGCCGGGCGCGTCCCGGTGATCGCGGGAACGGGGGCCAACTCGACGCGCGAGGCGATCGACCTCACCGCCTACGCGAAGGGCGTGGGCGCGCACAGCTGTCTGTCGGTCGTGCCGTACTACAACAAGCCGACGCAGGAAGGCATGGTCCGCCACTTCCGGGCGGTGGCCGAAGTCGGCCTGCCGGTGATTCTCTACAACGTGCCGGGCCGCACGGTGGCCGACCTCGCCAACGAGACCGTGCTGCGGCTCGCCGACGTGCCGGACATCGTGGGACTCAAGGACGCCACCGCGGACCTCGCGCGCGGCAGCGAGCTCGTCCGCGCGCTGAACGCGAAGGGCAAGCGCGACTTCGCCTTGTATAGCGGCGAGGACATCACCGCGCTGCCGCTGATGCTGATGGGCGGCCACGGCGTCATCTCGGTGACCGCGAACGTCGCGCCGCGCCTGATGGCCGAGATGTGCCGCGCCGCGCTCGCCGGCGACATCGCCGCTGCCCGCGCCTGCAACGACAGGCTGCTCCCGCTGCACCGCAAGCTGTTCGTCGAAGCCAACCCGATCCCCGTCAAGTGGGCGTTGGCGCAGATGGGCCGCATCGCCGACGAGCTGCGTCTGCCGCTCACGCCGCTCTCCCCGCAACACCACGACGCCGTCCGCAGCGCGCTGCGCGAGGCTGGCATCGCGTCGTGACCGCCACGGAAACGCCGATGCACGCCGTCCGCTCCTTCCTCCGCCGCAGCGCGGCGCCCTGTGTCGCCGGCCTCGCGATCGTCGCGCTCGCGGGCTGCGAATCGCTCGGGCCGACCACCAGCATCGGCAAGCGCATCGAGTACAAGACGACGGGCTCGGCGCCCGCGCTCGAGATTCCGCCCGACCTCACCACGCCGCGCTTCGACGACCGCTTCACCGTGACGACGGCGAGCGGCGCGGCGACGCAGGCGGGCCGGCCGCGCAACGAAGTCCTGCCGCAGAATCCCGACGCGCGCGTGGTGCGGGCGGGCACCGAGCGGTGGCTCGTCGTCAAGGCCGCTCCGGACACGACGTGGAGCACGATCCGCCAGTTCTGGAACGACCTGGGTTTCGTCCTCGCAGTCGAACAGCCGGTGATCGGCGTGATGGAGACCGACTGGGCCGAGAACCGCGCCGAGATCCCGCAGGACATCGTGCGCAAGACGGTCGGCAAGTACATCGACATCTTCTACACCACCTACAAGCGCGACAAGTTCCGCACGCGTGTCGAACGCGGCACCGAGCCCGGCACGATGGAGATCTTCATCTCGCACCGCGGCATGGAGCAGATGCCCACGACGGTCCAGCAGGGCCAGGCGATGGCGTTCGCGTGGGCCGTGCTGCCGCCCAATCCGGATCTCGAGTCCGAGATGCTCTCGCGGCTGATGCAGCGCTTCGGCACGCCGGCGCCGGCCGCGACCTCCGCGGTAGCCGCCGCAACGCCGCCCACCCCCGGCCAGCCGGCGCCCGGCGACGCCGCGCGCATCGAGAAGGGCAGCGACGGCGCGCCGCGGCTGCTGATCAACGACGCATTCGACCGCGCGTGGCGGCGCGTCGGCCTCGCGCTCGACCGCACCGGCTTCACCGTCGTCGACCGCGACCGCAGCAACGGCCTGTACTTCGTGCGCTACGCCGATCCGGACAGCGACGTCGCCAAGGCGCGCGACTCGGGCTGGCTGGCGAAGCTCATGTTCTGGAAGGCCGACGAGAAGGACCGCCCGGAGCAGTACCGCATCAAGGTCGCGGAGGCGCCGCCCGGGTCGGTCGTCACCGTGCAGGACCCGAAGGGCGAGGTCGACCGCACCGCGAACAGCGAGCGGATCCTCGCCCTGATACGCGAGCAGTTGCGCTAGCGGCGGGCGCTCGTCTGTGCGCTTCGCGTCGCTCGGCTCCGGCAGCGAGGGCAACGGACTGGTCGTCGAGGCGGGACGCACGCGCGTTCTCGTCGACTGCGGCTTCGGCATCCGCGAGACCACGGCCAGGCTCGCGCGGCTGGGGCTCGTCCCCGGGGACCTCGCCGCGATCCTCGTCACGCACGAGCACTCGGACCACGTCGGCGGCGTCGCCGCGTTCGCCGCGCGCCATGACATTCCCGTCTGGATCACGTTCGGCACGCTCGGCGCGGTCGCCGAGCGCCTGTCCGGCGTGCCGCGCGTGTTCGGCTTCGACGCGCACGACGCATTCGCGGTCGGCGAGATCGAGGTGCGCCCGTTTCCCGTGCCGCACGACGCGCGCGATCCCGCGCAGTTCGTGCTGACCGACGGCGCCAGGCGCATCGGCTTGCTGACCGACCTCGGCGTGACGACGCCGCACGTCGAAGCAAGCCTCTCCGGCTGCAACGCGCTGGTGCTCGAGTGCAACCACGACGAGGCGATGCTCGCCGGCGGCCGCTATCCCTATCCGCTCAAGCAGCGCATCGCCGGCCGCCTCGGCCACCTGTGCAACGAGGCCGCCGCCGACCTGCTGCGCGCGATCGACGCCACGCGCCTCGTCCACGTCGTCGCCGCGCACCTGTCGAAGGAGAACAACACTCCCGGGCTCGCGCGGGCCGCGCTGGCGGGGGCGCTGGGATGCGCGGCGGACTGGATCGGCATCGCCGACCAGGCAACGGGCTTCGACTGGCGGGATGTCTAGTCGATGAAAAAGGCGTTCGCTCGTTCTCTGGTTAGCGGGGACGCAGCGCTGCGCCTTTTTCATCGAGTCGGAAGCAAGGCGCGCGCCTTGGGGCGGCCCGGCGGCGCGCGCGGGGCAAGGCACGCAACAACGAGCGCTGTGCGCCGGGCTTGTCCCGCATGCGCGGGCTCGCTTCATTGAGGGAAGCATGGAGAAGCGACAGGAGCTGTACAAGGGCAAGGCGAAGACCGTCTACGCGACGGACGATCCGCGGTATCTCGTCATGCATTACCGCGACGACGTTTCCGCGTTCGACGGCGCGAAGCTGGCCAAGCTCGACCGCAAGGGCGAGACCAACAACCTGATCAACGCCTACGTGATGGGCAAGCTCGCCGAAGCGGGTGTGGCCTCGCACTTCGTGCAGGTGCTGAACGAGCGCGAGTCGCTGGTGAAGGCGATGAAGATGCTGCCCGTCGAGTGTGTCGTGCGCAACGTCGTCGCGGGATCGATGGCCAAGCGCTACGGCATCGCCGAGGGCACGAAGCTGGCCGAACCGGTCTTCGAATTCTTCCTCAAGAGCGACGCGCTGCACGACCCGCTGGTCAACGACGACCACATCCGCGTCCTCGGCTGGGCGAGCGAGCGCGAGATCGGTGAGATGAAGGCGCTCACCCACAAGGTCAACGGTGTCCTCAAGCCGATGTTCGCGAAGGCCGGCATCGATCTCGTCGACTACAAGCTCGAGTTCGGCCACCCGGTCGACGATCCGCAGGGGCAGATCGTGCTGGGCGACGAGTTCACGCCGGACGGCTGCCGCCTGTGGGACGCGGCCACTGGCGAGAAGATGGACAAGGACCGCTTCCGCCGCGACCTCGGCAGCGTGATCGAGCACTACCGCGTGGTGGGGCGGCGCATCGGCGTGCCGGGCATGTAGCGCGAGAAAGTAGGGTCAGACCCTACTTCCCACGGCAATGCCCACGCTATTGCCCCCGGCAACGACGGGAAGTAGGGTCTGACCCTACTTTCTCAGAGCCCCAGCGTCGTCCCCCCGACCGCCGGCTCGCCCGTTGCCCAGATCTCCTCGAAGCGATCGACCAGCGGACGCACCGCCTGCGGCATCGACGTCAACAGCGTCGCGCGCGGCTGGTCGGCATGGTAGCGGTGGAGCGCGTGCTGCGCGTCAACGATCAGCAGCGCGTCGCTGGCGCCGCGCGCCTCGACGCCGGTGCGCCAGACCGACATCGCGTGACCGTAGACGCGGGTGAGCGCGAGGAGCCGCGGGCACGCCTGCTCGAGGAAGCGGGTGTCGTGAACGATGACGCGCAACTGGGCGTGCCGCGAGCGCCGCAGGAACGCCTTGACGTTGTCCGCGCGTTGCGCGCCGTCCCAGCCGGTGTCGGCAAGGTCGCGGTCGAACACGAGGATGCGCTGCGTGCCCAGCGCGAGCAGCGCGTCGATCGCCTCGCGCTGCGCGGCCAGCGTGTCGAGGCGGCGTTCCTCGGCAGCGGGCGCGGTGGCGTCAGGTGGCGGGGGCGAGATAGCCATCGGCGTACCAGCGATGGAGGTGTTGCAGTTGCGCGACACCCAGCGCACGGCAATCCTGCGCGCGCAGCGCGCGGCAGTCGGCGAGGCGCACCAGCGACGCGTCGCCGGCGGCACGCTCGACCGACTCGCCGTTGACATGCATTTCCACGGCATCGTAGAGCATGACAGTGCGCGCGTCGAGTGCCAGCCCGCGCGTGGCGATGCACTTGCGGAATGCCGCGGGCGGCAGAGGTGCGCGGGGCGGATCGAAGACGACGATCGGCTTGGGCTCGGACAGCGCGCGGCCGAGGAAGCGCCGCACGACCGCGGCGTCCCAGCGCAGCGCCCGCAGCATTGCGGCGACGCGTCGCACCATGGCGTCGGGAATGCGCGCCGGCGCAGTCGCGGGCCGCAGGGCGGGATCGGCGTAGCGGCCGGGCAGGTCGACCTCGTCGCGCAGGAAGTCGAGGAACGCGACCGCCAGCTCCTGCGCCGTCGCCGCGCGAAAACCGATCGAGTACGTCGTGCAGGGCTCGAGCGCGACGCCGTCGTGCGCCCATTCCGGCGGCAGGTAGAGCATGTCGCCCGGTGCGAAGACCTCGTCGTGCGACGGCGCGAAGCGGCGCAGGATGCGCAGCGGAAGTCCCGGGCGGAATGACGCATCGTCCTGCCGGCCGTACCGCCACCGCCGGCGGCCGAAGCCCTGCAGCAGGAACACGTCGTAGTTGTCGAGGTGAGGGCCCACGCCGCCGCCGGCGGCCGCGTAGCTCACCATCACGTCGTCGAGCCTCGCATACGGCACGAAGGCGAAGTGGCGCAGCAGCGCGTCGCATGCCCTCTCGTGCCGGTTCACGCCCTGCACCAGCAGCGTCCAGTTGCGCGCGGGCAGCGAGCGAAAATCGGCGGGGCGCAGCGGCCCGTGCGTCAGCGTCCACGTCGAGCGTTCGCGCACCACCAGCCGCGACTCGACGTCGTCGCGCGCGGCCAGACGCTTGAGCGCAGGCAGGTCGAGCGGACCCGCAAAGCCGGGGAGCGCCGCCGGAATGCGCCGCGCTTCCTTCTGCCAGTGACGGGCCAGGAACGCGGCCGGCGACAACCCACCGAGCAGCTGGCGTGCGTCGAACATGCACCCGATTATAGGCCGGAGGTCGCAGCGACAGGCGCTCGCGGCGGCGGCGCTACAATGTCGCCCGCCGCCCATGACCGCGCCGCGCGCGGCCCGCACAACCAGCCCACGAGTCCCGCATGAACATCTTCGCCAACACCGTCGTCTCGCTCACGTTCAAGCTGTTCGACGCCAGCAGCGCGCTGATCGAGGAGACGCCCGAGCCGATCACCTATCTGCACGGCGGCTATTCCGGCATCTTCCCCAAGGTGGAGGCGGCGCTCAACTTCAAGAACGTCGGCGATACGGTCTCGGTGACGCTCGAGCCCGCCGACGCGTTCGGCGACTACGACCCGCAGCTGATCCGCATGGAGGCGGTCGATACGCTGCCGCCGGACGTCAGCGTCGGCGGTTACCTCGTTGCCGAGGAGGACGGCGAGGAGCGCGTCTGGCGCGTGACGAACGTCGCCGACGGCAAGGCCGTGCTCGACGGCAATCACGAGCTCGCCGGCCAGCGCCTGCGCTTCGACTGCACGATCGTCGACATCCGGCCGGCGACGAAAGAGGAGATCGAGCACGGGCATGTGCATGGGGCGCATGGGCATCACCACTAGGGTCGACGAAAAAGGCGCGTCGCACGCCCGGCGCATGACGCATCCACTTCGTTGCGCCTTTTTCGCCGAGGTGGAATCGGGGCGGGCGGCTTGGGGCGGCCCGGCGCCGCCCGCCTTCGAAGGGCACGCAACACCGAGCGTCGTGCGGACGCTTGCGTCCCCTCTATCGCTCAGCCAGATTCTTGAGCTCGTAGAGCGCCGCGTGCGCCTCGCGCGGCGAGAGCGCATCCGGGTCGAGCGCGGCGAGGCGGTCGAGCACGGCGGCATGCTGCACGGCTGAAGGCGCCTCGACGGCTGGCTCCGCAGCGAACAGGTCCGCCTGGCCTTCGTTGCGCGCCGAGAACTGGTCGAGGCGCGCGAGGTAGGCGCGCGCCTGCTTGACCGTGTCCGCCGGCACGCCGGCGAGCTTCGCCACCTGCAGCCCATAGCTGCGATTCGCCGGGCCGTCCTCGACCGCGTGCAGGAACACGATGCCGTCCTTGTGCTCGACCGCGTCGAAGTGAACGTTGGCGCAGCCTTCCATCTCGGCGGCAAGCGCGGTCAGCTCGAAGTAGTGCGTGGCGAACAGCGTCAGGCTGCGGTTGCGCTCGGCCAGGCGGTGCGCGATCGCCCACGCCAGCGCCAGCCCGTCGAACGTCGACGTGCCGCGGCCGATCTCGTCGATCAGCACGAGGCTGCGCGGCGTGGCGCGGTTGAGGATGTAGGCCGCCTCGGTCATCTCGACCATGAACGTCGAGCGGCCGCCGGCCAGGTCGTCGGATGCGCCGATGCGCGTGAAGATCGCGTCGAGCGGACCGATGGACGCCTCGTCGGCGGGCACGAACGAGCCGCAGTGCGCGAGCAGCGCGATCACCGCGGTCTGGCGCATGTAGGTCGACTTGCCGCCCATGTTCGGCCCGGTGACGACGAGCAGGCGGCGATCGCGCGCGAGCGCCACGTCGTTGGGGACGAAGTCGTCGACCTGGCGCTCGACGACCGGATGGCGGCCGCGGCGGACCGCGATGCCCGGCTCGGCAGTGAAGCGCGGTCGCGCGAGCCTGAGTGCGAGTGCGCGCTCGGCCAGGTTCGCGAGCACGTCGAGGCTGGCGAGTGCTGCCGCCGCGCGCTGCAGCACCGGGATCGCCGGGGCAAGCTCGGCGACCAGCGCCTCGAACAGCAGCTTCTCGCGGGCCAGCGAGCGCTCCTGCGCCGAGAGCGCCTTGTCCTCGAAGGCCTTCAGCTCCGGCGTGACGTAGCGCTCGGCGTTCTTGAGCGTCTGCCGCCGCCGGTAGTCGGCGGGGACTCGCCCGGCATGCGCGTGCGTGACTTCGATGTAGAAGCCGTGCACGCGGTTGTACTCGACCTTGAGCGAGGCGATGCCGGTACGCTCGCGCTCGCGCTTCTCGAGCGCCAGCAGGAACTCGCCGCAGTTCGTGTCGATCGACCGCAGCTCGTCGAGCTCGGCGTCGAAGCCCGCCGCGATCACGCCGCCGTCGCGGACCTGGGCCGCGGGTTCGGCGTGCAGCGTGCGCGCAAGGCGCTGGTGCCACGCGGGGTCGATGGCAAGCGCATCGCGCACGTCGTCGAGGGTGTCGCCGGAGAGGTCGGCAAGCGCCGCGGCGAGCGCCGGCAGTGCGGCGAGCGTGTCGCGCAGGCCGGCCAGGTCGCGCGGGCGCGCCGAGGCGAGCGCCACGCGCCCGGCGATGCGCTCGACGTCCGCGGTGCGCTTCAGCGTCGCGACGATCGCATTTCGCGCCGTCACGGCGCCGAGCAGCGCCTCGACGGCGTCGTGGCGCCCCGCGGCGCGCAGCGGATCGGCGAGCGGTTGCGTCAGCCAGCGGCGCAGCGTGCGGCTGCCGGCCGCTGTCGCGCAGCCGTCGAGCAGCGACAGCAACGTGGGCGCCGGCTCGCCGGCGAGCGTATGCGTGATCTCGAGCGTGCGACGCGCGGCAGGGTCGAGGCCGAGGAACTCGCCCGACGCCTCGACGCGGATGTCGCGCACGTGCGCGAGCGAGGCCTGCTGTGTCGCGCCCGCGTACGCGACGAGCGCGCCGGCAGCCGCCAGCGCGAGCGGCACGTCGGCGACGCCGAACGCGGCGAGGTTGTGGAGTCCGAGCACGCGCAGCAGCGCGCGCTCGGCGCCGGTGGCGTCGAACTGCCACGCGGGCAGGGCGCGGGTGGGGACGCCGCGCGAGCGCGGCGCCGCCTCGCCGTCCTCGGCTACGAGCAGCTCGGCGGCTTCGATGCGCTCGAGCGTGGCCGCGGCCTCGGCGAGCGGCGCTTCGGCGAGCGTAAGCCGTCCCGAGGCCAGGTCGAGCCAGGCCACGCCCGCGCGCTTGCCCGACGCGTGCCAAGCCGCGAGCAGGCACTCGCGGCGCGCATCGAGCAGGCTCGCGTCGGTCACGGTGCCAGGGGTGACGATGCGAGCGACCCTGCGCTCGAGGGGGCCCTTGGTTGTCGCCGGGTCGCCGAACTGCTCGACGATGACGACCGACTCGCCCGCCTTCATCAGCCGGGCGAGGTACTGTTCGACGGCGTGGTACGGCACACCAGCCATCGGGATCGACGCGCCGGCCGACTGCCCGCGTGCGGTCAGCGTGATGTCGAGCAGCCGCGCGGCGCGCTGCGCGTCGTCGAAGAACAGCTCGTAGAAGTCGCCCATCCGGTAGAAAACCAGCTTGTCCGGATGCTCCGCCTTGACGCGCAGGTACTGCTGCATCATTGGCGTGTGAGCGGCGAGCGCG
>Ga0209254_10006353_pt1 | contig 10904 bp, 8 predicted proteins | sample FrelakmetDIP11DI_FD_187148 | JGI IMG/M metagenome (GOLD analysis project Ga0209254, IMG submission 187148) | Freshwater lake sediment microbial communities from the University of Notre Dame, USA, for methane emissions studies - DIP11 DI (SPAdes)... | ecosystem: Environmental > Aquatic >... | reverse complement strand
CGGATATTACCATACCGCTTACCTGATAAAAAATCATCTTTTATTTTATCAGGAAGGTTGCTGCCAGTAATTAGAGGTTCCGCTTTATTGCCAAAATAGAAGGTGATCCTGAAAGTATCCTGCAGGATACCAATCCAGAATAAGGTTTTTTTCTTCAGCTGCATCTTGAACAGCCATTGCTTGCCATCATTGTAATACCTCCACTCTTCAGTCACATTCTGATAATTTTCGTTGACATAACCCATTATTTCCTGCCAGACATCCTTTTTGTCTCCAATAATTGAGAAAAGGATATCCTCCGACGGATAAACCGATTTGTCGCTCAATACAAGTTTCTCAGGTTCAGCCATAATAAATAAAAAATAATATTAGTCTCCAAATCAGGTGTTGCTGGTTGCTGGGTGCTGAATAGTTTCAAACCAGCAATAAGTAATAAGTAATGAGCAACAAGCAACTTTAATTAATAATTGGAATCAACATTAAAATTAATAATTTTATAACAGATAAATCTATTTAACATGAAGAATGACAAGTCCATTGACCAGCTTTGTGAACGTTATCCGGCACTATCGGACTTAAGGAATAACATATCTGATGCTTCAGGAATGATTATCGGTTGCTATACAAATGGAGGTAAATTACTTATATGTGGCAACGGAGGCAGCAGTACCGATGCCGACCATTTTACAGGCGAACTGATGAAGAGCTTCGAATCGTGCCGGCCTCTTGATGACAGTTTTAAGAAAAGACTGCAGAAAATTTCAGGAACCAGGGGAAAATATCTTGCCGTGAAACTTGAACATTCATTGCCTGCAATATCACTTTCATCAAGCATTGCTCTTACAACAGCAATATCAAATGATACTGATCCATCACTTGTATTTGCCCAGCAGGTAATGGGGTATGGTAATGAAAATGATGTACTTATCGGAATAAGCACATCGGGCAATTCTCAAAATATAGTTGATGCCTGCATCACTGCTAAAGCATTGAATATTAATGTTATAGGAATTACCGGTAAAACAGGCGGCAAAATGAAACAATATTGTGATGTTCTCGTAAACGTACCGGAAACAGGGACTGCCCTTATTCAGGAATTGCATCTGCCGGTCCTGCATACAATATGCCGCATAGTCGAAAATTACTTTTACAGTAACTAACAAAACTCTGATATGAAACCTGAATTTTTAAAAGAAGTTCTGGAAAAAATAAGATCAGTTAAAATAGCAATAATAGGCGACTTCTGCCTTGATGCCTATTGGTTTGTGGATAAATCCAAAAGTGAGATCTCTGTCGAAACAGGCCAATTAACCGAACCAGTCAGGATTCAAAAATACTCTCTCGGCGGAGCAGGTAATGTTGCAAATAACCTCGCCTCCACGAAGATCAGTGATATAAGAGCTTTTGGTGTGATTGGAAATGATCCGTTCGGGACTGAAATGATCTCAATAATGAAAAAGGCAGGGATAAACACTAAAAACATGCTGATCCAGGAAAGAAACTGGTCCACACATGTTTATATCAAACCCCATATCGGTGAAGATGAACAGAACAGAATTGATTTCGGGAACTTCAACATGCTTTCAGACGAAACTGCCGACAGATTAATCAATAATCTTAGGGAAGAATCGGATAAAGTTGACCTGGTAATAATCAACCAGCAAGTCTTATCGGGAATCCATACAGAATACCTCAGGTTGAAATTGGTGGACGTTATTAGCTCATACCCCGATAAAATCTTTATTGCCGACAGCAGGAATTATACTGACTTTTACAGCGGAGCTTACCGAAAAATGAATGATTCAGAGGCGGCCAGGTTATGCGAAATCTCCAAAAAAACGGGTGAAGCAGTAACATATACTGAAGTTATTTCCGCAGCGGAACGGTTATATGAAAGGTACAGGAAACCACTGTTTATAACACGGGGCAGCAATGGTTCCGTTGTAACTGACGATAAAGGAATTTCAGAGATCAGCAGCCTGATGATCATATCCAGAACTGATCCTGTAGGAGCCGGAGACAGCTATCTGTCAGGAGCTGCAGCAGCTCTCGCTGCAGGATATTCCATTGAAACAGCCGGTGAACTTGGAACATTTACAGCCGGAGTAACAGTTCAGAAATTGTTTCAAACCGGAACAGCCACCCCGGAAGAGATCCTTGCTATCGGGAGCGACCCTGACTATATCTACCAGCCTGAAGTAGCCGTAGATATCAGGCAGGCAAAATACTTTAATAATTCTGAAATAGAAATAATAAACAAGTTCCCTGGTAATATCAAAATCAGGTACGCAATCTTCGACAACGACGGGACAATATCAACCCTTCGGGAAGGCTGGGAACAGATCATGTCGCCGATGATGATTAAAGCTATACTCGGGGAAAAGTACCTCGAAGCAGATGAATTAACCTATGACAAGGTAAGATCAGCAGTAAACCATCTGATTGACAAAACAACCGGAGTTCAAACACTTAAACAGATGCAGATGCTGGCCGGTTTGGTTGCAGAATTCGGTTTTATCCCTGAAGATCAGATCCTCAATGAATTTGGTTACAAGGAGATTTACAATAACGATCTGATTGAAATGGTATGGGATCGTGAAAAAAAGCTTAATAAAGGTGAACTCAATGTTGAGGACCTCACTCTTAAGAACGCTGTTCCTTTTCTCAAAGCACTTTACGACAGGGGAATCAAGCTGTACCTTACAAGCGGAACCGACGAGGAAGATGTTAAGCACGAAGCAGCTGTTCTGGGATATGATTCCCTTTTTGAGGGAAGAATATATGGAGCAACCGGAAATATTAACAGAGAAGCAAAGAAGTTGGTGCTCGACAGGATACTTGATTCATTCGGCGAATCAGAAGCTTCATCAATTGCTGCATTTGGTGACGGACCTGTGGAAATAAGGGAAACTCACAAACGGGGAGGCATAACAGCCGGGATTGCCAGCAACGAATTAAGGAGATTCGGCCTTAACCTCAAAAAAAGGACCAGGCTGATCCAGGCAGGAGCAGATATCATTGTTCCGGATTTTTCGCAGCAGGAAATACTATTTGAATTATTAAATATCAGATAGATGGCAAATTCACGGTTTGACAGGAACAGGCTGTCAGTCAAAAACCTGAGCGAAAGGATAAATCAGATCAATATTGAACAGAAGAAAGTTCCACTGACTTATCAGCCACGTGACCTGTCTGATCGTGATAAAAATCTAATCAGGGCAACAGCCGTGCGGATTATTAAAGCCCGTAAAGAGAAGAGATCAGTAATACTTGCATTTGGTGCGCATACTATCAAAAACGGTCTTGGACCCCTCCTTATTGAACTGATTTCCAAAGGATGGGTGACCCACCTGGCAACTAATGGGGCAGGTATTATACACGACTGGGAATTTGCCTTCCAGGGACAATCGGGAGAAGATGTGCGGGAAAATGTCAAGAATGGTCAGTTCGGTATATGGGAAGAGACAGGCAGGTTCATTAATCTGGCGCTGGTTGCAGGAGCCTTTGAAGGACTCGGTTATGGTGAATCGATAGGAAAGATGATTTCCGCCGAAGGCATAAATATACCCGATAAAATATTCCTTATTAATGAAGTCCGTAAAAATATGGAGTGTGATCCAGGGTATGCTTCTTCAGCCCTCGATTATTATGATACAATTAAAAAGCACAATCTGAAAGCCGGATTATTGGGTATTCCTCATCCTTTTAAAAAATACTCTATCCAGTGCGCGGCATATGATCTGAGTATACCCTTTACCGGGCATCCCATGATGGGACATGATATTATATACACCCACCCCATGAATCATGGTGCTGCAATCGGACGGACCGCAATTAATGATTTCCTTTCTTTTGCAAATAGCGTGAGCAACCTGGAGGAGGGAGTTTACTTGTCAATCGGTTCAGCAGTGATGTCGCCCATGGTCTTTGAGAAATCCCTTTCAATGGCTCAGAATATTGAAATACAGAAAGGAAAACATATTGATAACCATTTTATTATGGTCGTCGACCTGGCAGAAAACGAGTGGGACTGGAATAAAAAGGGAGAACCTGCTGCCGATAATCCTGCATATTATCTGAGGTATTGCAAGACCTTCAGCAGAATGGGAGGCGAAATGCATTATATGTCAGCCGATAACAGGGATTTCCTTACCGAACTTTATCATTGTCTGTCAGAAGAGAAATCTGAATAATCATCTTAGCCAGATAAGTATCAGGACCGTGATAAAGGTAAGAATTAACAGGTGTAGCCTCCAATCCGTCAACCCCTTGAATGATGCGATGCCTTTTGAATAATCGATTGTAGTCTTCTCCAGCTTTGAAGGATCGGTCTTTTTAGTAAAAGCGGATACTGCAAACAATACTGCAGTAATTATAATTTCAGCCCAGAGTCCGCGGTATCCGAAATTCAATGTAAGCTTGCGATGAAGGAAAGGAAAAACCTGTTCCCCGGCATCGGGACCAAGCATCTGGTCAATTACGAAAATTGTCGCAATAATTATTCCGATAAAAACCGAAACGGTTGCTCCCTTCAGTGTGACCTTTTTGCTGATTATTCCAAACAATATTGCCGGAAAGACAGGGATTACAAGATATGCTGAGATGGTCTGAAGATATTTATATAATCCCTCCTCATTTTTATAGACCATATAGGCAGCGCCGATTCCGAGGAAAGTAACAATTAATATTACCAGACGGCCGAATGCGACCTGTTTTTTTTCAGGGAATCCCGGCTTGAATTCAACAATAAAATCCCGCACGACAAGCGTTGAGACTGAATTCAATACTCCAATAAGCGAAGTAATTAATGCTGCAAGCAGCGAAGCCAGGAGCAATCCTCTCAAACCCGCAGGCAGCAGCTTATTAAGAAGCAATACAAATGTTTGCTTTGTTTCATCGCCCTGAAGTTCTCCGGGGAATAATGCAAATGCGATTACCCCCGGCAATGCAAAAATAAAAATAGGGAGCAGCTTCAGAAGGGTAGCAAACATCGCCCCCCATCTCGCATTTTTAAGATCAGGAGCTGCAAGAACCCTCTGAACATTAACCTGATCCATTCCCCAGTAGAAAATACCTGCATAAAAAGCAGTCGCCAGGATACCCCAGAAAGGATAGACCGGATCGTCGTATGGTTTTGCTATTGACATCATCTGCGGAGCTGTTTCCATTAATCCGTTCCAGCCGCCAACCTTGTCAAGCCCTATAAAAAGCATGATTGCCGCTCCTCCTATTATAATAATAACCTGGATGGCATCAGTATAAGCGACTGCAGTGAAGCCTCCGATAATTGTGAATAATGCGACAATTATGCCGATGTAAAAAATAGTCGACATTATGTTCCAGCCCAAAATGCTGTTTAAAACAAGAGCTCCCGCAAATAGTGTAAAGGCGAGCTTGGTCATTATGCTGATAACCAGCATAAGTCCTGAAAAAAATGTCCTTGCACGCCTGCTGTATCTTATTTCCAGAAACTCGGGAATGGTATACAGCTTATTCTTCATGTAGTATGGAAAGAGTATTGCACAGGCAACGCCAAGGGTAATGAATGTCGTAAGCTCCACCAGACCGGCCGAAAGTCCATAACGGTATGAATCACCTGAAAGGCCTACAAGATGCTCGGCGCCGATGTTTGTTGCGAAGAGTGAAGCGCCTATGACCGGCCATTTTATCGACCGGCCTCCAAGAAAGAAATTTGTACTGTTTTTAGCCGCTTTTTTACGGTACGCCATGTACATTCCGTAACCCAGGCTGCCTGTCATTACAAAGAAAAGCACAATCCAGTCCAGAGGTGTAAGGTTCAGGTTCATTTTACATTTCTGAAACGATTCTATTCATCTTCTTAACACTGAGTATCATAGACCTTACTGTATGATAATTGATTTTCCAGGAGTGTCCCATATGGGTCCAGACCGGAACCCCCTCACGTGTAAGCAGGGGGTACCACTCTCCTACTTTTTTATTAATTACCTTGTCAAACACAAACCGGTGTACATTTTTATACGATTCCCAGTATACCCTATCCTTAAACATTATGTATGCATCGAGCATTGCGGTAAGAACCTCTGCCTGCTGCCAGAATTCCTTCTCACGATCGGATACTCCCCCTGAGTGAGGTCCTTCAACGTAGACTCCTCCGAATTCAGTGTCAATGCCATTCTGAACAGTGTGATCAAAGATTGTCCGGAAATCATGGCTGTATTTATCTTTATCAATCCTGAGAATTTCAAGAGCATGATTGAGCAGCCATGCAAACTCAGCATTGTGCCCGTAACATGTATTATCAGTTACATTGGCTTTTTTCCCTTCTCCTGTAAACCTGTCCCATCCCCAGATTATTTCGAATTTGATCTGGGGAGCGATCGTCCAGTCTTTAAAAAATTGAGGAATGCCGGTTCTGTATTTTGGATGAATTATCCTGTTCAGAAGAAGATCAATCACTTCCAGCAATTTCCTTCTGTGAACATCCGAGCCTGTACATTCATAAAGGGTTGTAAAGGCTTCCATAAGATGCATGTGAACATCAAGTGTTTTACGGTCGCCTCCTGCACTTCCCGGCCCGCGGAGCGTCCAGTCGCGTTCAAACATCTCCCAGTAGCCTCCGTACATTGTATCTGTACAGTATTTCTGAATAAGGTCGAAAACCTTCCCGGCATATTCAATACCTTGCGTGTCACCTGTTGCCAGGGTAAATTCGCTCAAGGCATAAATAGCAAAGCTCTGACCATAAATTATCTTTTTGTCGATTTTGACATTTCCTTTACGGTCCATCATCCAGTAAAATCCCTCCTTCTCCCTGTCCCACATTTTATTTATCAGGAAGTCAGCGCCATGCTTTGCCAGTGCTGCAAATTTTCCTTCACCATACCCGGCACGGTGTGCGGAAGCAACAGTGTAAAGGCATCGCGCCTGAGCAATGAGCGATTTTTCATCCTCACCTGTGTCTTTACCATCTTTGTCAAAATGAGTGATATAACCACCATTTCTATCATCAACCATCCTTGTGATCCAGAACGGCAATAATTCATTAACCAGATGACTTTCAGCTTCATCTCTGATTCTTATGACTTCTTCCCTGTTCATTTTAAATAACAATTATAAATTTCCTGGTTTTACCACTAATGTGCTTTCCATCAGTGAGGTAACGCTGGCATATCGCCATGTTTTAAAAAGCAGCCGGAAATAGAACATCAATTGTGAGATAATTAACAATAAAAACACCCCACCTCCCGTGACAGGTCTCCATGCCGGAAAAATCGACAAAATTATTATTCCCAAAGCAATTTGAGCCAAGATTAGAAATAACATCAAAATGTATGATGATTTAAGTTTTCCAAAGGTCTGGCTGAATCCGAAGCCGAGCGCCGTAAAACACGATAAATTCGAATTAGCAGCTTTTCCTGCCCGTGCATAATCTGCGACTAGCAAAAACAGAGGAATAATCATCAGGATAAAAGCAACTGCACAGATCACGAGGGTATAAGCGTTTTTTTCAGAAATAGTCTCTGAGGAGCTTATGATACCCAACGGGATCAGTATAATTATTCCGGAAAGAAAGCTCATTATTAATGTTATTATCAATGAAATAACAAGAAACGACCAGAAATTCGCTGAACATCCTCTGAAAAATTCCTGGTAAGAGAATTTTTCGTTGTCTTTTCTGAGACTGTGGAACAGGCCCCCTGTAAGGAAGGCATTAATTATAAATCCGGTCAGATATACTATCACAAATCCTGCTGTAAAAAATGTTACAAGGCTTTTCATCGTTGATCCAAGGTCAGCAAAAGCTTCTACATCAAATCCTCCTTCAAGCTTTTCGGTGATCATACTTGTTCCAAATGCTGAACCCAGTGAGCTTCTGAAAGGATACATCAAAACCGATACCAAAATGAACATGATGAACCAGACAATCAGTACACCTTTCCATAATCGGATGGAGCGTAGAATACCTGTCTTAAGTGAGCTTAATACTTTCATAATTATCTTATTTACAGCAACATAATACTCAGATAGAATTCAATGAAAGCAGTTATCTTATTAACCAGCCTGTGCAATGGAGCTTTCTGAGGTGTCATGGTCATAGAATTGTTATTGTAATCAACATCCATGCTGATCTTAAACTCCGGATCAATTTTGACCCATTCAATCTCCCTGTTGCCTGTATATTTAAAATCCTTATATCTCTCTTTGCCATCCCATTTTTCAAGGACCTCATCACCGTTTGTAAAATGTATAAGCACATCGACCGGAAGCATGATCTCACCTATCCTCCCGAGCTCCGCCACAGAGAAATAGAGCGAATCGACGTTAAATCCTGCAATTTCGGATATATCATCTGAATCTGACCTGCCCTGAGGTTTTTGATATTTATGGTTATCGATCCCCTGCACTTTGTAGTCGCAAATCCCTGTTCCATATAATGTCTGGTCAAAAAACCAGTTCATGTCCGGTCCGAATTTGTCCCCATGCTCACGACTGACAACCTCATTTACAACATTTACGAAATCTGTTCCCGATGGATGCTTAAAAGCCCATTTCCTGTAATACTCCCTGAAAACTTCATTTATAGTCTCCTCTCCAACAATACCCATTAGCGTATTTAGCCAAGTTGCAGCTTTAAAATATGAAATGATAAAGTATGTTCCGTGAGGATATTTCCAGGAGTATTCATTATTTGATACGGCCTGCCTGGCTGAAGATCTTAAATAAGGTAATCTGGTGGCAGCCGCATCTGATATTTTCAGAAGCGGATGATTTATTCTTCCTGAATTATTTCCATAAAAATGGTCCATAATTCTTACTTCCCAGAAAGAATTAACGCCTTCATCGAGCCAGGGTTCTTCAAATTCGTTGCTGGCAATAATTCCCATAAAATAAGCGTGCCCGAATTCATGAACTGTTACCATCTCCGGCTTATGAAAAAACGACGGCATAAAGTATGAAGATCCAGATGTAAAAAGAGTTGTATATTCCATTCCACCTGCACCTGCGCCAATTGAAGGGGGATCGACAAAAGTCAGATGAGGCCAGGGATAAGGACCTACATTCTTACCGAAGTATTCAAGCGCATTTTTTACAGCAGTAAACTGTCTCTCCGCCTGGTTAATCCTATCCTTTGGCATAAGAAGTGTAATATTCACATTATTCCACCTGTCAGTTAACACAGCATAATCGGGCCAGGCAGTCCATGCAAAATCAACAATATCTTCACCCCGGAATACCTGGGTTTTCATGATGCCGTCAGCTGTTTCTGAGATCAGCATACCGCCGCTGCCTGTGATATAATTTGCAGGCAGCGTGACAGTAACATCATAAACACTGTGATTAGAATAGAACTCTGATGTAGCGTGAAACTGATGGCAGTTCCATCCGCCAACCGTTGCATATCTCATTCCTGCCGGCTCATATACGCCGAATTTCGGGAACCATTGGGCAACAAAATAATAGTTGCCGGAATATCCTGTCCTTCTGATCCTTGACGGAAGCTTTGTCTCAAAACCAATTTTAACAAATACTGTATCTCCTGGTTTGGCAGGTTCATGAAGAATCACCCTGAGAACCGTTCTATCTGCCTCGTTGCCATCATCGGGACTTATATATTCCATTTCCGGCAGAAGGTCAAATCCATTGTCATCCTCAAAAGATTCTATTTCGATCCATCCCAGATCAAGGTCATCTTCACCCGGAGACCCTCTCATTTCCTTGAAATAAGTGGTTCTGCTGCTCCTGAAAGCATTCATGTAGAGATGCATTTGTATGTCAGGAACAGTGTCACCTGATCTGTTTACCCAGTATGCCTCCATTTTTCCGCTGACAGTTTTTGCATCCGTATCAAGCCTTACATCCATTTTATAACCTGTGATACGTTCACTGAGCGGAACTTTATTTATAATCTGCGCATTAAGGGTATTAACAACAAAGAACAAGCCTAAAATAAAGGCCGATTTTCGTTCCATAAATTAAAAATTAATATTCAGAAACAAAATCTAATGAGTGCAGAAATCAGATTGGAATATTTTCGATTATTTTTTCTCAGGTTCCCTTGTAAGTGTCAGAGGGATCTCACCCTGAGAATAAACAGCCTTGCCTGTCATTTTTGTATCATTTTCAGCTTTTAGGCTGATCGCAATATTATCTCCTTCAATATATACAACAAATGCAACGGAGTCTTTTTCGACCTTGGTGTTTTCTCCCGGTATTTTATAATCGCTGCCGGCAAAGGATATTGTCGTTGAATACTTATCCCCGGCAAAAGCAATATCGATTGTACCAAGATTATACCCTTCAGGGGCTAAGGGAGCTTCAAATTTCCATTTACCCACAGGATTGTTTTTTACATTTGAGGTTTGACCTGAAATGATGGAAGCGCTGAATAACAGAAACATAATAAAAGTAATAGTCTTTCTCATAATAATTTGTTTATTAACCTTATAATAAAAATTCAGAGCGACGAAGATAACGTAAAAATACAATAAAAAAATCTTAACTTTAGAATTTATGAGCGTAGTAAATTTCTTTATATATTTATATATGTACATATATAATTTTATCTACATTTGTATTGTGAAATAATTAACAGTTCCAGCAAGTATGAAAAAACTTTTGATTTTAGGTGCAGGTACAGGAGGCACAATGATGGCAAACAAGATGAGGAAAGAACTATCCCGCGAGGAGTGGGACATCACAATTGTTGATCAGGATAAAACTCATTATTACCAGCCAGGATTTCTTTTTATTCCATTTGGTTTTTATAAAAAAGCCGATGTTATAAAACCGAAGCATAATTTTTTCCCCATTGGAGTAAATGCAATTTTTGAGACAATTGACATGATTGATGCCAAAGATAATAAAGTCCATCTTGCAAACGGGAAAGTACTTCTTTATGATATATTGATAATAGCCACGGG
>Ga0209254_10006352_pt1 | contig 10905 bp, 11 predicted proteins | sample FrelakmetDIP11DI_FD_187148 | JGI IMG/M metagenome (GOLD analysis project Ga0209254, IMG submission 187148) | Freshwater lake sediment microbial communities from the University of Notre Dame, USA, for methane emissions studies - DIP11 DI (SPAdes)... | ecosystem: Environmental > Aquatic >... | reverse complement strand
CACGCATTTTCAACACGACCCTGATCGCCGCGCTGTTCGCAGCCAGCGGCAGCGCCCAGGCCGACCGCCACCAGGACGACGAGATGATCGTGCGCGCCAGAGTCGTTGCCAGCGTGCCGGTGTACGACACCGTCAACGAACCGCGCAAGGAATGCTGGATCGAAACCACCGGCTACGAAACGCAGACCACCCGCAGCGCCGGCAACCCCGGCGGCGCCATCGTCGGCGCTATCGCGGGCGGCCTGATCGGCTCGACCGTCGGCAAGGGTAACGGCAAGGTCGCCGCAGCCGCCGTCGGGGCGGCCACCGGCGCCGTGGTGGGCGACCGCTGGAATGGCGGCGTGGTCACCGAGTCGCGCCCTGTCCAGGTTGAACGTTGCAGCATCCAGGACAACACCCGTCAGGTGCTGACCGGATATGACGTGCGCTACCGCTTCAACGGTCGCGAATTCACCACCCGCCTGCCGTATGACCCAGGCAGGTACCTCAATCTCAACGTGTCATACCGCATCGCGCAGGACCAGCACGACAGCGGCTGGAAAAACGGCCCGCGCAGTTAAAACAGCCGCGCCCCGTCTTCACTTCATGAAAGGAACCTGATCATGCTACGCACCACATTGCTTGCCGCAACACTCCTCCTCACACCTGTCGCAACACTCGCTTCCGGGGGCCATCACGGCGGTGGCTACGTCATCGACGCCGAGCCGAGTATCGCCGTTTCAATCGGCGCGCCACTCGGTGGATTCAACCTGTTCTACCAGAGCGGGGGCTATCCCTACGCAGCCATGGCACCGGTCTACTACCGCGCGCCGGTTGTCGTGCGGGCGCCGTATTACCCGGTGCATCGCGTCCACTATTACCCGTCACGCAACGACTGGCATGGCGGCGGGCGATATCACCGCAACGACGACCGTCATCACGGCCGCAACCATAACGGTCGCCATGATCGTGATCGTGACCATGGTCGGGGCGATTGAACACTGCTAATCAAAAGGAATGAAAAACCGCCTCCAGCTTGGGGGCGGCGTCACGACCGCAGCTTATTGGTGATGGACGACGAAGGCCAGTTCGGTGCTGAAATTGCCGACGCCGCGATGGTTGGTCAGCGTCCAGCCGCTGCCTTTCAGGTACGTCGTCATCTCGCGCGTCATCTCGGGGTTGCCGCAAATCATCACGCGGTCATGTTCGGGATCGGGGAGCGGCAGCCCGAGACCTTGCGACAACGCGCCGGAGCGAAACAGCTCGGAGCCGCGTTCGGGGGTGGCAAACGCTTCGCGCGTCACCGTCGGTACGTAAGCCAGCTGCGAATTGCCCATCGCTTCGATGTCCGCGCGATACGCCAGTTCGGCCACGCTGCGCACCGAATGCACCAGCACCACCTGTTCAAAGCGCGCATAGGTTTCCGGATCGCGGATCAGGCTGATGAAGGGCGCGAGGCCGGTGCCGGTGGACAGCAGGTGCAACACGCGGCCGGGCAACACATGATTCAGGGTAAGCGAGCCGGTGGCCTTGCTGTTGACCCAGACCGAGTCGCCTGGCCGAACCTGCGCCAACTGGCTGGTGAGCGGACCGTCGGGGATATGAATGCTGAGGAATTCCAGTTCGTCACGGTCGGCGGTGGAGACGATGGAATAGGCGCGCGCCACCAGCCTGCCCTCGCGCTTGAGGCCGATGGTGACGAATTCGCCGTTCTCGAACGCGAAATCCTGCGGCCGGGTCAGCGTGAAGCTGAAGGTTTTGTCCGACCACGGGCGCACGGACTGCACGGTTTGTTCGCTGTAGGGCATGGGTGCTCGCTCCTAAACGTAAACGGTTTGTTTCCAGGCTTCGATCGCCGCCGCGCGCGCGCGGAACACGGCTTCGCGAATTTTATCTGGCGCGGATGCCCGCGCCACTGCGCCTGCATCGACTGCACGGGCAACCGCAAACGCCTGCATCAAATACGTGGGCGCGGGGAAATCGCGCGTCTCGTAGCCCGGGCGGCCGCGAAAATCGCTTTCGCAGGCCTGCAGAAACTCGGCGAAGCGCTCCGGCCGTCGAAATGCATCGACGCGTTCCAGCAATTCGACTACGGTCGCAGCACGCAGTTCCAGCGCACGATGCGCATTGCCATGGTCGCGCGCCACCGCGAGCGCAAGGTCGCGGCAATCAGCCGGCACCCGGATGCGTTCGCTCAACGCACGCACCAGTTCGACGCTTTTGGCTTCGTGGCCATGATGCTTCGGCCACAATTCGGGCGGCGTGACGCCCTTACCGAGATCATGGGTGAGTGCAGCGAAGCGCACCGGCAGGCTATAGCCCTGCTGCGCCGCCCAGTCGACCACCAGCATGACATGCACGCCGGTGTCGATTTCGGGATGATGTTCGGGCGGCTGCGGCACGCCGAACAGGCGGTCGATTTCCGGCAGCAGCCTGGCCAGCGCACCGCAGTCGCGCAGCAGCGCGAACATGCGCGAAGGCTGCGCCTCCATCAGGCCACGAGCGATTTCCTGCCACACCCGCTCCGACACCAGCGCGTCGACCTCGCCATTGGCCACCATCTGCCGCATCAGTACCAGGGTCTCCGGCGCTACCGTAAAGTCGGTGAAGCGGGCGGCGAAACGCGCCACCCGCAGGATCCGCACCGGGTCTTCGGCAAAGGCTGCGCTGACATGGCGAAAGGTTTTGGCCGCCAGATCACGCTGGCCGCCGTAGGGGTCGATCAACGCACCGGTTTCATCTTCGGCGATGGCGTTGATGGTGAGGTCGCGCCGCGACAAGTCTTCTTCCAGCGTGACGTCGGGCGCGGCGTGGACGGTGAAGCCCTTGTAGCCGTGACCGGATTTGCGCTCGGTGCGCGCCAGCGCATATTCGGCATGGGTATCGGGATGCAGGAAAACCGGAAAGTCCTTGCCGACCGGCTGATAACCCAGCGCCACCATCTGCGCCGGCGTGGCGCCGACGACCATGTAATCGCGATCGGTCACCGGCCAGCCCAGCAACCGGTCCCGCACTGCGCCACCGACGATGTAGGTTTTCATCGTGGCGCGGTGCGCTTAACGGCGCGCGTTTTCGCGGTAACCCTCGTAGCGCGCGCGCGGCGTATCGGCGCGCAAATATTCGGGGGCGATGGCTTCGAGCGTGGCCGGCTGGAAATCGAACACCGACGGCCAGCTGCCGCGGCAGACGTTGTCCGTGCACATGGCGTAGTAGTTGTCGCGCGTCATCAGCTTTTTGCCGGGTATGAGTTCCAGCGCCCAGGCCTGCAGGTAGGAAAACAGATCGCACAACGGGAAAATGCTGCGTTTCTTGCCGATGACTTCACCGACGTAGCTCACCAGTTCCCGCAGGGTATAGGCCTTGGGACCGCACAGGTCGTAGGTCTGGCCGTAGGTGGCCGGATTGTCGAGGCTGTCGGCAAAAGCGCGCGCAACGTCGTCCACGTGCACCGGCGCAAAGCGCACATTCGCCTTGCCCAGCGGCAACAGCGGGAAGGTTTTGAGCAGGCTGGCGAACATCGACAGGAAGGAGTCGCCGCGGCCAAAGATCACCGAGGGACGGAAAATCGTGACATCCAGACCGTAACCGTGGATGAACTTGGGCCCGTTGAGATACCAGTTCTCGTGTTCGATGTGCTGCATGCCGGCCTCGCGCACCAGCGCCTCGGCAATGCCCTTGGAACGCTGGTAGGCCGAGCGTGAATTCGGATGCGCCCCCAGCGCGCTCATATGCAGCAGGCGATGCACGCCCGCTTCGCCGCAGGCATGGATGATCTTGCGCGGCAATTCCATGTGGACTTTCTGGAAGTCCCCCCGGCGTGCGCTTGGCAGGTCAACACGACTGACCTTTTTTTCATGCAGGATGCCCACCAGATTGATGACGGCGTCCATGCCGCGGAACAGGCGGATCAGTTCCTGCTGGTCGTGCACATCGGCTTCGACCACTTCCACCGTCGGCAACAGGATCAGCTCTTTGGCCATTTCGCGGCGATGGCTCAGTACCCGCACCTGGAGGCCGCGCGCGGCGAGCTGGCTGACGAGGTGGGTACCGACAAAGCCGGAGCCGCCGAGAATACAAATGCGTTCAATCTTCATGGAGAAACGGTTTCTGAATATAAGGCGATGCTGATTTTATCGCGGAACGCATCAATTGCCGCGTTAATCATCAGCCAGCCCGGTTTCCGACGCAGGCTCCGCTGGCGCCGCCGGGGTGACCGCTTTTTTGCGCGCGGGCACCACACCGAGCCGGTCCTTCAACAGGACTGAGGGCTGGCCGAAGCGCTGAGCGTAGTACATGGCGTTGCTCATCACCTTCTTGACGTAATCGCGCGTTTCAGTGAACGGGATCGATTCGATGTAGACCGCGGCTTCCATCGGCTGGCTGTCGCGCCAGCGCTGCGCCCGTCCTGGGCCGGCGTTGTAGGCGGCGGTGGCCAGCACCGGCGATCCATCCAGGCTGGTCTGCACATGCTTCAGGTAATACGCGCCGAACTGGATGTTTTTGGCCGGCTCCTGCATCTCGCTCGGGTGAAATTCCTGGATGCCCAGGCGCTTCGCGATCCAGCGCGCGGTGTCCGGCATGATCTGCATCAGGCCGGACGCGCCCACATTGGAACGGGCGACGTTGACGAAGCGGCTTTCCTGCCGCATCAGGCCAAAAACCCAGGCTTCATCGATCTGGTTGTCGCTGGCCGCCTGTTGCGCGAGTTCCCGGTAGGGCGCGAGAAAGCGCAACTCGAAATCGTGCAGTTCGCGGGTGCGCTCGGCGGTGTTGATCGCGCGGTCGTACCATTCCATGCGCCGCGCCCACTCGGCGGCCGCCAGCAACTGGTTGTCGGAAAAGTTCCGGATCGCCCAGCCCCACTCCAGGCTGGCGTCGCTGCGCAAGCCGAGTTCGTACAGCGCCTGCGCGCGCAGGATACCGGGATGACGCGCCACTGCGGCGAGGTCCTCGCCGCCGGTCTTGATGTTGATCTGCGGCGCCTGCATCACCGGACCCAGTTCTTCCTGCGCCAGCTGGCCGTAGTAATGATGCTCACGCGACAAGGTCAGGAAAATGGCATTGGCCGCCTGGCGCTGCCCGTTCGCCTGCAGGGCGCGCGCGTACCAGTAACGCCAGACCGGCAGCGCGCGTGTCGCCACGCCCATGCTGTCGATCACCCGCTGCACCGTCTGCCAGTCGCCGGCACGCAGCGCAGCACGCGCCCACCATTCGCGCTGAAAATCGTTGACCGCCACGTAGCCCGCCTGCTGAAACCAGTCCAGCGCGACTGTCTCATGACGGCGTGCCGCCCAGGTGGCAAGGCGTGCCCAGGCGAAACGCAATTCGTCCGCGCCAAACTGCTGCGCGCGCGCGCGCAACGCCCGCTCGGCCTGGGCAGAACTGTTTTTGGCCAGCTGGTCCAGCGCATAGAGCGCGATTTCGCGATCGCCGCGCCGGCCGAAATCCAGCTTGCCATCCGTATTCAGCAGACGTGCCGGATCGCGGGCAGCCTGATCGAACAAGGTCGCAGCCGGACGCTGCGCTTCCGGCAACAGGCTGGCCACGCTACGCGCCACACTGGGGTTGCCGGCTTCCAGCGCCAGGCGCATGCGCCGCCAGATGTCTTCCTCGCCGAGCAATCCGGCCTCGATCAGCTGGGTGAATAAAGGCGTGCAGGCGGCTGGCAGGTCTCGCCCGGTAAACCACATCGCAATGGCGTCACGCTGGTGTTCCAGGTTGCCCTGCGCCCATTCGGCACGATAGGCATAGCACCGATGCGCGGCATCGGGTTTGACCAGGCGCGGATATTCGGCCAGGTACAGCGGCCAGTCGGCACGCGCGCCCAGGGTTTTCAACCAGTCGGCACGCAACAGTTCGGCCACGCGGCTGTCCGGATAACGCGCCAGAAATTCAGCGATGCGCGCCTCGTCGCCGCGGCCGGACAGCATCAGGCGCCAGTACTCGACATAGGGCGACAGCACATGATCGGCCGGGACGTCGGCAGCGGCGCGTTCGAGCGTCGTCACCTGCCGCGCGACAAACGCCGCCTGCGCGCGCAGTACGGCGTCGTCGCCTGACGCCGCCCATGCCGGCGACGCCGTGAACAGCGCGAGGAAGAAACAGCAGCAGAATTTCAGCATGGATCGAGGTTAACACGCAGCCCGCGCCTGCCGCGCGGGCTGAACCGGCATACGGCTTTACGCCAGAAACAGTTTGTAAGCAGGATTACGTGACTCATCCCAATAGGTGTAGCCCAGTCCATCCAGGAATTTCTGGTAGCCGGCTTTTTCCTTTTCCGGCACCTGGATGCCGACCAGCACGCGGCCATAGTCGGCGCCGTGGTTGCGGTAGTGGAACAGGCTGATGTTCCAGCCTTGGCTCATGCTTTCGAGAAAGCGCATCAGCGCACCCGGGCGCTCGGGGAATTCGAAGCGGTACAGCACTTCGTTGTCCGCCTCGGGCGCGCGTCCGCCGACCAGATGGCGAATGTGCAGCTTGGCCATTTCGTTGTCGGTAAGATCGAGCGCTTCGATGCCGTGGCGCTTCAGCAGTTCAACCACGCGCGCGCCTTCACCCGCGCCCGGCACCGACAGCCCGACGAATACGCGCGCTGCCTTGGGGTCGGAATAACGGTAGTTGAACTCGGTGATGTTGCGCGCACCGAGCAGATTGCAGAACGTCTTGAAGCTGCCCGGTGTTTCAGGAATGGTGACGGCCAGCACAGCTTCGCGTTTTTCGCCCAGCTCGGCGCGCTCGGCGATGTGACGCAGACGGTCGAAGTTCATGTTGGCACCGGAGGCGACGGCGACCAGCGTCTTGCCCTTGAGTTTGTCGCCTGCGATCGCGGCTTTCATCCCGGCGATGGACAAGGCACCCGCCGGCTCCAGAATCGAGCGGGTGTCCTCGAACACGTCCTTGATCGCCGCGCAGATGGCGTCGTTGTTGACGCGGATGATTTCGTCCACGTACAGCTGCGCCAGCCGGAAGGTTTCCTTGCCGACTTTCTTCACGGCCACGCCGTCGGCGAAGATGCCGACGCGCGCCAGGGTCACACGCTCGCCCTTGCACAGCGAGCGCGCCATGGCGTCGGCATCTTCCGGCTCGACGCCGACGATGCGGATGTCCGGCCGCAGCCGCTTGATGTAGGCGGCCATGCCGGCGATCAGTCCGCCACCGCCGACCGGGATGTAGACCGAATGAATCGGCCCCGGGTGCTGGCGCAGCAGCTCCATCGCCACCGTGCCCTGTCCGGCGATCACGTCGGGGTCGTCGTACGGATGCACGAAAGTGGCCTTGGCTTCCTTGGCGAGCTGGGTGGCGTAGACGCAGGCGTCGTCATAGCTGTCGCCATGCAGAATCACCTGCGCGCCGCGTGCCGCCACCGCATCGACCTTGATTTTGGGGGTGGTGGCGGGCATCACGATGGTGGCGGCCACGCCGAGTTTCTGCGCCGCCAGCGCCACGCCTTGCGCGTGGTTGCCGGCCGACGCGGCGACCACGCCGCGCGCCAGCTGCGCCGTCGTCAACTTCGCCATCTTGTTGTAGGCGCCCCGGCATTTGAAGGAAAACACCGGCTGCATGTCTTCGCGCTTGAGCAGGATCCGGTTGCCGAGCCGGCTCGACAGGTTGTGCGCGGGATCCAGCGGCGTCTCGACAGCCACGTCGTAAACGCGCGAGGTGAGAATGCGTTCGAGGTAATCGTCAGGTGGGCTCATGGCGGCAGGCGTTTGATAAAAGGCGACGTTGCCGCTATCTTAGCGGGCTGCAACCAAATCGACGAAAACATCATGACTCAAGACGAAATGAAGCAAGCCGTGGCACGTGCTGCGGTGGATTATGCCCGCGGCGGCATCATCGGGGTAGGCACCGGTTCGACCGCCAACTATTTCATCGACGCGCTGGCTGCGGTCAAAGGCCGCATCGACGGCGCGGTGGCCAGTTCGGAAGCGACGGCCAACCGGCTGAAAAGCCATGGCATTCAAGTGCTCGATCTCAACAGCGTGGGTGAACTCGAAATCTACGTCGACGGCGCCGATGAAATCACCGAACACTTCGCCATGATCAAGGGCGGTGGCGGCGCGCTGACGCGCGAGAAAATCGTTGCCGCATGCAGCAAGCAGTTCATCTGCATTGCCGACGAAAGCAAACTGGTTGGGGTACTCGGGACTTTCCCGCTGCCGGTGGAAGTGATTCCGATGGCGCGTTCCTACGTGGCGCGCGAACTGGTCAAGCTGGGCGGGCAACCGCGCCTGCGCGAAGGTTTCACCACCGACAACGGCAACCTCATTCTGGATGTACACGGCCTGTCCATCGTCGACCCGGTCTCGCTGGAAACCGCGATCAATCACATTGTCGGCGTGGTCACCAACGGCCTGTTCGCACGGCGTGGCGCGGACGTGCTGCTGCTGGGCACGGCCAGCGGCGTCAAGACCTACAAGAAGTAATCACTGCGGGCGCCCGGTTTCGTCGGGCGCCTCGCTCTCTTCCGGCGGCGATTCGGCCGGCACGCGATATTTCTCCGTCGCCCACTGGCCCAGATCGATCAGCTTGCAGCGTTCGCTGCAAAACGGTTTCCAGCGATTCTCCGGCGTCCAGCTCACGGCTGCCTGACAGGTCGGGCAAGTCACGACTGCGGGTTTCATAAGGTACAGAAAGTCAGATCGAAATCGATTGCTTGATCGGTGCAGACGCGCATTTGCCCTGAGTCCGCCTGCACAAACCGGATGTTGAGCATGTATTTGTTGGCGGAAATTTCCGGCACGCACGGCAGATTGTCGACCAGAGTGACGCGGATCAGCTGCGGGTTGCGCGATTCCAGCATGCGCTGGTAGCAGCCGTTGGCGGCCTGCTGCAATTCGGGCTGGCCGCTGTCGCGCAGCAGACCGAGCACGATATTGACCGCCGCGCGGATCGACGAAAACGGCGCCAGCCAGCGCTGCATGTGCTGCATGCGCTGTGCGGCCGGCCGGTGCAGCCAGTGATGGTAGGTCGGCAGATCGAATTCGCACATGCCGCCCGGAATCGCCGCGCGCTGCTTGATGGTCATCAGCCAGTCGTCTTCGCGCAGGTGCTGGCCGACTTTTCCGGGAAGCCGGTACATGCCCTGATGCGCCGACTCGATCGCTGTCAGCACCTGGCTCAGGGTCGAGTCCTGCACATGCGGGTTGCCACGCAACGCCGCCAGCACCGCTTTCTGTCGATCCAGTTCCTGCAGCAAATCGGACTTGAGATCGGCGCGTGCCGCGACCTCTGCCATTTCAAACAGCGTCAGCAGCGCCGCATGGTGCGCGTGCGGATCGGTCGATGCCGCATACGCATCGAAGCGCTCGAACAGGTCTTCCAGCCGCAACAGGGTGCGGATGCGTTCGCTTAGAGGGTATTCGTAGTGGATCACGCTGCCACGCGCTGGTTTGAATCGGCTGATTGTCGCCGATCCGGATGGAAAATCAAGGCGCCGACGCGGCAAGCGCCCGATAGCGCTGATGCAGAATCGCCGCCTCGGCACATAACGCCTCCGGCGAGGCCGTGTTGCGGATCACGTCATCCGCAACGGCCAGCCGCTCGACACGACTCGCCTGCGCGGCAAGGATGGCCGTCACCTCGTCGCGGCCGAGCCCGCTGCGCGCCACCACCCGCGCAACCTGCAGGTCTTCCGGGCAATCCACCACCAGCACGCGATCCAGCAGATCGCGATAGCCGCCGGACTCCACCAGCAAGGGAATCACGATCACGACGTAGGGTGCGGTCAATATGGCGAGCGTTTGCTCGACGCGCTGCCGGATCAGGGGATGCAGGATGGCTTCAAGTTGGCGGCGCGCTGGCGTATCCGCAAACACGTGGCGGCGCAGGGCGGCACGATCCAGCCTGCCATCCGCCTGCATCACGGTGTCGCCGAACGCCGCACGGATGGCCTCAAGTGCAGTGCCGCCGGGTGCGGTCAGCTCGCGCGCGATGACATCCGTATCGATCACCGGCACGCCCTGCGCGGCGAAACAATCGGCAACGGTCGACTTGCCGGAACCGATCCCGCCGGTCAGGCCAACCACGAACATCAGAGTTGCCCGAGATAGGCGTGCGTCAGGTCTGCCCCGAAGAACAGCGCGACCAGCCCGCCGCCTGCCAGATAAGGGCCGAAGGGAATCGGTACGCGGCGGTCATGTTTCACCAGCACGATCATGGCAATGCCGATGGCCGCGCCGACCACCGATGACAACAGCAGGGTGACCGGCAGCATCTGCCAGCCCAGCCAGGCGCCAATGGCTGCCAGCAACTTGAAGTCGCCGTAGCCCATGCCCTCCTTGCCGGTGGCCAGCTTGAACAGCCAGTACACCGACCACAGCACCAGATAGCCGGCCATGGCGCCGACAACCGCCTCGGGCAGGCTGGCAAAATATCCGCCCAGATTGAACAACAATCCCAGCCACAGCAAGGGCAGGGTGAGACTGTCGGGCAGCAGGGTGGTGTCAAGATCGATGAACGCCAGCGCAACCAGCGTCCAGATCAGCAGCAACGCGCCCACGGTCTGTACGCTCACGCCCCATTTCCAGGCAGCAGCGGCCGACAGCAGCGCGGTAAGCAATTCCACCAGGGGATAGCGCACGCTGATCGGCGTGCGGCAGGAGGAGCAGCGCCCGCGCAGCCACAGCCATGACAGCAGCGGAATGTTTTCCAGCGCGGTAATCTGATGGCCACATTGCGGACACGCCGAACGCGGCACCGCCAGGTTGAATGGCGCGGCCGCAGCTGGCGCTTCGCCGCGCAGCTCCGCGCACTGCGCATGCCACTCCGCCTCCATCATCCTCGGAAGCCGATGGATCACGACGTTGAGAAAACTGCCCACCAGCAGGCCGAATAAAAAAACCAGCCCGGTGAACAGGGCTGGTTGCGCGTGCAGCCACTCCATCAGATGACCGAGCCCATCTTGAAGATCGGCAGGTACATGGC
>Ga0209254_10006351_pt1 | contig 10905 bp, 7 predicted proteins | sample FrelakmetDIP11DI_FD_187148 | JGI IMG/M metagenome (GOLD analysis project Ga0209254, IMG submission 187148) | Freshwater lake sediment microbial communities from the University of Notre Dame, USA, for methane emissions studies - DIP11 DI (SPAdes)... | ecosystem: Environmental > Aquatic >... | reverse complement strand
CGTCGACAAAGAACTGGAAGAAGTAGGCGTAATTCCCTCCGTTGATTGTGTCAAGAAGGATTCTGGCGAGACCCTGGTAGGGGGTCCAGGATATGTAATTGAGACTTGAGGCAAGCCATAAATTTGCTTCCTTGAGAATCCAGCAGGAAATACCCAGGAAAAACATGCGACTTCCATATCGATAAAGGGTTGCAATAACACGATCCCCTTTGTGCACCAAGAAAGAAATGAAAAAAATTAAAGAAAAAAAGATGCATGAGAAGATAAGGAAAATGTAGGCAGGGACCCACCCTTTATCATTGGGGGTTGTGTCCGATGTTATTGTCATAGTGGCACTGCACAGGCCGGCTTGATGCAAATTACCGGTAACAGTTTCTGCCACGCTGTAGAGTTGGAAGGTATTTGTAAATCCCTTTATCTTGCTTTTCGCTTGATAGAAATGAGTATTCTCTTGCATAGAAAGGGCCCGGGCCTCAATTTCCTCGGGCATAACAAGTTTCCATCTGTAATCCTGAGGGCCGGTCAGGCGTATTTCCCCTGAGCTGTTGATTGTTGTGTCAAGATTACAGGAGTTTGGCAGAAGCGCAGGCCTTCCAGCATTGAAGATGTCTGCATGCCGAACAGACAACATGATGCCGTCATTCATGTATTTGACCGTGCTTATGAGAATGTAGCTTCCCGGAATATCAGGGTGTTGTATAGGGAAAAGAACGTCCTTTGACGTCCGGGTTTTGATAATCTCCCGCGCAGTGTGGATGTATATTTTCTGATTCAGATCAATTTCAACCGATTCTACAACCACATCGTGGGCGGACGTGTTGAGCACTTCGATAAGAACGCTGTCGTTGAGGTTTTTTTGTGTTATGGTGAGACTAATGTCTTCTGCTAGCAGAGGATTGGCAAAGAAAAGAATTAAACCAATTACGTAAATGAAACAGGAGAGCACAGGGTTTTGTTACCTGTCAGTGCCGGTGAAGTTGACCTGACCATCGTTGTCCACATCAGCAAGGGCAGCAGCATTGTAGCCTATGGTTCCCTGGACAGCTCCCCCACAGCTCCCGTTTGAGGTGCCATATGAATTGATGGATTCTCCAGTATTAAATGTTCTTCCCGCGGAAGTTGACGTGATTTCACCATTGTTGTTGATCCTTGCGCAGGCGCCATCAATATTAAAATCACGTCTGGCCCCGGTGTTATTCCAGACACGGTACGCAGCACGTCCCACATAGACAGTAGTCGAACAATTGCCGGTTCCCCCTGCAGTGCTCACGGTGAGCCCAAAAGTTGTTCGTGAAGAGAGGGCTGCAGTGCCGCAGGAACCCCCCGTAGAATTTGAAAAGTTTGTACATGCGCCGCTAATCAACGAAAAAATACCACTTGCAGGCCCGTTACTTACACTCCAGCTGAGCGTGCTTGTCTGCCCTGATTGGATAACCCCCGGGCTTGCCGAGAGAGTACACGTTGGCGCCGCACCTCCGCTGCTGCTCGATGATGACGAAGAAGTTGATGTTGTGCTCGAGCTGCTACTGGAGCTGCTACTGGAACTGGTGCTGCTTCCGGATGGATAGACTGCAATGGATAAGGTTTTTAAAGCAACCCGGCTACGGCCATCTGTAACAGTTGCCGTGAAGGCAAAGGTTCCCGGGCCTGTCGGGGTTCCGGAAATCACTCCGGCAGAGGAGAGGGACAGACCTGGTGGCAGGTTACTACCGCCTGCCAAGGTCCATGAATATGAAGTAAGACCACCACTTGCACTCAAGGCACTGCTTGGATAGGACTGGCCAACAGTGCCATAGGTGAGGAATTCAGTTGTAATCTTAGGTTTGTTAGGGTTTACGGTAATCGTCAAGCTCTTTGTTGCCGTTCTCTGGGGATTGTCGCTGTCTGTAGCCTGAATGGTGAAGTTATAACTTCCATCAATGGTGGGCGTGCCGGATATGGCACCTGTTCCAGGGGTGAGGGCAAGGCCGGGTGGTAATGCACCGGATGTAATTGTCCAGGTATACGGTGTAGTACCGTCGGTTGCCTCAAGTGTTGTTGTGGGGTATGCAGTTTCTTCGGTGGCGGTGGCAAGGCTGTCAGTGACAATCCTGAGGACATTGCAGACCTTCTGGCGCAATGTATCAATGTCAACATAGAGAACAATATCGTCGTATCCGCTTACCCCGGGTACCTGGATCGTGAATGGAGATGTGGTGCCCGTGTCGTTTACCCGGTTTTCTCCAGCGCTGAAAAGAACAAATGCCACATTGGTTTTGTTTATTCCCTGGTCGTTTATGGCCAGATAGGTACCCACGGAAGTGCACAGGTTGTACATGGGTGGCGTGTCTGCATAGGCCTTGAAATAGATAAGATTGTTTAAGTAGGCATCAGTGCTTTTGATGCCAAGATCAGCCAACTGATTCGGTAATCTCTTGTTGCTGATGGTGAAGCCAAGGACTGATTCGTACGCATTTTTTACTATCTCCCTAGTTTCAGTTAGCTTGGCCCTTTTTGTTAAAGGCCCTATAAGGGCTGCACCAACAGACACAAGGAGGCCAATGATGACGAGGACTATTGCCATCTCGATGAGAGTCAAGCCACGTTTTCCTGAACAAATTTTCATGATTGCATGTAATTGTATCATAAAAAACGTAAATTTCTACACAACATTACACTTGACTCTTCATATAGGACTCTGTATAAGTTTGATTCAGACATCTCTCGACATTTTAGTACACGTCTATTGAATAACGGGGTTTGCATAACTTATGAAAACCTTTGTAGAATACCATCTCTGGTGAATGTTATTGAGCAAGCAGATTGCCGTCAGTTTTGAAGGTGGGCAAGTAAAAGTAGCCTATGGTTCGCGGAGAAACGGAACCCTGGTTGTTACACGTACCTTACTGGTTAAAGATGAAGAGTTTGATTTTTTCCTGTCCCAGGAAAAAATAAACGATTTTATCGTCGTTTTTAGTTTTCAAACCTTTTACCAGGATGTTTTGCTCCTTCCTCCGGTAGAAGAAAAATACCTCGACACCCTGCTCGCAGCAGAAATCAGAAAAAATGCACCTGAACTCAAGGAATTTGTTTTCTTCTCCAAAGTCATCAGAGATAAAGTCCACGAGGGCAGACAGGTTAAGGAGATTTTTGTTTTTGCTGCAGACCCGTCAGAAATTAGCCCTCTTCTTGAAAGGTTTAGCCGGCAAGGAAAGCGGGTAAGGCATATTTATGCTGATGTTTTAGCCGCTTCTTATTTGATTGTTGATGCAGCAAAGGTTCAAGAAAAGACCATCATTTGTATGGTAGACAAGGAGGGCCATAAAATCCTCTTTCTCACGCGAGATGGCAAAGTTATTTTTGTGAGGAATATTCAGTCACGAGGGAGGGGCATAGATCAGTATGATATGAACAACGTCAATATGACGGTGAATTATGCACGTCAGACATTACGGGAGCACCCGGATGAACTCATCATACTGAGCACATCGAAAGACAAGATTTCCCCTGTCGACGGCCTTGCGCTTCCGGCATCGGTTTATCAATATCCGCCAAATATCATGATAACTGGTGAGGATTCAACAGAATTCGCATTGCCTATAGCCGGATTGTTGATTGGAAAAAGGTCAGGAAAAGAGAGCCTTCTTCCGCGGACATATCAGGGGTTTTTATTGCAGGAACGTATTTTGCGGTACTCAATGGCAATTTTTTGTGTCATATCTATTGTATGCCTTAGTTATATCATTTCAGGGTGGAATCAAGTCTGCCAGATACGCAACATGATCGCACCCCTTAAGGCTGAAATTGCTGGTCGTGCCGTTGTATATGAGCAGTTTGAATCACGGAGCAGGGAGCTGCAGGCAGTGTTGCCTTATATTCAATATTTAAACAGTGAATCAGCCACACCAGATATTCAAAAATCCCTCGTCACCCTCCAGGCATTGAACCGAGATAAAATTACGGTGAAAGATATCGAAATCAAAAATACGGGCCGTGACCTTGCCCTCCAGATAAAAGGCAATATTTCAGCAAATTCATTCGGCGAGCTTCAATCCCGTTTTCGAAGGCTCATTGACGATATCAAGGCGGTAGAAGGTATGCAGGGTGTATCGGAGAAGCTGGATCTCGTTAGCAGGGATTTCAGCGTTGAGTTGACATGGAAACAATAAATCCGGAGTTCGCAGAATCAAAGGGAAGGCTCAGAAAGTTGTACTTCATCTATGGGTTGAGCGTCATTATTCTGCTTGTGACCCTGTCCGGAGCCATCTTGATAAAAAAGTATACCGACTCCCTCTATGCAACGCTCGACAGGCTCCAGGAATTCAATGTCCAGTATATCAAGGTCCTGGGAGCTAACCATGATATTGACAGATCACTAACCAGTCTAAAAGCTATGATGCCGAAGGGTCCTTCCTCGCAGTCAGGAGAGGAGCACATGCTCATGGCCCTTGATGACCTCAAGCTGAAGGCAGGTTCGGCAGAGATCGTGGTTACCAATATAGAAGACAAGGGTGCAGAACTCCAACTGTCTGTTGTCATCCGCGGCCCTTTGAAAGACTACACATCTATGGTGAATTTTATCGGCTACCTTCAATCGTTAAAATTTCCTTTTTACTCTATTTCAGGGGCGAAGATACAGAGAAGTGAAGAACCGACTTCAATTTCATTATTGTTTGAAATTAAAGGGATGTTGAAGTATCCGAAAATTGGTACGCCAGCACGAGAGACAGGAGCAAAAGGGGTGCCGGGTAAATCTTAATGGATAGGCAATTTATTATTGTGATCTCATGTTCAGTTGCTGCGATTATTCTTGTAGTGTTCGGTGTATCTCAGGTTAACTTCGATCTGTCCCTCTCCCCTGCAGAAAGGGGTATCTTGATGTTTCGATATGAGAAACAAAACATCAAAGAGCGTCAATTCTCCGCGGTGTCGGCGCTTAAGAATCCCATGGAACAAGGAACGATAGAAAGGAAAAGTTATCCATCGGTGAAGCTTTCAGATGTTGCTCCGCCTGACCAGCAGAGGGTTTCCCTTGTTTTGATACGGGGAGATAGAAAGATTGCTATCATAGACAACCTTGTTGTAAAAGAAGGGGATAGCATCAACGATGGCAGGATTGCCCGTATTGAAAAAGGTGGAGTGTTAGTAAAAAATAAGGAGGGTGAACGGTGGTTAAAGATTCATTGAGTTTGAGAGGAATTTTGCAGCACTCCTTGATTGTTCTTTTCATCTTCCTTTTTGCAGCCTGTTCGTCATACACGGTAAAAAAGGAGATTGAAATACCACCAGAGACTAAGCAGGCGAGAGCAGAACCCCCGAAACAGGTTGAAATGCGTGCCCCAGAATTTATTCCTGTTACCGAAGATGTCTCCCCATTGCGAACGAGGATTGTTGATGTTGTTGCCAGGAACACCCCTTTGCGGGATGTGCTCCACGTGATTGCAGAAGCAACGAATCTGAACCTTGTTTTGGAAAAAGGAGTGGCCCCTGAGACACCGGTAACCATATCGCTGAGAAATGTTACCGCTGAAGATGCCTTGCGGACTGTTCTTTATTCAGTCGATTATTTCTATACAGTCAAAGATACCATGCTTTTTGTGAAGGTCTATGACACGAAGGTTTTTGAGGTTGGGATCCCTCCCGTCGTACAGAGCTATAATGTAGAGGTTGGCGGGGATATCTTTGGAGGGGTTACTGGTAACATTGCACCTGCATCCACCGGAAGTGGCGGGAGTTCAGGAACTTCTGGTACTTCCGGGAGCTCTTCAACGCCGATTAAAGGCACTATTTCCCAGACGCTAAAAAGTGACGAAGCATCATTCAAATTCTGGGATTCCATAGAAAACTCTTTAGCAGGTCTTCTTGGCCAGGGCACAACTGCTTCATCGGGTCAGTCAGGGAGAGGAAGAACAGGAGACGAGTACTTCACTGTTAACAGATTATCCGGTACCATTATTGTAACGGCATCAAAAAAGAACCTCGAAAGGGTGGAACAATTCATTAGTAAGATCCGGAAGGTGATGACGAGACAAGTTCTCATTGAGGCAAAGGTTATCGAAGTAACTTTGTCACAGGGATATCAATTTGGAATCGACTGGAATCTTACTTTTAATCTGGGAGGCAAATGGGCCGGTGCAGTTGGACTGGGAAGCTCAGGTTTCGCATCTGTTGTCCCGCCAACCTCACCGGTGTTCAGTATAGCAACAGGGGCTGACGGGGTTACAAGAAACTTCACCTCGGGCACCATAGAGTCGATTAACATAAAAGCCCTGGTTAATGCCCTTGAGCAACAGGGCGATGTAAGACTTCTCTCCAATCCTCGTGTCAACATGATGAATGGTCAGACTGCAGTACTAACGGTTGGACGAAATACTGCGTACATTTCATCTATTGAGAGTACAACCCTCCAGGGAACAAACCCTGTTGTCACCTTCAGCGTCGGTACTTCGAGCATTCTCTCCGGAATCACCATTGGCATCGTGCCTTTTGTCAATGATGTGGGTGAAATATCGCTTACCATAACACCGATTGTCTCTGAGCTTATCTCCCTTGATACAAAAAATATTGGGAGTCCCCTCCAACAGTTGCAGATATCTCTCCCTACAGTCGATCTGCGTGAGTTAAGCACTACTGCAAAGGTAAGGGATGGACAGATTGTGGTCATCGGTGGACTCACAGCAAGGAGAGAAAGGGTTAAAGAGAACCAGACCCCGTTTCTTGGAAAGCTACCGCTCCTTGGAGGCCTCTTCAGGACCTCCGACAGGGGTGAGACTACTACAGAGCTGGTAATACTCCTTCAGCCTGTGTTGCTCTGATAATAAGCGAAAAAGAGAGGAACATTCGTGGCCACATTCAGAATTGGAGATATCCTCAAAACAAAAGGCCTGATAAGCGATAAGCAGCTCAACATATCTTTGCTCCATCAAAAAGTGACTGGAGATCTCCTTGGCGACATCTTTGTTCGATTGGGGTTCATAACCTCGAGGGAGCTTGGCCGGACCCTGGCGGAACAGTTTGGGATGGAGTTCATTGACTTGAGCGAATACCCTGTATCTGATGAAGCACTGCGATTGATTCCAAAGGAAATTGCCGAGAAGGAGGAGTTCATCCCTATTGAAGTGGAAGAAGATATCCTGTCTATCGGTGTTACAAACCCAAGCAATATAACGGCCGTCGACAGGGTAGTTAACATCACAAAAAATTATCCAAAGGTATTTCTCGTAGATCCTGACAGTTTCCGTGACTCCTTGGAAGCCAGTTACTATTTCCTGGAAAATCCTATCCAGGAAAGAATGGAAGAGATCGTGAAAGAGGTGGGCAGGACTGGGGCAGCCACAGGGCAACAGATAGCATCCATGACAGAACTCATCATTATGGAAGGTATACGGGAAAAGGCCACTGACATTCATATCAACCCTTTCCTTGATGTTTCAACTATCTTTTATCGCGTTGACGGAGTTCTTCAGCACCGGTTTTCTCTTCCCAAGGTTACCCATGGCGGAATAGTGTCAAGAACTAAGATTATGTCGCAAATCGATATTGCCGAGACAAGACTTCCCCAGGATGGTTCCTTCAGTTTTGCATTTCTTGATAAATCTTATGATATACGGTCATCAACGGTGCCGACCATATATGGCGAGAATGTTGTCATGAGGATCCTTGCCGGGACCGGTTATCTTCTGAGTATGAATAAACTCGGATTTGAGAGTACTGGCACAGAAAAGATTCGCCAGCTTTTTCAGAAGCCTTATGGGATAATCCTGATTGCAGGGCCGACAGGAAGTGGGAAAACCACTACCCTATACTCGGCCTTGCGGGAAGTCAATCTCCTTGAACGAAATGTGATTACCGTGGAAGACCCAGTCGAGTACAAGCTCAGCTTTGTGAGACAGACCCAGGTCAATGAGAAGGTAGGGTATGATTTCGCTTTGGCGGGTCGCAATTTTATGCGTCAGGACCCTGATGTCATGCTTCTTGGTGAGGTGAGGGACGAGGAGACGGCCAGGATAGCTATCCGTGCGTCAATCACCGGCCATCTTGTTCTTTCAACGCTTCACACCAATGATGCAGTGACATCTATTCCAAGGTTGCTCGATCTTCAGGTAGACCGATTTCTCCTGTCTACATCCCTCCTTGCTATTATTGCCCAACGCCTTTTACGAAAAATTTGCAGGTTTTGCAAGGTTGAATATACTTTAGCCGAGAGTGAGAAGGCCCAGTTCCTAGAATTCGGGGTATCAGCAGAGACGGGCTTCAGGGGCCAGGGATGTGCAAAGTGTGGTAATACCGGTTATTCAGGACGGACGGTCATCGGGGAAATATTGATTATCGATGATGAGATGCGAGAGCTTATTTTTTCAGAGGCTGCTATCACTGTCATGAGGTCTGCTGCCTTAAGTAAAGGCATGATTCTCCTCAAAGAAGACGGTATCAAAAAGGCAGCGCAGGGGCTGACTTCTCTCGAAGAGGTCATCAGGGTTACCGGATGAACTACTATTTTTACAAAGCAGTCAACGTCGACGGTTCCTTAATAGACGGCATTGTTGAAGCGGAAGATTTGGCATCAGTATACGATGACCTGACTGCCAAAAGTCTCAGGGTACTTGCCGTCAAAAAGGCAAGCAAGATGGCAGCCAGGCTCAGGCAACGTTTTGCATCAAGGGGAGTGAAGCGTGTCGATGTCATTGAATGTGTCAGGAATCTTTCGGTTATGCTTACTGCTGGCATACCCCTTTTGAGTGCCCTTGAGGATAGCATCGAAGCAACAGAGAATAAGAGCCTGAAATCCGCCCTCACTGATGCTAAAAAGGAAATTGAACTTGGCTTGAACTTCTCTGATGCCCTTTCCCGGCAGCGGGGAATTTTTCCAGATATATTGGTAAGGCTGACAAAAGTCGGAGAATCCACCGGTCGTCTCGACAAAAGCCTGACAGATGTGGCTGATCATCTTCAGAGAATAGAAGATCTGAGCCAGGCGATAAAACGTTCGCTTTTTTACCCTGTCTTCGCAATTGTTACGACCACTGGAGCCATGATCTTCTGGTTTGTTTATGTTTTGCCAAAGATTATGAATGTCATACAGGAAATGGGAGTAGAGCTTCCTTTCATCACACGGGTCCTCATGGCCATGAGCAATGCCATTTCTACTTACTGGTACGTAATAGTTTGCGTAGTGATTGCTCTCGCAATCGCTGTCCAGGTAATGCGGACACGGGAGAAAACCCGTTATTATTACGACTTCATGCTCCTCAAATTACCGATTGTAAAGCTGATCGTCTACAACAAGCTCCTTGCCCTTTTCGCTGAGCAGATGAGGATTCTTATCGTTGCCGGCCTCACAATTGACAGGACGCTTGACATCGTTGCAGGGGTCATTGACAACCTTGTATTTCGAAGGGCAATCGTTGCCGTGAGAGAAAATGTGCTCCTTGGCAGCAGGATATCTGATACCCTCAAAGATCACAAAATATTCCCTCCCATGGTAACGAGAATGGTGAATGCCGGCGAAAGAAGCGGGAATTTGGACACACAGTTTGCGTTTCTTTCTGGGTACTATATTAAACGACTTGATGACATATCCTCCAAGCTTGGAAAAATGATTGAGCCCATCCTTCTGTCCATAGTTGGGCTCGTCTTCATTCTCATCCTCATGGCAGTGCTGCTGCCTGTGTATGAGCTTGTATCGAAAGTGGGGAAGATGTAAATGGACTACCTTGAGTTTTTCGGCCTGAAAGAGGACCCATTCAAGATTACCCCTGATCTTACCTATTTTTTCCCCTCAAAAGAGCATAACGAGATACTTACTGCGCTCCATTACACTATCACACAAAAAGAAGGTTTTTTCCTTGCCACCGGTGAACCGGGTACTGGAAAGACTACGATCCTAAAGGTGTTTATTGAAGAATGGCAGGACAAGGCAGAGATAGCCCTTGTGCTTACCCCGAGACTTTCTCCTGAAGAGTTTCTCCACGCTGTACTGGAGGATTTGAAAGTACCGGTTCAGGATAGGAACAAGAATACAATGCTCAAATCCTTCAGGGACTTCCTTCTAGCCTCCGCTTCCCGAAACAAGCCGGTCATCATCATTGTTGATGAAGCCCAGAATCTTTCCGATGAGACCCTCGAAGAGCTACGTCTTCTTTCAAATCTGGAAACTGATCGGGAAAAACTGCTCCAAATAGTTCTTATTGGACAGACAGAATTAAAGGATAGGTTGTCATTAGACAACATGAAGCAGTTGAGCCAAAGGGTGACGGTTAAGACCTCACTGAAACCCCTTACCCGCGACGAAGCCTCTGACTATATAAACTACCGATCAATGAAGGCCGGAAAAGGTCTGCCTGCCTTTGAGGAAGACGCAAAGCACTTAATATTTAAATACTCCCATGGAATACCGAGGTTGATTAATGTTGTTTCATCGAGAGCTCTCATGGCTGCCTATGTTGACGGGAGCACGGACATCAAGAAGCACCATGTCCAGTATGCCATTGAACACCTCTCAGAAGGTCAAAACAGGCTGTTTAACGTGAGGCGTTATGGTAAGTACGCTATTTTTGTAATCCTTGCCATACTCATAGGTGTTGTGGGCGCTCTTGGACTCAGACAGCTCGTAACAAGTATGAAAGTGAAAGAAACGAAAATAGCTGAGAAAGTACCTGAAGTAATAAAAGAGGCTGTACCAACACCGAAAGTGGAACCGGAGGCGTCAGCGCCAAAATCCCGACAGGCTGTTGTAAGTGTTAATTCGGCGACCCTGAGAGATGAGCCATCATTTGAATCAGACCCGGTAACCTATGCATCACGTGGAACTACCTTGAAAATAGTGGCAAGCAGAAAAGGCGAAGAAGACATTACGTGGTATAAGGTAAAGATCTCCGACGGACGAGAATGCTGGATTTCAGGAAAGGTTGTGCAACTGAAGGAGTA
>Ga0209254_10006350_pt1 | contig 10906 bp, 7 predicted proteins | sample FrelakmetDIP11DI_FD_187148 | JGI IMG/M metagenome (GOLD analysis project Ga0209254, IMG submission 187148) | Freshwater lake sediment microbial communities from the University of Notre Dame, USA, for methane emissions studies - DIP11 DI (SPAdes)... | ecosystem: Environmental > Aquatic >... | reverse complement strand
CTCCAAACCGGGGTTCCCGACGGCATCCTGGCCAAGTGCGCCACCGTGGACGAAGCCGTCCGGGTGTTTAAAAGCTACAACCTGTTCACGCTCAATCGAGTCAAATTCCTCATTGCTGACAAATCCGGCGATTCCGTCGTGATCGAATGGAGCAGGGACGGCCTTCAATTTGTCGAGCGGGCGAAGGACTTTCAAATATCGACGAATTTTATCACCTCCAACTACGAACCGGGCCAATATCCATGCCCCCGCTATAAGGTTGCGGAACAAATAGTGTCGATCGGCGCCGATAGGAATTCCCTCGATCTGATACGCTCCATCCTGTCCGCCACCCACATGGAATTCCAGACTCCGACCGTATATTCCAACATCTGCGACCTTCGTTCGGGGGATATCCATATCTATTACTTTCATAATTATGAAGAAGCGGCAAAAATAAATCTTTTCGAAGAGCTCAAGAAAGGCGAGGCGCGATACGCGGTCGAATCGCTTTTTAAGGTCAAACCCTATGTCGCGGAGGTGTATAGGTCCTTCGTTAAAAAATGAGGGCGGCGGGCAGGAATCTCTGACGCTCAGCGTGTCTATCGACTGCTTGTCGATTCCCGCTTCGTATCCCAGCCTGAGTGTTGGATGCTTTTCTTGAGTTATTGCTCAAGGTGGTCAGATTCGCCTATTTTGCGGGAGAAGTGCGGTCTGGATATTCTGTAGTCCGAGAACGCTTGCTCGAGCCAGCTTCTGAGCGGTTCGCGGATTTCCAAGAGGTTCATCCAATCCGGATTGTCGTCCCAGAGGGTCTCCAGGATGACACCGGAAAGGCCGTTGAGCGCCGCGGCCTTTCGGGCCGGGGGCAGGTCTTGGTGAAGGTTGAGAGGGTAGCCGCAGGAGTCCGGTAATTCCGCCCGGCGTGACGCTTGCGTCTTCGAGATGATCACTGCGCTCAGGACGGCCTGGTGGAGGAACAGTTGATGCAGAAAATCGGAGCAGGCCGTCCGCTGATAGTCCTGGTCCTTGAGGAACGGCTCGAGACGGGCGGCCCATTCGCGGAAGATGCCGACCCGCGGCCGCACGGAAAATATCTCGCAATTGAAATAGGCTTTGATGGGCCGTCCCTCCAGGATGCTTTTAACGACAGGAATTTCCTCAACGCTCAGGCCGGTTTCCCGAAAAATGGGTTCCCAAAAGGCATCCGGCGGCGCATCGGCCGGCAGGGCGACTTTGTTCAATTTGAAAACAGGCTTGACGGCCGCGTCGAATGTTTCTCCCAGGTCCAGGGACGTCAAGGGGCCGACGACCATAGTCTCGGGATCGAACCAAGCCAGCGTGTCAAACCGGTCTGCCGTCAGGCGTTCGATTTGGGCAGCGGCATAGGCTTTGATGGCCAGGGGATATCGCCGCCCGAGCTCACTAGCGTCCGTCGGGACGAGTTCGACGCCATCCTGCCGCAAGCGTGCACAGGGAACATCCTGAGGGTTGCCCAGGACCACGTAAACGGGAACTCCGCCGTAGTCTCCGCCGAAACGCCGCAAGCTTTTAATAAGGATTTCCGCTTTCCCTTCCTGGTCAGGATTGAGGACATACGTGACAATAGCAAATCGACCCGCCGGGCCGGCAGTTCCCTCCGGCCGTTGCCGCTCTCTTTTTGCCGCGGAGGCCGACATGAAAAGAAGAGTCGCCAGGGCCAGTCCGACCAGGCCGGATAAAAAATCACGAACACATGATCTTTTCAACATGCTTTATTTTCGCCTCTTTCTTAGCGCATTATATTTTCCTATTTTCATCGGCCGATATACGGAAGATATCCCATCGCAGACCCGATGATAGCCAAGGCGGCTTGGGTTGGTCAACATCCTATCGTCGAATGGCTCTGACGAGCGAATAGCGGAAAATCGGCAAAACAGGCACAGGGCATTCCGGGACTATTTTCCTTTCGCGGGCTCTCGAATACGCCCTTTTAGGTGACGGACTGACCGCTTGGGGGCGATTGAGGCCTTTTATCGATTTCCGCTTAGCCGTGGGATTGAATATCGGTCACACTCAGACCAGGAGAATGAGTATGAGTCCAGCTCAGCGAATTTTTTCAGCGATGCTTTTTTTGGCGCTCGGGTGTATCAGTTGGGCATCGACGGGGAGCGCTTCCGGATCCCGCTCTCTTGAGCTGGACAATGATGCCTTAGCCCTAAAAATTGATATGAACCTGGACTCCTTGAAAAGACTGCTCCTCCACGGCGAGAAGATACTCGAAAATCCCGAAGAATTCGTGATGACGGATGAGGCCTACAAGAAAGCAGCCCCCTTTTATGCCAGGGGAAAGAGCCCGATTGTTTCTGAAGCTTGGAAAAACGCCTTAAGTTATGTTTCAAAAAAAATCGCCGAAGCAAAGGACGACAACCCGTATCTTATATTGCTCAATAAGCTTGAAGCGGAATTGCCTGATTTCGCCGCGAAAGCCAAGCCCATCCTGGCCAATTATCTGCCCCACAGAGATTATTGCCGCATCGATTCAAAGGTCTACTTCACCGCTTTCACCGCTTTCGATTCAATGAATATCTGGGACGCCGTAGTGATCAACGCTTTGAATCCCAAATATGGCCTGGACGCGGATTTTCTCCTGAATACGTTGGTCCATGAGCTCTATCACTCGGGCTATGGGTCCTGCTCGGCTTTTCGGGAGGAACCCATGGTCGAGCAAAAGGTCTACTACATCCTGGAATGCCTCCAAAACGAGGGCCTGGCCACGTATGTCGCCCGCCAGGCCTCCAAGATCTATCCGGCGGAGATGAACGCGGATTATTCCCTCGCCGCCGACAAGGACCAAGTGGGCCGACTGCGCGCCGAGCTGAATGATTTTCTATCTCGGATCAGCGAAAAACCCGGCGATCAGGCCTTGCGCGACGCATTCGACCTCGGCGTTCGTCGGCGGGCGTTCTATGTCGTTGGATTTGATATGGCCCGCACGATTGAGCAGAGAATGGGTTGTGAAAAATTGGCCGAATCAGTGGCCCAAGGCCCGATCTCTTTCTATGAGTTGTATAACTCGCTCGCCGATGGCGATGACAAGATCTGGCCGATAGACTTGAGTTCCCACCTGTCCAAGGTTGACGTGCTCAAGCGGGCTTTCGAAAGCGGAGACGAGCGGCAAGTGCAAGCAGCCACGGCGATGATACTGGAGAAGCGGAGCGAGATCCCCCAGTCCGAATTGGAGTCGTTCTACCGATTGGGATTTCGACTCCTGCGGGGCAAGAAGCACAACGATCAAGCCGAAACTGTCTTCGAACTCATCAAGCAACTGGCCGAAAACCCCTCTTTTGCCTACGCGTATCTTGGCGAGATTGAGATCAACCGCGGAAACACCAAGCGGGCCCAAGAGCTTTTGTCGAAGTCGCTGGAATTGGACCCGGCCAACCCCCTGGCCGGCCAGCTCCAGCCCAGGCTGGATAAAGCCAAAGATGATCCGGCTCGCCGGCCATAAGGCGGATTTTCCCGGCCAGGACGATGAAACGATGGGACTCAGCGCCTCACGCCGCTCGGGAGCGGTTTAAAAGCCCTCTGTCTTTTAATCAAGAAGCCACCCCTTTCGGCGACGGAACCGACCGTTTGTCGAAAATGGGAATATGGGGGGAACTTCAGGACAGGGTGATCGTACGTTTTATTGATGATCATGAGATCGGAAACCATGATAGACCATGCGGATCATTAAACAGATTTCGATGGAGGACAGATGATGGCAAAGGCAAGACAATGGCTTTTCGGAATCCTGCTTGTTGTGGGTATCCCCGGCATCCTTTTTCCCGGCGCTCTGTCGAACGGGAAGGATTGGGTGGCGAATAGCGACGTCCACACCCGGTTCCTCCTCGACAAGATCGGGAAGTACGCCCCGGAGGCCTTTGGCGAGATGGGCGGCCAAGGGCTGGACGAGATGATCTCCCAGATCTCGGACGACTTCGACACAAAGACTCTGCGAACGCTGCGGGACCTTATCCTTGAGATGGAGGAGCGTAATAAACGCGAAACGCACCCCGAGGTGCGTAAGGACCTCGACATCCTGATCGATTTCCTGAAACGCAACCTCGAAGAGTCCAACCTGAGCGATCGACTGCTCCTGCCCTATCAAGATCCGATGGAATCGATGTTCAGGGGCTTGCGGGCCCTTCTTGACGACCAGGTGGCCGAAGCGCGCCGGCCGGCGGCCCTGGTCCGTCTCCGCCGCTACACCGGCCTCGAAGGAGGCTGGACGCCGCTTCTGAAGCAGGCGGAGGACTACCTGCGCCGCAAGTTCAAAAAGCCGGGACGGCTTGGGCCGTTCCGCGGTCAAGTGGAGTTGGATTTGAAGACGGCGCCCCGATACTTCGCCGGGATCTCACGCTTGTTCGAAAAATACAGGCTGACCGGTGCCGCCGAAGCCTTATCCGCCTTGGAGAAACAGCTGAAAGCATGGGACGCCTTCGTGCGCCAAGAAATCCTACCGCGGGCACGTCCTGACTATCGTCTTCCGGTCGAGCTGTATCGTCTGAAACTGCGCGAATACGGGGTCGATATGCCCCTGGAGGAGCTAGTGAATCGCAGCCGGGCGGCTTTCCGGGAGATCCAGAACGAGATGCGCGTCATCGCCTCCTTGGTCGCGGACAAACGGGGTTGGCCGGAACGCGACTATCGCCGGGTCATCCAAGAGCTCAAGAAGGAACAACTGTCATCCGAGCAGGCGGTCGCCCGCTATCGTGAGCGTATCAATTTCATGGCCAAGCTCGCCCAGGAGCAAAAGATCGTGACCTTTCCCTCACGGGACCTTCGCATCCGCCTGGCCAGCGAGGCCGAAAGCGCCTCGGTTCCGGGTCCGGCCATGAACCCGCCGCCGTTGCTGGGCAACACCGGCGAGATGGGGGAATTCATTATCGCCCTGGGACGGGGAGACGGTCCGCGCATGGACGACTTCACCCCTGAGGCGGCGACTTGGACCCTGGCCGCGCACGAGGGGCGGCCGGGGCATGAGATGCAGATCAGCCGGGCCATTGAGAACGGCATTTCCATGGCCCGGGTCTTGTTCGGCCTGAACACGGCCAACGTGGAAGGCTGGGCCCTGTACATCGAAGCGGAAGTCAAGCCCTATTTGCCCATCGAGGGCCAGCTCTTCTCGCTGCAGTTCCGGCTCATGCGCGCGGCGCGCGCGTTTCTTGACCCGGGACTCCAAGCGGGCGACATTTCGCCCGAAGAGGCGCTCCGGGTCCTGACCCAGGACGTTGTCCTTTCAGAGCCGCTGGCGCGGCTGGAGATCGAGCGTTATACGGACAAGCTGCCGGGTCAAGCGCCCGCCTATTTTTGCGGGTACACGCGGATGATGGAGCTGCGGACCGAGGTCGAACGCCGCCTGGGGGAGAAGTTCGATCTGCTGAAATACCACGACTTCCTCATGGGATTGGGCCCCGTGCCTATGGTCCTGGTTCGCAAGGCCTTGCTCGAGGACTTCGTCACCTCCATACTCAAGTAACGGAAAGCCGGCTGAGCCGCCACAATTTCCGTGCGCAGGCTTTACGGCGGAAACCGCCGCCTGGCCCCATGTCGATTTTTTGGCGATATCGCCGACCGCTTGTCGAAAAAGGATATATTTCCCTTATACGAAGGACTAAGTTTGGCCTGCCATTATCAACAGCAAGGAGATCTGTTATGAACTGTTCATGGAGAAAAGTGCTTCAAGCAGCATTAGCGTTCATCCTGGCGACGGGCGGTCTGGCTTCGGGAATTTCAGCTCCGGAGGCCCCGTTCGGTGTCGTTGAATTCACCCCGGACCGGTGGGACCTGGCCGGCGCCAAGATCATCGAGCACCTCGGCCGCCAAGCCCTGATGGGGACGGCCTTCCTCAAGGGAGCCGAGTTCGAAGACGGCGTCATCGAATTCGACGTCGCCATGAAAGCCGGGGCTCGCTCCTATCCCGGCGTTCTGTTCAGAGTCCAGTCCCCCGAGGACTACGAACGGATTTACCTCCGGCCTCACCGCTCCCCCCTGTATGACGACGCCGTCCAGTACCTGGCCGCCTTCCACGGCGTCGACAGCTGGCAGTTCTATAACGGTCCTGGTCTGTCCTCCAGGGCGGTGATCCCGACCGATCGCTGGGTCCACGTCAAGCTTGAGGTGCTTGGAACGCAAGCCCGGCTATTTCTGGACAACGCGCCTCAGCCCGCTCTGATTATTGGCGACCTAAAGCGCGGCAAAAGTCGCGGCGGACTCGGCCTGACGACCATGGCCGACGGGAATTCGTACTTCTCCAATTTTTCTTTCCGGAACGACAGCCCCACCTCCTTTCCTCCGGCGCCGATGGTCCATGTGCCGCCCGGCTGCGTCCTGGATTGGGAGGTTTCCCAGCCGTTCAAGCAACGCCTGGTCGATTTTGACCTCTACCCGGACGTGAAGACGCTGGGAGTCGCCCGATGGACGAAAGTCTTGGCCCAGCCCGAGGGCCTTCTGGATATCTCCCGGACATATGGAAGGCTGGGCGTCGAGCCCGACGCGATCCTGGCCCGGACGACGATCTCCGCGGATACGGAGGGCCCCAGGAAATTCCGGTTCGGCTACAGCGACGAAGCCGCGATCTTCCTCAACGGACGGCTCGTCTTCTATGGCAACAGCGCCTACCGCTTTCGCGACACGTCGTTCCTGGGAATCGTCGGGCTTTACGACGCCGTCAATCTGCCCCTGAAAAAAGGCCCCAACGAGCTTTTATTCATCGTCGGGGAAACGAGCGGCGGCTGGGGACTCATTCTCCAGGATGCGACGGCCGTCTCCCACGCGCCCGGTGTCGAAGAACTCTGGACGACCGGGAGAGATTTCCTCATCCCCGAGTCCGCGGCCTATGACCCGGAGACGGACGCTTTCTATGTCTCCAACTACGACGCCTATAACCCTAGCCAGGGCGCAGGTCGTCAGCATATCTCGAAACTGACTTCCGACGGCAAGGTCGCGGCGCTCCAATGGGTCTCGGGCTTGAACAATCCGACGGGCTTGGCCGTGCGGAACAAGCGGCTCTACGCCGTCGAGCGGGCCGGGTTGGTCGAAATCGATATTGCTTCGGCCAAGATCGTCAACCGCATCGCCGTGCCCGGCGCGGGATTTCTCAATGACGTCTCCGTCGCCGAGAGCGGCGATCTCTTCCTCTCCGATTCAAGGAAGAATTGCATCTTCAGGATCGCCGACGGCAAAGCCGAGGAATGGCTGAGCGGTCCCTCCGTCTCCGCTCCCAACGGAATCCATGTCCTCAAGGGGAAGCTCTACATCGGAACGAACGGAGACGGCTGTCTGAAGGCCGTGGACCTGGCGACGAAGGAGGTCTCGGTCCTGGCCAGCCTCGGAACGGGCGTGATCGACGGCCTCGAATCCGACCGGGACGGCAGGCTCCTCGTATCGCACAACGAGGGACGGCTCTTCCGGGTATCGCCCGACGGCCGGGTGGAGACGATCCTCGACACCACAGCGCGCGGGATGAATATTGCCGATTTCGCTTACGCGCCCAGCCGGAACATGGTTGTTTTTCCGACCTTTACTGACAGCCGTGTCGCGGCCTACAGATTGGGAAAAGCGCTCTGAGCCTGAAATGGAGCCCTGGTTTGGCAACGTTGAGCAAACCGGTTGATTTTCAGCCGAGCCGGTCCTTCAAGCGCGTGGCGTAGCGACGGCTGATGACGAACGGCTCCGCGACCCCCTTCAGGTAGACCTTGAACGTATAGTTGAACCATTCCTCGACCCGGTCGATGTGTTCCATGTTGATGATGGCCGAGCGGTGGATCCGGAGGAAGTGCCGGGCCGGCAGCCGCGTTTCCCATTCCTTCATGGATTTCAGGATCAGGCCCCGGCTCCCGTCGGCCGCCAGGACCTCGGAGTAATCGCCCTCCGCGGTGATGGTCAGGATGGCGTTGACCTTCAAGAACTTGAAGTGCTTGCCCATCATCAGGAACAGCCGGTCGTCGTAGTCGAGGCTCCGGACTTTGACCGGCTGGTCCGATTCCTGGTCCTCAAGCTTTTCCAGGGCCCGGGCCAATCGCTCGGGGTTGACCGGCTTGAGGAGGTAATCCAAGGCGTTGACCTCGAAGGCCCGGATGGCGTACTCGTCGTAGGCCGTGACGAAAATGATTCGGGCCTCGACCTCGGCCTTGTCCAGAAGGTCGAACCCGGAATCCCCCGGCATCTGGATGTCCAGGAAAATGACGTCCGGGTTCAGCTTGCGGATGGCCTTGACCGCGGCCGGCACGCTGTCGGCTTCCCCGACCACCGTCACCCGGCCGTAGGGTTTGAGGAGGGAGATCAGGTCCTTGCGGGCCAGGCGTTCGTCGTCGACGATGAGAGCCTTAAAGTGTTTGGCCATCGGTCACCCCCGGCTTCTTTTGAATCGTCAATTCCGCGCACACGCGCCCCTCGGTTTCAGCGATCTCGAATCGGTGACGTCCGGGAAAGACGTTGTCCAGCCTCCGGCGCACGTTGTCCAGGCCGGTGCCGGTGCCCGCCGGCCGCGGCTCCTGGGCGTCCCGGCCGGGATCGAGCCATCGACCGCTGTTGCAGACTTCCACCCGGAGGACGCCGTCCCTGACGGAAGCCGAGAGCCGGACACGGAGGGGCATGGGGCTGGTGCGCATCCCGTACTTGACAGCGTTTTCGATGAGGGGATGGACCAGAAAACTCAGCACCGGGAAATCCCCGGCTTCGGGCTCGATGTCGTAGGCCACCTCGAGCTTGTCCTCGTAGCGCTTCTTCTGGATGGCCAGGTAGTGCCGGACGGCCGCGATTTCATCCTTCAGCGGAACATCGGCGAAGGCCTTGCTGACCAGCGAATACCTCAGGAATTCGGAGAGCTCGGTGACCATCTCCCGAGCCTTGGCCTCGTCCTCGTCGATCAGGGCCCGGATGGAGTTCATGGCGTTGAATAGGAAATGGGGGTTGAGCTGGTAGCGCAGCATCTGGAGCTGGGCCGCTTGGGCCAGGGAATTCGCCCGTTCCGTCCGTCGCTCCTGCCGTTTCCATTCTCTCCTGGTTTTGATGCCGAAGTAGAGCGATGTCCAGCCCAGAAGCGGGATGCCCCCGTTGATGATATAGGTCGAGTACATCTGGATGAACGGCATCCGGGACTCGTTGGGCGACTCGATGACGAGACCGAGGAGGTAGCTGATCCCCAGCCATATCTGAGTTCCGATGAACGAGGCGGTCAAAGCCGTCAGGATGAAAAACGCCAGCGAGCGTTCATGAAGACGAATTTTCTGGTAAACGAAGCGGAGAGGGAGGCACGCCAGGAATCCGCCCAGGTACGGGGCGAAAAAAAGAAGCAGGCCGGGGAAGTCCGTCCATCGTCCCCGGAACGACATCAGCGCCGAAGACCCGGCGTAGGCCAGCCATCCCAGGGTGTGGCAGATCCAGAAGGCCGCCAGGGAGGGCCGTTGGTACCGCTCCGTCACGGCCTATCTCCCCGCCTCGTTCCGGATGCTTAGCCGGACATGCACGGAGCCGTCCTCCTCGAATATGTCCAGCCGGTGCTTGTCGGGGTAGGCTTCGGCCAGCCGGCGGCGCACATTGTCCAAGCCCTGCCCGGCGACGCCGTTCCCGTCCGGGCCGGGATCTTTGACCCATGACCCGGAATTGACGATGTCCACGCACAATCCGCCCTCCCGGACTCCGGCCTTGATTCGAACGGCGAGGGGGAGGGCGCTCGTCCGCAGGCCGTGCCGGACAGCGTTTTCCGCTAGGGGAAAGAGGAGGAAACTCGCCACGGGATACTCCTCCGCGGCCGGCTCGACCTCGAAGGCAACCTCCAGCTTGTTCTCATACCTCATCTTCTGGATGTTGAAATAATGCCGGATGGATTCGATCTCGTCCTTGAAGGGGACGTCCTTGGCGTTCTTGCTCATCAGCGCATAGCGCAGGAATTCCGACAGCTCGGTGACCATGGTCTTGGCCGAAGCTTTGTCGTCGGCGATCAGGGCCCGGATGGTGTTCAGGACGTTGAACAGGAAATGCGGGTTGAGCCTGTAGCGGAGCATCTGCAGCTGGGCCGTCTGGACCAGCGCTTCGGCTTGTTCCGCCCGCTCTTTCTGGACCGTCCATTCCTGCCAGAAATTGATGCCGAAATAGAGTGCGCTCCAGCCCAGAAGGGGCGTCATCCACCAGACCACTCGGCTCAGGTAGGGCAGCAGGCTGAGGTTCGCGGCCAGGGCCTTCGATCCCGAGAAGGGGAGCTTGAGCAGGTCCGAGGTCCATATGGGGACATTCGCTCCGAGGAAGGACAAGGCGAAGGCCAGAAGAGAAAGGGACAAGAGGGGACGGTTCCGGATGTTCAAGGTTTTGTAGGAGAGACGAAGCAGCAGGGTGGCCAGAAAACCGGCCGCGGCGGCCGTGGCGTAGCGTTCCAGGACGGCGGCCGTCAGAATCCCTCTCACTTGATAGTACGCCAGGGAAATCGCCAGGAAAAAAAGCCAGCCGGCTGTCTGGAGGATCCAGAATAAGCGATGCCTTTGTTTAGATCCGGTCACGATCGGATTTCCCCGGGTGCGTTCCTGTCTTATTACTATAGCAAATTTTTTCAATCGCCATGAGTGGTTTCCGCACTTCACCCTCGGTCAGGACGGAAATACCAGATCGCCCGCCTGGAGTGAAGTTGGGATGGATAAGCGGTCAAAACGCCCGCCAAGCGGCGGCCTGAAACAGTATTTAGAATCTGGTCACTAGGAACTGGAAACTTGAAACAATACGTCAGTCGAACAGTCCGGCTTCTTTGAGGAGCTTCACGCACAGCTTGTTCAGCTCGTCGATGGCCTTGTCGAGCTTCGTCTTATCATCAGGGTTGTTCCAGACGCTCACGCCCGTCCAGGAGATATCGAGCTTCTTGTCCCCGAGAGAAACCAGCAGGAAGCTGTGTTCCGCGGCGCCGGGATGGTTG
>Ga0209254_10006349_pt1 | contig 10907 bp, 9 predicted proteins | sample FrelakmetDIP11DI_FD_187148 | JGI IMG/M metagenome (GOLD analysis project Ga0209254, IMG submission 187148) | Freshwater lake sediment microbial communities from the University of Notre Dame, USA, for methane emissions studies - DIP11 DI (SPAdes)... | ecosystem: Environmental > Aquatic >... | reverse complement strand
GGATGGGTGGAGGCGCGTGCGCCGCAACCCATCGAGCCAGGCCGTGATGGGTTACGCTGCACTCCACCCATCCTACTTGTCTACGCGCCATCCGGGTTACCAGGTACTGCGGTGATACGCCAGTCGTTACCGATTTTACGGATGTCGCGAATCTCCACGGCGCGCTTCTGCGCTATGTGTTCCAGACCCGGCAGATGGAACAGACCGCGCCCGCCATCGCCCAGCAGGTGCGGCGCCATATAAATCACCAACTCATCGACCAGCCCCGCTGCCAGCAGCGCGCCGCTCAAGATCGCGCCGGCTTCGACCAGCACCTCGTTGATCTCGCGCAGCGCCAGCACCTCCAGCACATCGGGCAGTCGCATGCGGCCGTCATGCGCTTTGAGTAATACTATCTCGGCACCCGCCGCCAGCAATGCCTCACGCGGCGCTGCGGTCTCGCTGACGGCGCAAATCAAGGTCGTGCCGGGCAGTCTCAACATGCGCGCGCCCGGTGGCATACGCAATTGATGATCCACCACCACCCGCAGTGGCTGGCGTGTATTTTCAACCGCGTCGAGTCGCACGTTCAGCGATGGATCATCGGCCAACACCGTGCCGATACCGGTCAATATAGCGGAACTGCGCGCGCGCAAGCGCTGCACATCGGCACGTGCGGGCGCGCCGGTAATCCATTTGGACTCGCCTGATGCCATGGCCGTGCGGCCGTCCAGACTCATCGCCAATTTACAGCGCACATAGGGACGACCACGGCGCATGCGACTGACGAAGCCCGGATTGAGCGCTTCCGCGTCCGCCGCGAGCAAGCCACACGCCGTTTCGATACCGGCCGCCTGCAACTGTGCCAGGCCACCACCTGCAACGCGTGGATTAGGATCCTGCAAAGCAACCACAACGCGGGCCACACCGGCGGCAATCAATGCCTCGCTGCACGGCGGCGTACGCCCGTGATGACAGCACGGCTCCAAGGTCACATAGGCGGTCGCGCCGCGGGCGCGATCACCGGCCGCGATCAAGGCGTGAATTTCGGCATGTGGCTCACCGGCGCATTCATGCCAACCCTCACCGACAATCTCACCTGCACTCACCAACACACACCCCACCCGTGGATTCGGATCGGTGCTGTACAGACCGCGCTCGGCGAGTTGCAGCGCATAGGCCATGTACCGGTGATCGTCGCTGGTAAACATCGGCTGGTTCATCATCCCCGTAGGATGGGTGAAGCGCAGCGAAACCCATCGCGGTGACGCAGTGATGAGTCGCGGCGGGTTATGGCGGGTTATGGCGGGTTGCGGCAAACAACGCCTCCACCCACCCTACGAATTCCTCGGCGTATTCTCCGGCCCCTGATCTTCTGTCAACAACGGAATCTGATCCCGCTCTTCTTCCGGTGTCGGTTCCTTTTCCAGCCGTTCGATTTCCTCGCGGAAGGCGTTCACGTCCTGGAAGCTGCGGTACACCGAGGCGAAACGCACATAGGCGACTTGATCGAGCTTGCGCAGTTCGTCCATCACCCATTCGCCCAATTGCCGCGACGGTATTTCACGCTCGCCGCTGGCACGCATGCGCTGCTGGATACGCGTGATCGCATCTTCGATACGCTCGGTAGATACCGGACGCTTCTCCAAGGCGCGCACGATACCACCACGCAGTTTGGACTCGTTGAACGGATCGCGTGTGCCGTCGCGCTTGACGATGCGCGGCATCACCAGTTCGGCGATTTCAAACGTGGTGAAGCGTTCGCCGCAGCTGAGACACTCACGGCGCCGACGCACCTGCACGCCCTCGCCGGTCAGGCGTGAATCGATGACCTTGGTGTCTTCAGCAGCGCAAAAGGGGCAGTACATAAGTCGGAAACTAGCGCTCGTAGACCGGGAAGCGGCGACACACTTCCAACACCTGACCGCGTACGCGTTCCTGTGTATCAGTATCTTCGACGTTATCCAGGATGTCGCAAATCCATCCGGCCAAGGCCTTGGCCTCAGCGTCCTTGAAGCCGCGCGTGGTCATTGCCGGCGTACCAATGCGGATACCGCTGGTGACGAACGGCGATTGCGGATCGTTGGGCACGGCATTCTTGTTGACCGTGATATAGGCATTGCCGAGTGCGGCATCGGCGGCCTTGCCGGTAATGCCCTTGTCGATCAGATCTACCAGGAACAAATGGTCGTCGGTGCCGCCGGAAACAATCTTATAGCCGCGCTCGATCATCACCGCGGCCATGGCGCGGGCATTGGCCAGCACCTGTTTCTGATAGTCCTTGAATTCCGGTGCGAGCGCCTCTTTGAAGGCCACCGCCTTGGCCGCGATGACGTGCATCAGCGGACCACCCTGCGTACCGGGGAACACCATCGAGTTGAGCTTCTTCTCGATGTCGGGATTGGCCTTGGCGAGAATCAAACCACCGCGCGGACCACGCAAGGTCTTATGCGTGGTGGTGGTCGTGATGTCGGCGATCTGCACCGGGTTCGGGTAGATGCCCGCGGCGATCAGACCGGCGACATGCGCCATGTCGACGAACAGCAGGGCACCGACCGAGTCGGCAATCTCACGGAACTTGTTCCAGTCCAGCGTGCGCGAGTAGGCGGAAAAACCGCCGACGATCATCTTCGGCTTGTGCTCGTTGGCCAGCCGCTGGATCTCGTCGTAATCGACCAGACCCGTCTCGGGATTCAAACCATACTGCACAGCGTTGAACAACTTGCCGGAGAAATTCACCTTGGCGCCGTGGGTCAGGTGACCACCATGGGCGAGGCTCATGCCGAGGATGTGATCGCCCGGATTGAGCAGCGCGAGATAGACCGCGGCATTGGCCTGCGAGCCGGAATGCGGCTGCACATTGGCGTAATCGGCGCCGAACAGTTGCTTGGCGCGGTCGATAGCGAGCTGTTCGGCAACATCGACGAACTCGCAGCCGCCGTAATAGCGTTTGGCCGGATAACCCTCGGCGTATTTATTGGTCAGTACCGAACCTTGCGCCTGCATCACCCGCGGGCTGGCGTAGTTTTCCGAGGCAATCAGTTCGATGTGGTCTTCCTGGCGCTGCTGCTCGCCGAGGACGGCGGCCCACAACTCCGGATCGAAATCGGCAATGGCCATGTCTTTGCTGAACATCCCAAACCCCTGTAAGCGGCCCGATTGAACCGGACCGGTGGCAAATGGAGCCCCCGCGCCCAACAGACTCCACGGGCGGGGTGCGAAAGGCGGTCATAATAGCCGATCCGGGCCCTGTATGCAGGACCGGTCTGGTCTCAATGGCACAATCGGAGCAGCGGCGGCAGCGCCTGCCTTGCCGTAGAGGGGGGAATCAGGCTGGAAGGGAAATTGACCAGTCGGCCACCGCCAGCCGGTTGCGGCCACCGCGCTTGGCGGCATAGACGGCGATGTCGGCCTGTTTGAACAACTGCTCAAAATTCGTCTGCTGACCGGGTGGTAGCGTCGCCACGCCGATGCTGGCGGTGATCTTGTGGCCGGCAGGCACCGCCGCCTCAATCTCGGCGCGCAGCCGCTCGGCCTTGATCTGGGCATCGGCCAACGGGCATTTCACCAATAACAGCACGAACTCCTCGCCACCAAAACGGGCCGCGATATCGCCATCGCGGCAGCCATGCCTCAACAAGGCCCCGACCTTCCGCAGCACCGCATCGCCCGCATCGTGGCCGTGTCGGTCGTTGATCAGCTTGAAGTGGTCCAAGTCGAGCAATAAAAGGCTGAGCGAATACTGATGGCGGTTGGCATTGGCGACCGCCTGCTGCGCCGCCTCATGCAGAAAGTAACGGTTATACAGCCCGGTCAGTTGATCGGTGACAGCGAACTCTTCCAGCTTCTTCTGTTGTTCCCGCACCGTGTCGAACAAATGTTTCGCCGTGAGCAGATTGGTCACGCGGGCGCGCAATTCCTCCTCGATCACCGGCTTGGCGATGTAGTCATTCGCGCCCTGGCGCAGGATCTCGATGCGCCGTGCGATATCGTCCAGCCCGGAAATCGCCAGAACCGGAATACGCTTGCGCTCGTCCTCCAAGCCGCGGATCTGCCGCAGCAATCCGACACCGCTCAGCGGACCTTCAACCAGAATATCGGTGATGACCAGATCGTAATCCTTGGCCTGGAACTGTTCCCAAGCCAGATCGGCACTGATGAAGTGATCGATCAGCAGACCCATTTTCTTCAGCAGCTGCATCGTGACTTTGGCAGCCATCTGGCTGTCTTCCACGTACAGCACGCGACCCTTAACCTGGGTACGCATGCCACCGATCAATTGCTTGAACGCGCGGCTCAGCTCCTCAAAGCTGGACTTGCGCAGAATCTCGGTGATACCCGCTTCCAGGCTTTCTTTGAGCGTGGTTTCTTTGTCATCGCAGGTCAGCAGGACAATCGGCAACAAGGCCGTATTCGACTCGGCGCGCAGTTGCCGACAGACATCCAGGCCGCTCATATCCGGCAGGTGCAATTCCAGACACAGAAGATCGTAGCTATGCTGCCGGAGTGCGTGCAGGGCCGACTGGCCATCGGCGACATACTCGGCCTGGATCTGCAGATCACTCAGCACCGCCTGGATGACCTGCTGGTATAGCTGACTGTCAACGACAACCAGAATTCGCATGCGCTGTTTCCTATGCAGTCATTATCCGGATAAACCCGAACAAGGTAGGCTGCATCACCGTGATCGGCAAGGAGAAATGCATAGGCAGCGGTTTCAGTCACCCCACACGTACGCGCGCTCACCACAGCGCGCAGACAGAGATTGCATGTTTCCACATGCCTAATGCGCACAGCACCCTTGTGCCACCGGAAAAGATTTCAAGCCACCTTTGGCACAATGCGGACCTGCCCCTATAATCGGATGCCCCTATTCAAGGCTCATCCACCACCAGAGAGACCCATGGCTCAATACGTCTATACCATGAATCGCGTGGGCAAAGTCGTCCCGCCCAAACGCTGGATTCTCCAGGACATCTCGCTGTCGTTCTTCCCCGGCGCCAAGATCGGCGTGTTGGGTCTGAACGGTTCGGGTAAATCCACGCTGCTGCGGATCATGGCCGGCGTCGATACCGAGATCGAAGGCGAGGCGCGACCACAGCCGGGCATCAAAATCGGCTTTCTGTCGCAGGAACCGCAGCTCGATCCGAACAAAGATGTGCGCGGAAATGTCGAAGAGGGCCTGGGCGAGATCAAGCAGGCGCAACAACGTCTGGATGAGGTTTACGCCGCCTACGCCGAACCCGATGCCGATTTCGATGCATTGGCCGCCGAGCAGGCGCGTCTGGAAAACATTATCCAAGCCGCTGACGCACACAATCTGGAACGCACCCTCGAAGTCGCGGCCGATGCGCTGCGTCTGCCACCGTGGGACGCCGATGTCACCAAGCTATCCGGTGGCGAAAAACGACGTGTCGCGCTGTGCAAGCTACTGCTGTCGGCCCCCGATATGCTGCTGCTCGACGAGCCGACCAACCATCTGGATGCTGAATCGGTCGCCTGGCTGGAACGCTTCCTCCACGAATATCCCGGCACCGTCGTCGCTGTGACCCATGACCGTTACTTCCTCGATAACGTCGCCGGCTGGATTCTGGAGCTCGACCGTGGCCGCGGCATTCCCTACGAGGGCAATTATTCAAACTGGCTGGAACAGAAAGAAAAGCGCCTGGCACAGGAACAAAAAGGCCAGGCCGCACGCGAGCGCGCGATCAAGGAAGAATTGGAATGGGTGCGCGCCAACCCCAAGGGCCGCCAAGCCAAGAGCAAGGCACGTCTGGCGCGCTTCGAGGAATTGCAGTCGCAGGAATATCAGGCCCGCAACGAGACGCGCGAGATTTATATTCCACCAGGTCCACGCCTGGGCGAATTGGTGATCGAGGCCAAAGATCTGAAGAAGAGCTTCGGTGACCGTGTGCTGTTCGACAACCTGTCGTTTAACATCCCGCGCGGGGCCATCGTCGGCATCATCGGCCCCAACGGCGCGGGTAAGACCACGCTGTTCCGCCTGCTGAATGGACAAGAACGACCGGATGGCGGCGAACTGCGCATTGGTGAAACCGTGCAGCTCGCCTATGTCGATCAGAGTCGCGACGCCCTGGATGGCAGCAAGACCGTGTGGGAAGAAATCTCCGACGGCCAGGACATTATTCAGATCGGCCGTTACGAGACCCCGTCACGCGGCTATGTATCGCGCTTCAACTTCGCCGGCAGCGATCAGCAAAAGCGCGTCGGGGATCTGTCCGGCGGCGAACGCAACCGCGTGCACCTGGCCAAGCTATTACGCAGCGGCGGTAACGTGCTGATGCTCGACGAACCGACCAACGATCTCGACGTGGAAACCCTGCGCGCGCTGGAAGAAGCGCTATTGGAATTCCCCGGCTGCGTACTGGTCACCTCGCATGATCGTTGGTTCCTCGATCGACTGGCGACGCATATCCTCGCCTTCGAGGGCGACAGTCACGTGGAATGGTTCGAGGGAAATTACGCCGAATATGAGGCCGATCGGAAGCGGCGTCTGGGTGTCGAGGCGGATCAACCGCATCGCATCAAATACAAACGGCTGACGGGGTAGGCATTACATAGGCACAACGGTCAGCGCTGTGAACAGGCTGTTCAGGCAGTAACGCTAAGCACCATGCCTTTGGTTTTTTCGCTCATCTCTTCATACGGGATGGTTCGGACCAGCGTGCCCTTTTCGGCATCGTATATCTCGATAATGACTTGTTTGCCGTCATCGCCACCCAGGGAAAAGCGCATCGTGCTCGCTGCGCGGGTGGGTGCCTGCGACGGCTTCTGCTCTTGCCCTTGCGCGACAACTTCGGGCTTTCCAGCACCGCCTTCAGCGATCACACTCTCCGCTACGGATGACTGGGGCGCAACCGCTTTACCCGTTGTTGGGGCCGACTGCCCAGAAGTTGTCACCGGATTTACCGCCGGAATATTCATAACCACCTCTTTGCACACCACGCCCAGTAGAACAACATGGAAGGCGAACCTCCAAAAATACTCGCGAAGCGGTTCGGCAAGGGCGGGGCCGAACAGGTTTATTAACCTATCGATTCAATCTGCCGACACCTAACTAGTATCTGGCTAGAATCTGGCAATTACCGGGCACGAATTTAGCCCTGCCGAAGTGGGCAGCGGCCGGTGAAGAGAAAGCTTGAGCCACCGTCCAATCGGTCACGCCCAGTCATTGGACAGGCATCACATACTCAGGTTTAGTCTGGGGATGACAGCGCCCTCGAAAATATGACCTGCATGCCCCTTAAATTATCTGGAGGGGAGAATGTGCAGGCACTTATGCGGACGGATCGTGCCTGGCGCGACGGCGTTGCCGCACCCGCCACAGCGTAAATACCGGGCCCGACAGCGCATAGATCAGGAAGCCCGCGAACAACACCTTGGCCGGGTCGAGCGAGGCGGACACCAGCACCAGCACCGCCAACAACAAGACGATGAATGGCACTTTGTTCTTGAAGTCGAGTTCCTTGAAGCTGTAGTAACGGAAATTGCTGACCATCAACAACCCTGACATCAGCGTCAGCAGCATGCCGACCCAAATAAAACTGGAACCGTCGATGCCCATGTCCGCGCCCATCCACACCAACCCGGCCACCACCGCCGCCGCCGACGGACTGGGCAGCCCCTGGAAATAACGTTTGTCGGCCACATCCACCTGGGCGTTGAAACGCGCCAAACGCAACGCGCCCGCCGCGGTGTAGATGAACGCCGTCAACCAACCCACCTTGGCCCAGAACCAACCGAACGCCGCCAAATCACGCAGCGCCCATTGATAGATGATCAGACCAGGCGCTAGACCGAAGCACACCATATCGGTGAGGCTGTCGTACTGCACACCGAACTCGCTGGTGGTATTGGTCAGGCGCGCGACACGACCGTCGATGCCGTCCATGATCATGGCGATGAAAATCGCGATCGCCGCAACCACGAAATTTCCGTTGATCGCCGCCACGATGCCATAGAAGCCAGAAAATAAGCCGGCAGTGGTAAACAGGTTCGGTAGCAGATAGATACCGCGACGAGGAATTTTGGGGGACGTCGGTTCGACTTCCATCACAGCTGTCCTAGGATTCGAAAGAAACACTTGCGCGGAAGTCCGCGATGAAAAAAGAGTGCGCGCAGCGGCGGCAACTTGCAAGGGAGGAACAGGTTACTCAATCGATCACCGAGAGTCCGGGGCGCGGCAAATCCACGCCCCGGGACAGCGCATGCTTAGTTGCGGCTCTTATCGACGATTTTGTTGGCCTTGATCCAAGGCATCATGCTGCGCAGACGCTCGCCGACTTCCTCGATCTGATGTTCGCGACCGATACGGCGCTTGGCTTTCAGAGTGGCCGCACCGGCCTGGTTCTCCAGGATAAACTCGCGGGCGAACTCGCCGTTCTGGATTTCGGTGAGGATCTTCTTCATCTCCAGCTTGGTCTGGTCGGTGACGATGCGCGGTCCGCGGGTCAGATCGCCGTATTCGGCCGTGTTGGAAATCGAGTACCGCATGTTGGCGATACCACCCTCATACATCAGATCGACAATCAGCTTGAGTTCATGCAGGCACTCGAAATAGGCCATCTCCGGCGCATAACCGGCCTCAACCAAAGTTTCAAAACCGGCCTGGACCAGCGCGGTAGCACCACCACACAGCACCGCCTGCTCACCGAACAGATCGGTTTCGGTCTCTTCCTTGAAGCTGGTCTCGATGATGCCCGCGCGGCCACCGCCATTGGCCGATGCATACGACAGCGCGATCTTCTTGGCCTTGCCTGAGGCATCCTGATGCACGGCGATCAGACTCGGCACACCGCCCCCCTGGGTGTAGGTCGCGCGGACCAGATGACCCGGGCCCTTCGGCGCGATCATGATCACGTCGAGGTCGGCACGCGGCACGATCTGCTCGAAGTGGATGTTAAAGCCGTGCGCGAAGGCCAATGCAGCACCCTTCTTGATGTTCGGCTCGATGACTTCGTCGTAGATTTTGCGCTGATGCTCGTCAGGCGCCAGGATCATAACCACGTCGGCGCCCTTCACGGCCTCCGGAATATCCTTGACCTTGAGCTTGGCCTTCTTGGCCTTGGCTTCGGAGGCCGAACCGGGGCGCAGGGCGACCGTCACATCAACGCCGGATTCCTGCAGATTATTGGCATGCGCATGGCCCTGCGAGCCATAACCGACGATCGTCACCTTGCGCTTCTTGATCAGGGACAGGTCGCAGTCTTTGTCGTAATAGATGTTCATCATGTCATTCACTCCAGAAGATTGTAGGACTCAAAATAATTCAGATGTGCGGGTCACGCTTAACCGCAACTAGAGACGCAAGGCCTTATCGCCGCGCGCAATGCCGGAAACGCCGGAGCGCACGACTTCGAGTATCGAGGCCGGATCGACCGCTTGAATGAAGGCATCAATCTTCTCGCCGGCACCAGTCAGCTCGATGATGTAGCTGGCGTCGGTCACGTCGATGATGCGCCCACGGAAAATATCCGTGATGCGTTTCAATTCTTCACGCGCGCTGTCCTTGGCCTGCACCTTCATGAGCAGCATCTCGCGCTCGATGTGCGGGCCTTCGGTCATGTCCATCAGCTTGACCACATCAATCAGCTTGTTGAGCTGCTTGGTGATCTGTTCGACGACGGTGTCGGTGCCGCGCGTCACAATGGTCATGCGCGACAGCGAGGGGTCCTCGGTCGGTGCCACAGTCAGCGATTCGATATTGTAGCCACGCGCGGAGAACAGACCGGCCACGCGCGACAGGGCGCCTGCCTCGTTCTCCAACAGTAATGAAATGATATGTCGCATTGCGATCTCTTTTGCTAACCGCCAAGACGCCGAGGACGCCAAGAATAATTTGTCAAAAACACCCCGTAATCCGCCAAGACCGAAACACAGGCCACACTCCAGACACACCGATAACAACAACAGAATACTTGGCGTTCTTGGCGTCTTGACGGTTCAACTCATCAAATCAAAATCATCTCGTTCTGACCGCCACCAGCCGGAATCATCGGATATACGTTCTCATGCTGGTCAGTGATGAAATCCAGGAACACCGTGCGATCGCGGATTTTCATCGCCTCTTTCAGCGCGCCTTCGACGTCGCCCGGCTTTTCGATCTTCATCCCGACATGTCCGTAGCTCTCTGCCAGCTTGACGAAGTCCGGCAGCGATTCCATGTAGGACATGGCATAGCGCTTCTGATAGAAGAACTCCTGCCACTGCCGCACCATGCCGAGATAACGGTTATTCAGATTGATGATCTTCACCGGTAGCGAATACTGGCGACAGGTGGACAGTTCCTGAATGCACATCTGGATACTGCCTTCGCCGGTGATACAGCAAACGGTTTCGTCCGGATACGCCAACTGCACGCCCATGGCGGCGGGAAAACCAAAGCCCATGGTGCCAAGACCACCGGAGTTGATCCAACGACGCGGCTTGTCGAACTTGTAGAACTGCGCCGCCCACATCTGATGCTGACCGACGTCTGAGGTCACGTAGGCATCGCCCTTGGTCACTTTGTAGAGCGTCTCAACCACGTACTGCGGCTTGATGATCTCACTGGTGCGATCGAACTTCAGGCAATCGATGGCACGCCATTCGTTGATCTGCTTCCACCACTCTTTGAGTGCCGCCGCGTCGGGCTTGTCGCCGCTGTCCTTGATCAACTTGATCATGTGCTTGAGCACATTGTCGACGCCACCGACGATGGGCACGTCCACTTGTACGTTCTTGGAGATTGAGGCCGGGTCGACATCGATGTGCACGATCTTGGCAGTCGGACAGAACTTGTCGACATTGCCCGTCACGCGATCGTCGAAGCGCGCGCCGATGGCGACCAGCACATCGCAGCTGTGCATGCCCATGTTAGCTTCATAGGTGCCGTGCATACCGAGCATGCCGACGAACTGCTTGTCGGT
>Ga0209254_10006348_pt1 | contig 10909 bp, 9 predicted proteins | sample FrelakmetDIP11DI_FD_187148 | JGI IMG/M metagenome (GOLD analysis project Ga0209254, IMG submission 187148) | Freshwater lake sediment microbial communities from the University of Notre Dame, USA, for methane emissions studies - DIP11 DI (SPAdes)... | ecosystem: Environmental > Aquatic >... | reverse complement strand
GCTGGTACTCGGCGACATGCGTCCAGATGGCCTCGATCAGGGGCTGCAGCCCTTCGCGCGCCAGCGCCGAGATCGCGAACACCGGTCCCTTCCAGCGCAGCCGGCGCACCCAATCCTTGATGCGCTGTTCGCGCTCGGCCACCGGCACCATGTCGAGCTTGTTGAAGACCAGCCAGCGTGGCTTGGCGTGCAGCTTGGGGTCGTATTTCTTCAGCTCGGCGACGATGGCGCGCGCCTGAACCACCGGGTCGGCATCGTCGAAGGGCGCCGCATCGACGATGTGCAGCAGCAGCCGCGTCCGCTGCAGGTGGCGCAGGAACTGGTGGCCGAGGCCCGCGCCCTCGGAAGCCCCCTCGATGAGGCCGGGAATGTCGGCGACGACGAAGCTTCGCTCGGGCCCGACCCGCACCACGCCCAGGTTGGGGTGCAGCGTGGTGAAGGGGTAGTCGGCGATCTTAGGTCGCGCATTGGAGATCGCCGCGATCAGCGTGCTCTTGCCGGCATTGGGCATGCCCAGCAGCCCGACGTCGGCCAGCACGCGCAATTCCAGTTGCAGCTTGAAGGCCTCGCCGGGCCAGCCGGGTGTCTTCTGGCGCGGCGAGCGGTTGGTGCTGCTCTTGAAATGCAGGTTGCCGAAACCGCCGTCGCCGCCCTTGGCCAGCAGGGCGCGCTGGCCGTGCTCGAGCAGTTCCACCATCACCTCGCCGGTTTCGGCGTTGGAGATGATGGTCCCCACCGGCACGCGCAACTCGATGTCGGGTGCGGCGGCGCCGAACTGGTCGGACCCTCGCCCCTGCTCACCGTTCCTGGCGATGTGGCGGCGTGCGTAACGGTAGTCGATGAGCGTGTTGATATTGCGATCGGCCAGCGCCCAGACGCTGCCGCCGCGACCACCGTCGCCGCCGTTGGGGCCGCCGAAGGGGATGAACTTCTCGCGCCTGAAGCTTGCGCAGCCGGCGCCGCCATCGCCGGCGGCGATGTCGATCACGGCTTCGTCGACGAATTTCATGGTCAGCGGATGGTACTGTGGCAGGGGTGCCGGAAACGACGAAGCCCCGGCAGGCCGGGGCTTCGCACGGGAGCGAAGTGCGTCGTCAGACCGGCTTCACGAACACGGTCTGGCGGTTCAGTGCGCCCTTGATATCGAAGGACACCGCGCCATCGACCAGCGCGAACAGCGTGTGATCCTTGCCCATGCCGACTCCGGCGCCCGCGTGGAACTTGGTGCCGCGCTGACGCACGATGATGCCGCCGGCCTGAATCTGCTGGCCGCCGAAGACCTTGACGCCCAGCATCTTGGGCTGTGAATCGCGGCCGTTGCGGGTGGAGCCGCCGCCCTTTTTCTGTGCCATGGTGGGTGCTCCTTCTAGGCGTTGATCGAGCCGATCTGCAACTCGGTGTAGGTCTGGCGGTGGCCGCCGTGCTTCTGGTAATGCTTGCGGCGACGCATCTTGAAGATGCGCACCTTGTCGTGCTTGCCTTGCGCCAGCACCGTGGCGGTGACGTTCGCACCCGCGACCCAGGGCGACCCGACCTTGAGCTCGGCGCCGCTGCCGACGGCGAGCACCTGGTCGATGACGATTTCCTGGCCCACGTCCGCAGCTATCTGTTCTACCTTGATCTTTTCGCCGGCGGCAACCTTGTACTGCTTGCCCCCGGTTTTTATGACCGCGTACATGTGTGACCTCTCTAAGGACTGCCGCGCCGGGGTCCAGGCGAAAGAGGCCTCCCCATGGAAGCCGCCTGTCCGGCGCAGAGCCTTCAAATATAACATGCCCGTTGCTGCGCGTGGAAGGCTCGGCCCGGAACCGGCGCAGCTTCGTACGCAGCTTCATATAATGACCCACCGTCCGCAAAGCCCGCCGCGTGCTCGAAACCGCCGTCACCATTGCCAACGTGGCTGATCCGACCGATTCGGCCATGCAGCGCGTGGATGCCGTCATACGGCAGCGGCTGGCCTCGCGCGTGGCGCTGATCGACCAGATCTCGGGCTATATCGTCGGTGCCGGAGGCAAGCGCATCCGACCGCGGCTGGTGCTTCTCTTCTGTGAAGCGCTGGGCTTCGAGGGGCCCGAGCAATACGAGCTGGCGGCCGTCGTCGAGTTCATCCACACCGCAACCCTGTTGCACGACGACGTGGTCGACGAATCCGCGCTGCGACGCGGTCGCGCCACCGCCAACGCGATGTTCGGCAATGCCGCCAGCGTGCTGGTGGGCGACTTTCTCTACTCGCGCGCTTTCCAGATGATGGTCTCCGTCAACCGCATCCGCGTGCTCGAGGTGCTGGCGGACGCCACCAACGTCATCGCCGAGGGCGAAGTGCTGCAGTTGATGAACATGCACGACCCGGACCTGGCGGTGGCCGATTACCTGCAAGTCATCCGCTACAAGACCGCCAAGCTGTTCGAAGCCAGCGCGCGCCTGGGCGCCGTGCTGGCCGGCGCCCACCCGGCGCTGGAGGACGCGTGCGCGGGCTTCGGGCGCTCGCTGGGCACGGCTTTCCAGTTGGTCGACGACCTGCTCGACTACGAGGGCAATAGCCACGAACTCGGGAAGAACGTCGGCGACGACCTGCGCGAGGGCAAACCCACGCTGCCGCTGCTGATCGCCATGGAGCGTGGCGCTCCGCAGGAGCGGGCGCTGATTCGGCATGCCATCGAGCACGGCGAGGAGCACAAGCTGCCGGAGATCCTGGCCATCGTGAAGGCTACCGGCGCGCTCGATGCGACCCGTCATGCCGCACACAAGGAAGCCGACGACGCGCGCCTGGCGCTGGCCGCCTTGCCCGCGTCGCGCGCGCGCGAGGCTCTGCTAGACTTGTGTGTTCGGTCGATCCACCGGTCTTCGTGAGATGGGTGGCGTCGATTGCATGTTGCGCCGCCGGCCGTTGGCCGCGGCGTGACACCATCGGGGTGTAGCTTAGCCTGGTAGAGCGCTACGTTCGGGACGTAGAGGCCGGAGGTTCGAATCCTCTCACCCCGACCAGGTTTTCATGCGGCCCCGGCAGCGGCCGGTTCGGGCGCCAACGGTTTGTCAGCGCCACCAGGGCGTGGCTTTTCGTCGTTTACACCTCAGGGCGGATCGGCGATGATGATTTCGATATGCTGCCGCCGAACTGAAGCACATGGCCGTTGAGACGCTGGTTGAACCGCCACCCTCCTCGCTGTCGGGCGTGGCGCGCGTGCTCGTCAATGCCGGCAAGCTCAGCGCCAGAACGGCCGAGGAGCTGACGAAAGCCGCGCGCGAGCGCAAGAGCAGCTTCGTCTCGGCCCTCATCACCGCCGGTGCCGTGAGGTCCGACGATCTGGCGCACACGCTTTCCAGTGCACTGGCGCTGCCGTTGCTGGACCTGAATGCCGTCGACGCACAAAAGCTGCCGCGCAACATCGTCGACCAGAAGATCGCCAGCCAATACCAGTTGATGGTGCTGGGCAAGCGGGGCAACCGCCTGTTCATCGGTGCCGCCGACCCCACCGACCAGGAGGCGGTCGATCGCATCAAGTTCACCACCCAGCTCACGCCGGAATGGGTGATCGTCGAATACGACAAGCTGATGCGCCAGCTCGAGGCGCAGAGTGCCAGCGCCAGTGAAGTGCTGGAATCGATGGCCAGCGCCGACTTCGACTTCGACGTCACCGACGACGAAACCGCGGCGGCCGTCGAGGCAGCCGATGTCTCGACCGAGGTCGAGGACGCGCCCGTCGTGCGTTTCCTGCAGAAGATGCTCATCGACGCCATCAACATGCGCGCGTCGGACCTGCACTTCGAGCCTTACGAATACACCTACCGCGTGCGCTTCCGCATCGACGGCGAACTGCGCGAGATCACGCAGCCGCCGGTGGCCATCAAGGAAAAGCTGGCCTCGCGCATCAAGGTCATCTCGCGCATGGACATCGCCGAGAAGCGAGTGCCGCAGGATGGCCGCATGAAGCTGAAGTTCGGCACCAAGGCGATCGATTTTCGCGTCAGCACGCTGCCCACGCTGTTTGGCGAGAAGGTCGTGATCCGGATCCTCGACTCGTCCAGCGCCAAGCTCGGCATCGAAGCGCTAGGCTACGAGAAGATCGAGAAAGACCGCCTGATGCACGCGATCGGCCGGCCCTACGGCATGATCCTCGTCACCGGCCCCACTGGCAGCGGCAAGACGGTATCGCTGTACACCTGCCTGAACATCCTCAACCAGCCGGGCGTCAACATCGCCACCGTCGAGGACCCGGCCGAAATCAACCTGCCGGGCATCAACCAGGTCAACGTCAACGAACGGGCCGGCCTGACCTTCGCCGCCGCGCTCAAGTCCTTCCTGCGGCAGGATCCGGACATCATCATGGTCGGCGAAATCCGCGACCTCGAAACCGCCGACATCGCGATCAAGGCCGCGCAGACCGGTCACCTGGTGATGAGCACGCTGCACACCAACGACGCGCCGACGACGCTCACACGCCTGCTCAACATGGGCGTGCCGCCGTTCAACATCGCTTCCAGCGTGCTGCTCATCACCGCGCAGCGCCTGGCGCGCCGGCTGTGCGAGAACTGCAAGAAAGCGGCTGACTATCCGCGCGACTCGCTGCTCAAGGCCGGCTTCAAGCCCGAGGACATCGACGGCAACTGGAAACCCTACCGCGCCGTCGGCTGTGCCAGTTGCAACAACGGTTACAAAGGGCGCATCGGTCTGTACCAAGTGATGCCCATCACCGAGGCGATTCAGCGCATCATCCTCACGGAGGGTACCGCCATGGACATCGCCAAGCAGGCCGAGTCCGAAGGCGTGCGCGACCTGCGCCAGGCCGGCCTGGCCAAGGTACGCGCCGGCGTGACCACGCTCGAAGAAGTGATCACGGTCACCAACGAATAGCCGGCCCCGCCAACCCCACACCCCGCGAGCCCCACACACCCATGGCCACAGCAGCACTCGGCAAGAGCCTCAAGGAAACCCTCTTCGAGTGGGAAGGCAAGGACAAGAACGGCAAGATCGTGCGCGGCGAAATGCGCGCCGGCGGCGAGGCCGCGGTCAATGCCAGCCTGCGCCGCCAGGGCATCCTGATCACGAAGGTCAAGAAGCGGCGCACCAGCGGCGGGCGCTCGATCAAGCAGAAGGACATCGCCATCTTCACGCGCCAGCTGGCGACCATGATGAAGGCCGGCGTGCCCCTGCTCCAGTCCTTCGACATCGTCGGTCGCGGCGCCGCCAACCCGCGCCTGTCCAAGCTGCTCGGCGACATCCGCGCCGATGTCGAGACCGGCACCAGCCTGTCGTCGGCCTTCCGCAAGCACCCGATGTATTTCGACTCGCTGTACTGCAACCTCGTCGAAGCCGGCGAGGCCGGCGGCATCCTGGAGGCGCTGCTCGACCGCCTGGCGATCTACCAGGAAAAGACGATGGCGATCAAGAGCAAGATCAAGTCGGCGCTGATGTACCCGGTGGCCGTGATCGTGGTCGCCTTCGTCGTCCTGACGGTGATCATGCTGTTCGTCATCCCGGCCTTCAAGGAGGTGTTCAGCTCCTTCGGCGCCGACCTGCCGGCACCCACGCTGTTCGTCATCGCGGTGTCGGAGTTCTTCGTCTCCTGGTGGTGGGCAATCTTCGGCCTGCTCGGCGGCGGCATCTACTTCTTCCTGGAGGCATGGAAGCGATCCGAGAAGGTGCAAATGGCGATGGACCGGCTGTTGCTCAAGATGCCCGTCTTCGGCGATCTCGTCCTCAAGTCGGTGATCGCACGCTGGACGCGCACCTTGTCGACGATGTTTGCCGCCGGGGTGCCGCTGGTCGAGGCGCTCGACTCCGTCGGCGGCGCCTCGGGCAATGCCGTCTACGCGCAGGCCACCGAGCAGATCCAGCGCGACGTCTCCACCGGCGCGGCACTGACGACCTCGATGACGTCCACCGGCGTGTTCCCGACCATGGTGCTGCAGATGGCGTCCATTGGCGAGGAATCGGGCTCGCTGGACCATATGCTGGCCAAGGCGGCCGAGTTCTACGAGGACGAGGTCGACGAAATGGTCAAGGGCCTGTCCAGCCTGATGGAACCCATCATCATCGTGATCCTCGGCACCTTGATCGGCGGCATCGTGGTCTCGATGTACCTGCCCATCTTCAAGCTCGGCGCGGTCGTCTAGCGTGCTCGGCCTCGACTGTAGGGCGTCAACCTACCGTTCAGTTGTGCAGCGAATCGTTCAGTACGTTTTCAGTGAGTGATCACTGACATTTCAGTAATCGGCTGTCGTTGAACGTACGAGGCGTGCTGCGCGACGTGCCGCAGGGGTGTCCACACGCCGCGATGCCGGCACCCTGTGAAGGCTGTCCGCCTCGATCAAGGAGCTGGACTTGCCGGTAGTGATGAGCTGGCATCCACCTCCGCGACCCCGTCATCCTGGTGGCCCTGGGCATCGATTCCCAAGGCAGCAAGAGACTTCGTTACGCCGAGTCTCCTTGAATTCCGCTGAAGTAGATGAGAGCAATGATCAGGAGCACTAAGCGTCAACATCGCAGGCGGAGCACCCCGCCCAAAGAGACCATCTTGAGCAACGTCGTGGGCGAGTTCCTTGATCCCATTGACGCACTGTTCACCATCTTCTACAGCATTCTCTTTGCGCTGCTGTTCACGCTGTCGTATGGCATATTGATCTATCGCGGTGTCATATCGTCTTCTTTTGCAGGGGGATACGGACAGGATTTGTTCGTGACTATCCTGGGGGCCGCCACCGCCTGGGGAATCATCGAAGGCGTCCTGTATCTTGTGTCTGAGGTTCTTGCCCGGGGGGAACGCTATCGGTTGCTACAGTACGTTCAGGCCAGCGACAGTGAGGAAGAAGCCGATACCGCCATTTCAAATGAACTGGATTTCATCCTCGAGCCGATAACCAGCGACGAGCAGCGGCATGCACTCCATCGCCACATTCGCGTCTATCTGAGCCAAGCGCAACCGCAGGCAATTGGCCTGAAACGTGAGGATGTCATTGGTGCGGTGGCGACCGTGTTGCTTTACGTCGTCGCCGTGCTGCCCTCCCTGCTGCCACTGTTGCTTCTGCCCGATAACACCAAGTTGGCAATTCACGTTTCTAACGTGGTGTCGTTCCTTGTTATTTTTGCGACCGGTTACCTTTGGGGGATTCACACCGAAACGAATCCGTGGAAGATCGGTTTGCTGCTCTCGTCTGTTTGCCTGGCCATGGTTTTAGTGGCCAAGTTGCTGGGAGGCTAAAGGCTCAGCCGCGGCCGCAGCGCACCTGGCTGGATGTTCGCCAGCAAGTCGGCGCCCACGGCGTCTGGTGTGTATCCTCACGTTCGCGTCGGGAAGGACAGACGCAGCGGAGGTCTGCCACATGCGTGCCTTGATGCCGATCCTGGAGTGGCTGCCCGCCTACCGGCGCGCCTGGCTTCCCGGCGACCTCGCCGCGGGAGCCGCCGTCTGGGCGGTACTCGTCCCGCTGGCGCTCGCCTACTCGGGCCTCCTCGGCGTCGACCCCATGGTCGGCCTCTACACGCTCCCGCTGCCGCTCGTCGCCTACGCGATCTTCGGCGGCTCGCGGCTCTTCGTGGTGGGGCCGGACGCGGCCGTGGTGGTGCTCTCCGCGGCGACCGTGGCCGGCGTCGCGGCGGCGGGAGAACGCCTCCCGCTGATCCTCGCGCTCACTCTCCTGATCGGCGCGCTGTACGTTGCGCTCTTCTTTCTCAAGGTCGGCTGGATCGCAGACCTGATCCCCGACCCGGTACTGAAGGGGTTCGTCGAGGGGGCGATCTGGGTCACCATCCTGAAGCAGATCCCCGGGCTGCTGGGGTTCGAGGTCGACATGTCCTCCGGGAAGGGCCTCGCGAGGCTCGCCGTGGTCGCGCGTGCCCTGCCGGAAGCCCACTTGGCAAACGCCCTCCTCGCGCTGGGAAGTGTGGCCGCGCTGTGGCTCCTGCGGAGGTTCGCGCGGAGGCTCCCCGGACCGCTCGTCGTGCTGGCGGCGTCGACCGTCCTCGTCTGGCTCCTCGGCCTCGACCGGGCGGGGGTCGCGGTCGTTGGCGCGGCCGGAGTGGACGCGCCGGGGTTCGGCACCTTCGCCCTTCCCGGGCTCGACCAGGTGGTCGACCTCCTCCCCGGCGCCCTCGCGATCGTGGTCCTCGGCTACACCAAGAGCCTGGGCGCTCTCAAACGCGCCCACGCCGCGGAGCCGGGCAGCGAGCCGATCGACCCGGACCGGGAGCTTCTCGCTATGGGCGCGGCCAACCTCGGCGCAGGACTCGGCGGGGGCTACCCGGTCGCGGGCTCGCTCACGGCCACCGCCGTTCGTATCGACGCGGGGGGCCGGACGCAGATCGGGAGCCTGTTCGCCGGCCTGCTGAGCCTGCTCACGATCCTCCTCCTGCTGCCTGCCCTCGCCTACGTCGCGCACGCCACGCTCGCCGCGATCGTGGTCGTGGCCCTCGCCGGGCTGTCCGACCTCGGCTACATGCGCCGGCTCTGGAGCGTCCGCCGCTGGGAATTCGCGGTCGGTGTCGCCGCGCTCGCCGGAGTCCTGGCGTTCGACATCATGCCCGGAGTGATGATCGGCCTCGCCCTCGCGCTCTTCAAGCTCGCCCACGACATCCACAACCCGACCATTGCGGTGGTCGGGCGCACGCCGTCGGGCGCGTTCGTCGACGTGGACCAGCACTCGGGTGCCGCGGGGGTTCCGGGGATGCTGATCCTGCGCCAGTACGCGCCGCTGGTGTTTCTCAACGCGAGGGTGCTGTCGAGCGAGATGAAGCGGCTCGCCCTCAGGCACGAGGGCCTCCGGGTGGTGGTGCTGGACGCGACAGCTTCGTCGGGGATCGACAGCACTGCCGCCGAAGCTTTTCGCGCCGCGCGGGAAGACCTCGCCAACGTGGGCATCGAGCTGTGGGTCGTGAATGCGCGGGAGAAGGGCTGGAAGGTGGTGGTGGCCACCCTGAACGCGGCGGGCGCCACGATTCCGCCGACGTTCGAGTCGCTGGCCGAGGCGGTGTCGCGCTTCGAGCTCAGACGCGGAGAGGCGTCCCGAATGGGAACTGGCTCGCCACTTCCCGGTCTCCGTTCTTAGCAATGATGCAGCCGTTCTGCCGCGATCGTGTCCCGGTCGGCGGTTGCGACCGGATCAAGCCATCTTCCGCTCGAAATGGCAGGCGAAGCGCCCCCTCGATCGAGCTCCAGGGGTTTTCCGAACCGCTACATTGGCGGGTACCGGAGTTTCCAAGCGTATACGGCACGATTGGGTGCGCGCTTTCACTGAACGCGTCCCGCAAAATTACTCGTGCGTCATTGACTTTCCAAGACTTCTAACGCGTGGAATGCTGAATTCCTACATCGACAGCTTGCCCCCAGGGCTGCTCTCGCCGTGGGCCCTGGCGCTGCTGGGGTTGGCGGTGGGCAGCTTCCTCAACGTCGTGGTGCACCGGTTGCCGCTGATGCTCGAGCGGCAGTGGTGGGGCGATGTCGCAGCGCAACTGGCCGACGGGGACTCGTACCAACGCGTCTTCGCGGCCACCGCGCCGGAGCGCATGGCGCAGGCCGGCGGCGCGCTCGGAAAGTCGCTCGGCGCCCTGCCGCCATTGAACCTGGCGCGGCCCGCGTCGCGCTGTCCTCACTGCGGGCACCGCATCCGATGGTACGAGAACCTCCCGGTGCTCAGCTGGCTGGCCCTCAAGGGCCGCTGCTCGGCCTGCAGCGCGCGCATCGCTCTGCGCTATCCGATGGTGGAACTCGCCACCGCCGCGCTCTTCGCCGCCGTGGCCTGGCGTGTGGGGCCGCAGTGGCAGGCAGTGCTCTGGTGCAGCGTGGCGGCGACGCTGCTGGCGCTGGCCCTGATCGACTGGGACACCACGGTGCTGCCCGACGCGATGACGCTGCCGCTCCTGTGGGCGGGCCTGGTGGCGGCCGCCCTGGGCTGGCTGCCGGGGCTGACGCTGGCGCAGTCCTTGGGGGGTGCGGCAGCGGGCTACCTGTCGTTGTGGTCGGTCTACTGGTTGTTCAAGCTCGTCACCGGCAAGGAAGGCATGGGCTACGGCGACTTCAAACTGCTCGGCGCCCTGGGCGCCTGGCTGGGCTGGCAGGCCATCCTGCCCATATTGCTGATGGCCTCGGTGCTGGGCGCCGCCATCGGCCTGGCCATGAAGGCCGGCGGTTCGCTGCGCGAAGGCCGCTTCGTGCCCTTCGGCCCCTTCCTGGCCGGCGGCGGGCTCGTGGTGATGCTGGCCGGCCTGCCCGTGGTGCTGGGGTGGATGGGCTGGTAGAGGCACGGGCGGTGCCGCGACGCGTGGCCACGATCGGCCTCACGGGCGGCATCGGCAGCGGCAAGAGTACGGCCGCCCAGGGCCTGGTGGCCCTCGGAGCGCACCTCGTGGACACCGATGCCATCGCTCGCGAGCTCACCTTGCCCCGCGGTGCGGCCTTGCCGGCGCTGGCCGCTGAATTCGGCGCCGACGTGCTGACTGCCGAGGGCGCGCTGGACCGCGAAAAGATGCGCCAGCGTGCCTTCGCCGACCCTTCCACCAAGACACGGCTGGAAGCCATCCTGCACCCCTTGATCGGCGCCGAGGCGAGCCGCCGGGCCGCCGCCGCGGGCCCGCGGCCGGTGGTCTTCGACGTGCCGTTGCTCACCGAGTCTGCGCGCTGGCGCGCGCGCGTCGACCGTGTGCTGGTGATCGACTGCATTGAGGCGACGCAGGTCGCGCGCGTGGTTCAGCGCCCAGGCTGGACCGAAGAGGCCGCCTGCCGCGTGATCGCCCAGCAGGCACCGCGCGCCGCGCGCCGTGCCATCGCCGACGCGGTGATCTGCAACGACGGCCTCACGCTCGAACAACTGCACGCCGAGCTGCGCGCACTGTGGGCGCTGTGGTTTCCGGCAGGCGGCGGCGCGGCCTGAGCCTTCGCAGCCGGGCTTGCAGCAGAGCCTGTGGAACAATCGCCAG
>Ga0209254_10006347_pt1 | contig 10909 bp, 11 predicted proteins | sample FrelakmetDIP11DI_FD_187148 | JGI IMG/M metagenome (GOLD analysis project Ga0209254, IMG submission 187148) | Freshwater lake sediment microbial communities from the University of Notre Dame, USA, for methane emissions studies - DIP11 DI (SPAdes)... | ecosystem: Environmental > Aquatic >... | reverse complement strand
GATCCAGTCGCTGATCGGGACCTGAACCGCAACGGGGCTTTTGATGCCGTGAGGTCGTCCAGGAAGTTCCCGTGACACCATTTCGTCATGCTGCCTACCGACAATCATGTGCACACGCGGTGGTCGTGGGACACCGCCGCCTCGTCGGGGATGGAACTCGCGTGCGCCCGCGCGGTCGAGCTCGGACTTCCGGGTATCGCGTTCACCGAGCACCTCGACTTCACGACGTGGAGCCACGGTGACACCGGACGGCAACTGGGCATCGGCCCGCGCCCCCACGTCCGTCCGCTCGATGTGCCCGGCTACACGGCCGACATCGCGCGGTGCCGCGAGACATTCCCCGAGTTGCGCATCTACTCCGGAGTGGAAACCGGTGAACCGCACCTGTTCTCCGGAGCGGTCGCCGCCGTGCTCGCCGCTGGGGAGTTCGACCGGGTCCTCGGCAGCCTGCACGCCATTGACTGCGACGGCAGCCTGGATTTCGTCGACGCAACCCTGTTCGGAAAACTCGATCCCCTCGACCTCATGCGGCGCTACCTGGCCGAGTTACTGGTCCTGGTGGAATCGTGTTCGGTGTTCGGCGTTCTCGCGCACTGCGACTACCCGCGCCGGTACTGGCCGGCCCGCGATGTCGGCGAGTACCCGGAGGCCGAGTTCGAGGACGGATACCGGGCCGTCTTCGACGCACTGGCGTCCTCGGGCCGCACCCTGGAGATCAACACCAGAAGCCCGCTGGCGTCCGTCGAATTGGTTCGATGGTGGTGGCAGGAAGGCGGCGACGCGGTCTCGTTCGGCAGCGATGCTCACGATCCCCACTCCGTGGGCAGCCGTTTCGACCTGGCCGTAGACATTGTCGAGGCGGCGGGATTCAAGCCGGGTCGCGACCGTCACGACTTCTGGCGGCGCTGAACACCGTTGTCCTCGAGCGGCTCCGGTTCGTCGACAAGCGACGCCTGGAAGGCGACCCGGTCGCCCCGGTAAAGGGCCCTGACGATCTCGGTCGGCCGGCCTTGCCGATCGACCGATCGCCGGCGCAGGTGCAGCATGGGCATCGCCGTGGTCGTGCTCAGCAGGGCGGCCTCGCGCGGTGTGGGCATGATGGTCTCGATGCGCTCTTCGGCGAAACCGAACTCCACCCCGGCCGCACGAAGCGCCGCGTACAGCGATGTCGCGGGGTCGAACGTCTCGTAGAGGGCGCTGAACCGGAATGCCGGCAGGTAGGTGCTCTCCAAGCCGATGGGTTCGTTGTCGGCGAGCAGCACGCGTTCGAGATGCATGACCGGTTCACCCGCGCGCAGACCCAGACCGCCTGCGATCTCCGCCGACGCCTCGACGTCGTTCCACGTCACCAGGGTGCGACCGGGCTTGCGGCCCATCCGATGGGCCCCCTCCGTATAGGACCTCAGCGAAAGAGGCTGCACAAGTTTGGGTTTGGCCACCACGGTACCCCGGCCCCGACGCTGGATCCGCCCTGCCAGGAGAAGTTCGTGCAGAGCCTGGCGAATCGTGTCACGGGCCACCTCGAACCTGGCCGCGAGCTCGCGTTCGGCGGGCACCGGGTCGCCCTCGACCAGACCCTCCAGGAGTTCGTCGAGTCCGTTGCGGACCGAATGGGCCTTGCTCACGACACTTACGACACCTTGTGCTGCCGTAAGACTCGGCCGGCGACCTCGAGTACTTCGTCGATGCTGGCCGCCGGTGCTCCGGGCACCTTCGCGGCGTCGTCGTAGGACCGTAGCCGCAGCGCATCGGGCCACCATGGGTGAGCCACGATCGCCGGGTCGACGTCGGGGCCGCCCTGGGCGCGCAGCGAATGAATCGAGGTCTGGCTCAACCCGCCGGCGTAGTCGGCTCGGGTGGCGGCCAGGTAGCGCTTAGCGGCTACATGGGCGCCGGCCAGCCAGCCGACCCGCTCGCCGTATCGGGGGGTCAGCCACCCTCGGGCGGCAACGTCGTGACGCGTGCGATCCAGCCCGCACAGTGGGCTGTGCGCCAGATCGTGCAGGGCAGCCGCCAGGACCAACTCGTCGTCCGCGCCGTCCTCGATCGCGCGGGCGGCAGCCTGCAACCCATGGTCGAGGTCGTCGACGGCGTCTTCGTCCCAGACACCGCGCAACGAGTTCAGCAACGCGGCAGTCTCCTCGATCAGGGCGGATTCGCTGCGGGCAAGCATGCCCCACAGCGTACCTCAATTGGTCTATACCATTCTTTAACCTGGTGTTCAGATGATCACCATTCCGTGGTCGTGCGGCCGTCGCCGACGGTGTGAACCCTCACTGTCCATGCGTGTGACGATCGTCGGTGGCGGCGTGCTGGGCACCACTCACGCCTGGCAAGCCGTCGAGAGGGGACACACGGTCGTCCAGCTCGAGCGCGACGCAGAGGCGCGCGGCGCCACCGTCCGAAACTTCGGCCTGGTGTGGGTGTCGGGCCGGGCCGGCGTTGAACTCGACGCCGCACTTCGAGCCCGGGAGCTTTGGGAGTCGATCGGTGAACGGGTTCCGGGCATCGGCTTTCGGCCGGCCGGATCTCTGACCCTGTTGCGCTCGCCGCGGGAGGTCGCGGTCGCCGAGGAGGTCTGCGCGCGGTCCGACGCCCTCGCCCGTGGCTTCAGCGTGCTCGAACCCGACGAGGTGCGTTCGCTCAACCCCGCGCTCCGGGGCAAGTTCCTTGCCGCACTGCATTGTTCGCGCGACGCAGCCGTCGAGTCGCGCCTAGCGCTGCCGGCGATCCGAGCGCGATTGGAGGGAACCGGGCGCTACACGTTCGTACCCGGCAGCGAAGCGCGGTCGATCGACGGCGGCGTCGTGCGCGACGACCGGGGCAATCGCCACGAAAGCGAGGTGGTCCTGCTGTGTCCAGGTGCGGCGCACGGCGGCCTGACCCGAGAGGTCGCCGGCGAACTGCCGGTTCGGCGGGTCCGCCTGCAGATGATGCAAACCGAATCTCTGGGCGAGCCGCTGACCACCGCCGTCGCCGACGGGGACAGCTTCCGCTACTACCCCGGCTACGCCGGATCCGCGCTCGACGACCTGAAACGTGCCGAGCCGCAGGAGCCGGTGGCCGACGCCAACCACATGCAACTGCTGTGCGTACAACGCCTGCACGGCGGCCTGACCATCGGTGACACCCACGAATACAGCGAGCCGTTCGCCTTCGACGTCCAGGAGAGCCCCTACGCGTACCTGGCGGCGCTGGTCGAAGAGTTCCTCGGGCGCCCCCTGCCCCGGATCGTTCAGCGCTGGTCCGGTGTCTACAGCCAGTGCGTCGAGCCGGACGAACTGGTCTGCCGCCACCAGGCCGGCGACGGACTGTGGGTGATCACCGGACCGGGCGGGCGGGGAATGACCCTCGCGCCGGCCATCGCCGAACACACCGCCGAGCTGATCGGGCTGTGATCCGCCGACGTGAAGGAAACCATTGACTGACAACAACATTCAACTGGCCGTCCTGGACATGGCCGGCACCACCGTCGCCGACGGCGGCCTGGTGGTCGAGGCGTTCGAGGTGGCGGCCACCGCCGCAGGTCTGCCCGACAGCGGCGCCGAACGCGAAAAAGCCCGCCAGTACGTCCTCGACACCATGGGCCAGTCCAAGATCGTGGTGTTCCGTGCTCTCTTCGGGAACGAAGAACTCGCCCAGCGGGCGAACCGGGCCTTTGAGAACGCCTATGACGAACTGATCGACAACGGCAATGCCCAGCCGATCCCCGGCGCGGCCGACGCCATCACCAACCTGCGCGGCGCTGGTGTGAAAGTCGCTCTGACAACCGGTTTCAGTCGCACGACGCAGGACAAGTTGCTGGCCGCGCTCGGGTGGCAGTCATTGGCCGACCTCACCCTGGCTCCTGGAGACGGCGTGCGCGGCCGTCCCTACCCCGACCTGATTCTGACCGCCCTGATGCGGCTCGAGATCGACGGTGTCGGCAACGTCGCTGCCCTGGGCGACACCCGCAACGACGTCGACAGCGCGCTGCGGGCCGGCTGCTCCATCGCAGCGGGCACCCTCACCGGCGCCCACGACGAGAAGCAGCTCCGCGAAGCCGGTGCGACCACCGTCGTGCCGTCCGTCACCGAATTCTCCGAACTAGTCCTGCAACTCCGCTGAATCGAGAGGTGTCCGTGAACATCCGCAAGTCCCTCGTAGGAATCACCCTGACCGCGGCCCTGACCTTGGTGGCCGCCTGTGGCGGCACCGGAACCTCCGGATCAGGTGGTTCCGGCACCCTGACCGTCTACAGCGCCGACGGTCTCGGAGCCTGGTACAAAACACAATTCGCCAAGTTCACCGAGGACACCGGCATCAACGTCAACCTCGTCGAGGCGGGCTCCGGCGAGGTCGTGTCGCGAGTGGAGAAGGAACAGTCCAACCCGCAGGCGGACCTTCTCGTCACGTTGCCGCCGTTCATCCAGAAGGCTGAGAAGTCCGGCCTGCTTCAGCCCAGCGGCGCCGACACCACCGACATCGCGCCAGACCTCATCGGCCCCGACGCGACCTACCTGCCGATCGTGAACAACGCCCTGTGCTTCATCGCCAATCCGAATGCCAACCCGCAGCCGGCCACGTGGGATGACCTCCTCAAGCCGGAATTCAAAGGCAAGCTTCAGTATTCGACTCCCGGACAGGCCGGCGACGGCACCGCCGTCCTGGTGTTGCTGCAGCACCTGATGGGGCGCGACGGTGCCCTGAACTACCTCGACAAGCTTCAGGTCAACAATGTCGGGCCGTCGTCGTCGACCGGCAAGCTGCAGCCCAAGGTGAGCAACGGCGAGTTGCTCGTGGCCAACGGTGATGTCCAGATGAATCTCGGCTCGATCAAGAACGACGGGTCGAAGTTCAACATCTTCTTCCCGGCCATGCCCGACACCAAACGAACCACCGTTTCCCTGCCGTACGTCGCGGGAGTCACCAAGGGGGCGCCTCATGCCGACGACGCCAAGAAGCTTCTCGCCTTCCTCATCTCCGACGACGTGCAGAACACCGTCGGCCCGGAGGCGCTGGGCATCCCGGTGAAGGCCTCCATCGCCAAAGCCGCAACGCAACCGGGCGACACGAACACCCCCACGGGTCTGCTCAACGGGGTCGAGATGTGGGTGCCGGACTGGAACGCCGTGCTCGCCGACCTCGACGCCGACATCGCCGCCTACCAGAAAGCCACCGGGAGCTGACATGACCGAGATCGGGGTAGGTGCGGTCGAGCCGACGGACACCAAGCCGGCGACGAGCACGTCCGCGAACGCCGGCGCCGACACCGTGGCGATTGACTTCGACCGGGTCGGGGTGGCATACGGGCGGGGCAAGAAGGTGACCCACGCGCTGATCGACTTCAACCTGCGGGTGCGCCCAGGCGAAACCGTCGCCCTGCTGGGGCCCAGCGGATCCGGCAAGTCCACGGCGCTCAACGCACTGGCCGGGTTCGTGCGTCCAACGTCTGGTCGCGTATACCTTGACGGACGCGAGGTCACCGACCTGCCGCCGGCCAAGCGCGGTATCGGCGTGGTGCTGCAGTCCTACGCCCTGTTCCCGCACATGCGGGTGTCCGAGAACGTCGCCTTCGGGCTGAGGTCGCACCGGGTTTCGCGAAGCGAGATCGGTCCGCGGGTGGCGGAGGCACTCGACATGGTGGGGATGTCGAGCTTCGGAAAGCGTCTGCCGCGTGAGCTGTCGGGAGGCCAGCAGCAGCGGGTGGCCATCGCCCGGGCACTGGCCATCCGGCCGAAGGTGCTGCTGCTGGACGAACCGCTCGCCGCGCTGGACGCCCAACTGCGCCAGTCGATGCTGGCCGAGCTTCAGCAACTCAAGGAGGCGTTGCCGGACACCGCGATGCTGTACGTCACCCACGACCAGTCCGAGGCGTTGGCATTGGCCGACCGGATCGTCGTGATGGACAACGCGCGGCTGATGGACGTCGACACCGCGGAGAACCTGTGGAAGCGGCCGCCGACCAGCTTCACCGCCGCATTTCTCGGCGGCGCCAATCTGATTCCGTGCACAGTCGGCCGGGTGATCGGGACCTCGGCCCTGGTCCAGGTGGCCAACAAGACCGTGAACGCCGAAGCGCCGCAGCCCGCGGTCGGCAAGATCGACTGGGCGCCCGGCTCGGCCGCATTGCTCTGCATCCGCCCGCACGCCCTGCAGATCGTCAGTCTGGGCAACCCGGACGCGTTGCGCGCCAAAGTAAATGCCGCGGTATGGCGGGGCTCCACCACCCGGGTGGTGCTGTCGGTCAACGGACTTCCCGACCAGCTGATCGACGTCGACGCACCCGGGCACGCCGCCTTCGAGGTGGGTTCGGAGATCGGCGTGCGATTCCCGGAGCCTGCAGGCGTGCTGGTGCAGGTCAAACAATGACAGCGGTTCTCGAGCGGCCCGCCCCGGCGGCCGACGCCCCCAGACGCGCGTCCGCTCCCCGAATCCGGCAAGTGCTCTGGACCGTGCCGCCGTTGCTCGTCGTGCTGGTGGTGGCGGTGTATCCGCTGATCCGGGTGTGCCTCGAGTCGGCGAAGCTGCGCTCGGGCGGGCTCGGCCTGGGGACATGGACGTCAGTCCTTGGCTCCCAGGCCTTCCGCTCCGCACTGTGGCGCACGGTCGCGATCGCGGTGACCTCGACGGTCGGTTGTCTCATCCTCGGAACGTTCCTGGCGATCATCCTGGCCTTCGTGCCCTTTCCCGGTTCGGCGATCGTCGGCCGGCTCATCGACACGATCCTGTCGCTGCCGTCGTTCCTCATCACGTTGGCCTTCACGTTCCTGTACGGCACCGCCGGCGCTGTCAACGCCCTCATCTCGAGCATCAGCGGTTCCACCTCCCCGGCGCTGAACTTCCTGTACACGCCGGCCGGCGTCATCGCGGCAGAAATCACGTTCTTCACGCCGTTCGTCATCCGCCCGTTGTTGGCCGCCTTCGCAGTGCTCCCGCGTGCGCAGCTCGACGTTGCCGCCAGTCTGGGGGCTTCGCCGCTGCGCGTGCTGCGATCGGTGATCATGCCCGAGGCGTGGCCCGCGCTGATGGCCGGCGGCAGCCTGGTTCTGCTGTTGACCCTCAACGAGTTCGGCATCGTATTGTTCACCGGCGCCAAAGGCGTGATCACCTTGCCGGTGCTGATCTATACCCGCGGCATCGTGACCTTCGATCTGCCAGGAGCTGCGGTCATCGCCACGGTGCAGATCGTGTTGTCACTGGTGCTGTACATCGCGTACCGGATGATCTTCGCCCGGGTCACGGCCGGCGGAAGCCGAGAGGAATAAACCATGCTGTTGTGGAGCCGGCGCGGCAGGATCGCAGTCCTGACGGCGTTCACGCTGGTTGTGCTGATTGTGTTCGTCGCCCCGTTGGCCACCGTGTTGCTGGCGGGTCTGGCCGGGTCCTGGAACGGCCCTCTGCCGTCCGGACTCGGGTTCGCCCGGTTCAGCGAGGCGCTGTCCGGGGAGAACCTGGCGAGCCTGTCGGTGAGTCTGCAGACCGCCTTCATTGCCGGCGGCCTGGCGCTCGTCCTCGGTGCATGGGCCGCGATCGCCGCCCGGGAAGCCCCGAAGTGGTTGGGACGGCTCACCGACGCCATCTTTCACCTGCCCATCGCGGTGCCCTCGGTGGCCATCGGCCTCGGTCTGCTGATCGCCTTCAACGCCCGCCCGCTGCTGCTGGGCGGCACCCGCTGGATCGTCATCGTTGCCCATTTCGTCCTGGTTCTGGCTTTCGCCTTCAGCGCGGTTTCCGCGGCACTGGACCGGTTGAACCCGGCCTTCCGTCAGGCCGCCGAGTCACTGGGCGCGAGCCCGGCCAGGGTGCTGATGCGGGTGACATTGCCGCTGTTGATGCCGGCCCTCGGCGCCGCGGCGGGACTGGCGGTCGCGCTGTCGATGGGCGAGCTCGGCGCTACCGTCATGGTCTACCCGGCAACGTGGAAGACCTTGCCGGTGACCATCTTCGGGCTCACCGACCGCGGGCAGGCGTTCCAGGCCGCGGCCAGTACCACGGTGCTCCTGCTGGTGACTCTGCTCGTGTTGGTTCTGCTGGGCCGCATCCGTGGCCGCGCCGCCGTCCGGTGATGATCGGGAGCTGACTCAGCGCGGCTGGGCGTCGTGGATGTCGACGGCCACCAGGGTCGGCAGCGGCAGCGGCCGGCCCACCGGTCCGCGCGGATAGACCCGCCGGGTCGTCGGCACCCACAGCCCGCCGAACCGGCGGTAGTCGCGGCACAGATGCGCCGCCTTGGCCCACGAGCCGACGACCTCGGCGGTGTAGTCGTGACGCAGCAGGCGCCCGGATTCGTCGAAGTACAGCTCCTGGATGGGCGAATGGGTGGGAATGGTGTCCGGATAGCTCACCCGCAGGCGAGTGCCGGTGCTCTGCCGATCGGATTGCGTGACCGTGACGCCCGGCTGTGCCAGTAGGAACGGCAGATTCATGTAGTTCCACATGGCGTAGCCGCAGAAGTACGCGAAATCGATTGCATCCCATCGCAAGAGCCGCCCGCTGCGGAAGGCCAGGCGCGGGTTGTCGCGGGCTTCGGCGACTGAGCCGTCGGCGGTCCTGATCTCGACGCGCCGGACGCCCTGCAGCACGGCGCTCTGGCCGTGGGTGGGATAGTCGTGCAGGACAACGTGCGGCTCCCGGGTGCTAATGGTCAGACGGGCATGTCGCTGCGGGGTGATGCGCTTGGCCGTGAACAAGAAGCCCCACGCCGATATCTCCACGTCGATCGACGACAGCGAACGCCAGTAGTCCAGCCCGCCGTGCGCGTCGAAGATCCGGCCCAACGCCTCGGTCATGGGGGTGACACTACTGCGCGGGCCGCCAACTTCGCCGGAATCACCGGTGGCGCAATCCCGCCCGTGCTGAGCCCGGAGTCTCGATGTTCTAGTCTGTGTCGGCGGCAGCGAGATCTCAGGGGAGGAACTGCGAGCATGCGAACACTCACGGCGGCCGTGCTGGCCTCCGCCATCGTCGTCTCGGCCAGTCCCGCCATGGCGGCGGCGGCGCCGAAGAACTACTGCGCCGACCTCAAAGGCGTCAACACCGGCCAGACCTGCCAGATCCAGCTCGACGACCCCGCCTACAGCGTCAGCATCAGCTTCCCGAGCAGCTACCCCGACACCAAGCCGATCGCCGAGTACATCAGCCAGACCCGCGACGGGTTCCTCAACGTGGCCAAGTCGTCGACGCCCCGCGACGTGCCCTACGAGTTGGACATCACCTCGACCACCTACGAGTCGGCGATACCGCCGCGCGGGTCGCAAGCCGTGGTGCTGCAGACCTACGAGAACATCGGCGGCGCCCATCCGGAGACCTTCTTCAAGTCGTTCAACTGGGATCAGACCTACCGCAAGCCGATCACCTACGACACACTGTGGCAGGCCGAGGCCAACCCGTTGCCGGTCATCTACCCGATCGTGCAGGCCGAGTTGCACAAGCAGACCGGCCAGCAGGTCGTCATCCCGGCGAGCGCGGGCCTGGATCCGGCCAACTATCAGAACTTCGCGATCACCAATGACGGGGTGATCTTCTTCTTCAGCCAGGGCACACTGCTGCCCGAGGCGGCCGGCGCTACCCAGGTGCTGGTGCCGCGCGCGGCGATCGACCCGATGCTGGCCTGATCCGCTATCGGGTCAGGCAGGGCCTGTTGCCCGGCCGGCGACCGGCGGGGCGTCCGGCACCGGACAAGTCTGGCAGAGGCAATACGCTCAGCGTCGTGGCCGTGTTCACTCGTCGCGTGTTCACCGTCGGAGCCGGCGCGCTGGCCGCGACCCTGGTCGTCGCCGGCTGCGGCCGCCCGCAACGCCCCGCCTCACGTGGGCGGGTGGTGGTGATCGGTGCCGGGATGGCGGGACTGGCCGCCGCCCGGCATCTCGCCGACGCCGGTGTGGACGTGACGGTGCTCGAGGCGCGCGACCGGATCGGCGGCCGGATGTGGACCGATGCCTCACTCGGCGTACCCATCGACCTTGGCGCGGCGTGGATCCACGGCACCATGGGCAATCCGCTTGTCGCCCTTGCTGATCAGGCCGGGGCCGACACCGTCGCGACCGACTGGGACAACATCGTGGTGTTCGACGCGCGCGGAAAGATCGACGCCGACGCGGTGGACCGTGCGGCCGAGGCGTGGGAGCGGGCTCAGCACGACGTGGACGGCCTCACCGATGCGGCCGCCCCGGGCGCGTCGGTTCAGAGTGCGCTGACGCGGGTGACCGATCTGAGCGATCCGTTGATCGCCTGGAGCGTCGCGGCCGACATCAGCGCCGAGTACGCGGCGGACCCCCACGAGCTCTCGCTGAAGTGGTTCGGCACCGAGGGCCAGTTCGACGGGCCGGACCTGATCCTTCCCCAGGGATATGACCAACTGGCGCGGCATCTGGCCGAGGGCCTGACGATCCGGCGCGACACCGCGGTCACCCGCATCGCCGACGACGGCAGCGGTGTGCGCCTCGAGACGTCGCGCGGAGTCGTCACCGCGGACCGGGTGATCGTCACCGTTCCACTCGGTGTGCTCAAGGCCGGCACCCTCACGTTCGACCCGCCGCTGTCGGAGGCCAAGCGGGCGGCGATCGCGCGGTTGGGTTTCGGGGTCCTCGACAAAGTGGTCCTCGCCTTCGACGCGCCGTTCTGGCCGCAGAAAGCCGACGTGCTCGGCCTCGTCGGCGCCCGGCAGCCGGTACCCGTGCTGGTCAACGGTCTGTCGTTCGATGCCGGAGCGGTGCTCGTCGGCCTTCGCGGCGGATCGGCCGCGCGCCGCGGGGAAACGCTGTCCGACCAGCAGAACGCCGACGAACTGCGCAGGGCGCTGCGTGCGCCGGCGCCGACGGGACGGCTCGTCACCCGGTGGGCGGCGGACCCGTATGCCCGCGGCTCGTACAGCTTCCTGGCGGTGGGCTCAAGCCCCGACGACCAGGAGGCCCTGGCCGAGCCGGCC
>Ga0209254_10006346_pt1 | contig 10910 bp, 11 predicted proteins | sample FrelakmetDIP11DI_FD_187148 | JGI IMG/M metagenome (GOLD analysis project Ga0209254, IMG submission 187148) | Freshwater lake sediment microbial communities from the University of Notre Dame, USA, for methane emissions studies - DIP11 DI (SPAdes)... | ecosystem: Environmental > Aquatic >... | reverse complement strand
ACAGACCGAGCCCCTGATCGACTATTACAAGAAGTGGGAGGCGTCCAAGGACAAGCGTGCGCCGAAGTACATCCACATCCACGGGATCGGCAAGGTCGAGGCAATCCGCGACCGGGTCTTCACCGCCCTGGACAAGAAGTAAGCAATCAGCGATCCATCCAGGATCCCGCCCCCGCCGCACGGGGGCGGGATCCGTATTTATGAAAGGACCGCCGGGCACGCGGCGAATCCGCTCAGGATGTGTTCAAGCGCCAGAACCGACCGCAGCGCGGACTCCCCAGCGCCCCGTGCCATGCTGCGCCGCAAATCGGAAGGCACGCAAAAGCCGGACGGGATCGGCTCGAAACGCGGTCGCGGACACAGCCTCCGACCAGATAGGCGCCGGCAGCGGGATGGAGCCATTGGGGCATCGGGCGGATCACGAGGCGACCCTCCGCTTCCGGCCGTTGCCTCCGCGGCGGGTCGAGAGGGCGGGGCGGCTGCAGCGCCGCCGGGATTCTTTCCGCTCGGCCCGAAAGCCCGCGGCGTGGCCTTCGAGGTTGGCAAGTATGAAACTGCTTGACAGGCAAGGTCTCAACATATTAGACTAATATTCAGCAATTGAGGAAGTGGTCAACCCGCCGTCTGCGAGGATTCATTTTTCACTATACGCCTTAACATCCTCCTGCACAACCGACATGGGTCCTTTCTGTTCACCCAATGACTAACGCAAGTCGGTTGATTACTCCTGCTGGGGTGCATTGACAGATCCGGTTCCATCCAAGCGCTCTCCCAAGGCGCGCAGCTTAGCCAATCGCGAAAACGGATCAGAGGCTTGCGCGTCTGCTGAAGACAAAACTTCCGGCAGCCTTCCGGCGCCGATACCGTCCGCGGGTGTTCGTTCGCCTGCTGAGAAATCGAGGGGAAAGGGGTTCATGAATATCGCCGAACTGAAAGAGAAAAAGATAAACGAGCTGATGCAGATGGCCAAGCAGTTCAACATTGAGGGCGCCTCCAACATGCGCAAGCAGGAGCTGATGTTCGCCCTGCTTCAGGGCCAGATCGAGAAGAACGGCATGATCTACGGCGAAGGCACCCTGGAGATCCTGCCGGACGGCTTCGGCTTCCTGCGCTCTCCCAGTTCCAATTACCTGCCCGGTCCCGACGACATCTATGTCTCGCCGTCCCAGATCCGGCGCTTCAGTCTGCGCACCGGGGACACCATTTCCGGTCAGATCCGCCAGCCCAAGGAATCGGAGCGCTATTTCGCGCTGTTGAAGGTGGAGGCGGTCAACTACGAAGACCCCGAGGTCGCCCGCGACAAAATCCTTTTCGACAACCTGACGCCGCTTTATCCCGAACGGAAGATGGGCCTTGAGGCCGATTCGGACAACTACTCCACGCGCATCCTCGACCTTATGGTTCCGATCGGTTTCGGTCAGCGCTGCCTCATCGTCTCGCCGCCGCGGTCCGGGAAAACCATGCTGCTCCAGGCCATCGCCAACTCCATCATCAAGAGCCACAAGGACGTGGTGCCTTTCGTGCTGCTGATCGACGAGCGGCCGGAAGAGGTGACCGACATGGAGCGCACCGTGGACGCGGAGGTGATCAGCTCCACTTTCGACGAGCCCGCCGAGCGGCATGTCCAGGTGGCCGAGATGGTCATCGAAAAAGCCAAACGCCTGGTGGAGCACAAGAAGGACGTCGTCATCCTGCTGGACAGCATCACGCGCCTGGCCCGCGCCCACAATTCGGTGGTGCCGCCGAGCGGCAAGATCCTCTCCGGCGGCGTCGACTCCAACGCCCTGCAGCGCCCCAAGCGCTTTTTCGGGGCTGCGCGCAACATCGAGGAGGGCGGAAGCCTCACCATCGTCGCCACCGCCCTGGTGGACACCGGCAGCCGCATGGACGAAGTCATTTTCGAAGAGTTCAAGGGCACCGGCAATGCCGAAATTCAGCTTGACCGCAAGCTGTCGGACAAGCGCGTCTTCCCGGCGGTCGATATCAAGCGTTCCGGAACCCGCAAAGAGGAGCTGCTGCTCCCCGAGGAAGTGCTCAATCGCGTCTGGATCCTGCGCAAGCTGCTGACCACGCTCAACACGGTCGACAGCATGGAGTTTTTGCTTGAAAAAATGAAAGGAACCAGAAATAATAAAGAGTTTTTAAACTCCATGAACGCGTAACCGGGTATTTGCGCGCCGACCAGACCGCCAAGGGGGGTTCAGCTCCAATGAAAGCCGACATTCATCCGAAGTACCAGGAAACCAAAATCCGCTGCGCATGCGGCAACGTGATCGAGACCGGTTCCACGAAGGACAGCATCACGGTCGAAATCTGTTCCAGCTGTCATCCGTTTTTCACCGGCAAGCAGAAGCTGGTCGACACGGCGGGCCGCATCGAACGCTTCCGCAAGAAATACCAGAAGTTCCAGAGCAAGGAAAAAGCGTCGTAGCTCTCCCCGCCGTTGAACCTCGTCGTCACCGTCGGATCGGGAGAACCCCCGCAAATGGGGCTTGCCCGCCGGCGCGCGGCTGCGCCGAGCCTGGTCCGCGCGACCGGGGTCCAATAGTGCAGATCCGTACTCTTGGGATGCCCGTGCACACGAGCCTGCGGGCGCTTCGGTCCGGTCGAACCCTGGCCCGCGGCGTCCGGCGGGCTTTTCCTGCACGGATCCAGCGCAGGTGGCATGGCCATGTATGATAAATTGGAAGGCGTTGAGCAGCGCTATGTCGAGCTCGAACGGCATCTGAGCGACCCGGCCGTCATCGCCAACCGGGACGCCTACCAACGAGCAGTTCGCGAACATGCGGACCTCGGCCGGATCGTGCCGGTCTTCCGGCGCTACCGCGAGGTCGTCCAGAGCGCCGAGGAAAGCCGCCTGCTCCTCAACGACGTTGACGCGGAGATCCGGGCGCTCGCCAAGGACGACCTGGCCGCGCTCACGGCGGAAAAGGAACAGCTTGAAAGCGACCTGAAGATCCTGCTCCTGCCCAAAGACCCCAACGACGACAAGAACATTCTCCTGGAAATCCGCGCGGGAACCGGCGGCGAGGAGGCGGCGCTCTTTGTCGGCGATCTTTTCCGCATGTACAGCCGTTTCGCCGAGGAGCGCGGGTGGCGGGTCGAAATCCTCTCCCAGCACCCGACCGGCGTCGGCGGCCTGAAAGAAATCATCGCCATGATCCAGGGGAAGGGCGCCTACAGCGTTCTCAAATACGAAAGCGGAATCCATCGGGTGCAGCGGGTGCCGGTGACCGAAACCCAGGGACGCATCCACACCTCCGCGGTGACCGTGGCGGTTCTGCCCGAAGCCGAGGAGGTGGACGTGGATATCCAGCCCAACGATCTGCGCATCGATGTCTACCGGTCGGGAGGCCCGGGCGGCCAGAGCGTCAACACGACCGACTCGGCGGTGCGGGTGACCCATTTGCCGTCGGGGCTGGTGGTGATCTGCCAGGACGAAAAGTCGCAGCTCAAGAACAAGAACAAGGCGCTCAAGGTCCTGCGTGCGCGGCTGCTCGACCTGAAGATCCAGGAGCAGGAAACCCAGCGCGCCGAGGAGCGCAAGAGCCAGGTCGGCTCCGGCGACCGCAGCGGCCGCATCCGCACCTACAACTTCCCCCAGAACCGGGTGACCGACCATCGCATCGGGCTGACCCTCTACAAGCTGGACAGCATCATGCAGGGCGGCATCCGCGAACTGATCGAAGGGCTGACCACGCACTATCAGGCCCGAGCGCTTCAAAATGTCGAATCCACCGCCGCCCACTAGCTCCGGATGGACCATTCTGCGGATCCTGCAGTGGGCCGGCGGCTATCTGAAAAACCGGGGGATCGAAAGCCCGCGCGCCGCGGCTGAAATCCTGCTGGCCCATGCCCTGCGGACCGATCGCGTCCACCTGTACATGCATCATGACCAGCCGCTGGATAAGCCCGAGCTGGCGTTGTTCAAGACCTTCATCCAGAGGCGTCTTCAAGGCGAGCCGGTGGCGTATATCGTCGGGTCTAAGGGCTTCTGGACGCTGGACCTGGAGGTGACGCCGGCCGTGCTGATCCCCCGGCCGGAGACCGAGCGCCTGGTGGAGGCGGCCCTGGACTGGTTGGCGGCGCGCTCCTCCGGAGAGCCCGCCGACGTCCTGGACCTGGGCACCGGCTCGGGCGCCATCGTGCTGGCGATTGCCTCCGGGACGACCGGCCATCGGCTGTATGCCGCGGACCTCTCGCCGGAGGCCGTTGCCGTCGCCCGGCGCAACGCCAGGGCGGCCGGTGCGGCCGAACGGGTGCGGTTTTTCGTCGGCGATTGGCTTTGCGCCCTGCGGCGCGGACCGGTCTTCGATCTGATCGTATCCAATCCTCCTTACATCGCCTCGGGGGAATGGCCGCGGCTGCAGCCGGAGATCGTGCGCTACGAGCCGAGGCTGGCGCTCGACGGTGACAAGGACGGGCTGCGCTGCTTCCGGGCGATTGTCGCTGCGGCCCACCACCACCTCAAGTCCGACGGAGCCCTGATGCTGGAGATCGGGTGCGATCAGCGCGAGGCGGTCGCGCGCATCGCCGAAGCAAGCGGCGCTTACACCGCAGGCGCCTGCCTCACGGATTACGGCGGCCGCGAGCGTGTCGTGACGCTGCGGAAAAAAAATATTGCATCTATCCATAAAGATTGCTAATAAAGCCTGTTTCAATTGATTCTTCACAATTGGCCTTGTGCCAGCACACACGCCCCCGGACTCGCCTCCCGGTGCCCCGTGACCCGGGGCTGGAGACGGGGATGACGGCGGCGGTGGACCCAACCGAAAGAAGGGAGAACCAAAATGGCGTATGTCAGCATGAAGGAACTGCTCGAGGCCGGGGTGCATTTCGGCCACCAGACGAAGCGCTGGAACCCGAAGATGAAGCCTTACATTTTCGGCGCGCGCAACGGGATCTACATCATCGATCTGCAGAAGACGGTCAAAATGTTCAAGACCGCCTACGACTTCATGGTGGAAACGGCGGCCACGGGAAAATCGGTGCTGTTCGTCGGAACCAAGAAGCAGGCCAAGGAGGCCATCTACGAAGAAGCCAACCGCGCCGAGATGTACTACGTCCAGAACCGGTGGCTGGGCGGGATGCTCACCAATTTCCAGACGATCCGCAAGAGCATCGAGCGTCTGAATTACCTCAACACGATCCACAACGACGGGTCCATCAATCTCTTTCCCAAGAACGAGCGCATCAAGCTCGCCAAGGAGCGTGAAAAGCTGGACCTCAACCTGGGAGGCATCCGCAGCATGAATCATCTTCCGGGGGCGGTCTTCATCATCGATCCCAAGAACGAAGCCATCGCGGTGCACGAGGGCCGCCGGCTGAAGATTCCCATCGTCGCCATCGTCGACACCAACTGCGACCCGGATCAGATCGACTTCCCGATCCCCGGCAACGACGATGCCATTCGCGCGATTCGGCTGATGGCCTCGCGGATGGCCGACGCCTGCATCGAGGGGCGGCAGAAATGGGTGGAGCGCCAGCAGGCCGAGGTGGACAAGGCGCCGCACGATGAGGTCAAGCCGCTGAGCGTCGCGATGGACTTGAAGCCCGGTGAACGCAAGGTGATCTCGGAAGGCGGTTCCGGGCCGGTGGTGGAAATCATTCGCCGCTCCACGACGGAGGCGGATGCCGCCGCTGCCGCGGAGCCCGTCGAAGAGGTTGAGCACGAGACCACAGGAGACAGATGATGGCTGAGATCAGCGCCAAACTGGTGAAAGAGCTCCGGGAAAAGACCGGAGCCGGGATGATGGACTGCAAGGAAGCCCTGGTGGCCTCCGGCGCGGACATGACCCAGGCCGTGGAGTTCCTGCGCAAGAAGGGGCTCGCCACCGCCCAAAAACGCGCCGGGCGCGCCACGAGCGAAGGCACGCTGGCGGCCTACATTCACATGGGCGGCAAGCTCGGGGTGATGGTGGAGGTCAATTCCGAGACCGATTTCGTGGCCAAGAACGATCAGTTCCAGGAATTCGCCAAGAATGTCGCCATGCACATAGCGGCCTCCAATCCGCTCGGCATCCGGGCCGAGGACGTGCCGCCCGAGGTCGTGGCCAAGGAGCGCGAAATCTACGCCGCGCAGGCGCGGGAGACCGGCAAGCCGGAGAAGGTCATCGAGAAGATCGTCGAGGGCAAGCTCAAGAAGTTTTTCGAGGACAGCTGCCTGCTGCAGCAGCGCTATGTCCGTAATCCCGACATCACGGTGGGCGACCTGCTCAACGACCTCATCGCCAAAATCGGCGAAAACATTTCCATCCGGCGTTTCGTGCGCTTTCAGGTGGGGGAATAGACCGCGTGTCCTCCGCCCGCTACAAGCGCGTGGTCATCAAGCTCAGCGGCGAAGCCCTCATGGGCAACCAGGAGTTCGGCATCGGCCGGGAGATGATCCGTTACGTGGCCGAGGAGATCCGTTCGATTGCGACGCTGGGAGTCCAGGCGGCGGTTGTGGTCGGAGGGGGCAACATCTTTCGCGGGGTCGCCGCCAGCTCCTACGGCATGGATCGCACCTCCGCCGACCACATGGGCATGCTGGCCACCGTCATCAACAGCCTGGCGCTGCAGGACGCCCTGGAAAAGCAGGGCGTCCAGACCCGCGTCCAGACGGCGATCGCCATCCATCAGGTGGCGGAACCCTACATCCTGCGGCGGGCGGTCCGCCACCTGGAGAAGGGGCGGGTCGTCATTTTCGCCGCCGGCACCGGCAACCCCTATTTCACCACCGATACCGCGGCGGTTCTGCGCGGGCAGGAAATCCATGCCGAGGTCCTGCTCAAGGCGACCAAGGTGGACGGCGTCTATGACGCGGACCCCATGAAGGACCCGAGCGCCCGGCTGCTCAAGCGCATCAGTTATATGGGGGTGCTCGAACGGCAGCTGAAGGTGATGGATACCACCGCCATATCCCTGGCGATGGACAACGAGCTGCCGCTGGCCGTTTTCAAACTCAAGACCCCGGGCAACATCCGGCGTGTGGTCTGCGGAGAGGATATCGGCACTTGGATCCACACGTGAGCCTCCGGCGTCGGCAGGAGGCGCTGACGCGAATCTGCGCCGGGTCCAACCCGTCCATGAGGAGAATGCCATGATCGATTCGATTTACCAGGAAACTCGGGAGAGCATGGAGAAGTCGATCGCCACCTTGAAGAAGGACTTGAAGCGCGTGCGCACCGGAAGGGCATCGCTGTCGCTTCTGGACGGCATCAAAGTGGACTACTACGGCACCTTGACGCCCCTCAATCAGCTGGCAACTCTGGCGGTTCCCGAAAGCCGGCTGATCACGATCCAGCCCTGGGATGCGACCGTGATCAAGGAGATGGAAAAGGCCATTCTCAAGTCTGACCTCGGGCTGACCCCTTCCAGCGACGGCAAGATCGTGCGGATCGCCATCCCGCCGCTGACGGAGCAGCGCCGCAAGGAACTGGTCAAAGTCGTACACAAGATCTGCGAGGAATACAAGGTGTCGATCCGCAACATCCGGCGCGACTCGAACGAGATGATCAAGGAGTTCAAGAAAGAAGGTCAGGTCTCGGAAGACGACGCCTTTAAATCGCAGGAGAAGATCCAGAAGATCACCGACGAGTACATCAAGCTCGTCGACGAGTGCTACAAAGAAAAAGAGAAGGAGATCCTTGAGTTCTAACGACGCCTCTCAAGGCCGGGCCACCCATGCGGAAACCGGCCTGCCCGTTCACGTGGCCATCATCATGGACGGCAACGGGCGCTGGGCGCAGAAGCGGCTGCTCTCCCGCGTGATGGGCCACGAAAAAGGATCCGAGGCGGTGCGGACGGTGGTGCGCACCTGCCGCGAACTGGGAATCGCCTTTCTCACGCTTTACGCCTTTTCCACCGAAAACTGGCAACGCCCCAAGGCCGAGGTGGAGGGCCTCATGCGGTTGCTGCGCAAGTTCCTGAAGGCCGAGCTGCCGGAGATGCTTCAGAACAACATCCGCCTGCACGTCCTTGGCTGCATCGAAAACCTGCCAGCCGGCGTGCAGGCGGATCTGCGCCAGACCATGTCCGCCACCCAGGCGAACCGCGCGCTGCAGCTCAATCTGGCCTTGAGCTATGGGGGACGGGACGAGATCACCCGCGCCGCGCGTGCCCTGGCCGCCGAGGTCCAGTCCGGAGCCATCCGGCCCGAGGACATCACCGAGGAGCGGCTGACGGCGCGGTTGGATACCCGCGGAATCCCCGACCCGGACCTTCTCATCCGGACCGGCGGCGACATGCGCATCAGCAATTTCCTGCTCTGGCAGCTCGCCTACACGGAAATTTTCGTCACTTCCACCTTGTGGCCGGATTTCGGCCGTGAGCAGTTCCTGACGATTCTCGAAGAGTTCAAGACCCGGGAGCGGCGCTTCGGCCGAGTCTGAACCCTCGGCCGGGCGCGGATGATGTCCATGGTTCCCAAGAAAAAGAGCCAGGATCACTTCAAGCGCTGGATGACCGGACTGAGCGCCCTGCCGGTTCTGATCGGATGCGTCGTCGCCGGGGGCCTTCCGTTTGTGCTGCTGGTCGCACTCGCCGCCCTGGCATGTCTGTGGGAATTCTTCCGGATTCTAGCGCCGGGCGGTCCCTCTATCTTCAAGCAACCCATGCTTCTCCTCGGCCTCGCCACCGGGATCGGCCTGATTGCCTGCGCCCATGCAGGCCGGACGGAGATGCTGGTCGCTGTAATGGGGCTCAATGTCGTGTTCTGCGGCGCGCTATCGCTGCCAGGCTTTGCGTCCGATCGGACGGTGCTGGAGCGCGCCGCCCGGCAGGTCCAGGGGGTCTGTTACATCCCCTTGTCGCTATCGCTGCTGGTGCTGCTGCGATCGTCAGCCGACGGGGCCACCTGGATTTTTCTGCTGTGCGCCATCATCTTTGCCGGCGACACCGCGGCACTGTATGCCGGGGCCCTATGGGGCCGGCATCGGCTCAGCCCGGTCATCAGCCCCGGGAAGACCGTTGAGGGCTCGCTGGCGGGGCTTGCCGCCGGTCTGGCGGTCGGTGCGGCGGCCAAGGCGCTCTTTCTGCCCGAATGGGGTTGGCCCGCCTTCATGTTCTTTGCGGTGGCGGTGGGGGTTGCCGGGCAGGTGGGGGACCTGTTCGAGTCCGCCCACAAGCGCGCGTCCAACATCAAGGACTCCGGAAGCCTGCTGCCCGGTCACGGCGGCGTGCTGGACCGCATCGACGCTCTGCTGTTCGCGGCGCCGGTGGCGTTCGGGCTGCGGACCTGGCTTCTATGAAAACGCTTTCGATCCTGGGATCCACGGGCTCGATCGGCCGCAACGCGCTGGAGATCGTGCGGAGATTTCCGGAGCGCTTCGCCGTGAAAGCCCTGGCCGCTAAGCGCAGCGTGGCGCTTTTAGCCGAACAGGTCCGGGAATTCGCGCCCGAGGCGGTAGGCGTCTTCGACGACGGCGCCGTGCGGCAGCTCGAGGCGCTGCTGCCGGGGGGATGCCGGACCCGGGTTCTCTGCGGCGCGGAAGGCTACAACGCCGTCGCCGCCTGGGAAGGAGCGAATCTGACGCTGACGGCCATGGTCGGCGCCGCGGGTCTGTTGCCGACGTTGGCGGCCATCGATTCCGGCAAGACCATCGCGCTCGCCAACAAGGAGACCCTTGTCATGGCCGGCGCCGTGGTGACCGCACGGGCCGCCGCGCGGGGAGTGGCCATCCTGCCGGTCGACAGCGAACACAGCGCCATCTTCCAATGCCTCCAGGGGCAGCGCCGGGAGGATGCGGCCCAGATTCTGTTGACCGCCTCCGGCGGACCTTTTCTCAAGCGGCCGCGCGAGGAATTCGACGCACTGACGCCGGCGGACGCCCTGCGGCACCCCAACTGGGCCATGGGCGCCAAGATCACCATCGATTCCGCCACGATGATGAACAAGGGCCTCGAAGTGATCGAAGCCAAATGGCTCTTCGGGGTTCCGCAGGAGATGATCCGCGTGGTGGTGCACCCCCAGAGCATCATTCACTCCATGGTGGCTTTCAGGGATGGCTCGGTCCTCGCGCAGATGGGCGTTCCGGACATGAAGACGGCCATCGCCTACGCCCTGTCCCACCCCGAACGCCTGGCCCTGGATCAGCCGTTGCCGACGTTTTCAAGCGATATGCAGATGAGCTTCGCGGAGCCGGATCTGGAGAAGTTTCCCTGTCTCGGTCTGGCGTTCGAGGCGTGTCGGCGGGGGGGCACGCTGCCGGCCGTGCTCAACGCCGCCAACGAAGTCGCGGTGCATGCGTTCCTGGAGGAACGGGCCGCATTCACGGCCATTCCGCGGATCGTGCAGCGGACGATGGACGCACACGACCCGGTGGCGGATCCAGGCCTTGAGGATATATTGGAGGCCGATCGACGGGCACGTATGAAGGCCGCCGAGCTGGTGACGGCAGGCCTTCGATGAGCTGAAGAAAGGAAGTGGTTGCGGAGCTATGACACACAGTTTGTTCGCGTTTCTGGTCGTGCTGGGCATCCTGATCTTCTTTCACGAGTTCGGGCATTTTCTGATCGCGCGCTTCTTCGGGGTGGGCGTGGAGAAATTCTCCCTCGGTTTCGGACCGCGGCTGATCGGGAAAAAAATCGGGCTCACCGATTACCGCCTCTCCCTCGTGCCTCTGGGGGGCTATGTGAAAATGGTGGGAGAAGAGCCGGACGAGGAACTGGACCCCAACCTGATTCCGATCTCCTTCACCCACAAGAGCGTTTTGAAACGCTTCCTGATCGTTTTCGCGGGACCGTTCTTCAATGTCCTGCTGGCCGTGCTGATTTTCTTCGTCATCTCGTGGACAACGGGAATACAGATTCTGAAACCGGCGGTCGGATCGGTGAAAGAGGGCTCTCCCGCCTTCTCGGCGGGATTTAAAAAGGGGGATCTCATCACCGCCATCAACGCCGAACCGGTGGAAACTTGGGAAGAAATGGCC
>Ga0209254_10006345_pt1 | contig 10911 bp, 10 predicted proteins | sample FrelakmetDIP11DI_FD_187148 | JGI IMG/M metagenome (GOLD analysis project Ga0209254, IMG submission 187148) | Freshwater lake sediment microbial communities from the University of Notre Dame, USA, for methane emissions studies - DIP11 DI (SPAdes)... | ecosystem: Environmental > Aquatic >... | reverse complement strand
CTCGATCTAGCTGGCTCTATCCCTCCTCAGGACCCGGAGCTACACATAACTGGGGGCGGCACATAATGGCCGTAATGTTGAGCTACACATAACGGCCAAAAGCGGCCGCCCAGATGTCCGGAAGCAGGGGCTGCAATACGAGGTACAGCGGCCGCTCGGGAGATTGGGACGGCGAGGAGGCAACTGCTCTAGCGATTTCGTGGTCTGGCCCCGATTTCCGGCCCCTAGGGCGATGACGGTCAGTGGGTGGCGGGTGGGAGCGGTGGACGCCAGGATGGGTCCGAAGTCGTTCATGGGACCGGCCCCGTGAGAGAGGTTGCAACACCTGTCGCCAGTTCCGTGCCAATTCCATAAGACTCTGATTATGCGATTGTCAAGTACCGTTCGGGCCGCCGCCCCGGCCTACGTTTTTTTTTGCAGTGCGCAACAATTGTAGACAGACCTTGCGCCTGTTCCCGCTGTTTGGGCGCGGGGCTGCGCGCGACCTGGGTTACCAACACGCGGTGGGACCCAGCGATTCTTGCCGCTCCATAGTGCAGGTGAGTTCTGAGCATCATGCCGTCTTGTGAAGACGACTTCTGAAAACGACACCAGACCCGACTGCGATCCCAAACATCCGTATGGACTGCGCTGTCCTTAGCCGCCGTACTTTTTCAGTTTGTACCAGAGGGATCGCTCGCTAAGCTCCAGCAGCCGGGCGGCGGCGGACTTGTTGTCCCCGGTGCGCCGCAGGGCCTCTTGGATCAGGCGCCACTCCAGGGCATCCACCTGGGGCTGGAGGGCCAACACTGCCTCGGCCCCATCGACGGGCGCGTCCGGCGCCGCCGGCTGCGCCGGGGCATCCAATAACTCCCGCGGGAGCTGGTCCGGGGCGATGACGTCCCCGCGGGCCAGGACAGCGGCCCTTTCCATCAGGTTTTGCAGCTCGCGGACGTTGCCCGGCCAGGCATAGGCGCGCAGCCGGGCCAGGGTCTCCGCGGCTAGGCGCGGCGGGCGCCGGCCCAACTCCCGGCTGTAACGGGCGAGGAAGTACTCGGCCAGGACTGGGATGTCTTCGCACCGCTCGCGCAGGGGCGGGACCTCGACCCGCACCACATTGAGCCGATAGTAGAGGTCGGCGCGCAGCCGCCCCTCGGCCATGGCGAGCCCCGGGTCGCGGTTGGTGGCGGCCACCACCCGCAGGTCCAGGGCGATGGGGACCTGGGTCCCGAGGCGCTCCACCACCCCCTCTTGCAGGACCCGCAGCAGCTTGCCCTGGAGGCTCACGGGCATCTCGGTGACTTCGTCGAGGAAGATGGTCCCGCCGCTGGAGGCCTCAAAGCGCCCGGCGCGGTCCCGGTCGGCACCGGTGAAGGCCCCCTTGCGGCTGCCGAAGAGTTCCCCCTCCAGCAACTCGGCGGGGATGGCGGCGCAGTTGTAGGGGACGAAGAGCCCAGTGCGCCCGGATTGCTGGTGGATGGCCCGGGCCACCAGTTCCTTGCCGGTCCCGGTCTCCCCGACGATGAAGACACTGGAACGGGCACCGGCGACCTGCTGGATCAGGCCATAGAGCCGGGTCATGGCCTCCCCCTGGCCGATGAACTCCCCCCAGCCGCGTCCTATCTCGTCGCGCAGGAAGCGGTTCTCGCGCTGGACCTCCCCCATGGCCAGGGCCCGGGTGACGGCCAGCTCTACGGTAGACATCTCGAAGGGACGCAGGATGTAGTCCACCGCCCCGAGCTTCATGGCTGCCACCGCGCTCTCTACTGTGCCGTGGGCGGTGAGCATCACCACCGGGGTCTCGATGCCCCGCTCGCGCATGGCGCGCAGCAGCCCCAGGCCGTCCAGGCGGGGCATGCGCATGTCGGTGAGTACCAGGTCGCAGGGCTCGGCGGCCAGCAGCTCCAGGGCCTCCTGGCCGTCGGCCGCTTGCACCGCCGCGTGGCCCATGCCCTGAAGGGTCATCTCCAAGAGGCGGCGCATCTTGGCCTCGTCGTCCACCACCAGGATGCGGCGGGGATTGGTCATAGGGTTGTCCCTCCCAGGGTTCTCGGCAATCGGATGGCAAAGCAGGCCCCGCCCAGAGCGCCGCGGGAAACGGCGATGACCCCTCGGTGGGCCTCGACGATCTGGCGCACTATGGTAAGGCCGAGTCCGACCCCGCCCTCACGACGGGTGAAGAAGGGGTCGAACAGGCGTTCGCGCTCCGGCTCGGGGACGCCGGGGCCGTCGTCGTCCACCAGGATGCGCAGCGCCTCGCCGGCGTCCTCGGTGACCAGGCGTATGTGCCCCCCGGGGGGGACGTGCTGGACAGCGTTGATGAGCAGGTTGAGGAAGACCTGGATCATCTGCTCGCGGTCGCAGGCCAGGATCGGGTCCCCGGCCGCGGCCTGCAACTCGATCCCGACACCGCCCTTCTCCGCCTTGGCCGCGACCAGAGCGGCGACATGGGCGAGGATGGCGTGGAGGTCCTGGGGACGGAAGTCCGGCGGGCGCGGGGTAGCGCATTCAAGCAGGGTGGTGACCAAGCGGTTGAGCCGCTCGGTCTCGCTGCCGATGAAGGCGGTCAGCTCCCGGTCGGCGGGGCTTAATCCCGCACGGCGCTCCAGGATCTGGGCGGAGGACTTGAGGATGCCGAGCGGGGTGCGGACCTCATGGGCCATGATGGCGGCCATCTCTCCCACCACCGCGAGCTTGCCGGCCCGGATCAGGTGCTCGCGGGACCGGGCCAGGGCCTTGATCATCTCACCGAAGGCCCGATTCAGCTCACCTACCTCGGCCAGACCGCTCTCCACCTGGGGCGGGGCTGCCACCCGCGACAGGTCCAGGCCGCGGGCAAAGGTGGTCAGTTCGCCGATGGGCCGGGCGATGCGCGCCGATAGGCGGACCGCAATCCACCCGGCCACGGCGAGCGTCAGGAGCAGCACCCCGAGGATGGCCCAGGCCAGGCGCCAGACCGGGGCGAAGGCGATGTCCGTAGGGTCCACCATAATCAGCCGCCAGCCGAAGCCGGTGAAGTGCTGGTAGCCGGTGGATGCCGCGGCCCCCACGAGCAGGGGGCCGACCCCGAGCATGTCCCCATCTCGGGTGCGGATGCGGGCCTGGGCCTCGGGCCGGGCCGGATCTGCCGTCCAGGCCGACAGGTCCGCCCCAGAGGCCAGGGTCGCCGGGCCCAGGGGCCCAGCCCCGGCGATAGCCCGCCCGTCTGCCCCGACCAACAGGGCGGTGCGCTCGGTCCCAGCCACCGCCTCGGCGAGGAAACGCCCGATCTCCCCCCAATCGACCTCGGCATAGAGGTAGCCCAGGCTGTCGCCCCCCAGGGCGCTTGGGATGTCGGTACGCAGCACCAGCAGGTCGGGCCCCAGCGGGGTGGCCTGGACCAGACGTTCCAACACGACTGTGGCGCTGCCCTGCCGGGGCGCCGCGGCCTGGACCTCGGCGGGGGGCCTGTGGTGACCGATCAGGCCGGCGTCGCTCGCCGCGATCACCCGCCCGGCGAGATCGGTGCAGTACAGGACCCGGTATATGCCGCCGTGTCCGGCCCTGAGGTCGGAGAGCAGGCGGGCCAAGCGTTTGTCCAGGTCACCGACGCGTATGTCCTCCAGCAGTTCGAGCTGGTGCCACTCGCGCAGGTCCGCCAGGCGCTCGTGCATGAAGGCGTCCACCCGGGCGAGCAGGGAACCGGCGCTGGTGCGCAGATTGTGGGCGATCTCGGCCTGGAGGGACTCGCGGAACTCATGGAAGGATAGGGCCCCGCTGAGCAGGATGGTCCCCACCACCAGGGCCAGGAAGGCGCGCAGGATGGCCGCGCGGATGGTCATGGCGGGCAGTCCGCGGCCAAACCACGCAACCGCTGGGGTACACTGGGCGGCGCCCACGGCCTGCGGCACGTCGCTTCGCCTGTAACCTCGATCAAGGACACCCTCAGACCTCCGCTTATGTTGCCGTACCGCCGGCCCGCCTGGGCTCGACCGCGCCGCCTGTTGCCGGGCCCCCTGTCGCGTGCGCTGGCGACCGTGGGCCTCGCCTTTGTCCTAGCCCCGGCCCCAGTCTGCGCCGATGCGGGCCTGCCCTATGAACTGGGTCAGGGCTACCCGCTGCCCTGGCTTGGCCTGACCGCCGGGGGCTACGCGACCCTGCGCGCCGGCAACCTGGAGGGCGAGCCGGCCAAGGCCGTGGTCAAGGACCTGAGCCTGTTCCTCCATGCCGACCTGGGCCCGCGCTGGCACTTCTTTACCGAGCTGGAACTGGGCGACCCCATCGCCTGGACACGCGACGGGCTGACAACCTCGGATGCCGAGTTCGATACCGAGCGGCTCTACGTCGATCATAACCTGACACCGGCTGCGACCCTGCGCCTCGGCAAGTTTCTCACCCCGGTGGGGCGTTGGAACCTGATCCATGCCGACCCCCTGGTCTGGTCTGTCTTCCGCCCCTTGACCACCTCGGCCGCCTTTGCTCGGCATGCCAGCGGCATCTCCCTGCTGGGTACCCTGCCGCTCGCCGATTCCAGTCTGGACTATCTGGTCTTCGCCGACGACTCCCGCGTCCTGGACATAGCCTCGGCCTACGAGGCGACCTACCTGGAGGCCCCGGTCACCCCCAATCCGGACAACGTCTTCGACCAGGGGGGCGGGCTGCGCCTGACCTACCGGGCCTTCGACGATGCCCTGCAGATCGGCCTCTCGGCAGCCCGCTTCACCCTGATCGAGGCGCCCGGGACCCAGGACCTGGTGGGGACGGACCTGTTCTATACCCGCACCGGACTGGAGCTGACGGGCGAGGCGGTCTACCGCCGCGGCCCTGGCCCCAACGGCGATGTCTGGGGCGGCTTCGCCCAGCTTGTGGTGCCCCTGGGCCACCAGTTCTTCGCCGTCCTGTCCGGGGAGCGGTACAAGGCCGCCGGGTACGCGCAGGCCACCGACATAGGTCACCTAGGGCTTGCCTACAGGCCCCTCCCGGCGCTGACGTTCAAGCTGGAGTCCCAGGAGTCCCACGGCGTCGAGGCCCTCGCCCCGGACGGCTGGCAATTCTCCGTGTCCGTGCTTTTCTGATGGGGACCCGGGTGCGCCTGGTGAGAGTCCTCGGCCTGGCCCTGCCCCTGGCCTGGCTGGCGCCGCTTGCCTTGGGGGCGGCGACCGGCGGGGCGACGGCCGGGGCCGCGGAGGCGCGCATCGCCGTGGTGACCGGGACAACCCCGCCCAACCTGACCCTGAACCGCGAGGCCCTGCGCGACATCTTCCTCAAGCGGGTGGTCATCGACCATTCCGGCAGCAAGCTGGTGCCGCTCAATCTGCCCCCGGAAGACCCGCTGCGGGCGGCCTTCTCCGAGGCCCTGCTGGGCAAGCCCCCGGACGCCCTGCAACGCTACTGGAACGAGCGCTACTTCCAGGGCGTCTCGCCCCCCTATGTTGTCCGTTCCGAGGAGGCGATGCTGCGCTTCATCGCCGAGACCCCCGGGGCCCTGGGCTATGTGGCCACCTGCCGGGTGGACAAGCGGGCGCGGGTGGTCATCGAACTTCCGGTGCCGGCGGGGCTGGCGGCCCAGATCGCGGCTCTGTGCCGGGAGGGCCCCAGCCGGCCCTGACCGCGCAAGGCTTGCCTACGTTTTTTGCGCAGTGCAAGGAACGTAGGCCCGGGCTGGCCTTGGAATAGCCATGTTTATGGCTAAGAAACAGGCGCTTGCAAAGATGGCACGAAGCTCGCATTAGAGGCTGTGACCTTCCACAAGGAGCAGCCCATGACGCCCCCAGACACCCTCTGCATCGACGCCGACGTCGCCCCCTTGCTCGCCGAGCTGCGTGCACCCGTCCGCCTCATCGAGGCCGACGCCACCCACCCGGCCCGGAGCGATCTGCATGCCTTCATCCAGGCGGTCTTTCACCAGGCCCACGGGGCCCGGGTGGACTTCTTCTACCCGCACCTGCTCGGCTTCAGCACGGGCGGCGAACTGACCGCTACGGTCGGCTGCCGCGCCGGGGCGGGCCAGGCCCTGTTCGCCGAGCACTATCTGGATGCCCCGGCCGATGCCCTGATCACTGCCCGCACCGGCCGGACCCTGGCCCGCACCGACCTGGTGGAGGTGGGCAATCTGGCGCTGCGCGACCCGGGTCAGGCCCGCTGGGTCATAGCCGCGACCACGGCCTATCTGGCCGCCGCCGGCTATCGCTGGGTCCTGTTCACCGCCACCCGACCCCTGGCCAACGCCTTCCGCCGCCTGGGCCTGCGTCCGGTGGCCCTGGCCGAGGCGGACCCGGCCCGGCTCCCGGACGCCGGGGCCGCCTGGGGTCGCTACTACCGGCAGGGGCCGGCGGTCTATGCCGGGGACATCCGCGCCGGGGTCGCCAAGCTTCAGGTCGTCGACCGCGCCGGCCAGCCCCAACTCCAGGCCCTGTTGGCCGCAGCCCGACGCCTCGGGGCCGGCGGCGGCGCGGCCCTGGCGGGGGCGGCGTCGTGAAGGCCCTGCTCGCCCATATCCGGGCCCATGCCTGGCGGCAGCCCCAGGCCATCGCCATCGGCGACGACCTGGGAGAACTGTGTTACCTGGAACTGGACCTGGCCATCGACCGGACCGCGGCGATGCTCGAAGCCGGTCGGGTCGGTCTGCTGCTGGCCAACGGCTGCCACTGGGCGGTCGCGGACCTGGCCCTGGCCGCCCGCGGGGCCCTGTGCGTCCCGCTCCCCGAGTTCTTCACGGACGCCCAACTCGGCCATGTGATCCGCGACGCGGACCTGGACCTGATCGTCACCGACGACCCGCTGAGGGCCCAGGGCCTGGTCGGGGGCGAAACCTTGCCCCCGGTCCAACTCGCCGGGCATGAGGTCTGGCTGTTCCGCCGCGCCTCGACGGGCGGGGCCGGGGCCCCCCTGAGGACTGCCAAGGTGACCTACACCTCCGGGACCACGGGCCAGCCCAAGGGGGTATGCCTTGCCGCCGAGGCCATCGGGGCGACCGCCGTCGGCCTGTGCCAGGCGGTGGGCGCGGGGCCCCAGGACAGGGCCCTGTCCCTCCTGCCTCTGGCGACCCTGCTGGAGAACATCGGCGGCCTTTATGCGCCCCTCTATGCCGGGGCCCGGGCCCAGGTGCCGGCCCTTGCGACCTGCGGCATGGACGGGTCCTCGGGCCTGAATGGCGCCGCCCTGTTCGCCGCCCTGGGGCACTACGCCCCGACCACCCTGATTCTGGTCCCCCAGTTGCTCAAGGCCCTGGTGGGCGGGGCGACCGCCGGCCTGGCGGGCCTAGGCTCTCTGCGCTTCGCCGCGGTGGGCGGGGCCCCGGTCTCCCCGGCCCTGCTCGCCCAGGCCCGGGCCCTGGGCATCCCGGCCTACGAGGGCTACGGGCTGTCAGAGGCGGTGTCGGTGGTCTGTCTGAATCTGCCCGAGGCGGATCGTCCGGGCAGCGCCGGCCGCCCGCTGCCCCACGCCAACCTGTCCTTCAGCTCGGCGGGCGAGGTCCAAGTCCAGGCCCCCGGCTTCCTCGGCTACCTGGGGACTACCACCCAGCCCCCCGGGATCTGGCCCACCGGCGATCTCGGGCACCTGGACGCCGAGGGCTTCCTGCACCTGGATGGCCGGTGCAAGAGCGCCTTCGCCACCGCCTTCGGCCGCAATCTGGCCCCGGAGTGGGTCGAGGGGGAGCTGACCAGCCACCCGGACATAGCCCAGGCGGCGGTCTTCGGCGAGGGGCGCCCCTTCAATACCGCCGTACTGGTGCCCCGCCCGGCGACCTCCCAGGCCGCCTGCGAGCGGGCCGTGCGGGCGGTCAACACCCGGTTGCCGGACTACGCCCAGGTCGGTGCCTGGGTCCTGGCGGCCGAACCCTTCACCCCGGGCAACGGCCTGGCCGGCCCGGCCGGGACACCCCGCCGCGAGGCCGTGCACCGCCATTACCGCAGACAGATCGATCGACTCTACCCAGGAGACCCCCAGCATGTCGCTGTATGACCAATTGAGCGCGGAGACACTGCCGGTTCGGCAGGCCTTCGCCAGCATCCCCATCGTCGCCCAGGCCCTGACCGGGACCGTGAGCCGGGAGCAGTACCTGGCCTTCCTCGGCCAGGCCTACCACCACGTCCGCCACACCGTGCCCCTGCTGATGGCCTGCGGGGCCCGTGTGCCGCAGCGCCTGGACTGGCTGCGGACCCAGGTGGCCGAATACATCGCCGAGGAGATCGGCCACGAGGAATGGATCCTGGACGACATCGCCGCCGCTGGCGGCGACCCCGAGGCGGCGCGCAACGCCGCCCCTTTGCCGGAGACCGAGCTGATGGTCGCCTACGCCTACGACCTGATCGCCCGGGGCAACCCGGTGGGGCTGTTCGGCATGGTCTTCGTCCTGGAGGGCCAGAGCGTCGCCCTGGCCACCCGCGCCGCCGATGCCATCCGTCACCGCCTGGGCCTGCCCAAGGCCGCCTTCCGCTACCTGACCTCCCACGGCAGCCTGGACCAGGAGCACATCCAGGTCCTGGCCGCGCTGCTCGCTCGCTTCGAGGCCCCGGAGGACCACGCCGAGGTCCTGCGCAGCGCCGCCATGTTCTTCCGCCTCTACGGCGACATCTTCCGTGCCCTTTCCACCCCCAGCGAGCCCATCAGGAGTGCCGCATGAACCGCAACGCCCTTTGTCTGAACCCCGCCCTGGCGCCCGCCCTGGCTCTGGCCGCCGCCCTGATCGCCGCCCCGGCCGTAGCCGCCGATGCCTCCATGGACCAGGCGGTCCTGGGCCTCCAGCACCAGTGGGAGCAGGCCACTTACCAGACCCCCGAGTCCGCCCGGGGCGCGGCCCTGACCAAGCTCGACAATGAGGCCAAGACCGTGGCCGCCCACTACCCGGGCCGCGCCGAGCCCCTGATCTGGGAAGCGATCTCGCTCAGCAGCCACGCCAAGGTCGAGGGCGGGCTGACCGGACTCGGCATGGCCAAGCAGGCCCGCGACCTCTTGGAGCAGGCCGCGCAGATCGACCCCAAGGCCCTGAACGGGTCGGCCTACAGTTCCCTCGGCGCCCTCTATGCCAAGGTCCCCGGCTGGCCTATGGGCTTCGGTGACAAGGACAAGGCGGAGGCCAACTTCAAGAAGGCTCTGGCCATCAACCCCAACGGAATCGACCCGAACTACCTGTATGCCGACTTCCTGTTCGACCAGCAGCGCTACCCCGAGGCCAAGGCAGCTCTGGAGCGCGCCGCCCAAGCCCCGGCCCGCCCGAATCGCCCCCTGGCCGACCAGGGCCGCGGTCGCGAGGTTGGGGCCCTGATGACCCAGGTCCGCGCCAAGCTCGGCGTCGGGCAGTCCAAGGCGGGGGGCTAGACCCATGGACCTGCAAGACCAACGTGTCCTGATCACCGGGGCGGGCGGCGGCATAGGGCGCGCCCTGGTGCGCGAGCTGGCCGCCCGCGGGGCCCGGCTGTGCGCCCTAGAGCACAGTCCGGCGGCGGCGGAGGCCTTGATCGCGGAACTGGAACCGCTGGGAATCAGTCCGCTCCTGTCCTACGGCGACCTGACCCAGGTCCAGACCCGGGCGGCCGCCCTCGCCCTGGCAGAGAAGGCCTGGGGTGGGGTCGACCTGCTGATCAACCTGGCCGGGGTGCTGGACTTCGTGCGCTACCCGGAGCAGGACCCGGGGGCCATCTCGCGCCTGATCAAGGTCAATGTCGAGGTCCCCATGCTGCTCACCCGGGCCGTCCTACCGGGAATGCTCGAACGGCGCCACGGGGGCATCGTCAATGTGGGCTCCATGTTCGGCAGCATCGGCTTTCCGCTGTTTGCCGCCTACAGCGCCAGCAAGTTCGCCCTGCGGGGTTTCTCCCAGGCCCTGCGCCGGGAGCTTGCGGGTACCGGGGTAGGGGTGACCTATGTCTCGCCCCGGGCGGTGAAAACGCCACTGAATCCGCCGGTGGTTCACGCCATGGCCGAGCGGGGTCTGATGCACATGGACGCGCCGGGCCCCGTCGCCCTGGCCATAGTCCGGGCCATCGAGCAGGATCGCAAGGAGGCCTACTTTGGGCTACCGGAGGGGATTTTCGCGCGCGTCAATGGGGTCCTACCCGGGCTGGTCGACCGGGCCTTGGCCAAGCAGCTCCCGACCTTGGTGATCTATGCGACAGAGGCGAAGCCCGCAGACGCCTAGGCGCGGGCGTGTCACCATCAGCGGGGTCGCCCCAGCCGACTCGGCCCCATCGGTTCTGTCGACCAACAGCATGCGCTCGACCGCGAAAAGGACCGGGACGAACAGCCGTCCGAGCACTTTGCCGCCGACTATCCCGTCCATGACCCCGGTGCCTATGGCGTGCCGGGGGTAATTCCGGGGGCAGTGCGGCTCGGCAATTCCGCGTAATCTTTTTGTCTCTTCGTCGTGGGTGTCGCAGTGTGGGATGCCTGACGGGTGGCGACGTGGAGAATTGTCGGAGTTGGTGACGAAGTACCCTTGGGAACAACGCCTGCGCGGGGTTTGACTGAGCCCTGCCTCGGGGCCCCTTTCCGAAACCCGGGGAACAGCGAATAATCCTTACCCGGTCGGCGACCGACCCGGCACACACCGGTCGTCCGCATCCTAGGGACGCCCATCGCTGGCCTAAACACAGTCATTTGGAGCCCCCCATGAAGATTCGTCCCATTGCCGGTGCCCTGGTTGCCACCCTTGCCCTGGCCGCCTGCGGTCCCAGCGACGAGCCCGCCAAGTCACAGACCGAGGCCCCATCGGCACAGCCTGCCCCGGCCCAGGAAAAGACCATGCTGGAGCAGGCCAAGGAGCAGGCCAAGGGCGCCATGGACAAGGCGGCTGAGGTCGCCGAGTCGGCGGTGGAGAAGGGCCGTGCCGCCGCCGAGGCCGCCGTTGCCCGTGGCAAGGAGTATGCGGAGGAGGCCAAGCCCAAGCTCGATGCGGCCCGTGAGACCGTGACCGCGAAGGCGCACGAAGCGGCCGACCTGGCCAGGGAGAAG
>Ga0209254_10006344_pt1 | contig 10911 bp, 6 predicted proteins | sample FrelakmetDIP11DI_FD_187148 | JGI IMG/M metagenome (GOLD analysis project Ga0209254, IMG submission 187148) | Freshwater lake sediment microbial communities from the University of Notre Dame, USA, for methane emissions studies - DIP11 DI (SPAdes)... | ecosystem: Environmental > Aquatic >... | reverse complement strand
CGAACTCGACTGTCGGCAGGCTTGGATCGCCGACCAGCACGTGGCTGCTGCCATTGCCGCGCCGCATGCCCACTCGCACTTCGCCCCAGTTCGACAGCTCCGCGCCCACCGCCAGCGACACCTCGGTATCGCGAGTGCGATAACGCGCGAGCCGCTGCCCTTCGTCGCTGACGATCTGCAGCGTGATCTGCTCGTAACGGAATGCTGGCGCGATGAAATAGGGTCGCCGCAGTGACAGCGGCTGGTAGAACTCGGTCTGCAGCTTCGGCTCCTCGCCGATCTGGCCGTCGATGATCCATTCGGCATCGAGCGCATTGAGGTGCGTCATGCGCAGCTGCGCCGCTGCATTCGCCGTGGCGCCGCCTTCGTAATCGTTCTCCACGCCCACGCCAAGCCGCAGGAATGTCGGGCCCCAGGACTTGCGGCGCAAGTCGATCTCCAGTCCGCGCTCGCCGTTGACGTCGCGCGCGATCCGGTAGTCGACGGATTCGAAATCGTCAAGGCGATACTGCGAGGCCAGGTGCTGCTGCAGTTCAGGTCGGTCGAGCGGCTTGCCAGCCAGATCGCCGAAGACGGCCTCGACCCGCTTTGCCTCTTCCTGCGACTGCGCATCCGGTCGCACGAACGCGACCTGCACGACGGGCTCCGCCGTACGAGCGCGCTGCGCGACGTACCGTTCGTAGTCAGCGGCGGGCAACGACAGCGCGGCGAGTGCGGGGGCCTGCGCAAGGGCAGCCGTCTCCCCCTGTTCCATCACTTGCGGCATGCGCCCGAACTCGATCGCAGTCATCGCGCCGAGGTCGGGTTCGATCAACACGTCACCCGGCTGCAGGTACTTCTTGGATGCGAGCGTGCCGCGCCGGACCATGATGCCGACCATCTGGTTCGTGATGTCGAAAGCCGAACCCAGTCCGTCCCGCCTCGCCAGCGGAAAGCTCACGTCGACGACGATGAGCCGGTCGACACCCATGCTCCGCGCGAGCTCGACGGGCAGGTTGTCGACGAGGCCGCCATCCACCAGCAGGCGGCCGTTCCTCTCGACCGGCGTGAGAACGCCCGGGGCCGACATGCTTGCGCGCAGGACGGTCACCAGGTCGCCGTCTCCCATGACGACGGCTTCGCCCGTCTCGAGATCGGTCGCGAGCGCGCGGAAACGTGTCGGCAGCTGGTCGAAGTCCTGCACGTCGGCGACACGGACCGTGGCATCGCGCAGGACCTGCGTGATCTTGTGGCCCTGCACCAGGGCGAGCGGCAGCACGACGCCTGCGCTCCTGTTCACGCCGAGCGCGCCCTTGGCGAGGATGTTGCGGTCGTCCTGCTTGCGACGGTAGGCGAGCTCGCGACGCGGCGCGCGGTCACGAATCATTTCCTGCCAGTCGAGTTCGCGGAACACGCGTTCGATTTCGGCGCCGCTCAGACCTGCGGCATAGAGCCCGCCCACGACGGCGCCCATGCTCGTGCCGGCGATTGCGTCGATCGGGATGTGCATTTCCTCAAGCATTCGGATCACGCCCACGTGCGCTGCACCGCGTGCACCGCCACCGCTCAACACCAGCCCAATGCGGGGCCGCGCTGGCTCGGATGCAACTGGTAACGGCGCGCCTTGAACCGCGGTCTCCACCGCAGCTGCTGCCATAGGCAGGCCATGGGACAGGCAGGCGATGCCGACGCAGGCCAGCAGCGCTCGCCGCGTCCACGCCGGACCGGACGGAAACTGCAGTCGAGGTGCGCGCAAGCGGCGGGGCACGAATGGGATTCGCATTGCCAGCTCCAGAAGAAGCGGCGATGGTAGCAAACGCCGACACCACTCCCGCGCCCGGTCGGTAATATTGGTCGGCGAAACTGCATCCCGCGCCACTGCTGAATCCCTCCTCCATGACTTTACTGAACTCTCGATCAGCGCACTGCCTCGCGCGCCTCATCGCTGGTGCGGGCATCACCGCAGCCGCAACAGCGCGGGCAGCGTCTCCGGCGCTCGAAGAAATCGTCGTGACTGCGCAACGGCAGGCCGTGGCCACGCTGGCAACGCCCCTCAGCATCGGTCGCATCGACCGGGACGTCATCGAACTGCTCGGCGCCACGCACAGCTCGGAAGTACTGAACCGAGTGCCCGGCGTGATGGTGCAGCGTGGCAGCGGACAGGAAAGCCTCACCGCGATCCGCTCGCCGGTGCTGACTGGCGCCGGCTCGTGCGGTGCGTTCCTGTTCCTGGAAAACGGCGTGCCGATCCGCCCCGTGGGCTTTTGCAACGTCAACGAGATGCTCGAGATCAACACCGAGCAGGCCGATGCGATCGAAATCCTGCGCGGCACCGGTACCGCCCTCTACGGATCGAATTCCGTGCACGGCACGATAAACGTGCTGCAGGACTCGCCACCGGAACTGCCGCCCTGGCAGCTGGGACTCGGCCTGGGCCCGGACCAGTACACGCGTGGCAGCTTCGTCGGTACACACGACGGCGACACCACGGGATTCGGTCTGAAAGCGCTGTATACACACGACGGCGGCTGGCGTGATGACTCGGGCTTCGACGAGGGCAAGCTCAACGCCACGCTCACGACCGGCGCGGGCGGCAGCATTCCATCGCGGTTCGATCTCGCGGCGACGAAGCTCGAACAGGAGACGGCCGGATTCATCCTGGGCAAGAACGCCTACCGCGACCCAGACCTGAGCGAGCAGAACCTGAACCCGGAGGCCTATCGCGACGCAAACGCTGTGCGGGTCACGGGACTGGTGCAGCCACAGGCGTCCCTGCCTGGCCGGCTCGAGCTGCGGCCCTACTTCCGCACCTCACGCATGGATTTCCTGCAGCACTTTCTGCTCGGCCAGCCCGTCGAGCGCAACGGCCAGGAGAGCGCGGGCGTGATGACGAGCTTCGACTGGGATCTCGGTGACCGCGTCTCGCTCATCACCGGCCTCGACCTCGAGTGGGCCGACTCGTCCCTGATTGAGGACCAGGACGGGCCGACGACGGGGGGCAGCCCGGCCGCCAACGCGATCCGTCCCGCTGGCCTGCATTACGACTACAGCGTGACGTCGAACGTGGCCGGCGGATATGCGCAGCTCGACTATGCGTTGACGCCCTCGCTGCACGCCGGCGCGGGCGTGCGGGTGGAATACGTCGGCTACGATTACGACAACCACATGCTGGCCGGCAACACGGACGAGAACGGCGTGCCGTGCCAGCCGGCGGGTTGCCTGTACAGCCGGCCGGCCGATCGCAGCGATTCCTTCACCAACGCGGCGCCCAAGGCCAGCCTGCGCTGGGACGCTGCGGCAGGCCTGATGCTGTACGCCAATGCGTCACGCGGTTTCCGGCCGCCCGAGATGACGGAGCTTTACCGGCTGCAGCGCAATCAATCCGTGGCCGAGCTCGATTCCGAGCAGGTGGACGCGTACGAGATCGGCCTGAAGTTCGCACGCGGCAACTGGCGCGGCGAGCTCGCCGGTTTCGACATGCGCAAGGACAACGTAATCCTCCGCGATTCTAACGGCTTCTACGTGAGCGACGGCCGCACGTCGCACGAGGGAGTCGAATACTCGCTGACGTGGCAGGCGCTCGATTCACTCGCGGCCACGGTCGCGGGCACCTATGCACGGCATCGCTACGAATTTTCGCGCGCCATCGAAGGCGGCGAAACGATCACGGCCGGCAACGATATCGACACGGCTCCGCGCGACCTGCTGCGCGCCGCACTCAACTATGCGCCGGTGCCGAGCGTGGCGGCCGAAGCCGAATGGCTGGTGGTGGGCGATTACTACCTGGACGCCGCCAATGCCCACCGCTACACCGGCCACGAACTGCTGAACCTTCGGGCTCGCTGGGAGTTCCTGCCGCGGTGGACGCTGGCCGTGCGCGTCAACAATGCGCTCGATCGCGCGTATGCAGACCGTGCCGACTTTGCGTTCGGCAACTACCGCTATTTTCCCGGACGCCCGCGCTCGGTGTTTGCGGAGCTGACCTGGCAAGCCGAGTGACCGCTTGCGTGGACGGTCGTCAGGCCACTGCCCGCAATGCGCGCCACTGGACGGGTGCGGATCCAAACCAGTGCAGTCTTTCGGCCAGGGCGGCCACCTCGCCCACGATGACGAGCGCCGGCGACTTCACGGCTGCGGCGCGTCCGGCATCGTCGAGTTCGGCGAGGGTCGCGAGCACCACGCGCTGATTCGAGCGCGAGCCGTTCTCGACGATGGCCACCGGCGTCGAAGGCGCACGTCCGTGCTGCACCAGCTGGTCGCGAATCGTGCCGAGACCCGCGACCCCCATGTAGAGCGCAAGTGTCTGCCGTTCGCGGGCCAGCGTGGCCCAGTCGAGGCTGTCCAACGAGTCGCCGCTGTGCGCCGTCACCAACCGCACGGACTGCGCATGCTCGCGATGCGTGAGCGGGATTCCGGCGTAAGCGCCACAGGCAATGGCTGCCGTGATGCCCGGAACGACCTCGAACGGAATGCCGTGCTGCTCGAGGAATTCCAGCTCCTCGCCGCCGCGGCCAAAAATGAACGGATCGCCGCCCTTCAACCGCACGACGCGCCGGCCGAGCCGCGCCTGCTCCAGCAGCAGCTCGTTGATGCGACCCTGCGAGACGGAGTGACCGCCGGCCATCTTGCCGACGCAGATGCGGTCCGCATCGCGCCGCGCGAGGTTCAGCACTTCGTCGGCGACCAGCCGGTCGTACAGGATCACGTCCGCTTCCTGCAGGGCCCGCAGTGCGTTCAAGGTCAGCAGGCCGGCATCGCCGGGACCTGCGCCTACCAGCACGACGCTGCCGCGCCGTGGCGCATCGGCCTGCTGCAAGGTGCGTTCGAGTTCACGCTCGGCGCCCGACAGGTCATTGTTGCGCACCAGTGCGGAAACCGGCCCACGCACCACCGTCTCGTAGAAGCGGCGACGCGCGTTGACGTCAGGCAGCCCACCTTTGATCCTGCTGCGCCACCGTTGCAGCAGGCCTGCGAGCTGGCCGAACGAGCCGTCGAGCAGTGACTCGAGCCGCTCGCGCACGAGCCGCGCCAGCACGGGGGCGACGCCGCCAGTCGAAATCGCAATGACCAGGGGCGAGCGGTCGACGATCGCCGGCACGATGAAGCTTGAGAGCTCCGCCACGTCGACGACGTTGACGAGCACGTTGCGTTCGCGTCCTGCGGCCGCGACCGCTGCATTCACGGCACGATCGTTCGTCGCTGCGATAGCGAGCACAATGCCTTCGAAGTGCTGCGGATCGAATTGCTCGCGGTGAACTTCGATGGCCGGGTTCTCACCCAGCCATGCCGTGACTGCGGGCGCGACCAGCCGCACCCTTGCACCCGCGTCGAGCAGCAGCCGCACTTTCCGCTCGGCCACCGCACCGCCGCCGACAACGAGGACGCGTCGGTCGTGCAGGTCGGCGAAGAGCGGGAAATAGCGCACGTCAGCCTTCGAGGCCGTGGATGCCGCACTCGCGCTTGAGGCCGAAGAAGCGCGTTGCCTCGGCGTCGCCGGCCTCGGCCAGCGTACGCGTCGTGTGCCAATCGCCGATCGAGACATACCCTTCGTGCCAGAGCGGGTGGTACGGCAGCTCGTGCTGGCGCAGGTAATCGAAGATCTGACGGTCGGTCCAGTCAAAGATCGGATGCACTTTCCAGCGGCCTTCGCGCCACTCGAGCGGGCGGATGCGGCGGCGCGTCTCGGCCTGGTCGCGGCGCAGGCCGGCGAACCACGTGTGCACGCCGAGTTCACGCAGCGCACGCTGCATCGGCTCGTTCTTGCGCAACTCGTTGTAGCGGTCGATGCCGTCGATGCCGTGCTCCCAGAGCCGGCCGTGCCGGGCTTCGAGCCAGGCCGACGAGACCCGCGGCTGGTAGACCCTGAGGTTGAGTTCCAGCCTTTCGACGAGGTCGTCGATGAAACGGTAGGTCGCGGGGAACAGGTAACCCGTATCGATCAGCACGACCGGGAGCGACGGCAACGCGCGCGTCACCAGGTGCAGCGACACGGCCGCCTGCGCGCCGAAGCTCGACGACAGTGCATGTTCGCCCGGCAGGTTCGCCACGGCCCAACGAACGCGATCCTCGGCGCTCATGCGCTCGAGGTCGCTGTTCACCTCGTCCATGACGGCCGACTCGTGCATTGCGCGGCCCGGATCCCATGCCAATGCTCTCATGCGTGCCAATCCTCCGCGGGTCCTGCCGCCTGGGCCCCGACCAGGCCCGCGCGCCAGGCGAAATCGCCGAAGCATTCGCCCTCCGTGCGTTCCTGCGCGTAGCGACCGAACGCGGCGTCCAACGCAGCGACGATCGCGGGCTCGTCGACGTTTTCGAGGTGCAGCGCGTTGAGACGCTGGCCCTTGCCGTCGCCGCCGTAGAACAGGTTGTAGCGTCCCGGGGCCTTGCCCACGAGCGCCACTTCCGCGAGATAAGGCCGCGCGCAACCATTCGGGCAGCCGGTGATGCGCAGCACCAGCGGCGCACCGGCCAAGCCGTTCGCGGCGAGACGTTCGTCGACCAGTTGTGTGAGCCGCGGCAGGTACCGCTCGGCCTCGGCCATTGCCAGCGCACAGGTCGGCAGTGCGACGCACGCCAACGCGTTGAGCGCAACGGGCGTTGCCCGCGCGTGACGGTCGAGGCCGTAGCGGACGACGAGGCCGTCGATGAACGCACGTGCGTTCGCGTCCACGTTCGCGATCGTCAGGTTCTGGTTCGGCGTCAGGCGGAAATCGCCGCGGTGCACCTTGGCGATCTCGCGCAGGCCCGTGAGCCAGGGTCCCTTGGCCGTATCGGCGACGCGACCGGCTTCGATGCGGAGCGTGAGGTGCCAGCGGCCGTCGAACCCTTCGGTCCAGCCGAACCGGTCACCGGTCGACTCGAACTTGAAGGGACGCGCCGGCTCGAGCGCGAAACCCATGCGACGCGTGATCTCCGCAACGAACCACTCGAGGCCGCGGTCTTCGATCGTGTACTTGAGACGGGCGCGCTTGCGCACAGCACGGTTGCCGAAATCGCGTTGCGTGGTGAGCACGGCCTCCGCCACGGCGAGCAACTGCTCGGGTTGCAGGAAACCGGCAACGTCCGCGACGCGCGGGTGTGTCTCGGCGTCGCCATGCGTGGCGCCCATGCCGCCACCGACAGTGAGATTGAAACCCTGCAGCTCGCCGTTCTCGATGATGGCGATGAAGCCGAGGTCGTGCGCAAAGACGTCGACGTCATTGACGGGCGGCACGACGATCGCGGCCTTGAACTTGCGCGGCAGGTAGGTTGCTCCGTAGAGCGGCTCGACTTCCTCCGTGCTCGACGCCTTTTCGCCGTCGAGCCAGATCTCGTGATACGCGCGGGTCTTCGGCAGCAGGTGCTCCGAGAGCTGCCTCGCCCATTCGTGCACGACCGGGTGCGCCCGCGTCTCGACCGGGTTCGCGCTGGCCATCACGTTGCGGTTGACGTCGCCGCACGCCGCGAGGGTGTCCATCAGCGAGGCATTGATCGCCTGCATCGTCGTCTTGAGCTCGGTCTTGATCACGCCGTGGAACTGGAAAGCCTGGCGTGTCGTGATGCGCAGCGTGCCGTTGGCATAGCGGCGCGCGATTTCGTCGAGCTGCAGCCACTGCGTGGGCGTGCAGACGCCGCCCGGCAGGCGGGTGCGGATCATGAAGCTGTACGCGGGCTCGAGCTTCTGGCGCCGGCGCTCGTCGCGGATGTCGCGATCATCCTGCTGGTAGCTGCCATGGAACTTGATCAGGACGGTGTCGTCCTCGCGGATCGCGCCAGTCAGCGGGTCCTGCAGGCTCTCAACCAGCGTGCCGCGCAGGTTGCGGCTGTCACGCTTGATGCGTTCGACGGGGGACTGCTCGGTCATGCCGCTCTTGCTCAGTAAACGTCGCGCAGGTAGCGGCGGTCGTCCGCCAGCCGGCGGACGTAGACGTCCGCGTCGTCCCGGCTCTTGCCACCGTGCTCCCCGACGATGTCGATCAGCGCCGCATTCACGTCGGGCGCCATCTTCTCGGCGTCGCCGCAGACGTAGAGGTACGCGCCGTTCTCGAGCCACGAATACAGGTCCTTGCCGACGCGGCGCAGACGGTCCTGGACGTACTCGCGGGCGATGCTGCGGTCGCGCGAGAACGCGAGGTCGAAGCGGCTCAGCACGCCCCGCTTAACCGCATCCTGCCACTCGGTCTGGTACAGGAACTCGCTCTGGAAATGACGCGCACCGAAGAAGAGCCAGTTGCGGCCCGTGGCGCCCTGCGCCTCGCGGTGCTGCACGAAGCCGCGGAACGGGGCGATGCCCGTGCCGGGGCCGATCATGATCACGTCGCGCGACGTGTCGGCCGGGAGGCGGAAGCGCTCGTTCTGTTCGACGAAGATCCGCGCCTTCGCCTGCTCGCCCTGCAGGCTGGCGAGGAACGCCGAGGCCGCGCCCACGCGGCGCTGGCGGTCGAGTTCGTAGTCCACCAGTGCGACGGTCACGTGAGCTTCCTCGCCGACCGCTTCCTGGCTGGAAGCAATCGAGTACAACCGCGGCACCAGAGGTCGCAATGCCTGCACGAACGACCTGGCATCCCACTCGCCGGGGTGACGCTGCAGCACGTCGACGACCTGCAGGTCCTTCAGCGTGCGGCGCAGGTCGGCCTCGTGGCCAGGTTGCAGCACGTCGGCAAGCCGCGCGTCTTGCGCACGCTCGGCCTGCTGCGTGAGGAACGGCCGCGTCAAGCGCGTGAGTTCGCGGCCGGTCGTGAGCCATTCACGCAGCGGCTTGGTCGCGCCGTCGAGTTCGACGGGCTGGTCGCCGTCCAGGTGCAGCGCCTGCAGCACTTCACTGACGACCGCTGGCGGATTTTCGTGCCAGACGCCGAGAGCATCGCCCGGTGCATACGTCAGGCCGGAGCCCGCGAGGCTGATTTCGAGGTGCCGGACTTCCTTGGTCGCGCCGCGGCCGGTGAGCGCATGATTCGCGACCACTTCGGCCGCGAACGGCTGCTCGCGCGAGAACAGCGGTTCGACGGGAGCCGTGCGCAGGCGCGTGACAGTCGCGGACTGCGAGCTGCCACCCAGTGCGTCGCGCGCGCCGGTGACCACGCGTTCGAGCCACGAGTTGGCCAAGGTGTCGAAGTCGACGTCGCAGTCGACGCGGTCGACGAGTCGCCTGGCGCCGAGCGCGACGAGCCGCTCGTCGACCTGCCTGCCCGTCTCGCAGAATTTCGGATAGCTCGAATCGCCGAGCGCGAGCACCGCGAACGACAGCTGCTCGAGTTGCGGCGCGCGGCGCGATTGCAGGAATTCAATGAGGCCACGGGCGTCGTCCGGTGGGTCACCGTCGCCGTGCGTGCTGACGACCAGCACCAGCATGCGTTCCTTGGCGAGGTCCTTGACCGGGTAGTTGCCTGCGGCATAAACGCGCGCGGCGAGACCCGCGGCTTCGGCCGCGCGGCCGAGTCGTTCGGCGATGCGCTTGCTGTTGCCCGTCTGCGACCCGTAAACGATGGTCAGCCGCGCAGTGGGTTCGGCGCGGACAGCGGGCGCCACGACCGGACCCACCGGCTGCGACATTCCTGGACGGCCGGTGGCGCGCTCGTGGGCGACGCCTGCGGCGAAACCGGAAAGCCACTGCAGCGTAGACGGCTCGAGACCTTCGACGACACGCAGCAGCAACTCGGTCCGCTCGGGGTCGAGCGGGCCCAGGGGCAGCGTGGTCACGATGTTGGCGCTCATGGCATTCCTCGCCCCGCGAATCTTTTGCGGGTACGTGGATGCTAGGGAGCTACCCCCGGCCAGCGGAAAGGCCGGGTGGTTATGGACTCAGAACGGGCCTCAGGCGGGGAAGAACTCGATCGGCTTGGTGGTCGTCATGGTGGCCACGTCCCGGTCCTCGAACCGGAACATCTTGACGCGGGCGACCAGCTTGCGCTCGAGCTCCGGATCGGCCAATTCGCTGGAAATCACGCGACATTCAGTCACTTCGCCCGTCGGCGCGATAGTCACCTCTAGCACCAGCTTGCCCTGCAACGCCGGATTCTCCCGGAGCGCCCGGCTGTAGAGCGAGTAGATGGCCGATTTGTTCTTATCAAAGACCAATTCGATCTCTTCACGGGTCCGGGCAGCCTTGGAGCTCTTGCCAGACCGCTGGGCCTCCGCCGCGCTGGATTCGGTCGTTGCGGATGCTACCTTCGCCGTAGCATGGCCCTTCAGGCCCGTCGATCCGCCGCCAAATCCCCTGCTGACCTCCCCCCCCGCGATGCCGCCGCTGCCCGCCCCCACCTTGGCAGTGAGAATCGAGCGGTCGACGCGCGTACGCTCCCCGGCCCCGACATTCAGGGACCTGGCATCGACATTCGTCTTGAGGTCGAGGTCACGCAGTTCAGCCAATTGATCCGACATGGCCAACAAACCCGCTGCCGCCGCTTTCTTGCGCGGATCGGGTTTCGGCTCTGGCTGCACGACGGGTACCGGACGCTCGACGCGCACCTCGACCTTGGGAACCTCGACGGGCTTCGGCTGCACCACCTCGATCGGCTTCGGTTTCGGCTTGGGCTGCTCGAGGATGAATTCGACGATGCGTTCCGGTACGGCCGGCGCCATCGCGGGCGTGCGCGGCTTGTCCGGCAGCATCGGGATGACGATGCCGAACCCGATGAACAGGCCAAGCGCCGCACCGAGCACGCGGCGAAACCGGCGCTCCTCCTCGGGCGACGGCGTCCACGGCAGGTCATAGATGCGGAAGTTGCTGGCGACGGCAGTGCTGCTCATGGCGCGTGGACCCCTCAGACGCCCGCAAGGCCGGCGAAGGCCTGTTCGCGCTCGACGACTGCGAGCGACACCTTCGTGTACTCCGCAGCCGAACTGCTCGCGACGATCTTGCGCAGCACGGCATACGGCAACGACTTCTCCGCCATCACGGTGACCTCACGGTTCGCCTCCGACCCCGGCAACAGGCCCTGAGCCTGGGCATCG
>Ga0209254_10006343_pt1 | contig 10911 bp, 10 predicted proteins | sample FrelakmetDIP11DI_FD_187148 | JGI IMG/M metagenome (GOLD analysis project Ga0209254, IMG submission 187148) | Freshwater lake sediment microbial communities from the University of Notre Dame, USA, for methane emissions studies - DIP11 DI (SPAdes)... | ecosystem: Environmental > Aquatic >... | reverse complement strand
GCGGCGCGGGCTGGTGCGCCCGCAGCGCACGGCGAAGAACACGCGCCGCTACTCGCAGCGCGACGTGGAGCGGCTGCAGCGCATCCAGCAGCTCACCGACCTGGGGCTCAACCTGGCCGGCGTGGAACGCGTGCTGGCCATGGAGGAGCAGATGAACGCCATGGCGGCCGAGGTCCAGCGCCTGCGGGCGCGGCTCGAGGAGGCTGCCGCGGCGATGCACCGCGAGATCGAGCGCGTCGAGCGTTCTCACCGCTTCGAGCTGGTGCCGGTGAGCCACACGCAGATCGTGCCGCTCGGCCGCCGCCGCCGGGCATGACCCTCTCAGGTCCCGCCCGCCCAAGCCGACCTTTCCACTCAAGCCAAGACTCAAGGCAAGGTAGTCAATGGACGTGAACAAATTCTCCGAACGAGCTCGCGAGGCCCTCGAGACCGCGCAGGGCGTCGTGCGCCGCGGCCCCGGCAACGTGCTCGGCACCGAACACCTGCTGATCGGCGTGCTCAGCTTGCCCGGCGGCGTTGTGGAGCAGATCCTCAACGTGCTGGGCATCGACAAGGGCGTCGTGATGACGCGCGCCAGTCAGATGGCGCAGAACCAGCCCGTGGGCACGAGCGGCCCATCGGGTCCCGCCGAGATGCTCTACATGACGCCGCGTGCCAAGGCCGCCGTCGACCTGGCGGTGCAGGAGGCGCAGAAGCTCGGTGACGAGTTCGTCGGCACCGAGCACCTGCTCTTCGGCATCTTCCTCGAGGGCGAGGGCCCCGGCAGCGCGATCCTGCGCGACGTGGGTGTCAGCGAGGAGCGCCTGCGCGGCGCGCTCGCCCAGGTGCGCGCCACCGGCACCGACTACGAGGCCAACGCCAGCGGCGAGAGCATGCTCAAGAAGTACACGCGCGACCTGACCGCGATGGCCCGCGAGGGCAAGCTCGATCCGGTCATCGGCCGCGACGAGGAGATCAAGCGCGTGATCCAGGTGCTCAGCCGCCGCACCAAGAACAACCCGGTGCTCATCGGCGAGCCCGGGGTGGGCAAGACGGCCATCGCCGACGGGCTGGCGCAGAAGATCGTCAACGCCGACGTGCCGGAGCTGCTTCGCGGCCGGCGCGTCCTGGCGCTCGACCTCGGCGCCATGGTCGCCGGCTCCAAGTACCGCGGCGAGTTCGAGGAGCGTCTCAAGGGCGCCCTCGACGAGATCCAGCGCTCCAAGGACGTGGTGCTGTTCATCGACGAGTTCCACACCGTGGTGGGCGCCGGCGCCGCCGAGGGCGCCATCGACGCCTCCAACATGATGAAGCCGATGCTCGCCCGCGGCGAGCTGCAGTGCGTGGGCGCGACGACGCTCGACGAGTATCGCGCCCACATCGAGAAAGACGCGGCTCTCGAGCGCCGTTTTCAGCCCATCCTCGTCGGCGAGCCCACGGTTGAGGAGACGATCGCCATCCTGAACGGCCTGCGCGACAAGTACGAAGCGCACCACAAGGTGAGCATCACCGACGCGGCGATCCGCGAGGCCGCGCACCTGAGCGACCGCTACATCAGCGACCGCTTCCTGCCGGACAAGGCCATCGACCTGCTCGACGAGGCGGCCAGCAAGCTGCGCATCGAGGCGACCATGCTGCCGCCCGACCTGCGCGATATGGAGCTCAGGCTGCAGGAGCTCACGCGTGAGGGAGCGGCGGCCGTGCAGGCGCAGGACTTCGAGCGCGCCGCGCAGCTCAAGGAGCAGACCGACAAGATCCAGGCGACGTTCGTCACGGCCAAAGACGCCTGGCTCGCCGACAAGGGCATCGCCGACGCCACGGTGGACGCCGACGACATCGCGGCGCTGGTGAGCAAGTGGACCGGCATCCCGGTGCAGCGCATGCTGCAGGAGGAGGCCGACAAGCTGCTCGCCATGGAGGACGAGCTCCACGGCCGGGTGATCGGCCAGGAGCGCGCGGTGGCGGCGGTCAGCGAAGCCGTCCGCCGGGCCCGCGCCGGCCTCAAAGACCCAAAGCGGCCCATCGGCTCGTTCATCTTCCTCGGCCCGACGGGCGTGGGGAAGACGGAGCTGGCGCGCGCTCTCGCCGAGTTCCTCTTCGACGACGAGGCGGCCTTGATCCGCCTCGACATGAGCGAGTACATGGAGAAGCACACCGCGTCCCGCCTCACCGGGGCGCCGCCCGGCTACGTGGGCTACGAGGAGGGCGGCCAGCTCACCGAGCAGGTCCGCCGCCGGCCGTACAGCGTCGTCCTCTTCGACGAGATCGAGAAGGCGCACCCGGACGTGTTCAACGCTCTGCTGCAGATCCTCGACGACGGCCGCCTCACCGACGGCAAGGGCCGCACCGTCGACTTCAAGAACACCGTCGTGATCATGACCAGCAACGTCGGGGGCAACGTGATCAGCAAGCATCGCCTGGGCTTCGCCGCCGAGGGCGAAGAGCTGGGTCACGAGGGTATGGAGAAGCGCCTGCTCGACGAGCTGCGCAAGACGTTCCGCCCCGAGTTCCTCAACCGGGTCGACGAGATCATCGTCTTCGACCCGCTCAGCCGTGCGCAGCTCACCGCGGTCGTCGACCTGCTGCTCACGCACCTGCGCGAGCTGGTCAAGGGCCGGGGCATGACGCTCGAGGTGAGCGAGGCCGCCGAGGAGTACGTGGTGGAGCAGGGCTACGACGCCGAGTACGGCGCGCGCCCGCTCAAGCGCGCCATCCAGCGCCTCGTCGAGAACCCCCTGTCGGGCGCCCTGCTGCGCGGCGAGTTCGAGGAAGGCGACACGGTCAAGGTGGACCTCGTGGACGGCTCCCTGGCGTTCACCAGGTAGCCTCGCTATAGTCAGGCCACGATGGGCAAGCGCAACAGTTTCATCTACGCGAGCGCCGTGGGCGCGGCGCTGGGCGTGGTACTGGCGCCACGGCTCGGCGAGTCGCGCCGCGCCGCGCTCACGCGGCTGCGGCTCTCGCTGCGCCCGGGCCGCGGCTCGCTGAACGCATTTGCCGGCACGCCGTGCTCGCAGGCCGGCTCGACCTCCGCCGAGGCGGAGCAGGCGCCGGTCCTCGGCTAGCAGGTCCGCGGGCCGACCGGAGGAGGAGAACATGGAAGACGAAGGATCGGCGACGGCGGGTGAGGGTCCGCGCTTCGACATCGGCTTCAAAGAGCTCGAGATCGTGGCCTACATCGGCGAGTTCAAGATCGTCGGCGTGGCGCATTTCGGGGTCGGCAGCCGCACGAGCTCCCGGCGCGCTTCGGACTACATCCGCGCCTTCAGCGACGTCCGCCTCACGTTGTCCCAGGTGCGCATCTACAGCAAGGCCACCAAGGAGCTGCTCGACACGGCGCCCTTCGTCCTCCTCAACATGGACAAGGTCGATTTCATCTACGCCCGCGACGACGACGAAGGCCGCGCCCCCGAGTGAGGCGCGCCGTTGGCGCGCCTCACAGTCTGCGCGGCCGGTTCCCACCACGCCATGTACGAAGTAGACATCCTCATCCCTACGGCGCGCTTCGTGTTCAGCGTCGAAGACGGGCGCGCGCGCGTGCTGCCCGAGTTCCGCTCGCCCGAGGCCTTCGAGGAGTACCGTCGCCTGCGCGCCGAGCGCCCGGTCGTCGGCATGACCACGTTCCCCAACACGGTGCTGCTGCGGGGCGCGCGTACGATCGTCGTCGACCCCGGCCTGCCCCTGCAGAACGAGCCCGTCGTCAGGGCCCTCGAGGCTCGAGGCCTGACGCCCGGCGACATCGACCTCGTCGCGCTGACGCACGCGCATCTCGACCACGCCGGCGCCTGCGCCGACCTCATGGCGCCGGTTGTGGTGCACGAGCTCGAGACTCGCTCGCCCTCGTGGGTCCTCGTCGGTGGCCTGCTGGAGCTCCTCCCGCTGGAGCGGCTGTCGGACGAGGAGGGCGAGCTGGCGCCCGGTGTCGCATGGGCGCGCACGCCCGGGCACTGCGACGGTCACATCAGCCTGCGGGTCGATACCGCCGAGGGCCCGGTCGTGCTGTGCGGCGACACCATCGGGCCGGGGCGCGCCGAGTTCGACGCCATGCTGCCCTCCGGACCGGCCGCCGCCGGGCTGCTCAGATCCTGGCAGCGCATCCGTGCCTGGGAGCCCGCGACGGTCATCGCCGGGCACCTGGCGCCGTTCACGCCGTAGCCTCCGGCGCGGCCCGAGGCCCTGAGCACGCTGTGCTAGACTAGTCGCCTTCTGATCACGCGAAGGAGTCTTCTGCGTGCCCATCTACGAGTATCGCTGTGACGACTGCGGGGATTCGTTGGAGATCCTTCAGAGGATGGCCGACGACCCGCTCGTGGCCTGCGAGAAGTGCGGCGGCACCCTGCGCAAGGTGCTCCATCCCGTGGCCATCCACTTCAAGGGGTCCGGGTTCTACACGACCGACTACGGCAAGGGCTCCGGGCGCCGCGCCGCGGGGCGCGACGAGTCGGCCGACCCCGGCGAGTCGACGGGCGAGGGTGTCTCGTCCGCGAAGGACGGATCGTCTGGCAGCGAGAGGCCGTCCGAGGCGCCGGCGGCCAAGCCGGCCAAGGACGGCGGCAAGTCCAAGGAGAAGCAGAAGGCGACCTGACCCGCCGGCGGGGGTGAGCAGCGTGCAGCGACCGAACGACGATTCCCTGCGCAAGGCGCGCACCAACCTGCGCAGCCTCGTCAGCGACGGCCCGTCCCACCTGCCGTCGCTCAACCTCGTCGCCGACTCGGTGCGCCTCGAGCTCGAGAAGCGCGGCAAGGTCGCGATCCTCTACATCAGCCTCGACCGCTACGGGCGCCTCGAACCCATCTTCGGGTGGCGCATCGTCGCCGAGATCCTCGACGCCGTGGCCGCCAACCTCGAGAGTATGGCCGGCAGCACCCTGCGGCGGCTCGACGTGGTGAGCGACTTCACGCTCACCGACGACGCCTTCATCGTGCTTCTTTCGCCGCCGCGGTCCGCCCAGGTGATCGCCGACGACGACCTCGCCGCCGTCACGCGCCGCGTGTACGAACGCCTGCAGTCGCTGCTGCTCAACGATCTCGCTCCCGGTGTCTACGACAGGGTGCATCCGTCGGTGGGCGCCGCCGTCCTCAGCGCCGACGACGCCCTGACCTTCGAGCAGAACCTGCAGAAGGGCGTGGCCCTCGCCATGCAGGCCGCCGGCGAGGGCGCCGCCGTCTTCCACGCGGAGCTCGAGAAGACACTCGCCGCCTGCGTCGCCGGCGGTGAGCTCGAGCCCCTCTTCGAGCCCGTCGTCGAGCCGGCAGCCGCGACCGTGATCGGCTATCGCAGCAGCGTCCGCGGCCCGTTCTACTCGCCGCTCCGCCTTCCCGACGTGCTCCTCGACGTGGCTCGCCGCTCGAGCCTGCTCGCGTCCTACGGTGTCGCCGCTCGCGAGGCTACCGTCACGGCGGCCGTGGGTCTGCGACCGGACGACCTGCTGTTCCTCGGCTGCGCCGCGGGGGAGCTGCCGAACGCCGCCGTCGTCGCCGTGAGCGAGTTCTACTCGCTCAACCGGGCGCTGGTGCCCCAGCACGTCGTGTTCGAGATCGACGCCGACGAGCTGGGTACCAACACCGCGTCGTCGCTTCGCACCCTTTCCGATGTGCGCGAGATGGGCTTCCAGCTCTGCCTCTCCGGTCTCGGCGCCCAGTTCACCGCGCTGGAGCTCATCGCGGAGGCGAGGCCCGAGTTCCTGTGCCTCGACCCGACGCTCGTCGCCAACCTCGGCGGCGAGCTCACGCCCGTCGAGGTGGTGCAGCTGCTGGTGCGCTTCAGCGACCGCATCGGCGCACAGCTCATCGCCACCGGCGTGCGCACCCCGGAACAGCAGCGGCTGCTCGGCCGCAACGGGGTGGAGCTGTCGTGCGGCGAGCTGTTCGCGCGCCCCGACACGCGGCTGCCCGAGGTAGCGTTCGCGACGTGAAGGCGGGGAGGGCGGCGGGCCGCAGGTGCGGCCGCCTTCAGGCGCTGAGGCTCGCCGGCAGCTCACTCGGTTCGGCCACGCCGGCGTAGATCGTCACGCGATTGCGCCCGCGGCGCTTTGACTCGTAGAGGGCATCGTCGGCGCGCTCCACGAGCTCGGTCTCGTCGGCCGCGCCTCCCGGGTACGTGGCCACGCCTGCCGACACCGTGCAAAACACCTCGCCGCCCCCGCGGACCTCGACGGCCATGCCCTCGATGGCGCGCCGCAGACGTTCGGCGAGCTCGTAGCCGTGCGTCTCGTCGCCGCGGATGAGCACCGTGAACTCCTCGCCGCCGTAGCGCGCCGCGATGTCGGCGTCGCGCACCGCGTCGCGCAGCGTAGCGCCCACGCGCCGCAAGACGTTGTTGCCGGCTTCGTGCCCGTGACGGTCGTTGAACTGCTTGAAGTGGTCGAGGTCGAGCATGATGAGCGTGAGCTCGCCGCCGTAGCGGTCGATCTTGGTGACCTCATTGTGGAGGTAGTCGGTGAAGGTACCGTAGTTGTAGAGGCCGGTGAGACGGTCGCTGAGCGACGAGGCCGCGAGCAGCGCCTGCATCTCGTGGTTCTTGCGCTGCACCCGGCCCAGGAGCAGGCCGGCGAGGAAGAAGAGCACCATCCCGAGCAGGGCCTGGCGCACCACGCCGGGCGTCGCCGGCGCGCGGAAGCTGTAGTACAGCACGAAGAAGTTGCCGAGCCAGAAGGTGACGGCGAGGCTGCCGAGCTCGAAGAAGAACACGGCCCCGAGGAAGAGCGGGAAGATGAAGAGCGGCCACAGGTAGTCGGCGCCGAGCAGGAAGACGAGGCACGAGACGGCGCCGAGGGCAGCGGCGAGGGCGGCCAGGCGACGGACCGTCAGGCGACGGTCGCCCAGATCGTGGGGGGCGTGCTTCGCGTCGGTCACCGGACTCCTTCGCAACCTGGCCTTGGGACTCCTACGACGAGGTGCATGCTTCTCCTGCGGCGCTCACGGCCGGCCGGCGTATACCGGCCGGACTACAGGGGGCGGGGCCGGGCCGCAGGGGTCGAGCGTCGTCGTCGAGTCCACATCGGTGCGCGCCCCGCTTGCGGCGACCGAGGCTCCGCGGTGGCGCGACCTTGCGTCGGCGCGTCGGCTACAATGGAGCGGTGACCCTTCAGATCCTGCTCACCAACGACGACGGCATCCACGCCCCCGGCCTCGCCGTGCTGCGCGCCGCCGTCGAGGGCCTCGGCGCGATCACCACCATCGCCCCCGATCACAACGCGAGCGCGGTCGCGCGCGGCATCACCATCGACCGCCCCCTACGTCTGGAGACGACGACCTTCGGCGAGGCGTGGCCCGGCCTTGCCTGCGACGGCACGCCGTCAGACTGCGTACGCATCGGCCTCCTCGGCGTGCGCGGCCCGGCCCCGGACCTCGTCGTCTCGGGGGTCAACTGCGGCGCCAACATGGGCGCCGACGTCACCTACTCGGGCACGGTCGGCGCCGCCCTCGAGGCGGCGCTCCGCGGCCGCCCTGCGCTCGCCTTCTCGGTGGAGAGCCGTGCCCCCGGCTGGCTGGCTGAGACGGCGCCGGTGGTGCGCGCCTTGGTCGAGCACGTGATCGCCCGCGGTCTGCCGCGCCACAGCATCCTCAACGTCAACTTCCCGGACAGGCCGCTGGCCGAGGTCACCGGCATCCACCCGGCACGGCTCGGCGGCGCCAGCTGCTGGGACCGCGTCTTCCTGAGCGGCGACGGCGCCGGGCCCGCTGCGCCCGCCGGCGCGCCCGCCGCCGACCCCCTCGCCGGCGCCTCCGAGCACTTCGTCCCCTGCGATCATCCCACGGCCGGGGAGTGGACCGACACCGACTTCGACGTGGTCGGCCGCGGCTGCGTGGCGGTCACGCCGATGCGCTACGACCTGCTCGACCTCGAACTGCTCGCCGAGCTCGCCGGCTGGGATCTCGACCTCGAGGGGCTTCGTGTCTGAGCCGCCTGCGCCGCGCGGTTTCGACCCCGTCGTATTCGACCTCGACGGCACCGTCGTCGACACCGTCGAGCTCATCGTGGAATCTTTCCGCTACACGACCAGCACGGTGCTCGGCGAGGTGCTTCCGGACGAGCTCATCCTCGCCGGCGTGGGGCGGCCGCTGCGCGCCCAGATGGAAAGCCTGTCGACCGAGCACGCACAGGAGCTGTACGACGTCTACCGCGAGTACAACCACCGCCGCCACGACGAGCTCATCCGCGGGTACGACGGCATCGAGGAGGTGCTGGACGCGCTGAAGGCCGCCGGGCGCCGCACCGGCATCGTCACGAGCAAGAGCCGCGACACCACGGCGATGGCGTTTCGCGCCGTGGGTCTGGAGAAGCACTTCGACGTCGTGGTGACCGCCACCGACACCACGGAGCACAAGCCGTCGCCGGTGCCGCTGCGGCTCTGCCTGCAGCGGCTGGGAGCGACGGCCGACGGCTCCATCTACGTCGGCGACAGTCCGTTCGATATCGAGGCTGGTCTGGCGGCGGGGATGGCGACCGCCGCGGTGGCCTGGGGCGTCTTCGGCCGCGACGCGCTGCTGGCGGCCGGCCCCGACTACTGGCTGGACGAGCCGCGGGACCTGCTCGCCCTCTGCCTGCGCGGCGAGGGCGTGCGCCTCCCCCGCGGCGGGGGCGCCTGAGGCCGGGCGAGGCGCCGGCGCGAAAGGGGGGAGGCGTGAACGACGCAGAGCGGATCGTCGCGCGAGCCGCGGAGCTCCGCGAGATCCTCAACCATCACGCCTATCTCTACTACGTCCTCGACAAGCCCGAGATCGACGACGCCGCCTACGACGCGCTCTACTGCGAGCTGCAGATGCTTGAGGCGGAGCGCCCGGACCTGCGGACCCCCGATTCGCCGACCCAACGCGTCGGCTCCGCGCCCCTGGAGAAGTTCGCGCAGGTGCGCCACCTGGAGGCGATGCTGTCTCTGGCCAATGCCCGCGACGAGGAGGAGCTGCTCGCGTGGGACCAGCGCAACCGGCGGTATCTCGAGGGCAGAGGCTTCGACGACGTGCCGCTGCGGTACGTGGTGGAGCCCAAGATCGACGGTCTCGCCATCTCCCTCACTTACCGCGACGGCCTGTTCGCGGTCGGCGCCACGCGCGGCAACGGCGAGGTGGGCGAGGACGTCACCGCCAACCTGCGCACCATCGGCTCGCTGCCACTGCGCCTGCGTGGCGCCGACCCTCCGGCGGTCGTGGAGGTGCGCGGCGAGGTCTACCTGCCGCTGGCCGCCTTCGCGCGCCTCAACGAGGCGCGCGCGGCCGCCGGCCTCAGCGCGTTCGTCAACCCGCGCAACGCGGCCGCCGGGTCCATCCGCCAGCTCGACCCGGCGCTCGCCGCCGCGCGGCCGCTCGACCTGTGGTGCTACGCCATCGGCTTCAGCGAGGGCGTCGCCGTCTCCGACCATCACAGCGCCCTCGAGTGGCTGCGGGCGCAGGGCTTCCGCGTGAACCCGCACATCGTCGTCGTCGACAGCATCGCCGCCGTGGCCGCGGCCTGCCGCGCCTGGGAAGAGCGCCGTTCCGACCTGGATTACGACATCGACGGCGCCGTGGTCAAGGTCGACTCGTACGCGCTGCAGGCGGCGCTGGGCAGCGTCGCCCACGACCCGCGCTGGGCGATCGCCTTCAAGTTCGCGCCGACGACCGTGACCACGCGCCTGCACAGCATCGAGGTCAACGTGGGGCGCACCGGCGTGCTGACGCCGTTCGCGGTGCTGGAACCGGTGTTCGTCGGCGGCGTCACGGTCGAGCGCGCCACGCTGCACAACGAAGACGACATCCGCCGCAAGGACATCCGGCCGGGCGACGACGTGATCCTGCAACGCGCCGGCGACGTCATCCCGCAGGTCGTGGGGCCGGTGCTCAGCGGGTGGCTGGAGGAGGACGGGCGGCGTGAAGAGCGCTCCGCGCGTCACGCCGCCCTCCCCGAATGGAGCATGCCCGAGCAGTGCCCGGCCTGCGGGTCGCACGTCGTGCGCGAGACCGGCGAGGTCGCCGTGCGCTGCCCGAACCGCTCCTGTCCCGCGCAGCTGGTGGAGAGCATCAAGCACTTCGTGAGCAAAGGGGCCATGGACATCGACGGCGTGGGTGAGAGGCTGGTAGAGGATCTCTACGCCGAGGACCTGGTCCGCGACGTGGCCGACCTGTACGCGCTGCGCCGCGAGGATCTGATCGAGCTCGAGGGTTTCGCCCTCGATCAGAAGACCGGCGCGGCGAAGCGCGCCGACCGCGTGCTCGGTTCCATCGACGAGTCCCGGACGCGGCCCTTTGCGCGCGTGCTCTTCGCCCTCGGTATCCGCCACGTCGGCGCCGTCACGGCGCAGGCGCTGGTGCAGGGATTCCCGAGCATCGAGTCGCTGCAGAAAGCCTCCGTCGAGGAGCTCGCCGGGGTCCCCGGCGTCGGGCCGGTGGTGGCCGAGGCTGTGGCACAGCATCTGGCCGACGAGCACAACCGAGCGACGCTCGAGACGCTGCGCGCGGCGGGACTGCGGCTCGTGGAAGAGCATCCACGGCGCGCGGAGGGCGCGCTCGCCGGCAAGTCGTTCGTCCTCACCGGCAAGCTGCCGGCGCTCACCCGCGGCGAGGCGCAGGCGCTGATCGAGGCCCGTGGGGGGCGGATCAGCGGCTCTGTGAGCAAGGCCACGGACTACGTGGTCGTCGGCGAGGATCCTGGCTCCAAGCTGGCAAGAGCGAACCGGCTGGGCGTCGCGACGCTCGACGAAGATGCGCTACGAGAGCTCCTGGTCGCCGCCGACGCTTCTGCGGACGCGGCGGCCAGCCAGCCTCACCTTAGCGACGACGCCGCGTCCTGAGCGTCGAAGCGTCCCTGGATCGACCAACAGCGCCAGCGGACCAGCAGGCGTCACAGGCTGCATGCTTAATATCGATTAATATTCGCTTAACACCTTCTTCGCACAGTGCTCATAGTGTCCGCCGTGCGACGCTTCCCATCTCCGAGAAGCCCGCTGCCAGCGC